>Ga0316231_1000671_pt1 | contig 45529 bp, 38 predicted proteins | sample TBH18027metaG_FD_206002 | JGI IMG/M metagenome (GOLD analysis project Ga0316231, IMG submission 206002) | Freshwater microbial communities from Trout Bog Lake, Wisconsin, USA - TBH18027 | ecosystem: Environmental > Aquatic > Freshwater > Lake > Hypolimnion/Profundal zone | place: USA: Wisconsin... | reverse complement strand
CGGGTGGCGCGGGCGATGTCGCGCTCCAAGCTCACGATTTTGTCCACGCGCACGCCCTTGGCGGGATAGACCTCATACCGTGTAATGGTGGGGCCGCGAGTGATGTCCCCTGGCGCAACGGCGATGCCAAACTGCGCCAGCGTGTCGATCACTATGGCCTGGACTTTGAGGAGTTCATCAGGGTCGGCTGCGACGCCCTCCGCGGGGTTTGGCTCGTCGAGCAGGTCCAAGCCGGGCAGTTGATAATCTTCAAGATGCACGGGATCCCTGGGCGTCAGTGAATCGGCTTTCTCCTTTTTCAGCGGATCTGGTTTGCGCGCCGCTGCGTTGGTATCGATCACTTGAGGCGCGGGCCGGTCGGGATCGAAAACCGGTTGCTCTGGCTCCGCCTCGGCCTCGCTGGGCTCAGATTCGAGCGGTTCTTCAACCGGCTTCACACCTTTGCGCTTGAGTTGCTTCTCCAGTTTGCGCGCTTCCTGTTCGATCCGCTTGCGTTCGAGTTCCAAGCGGCCCCGTTCGTCGGCCCGCGCAACCTGCCACTGGTGGTAGCGTTCCATCAGAGCCGGAATGAGGGCGATGGTTTTGCGAATCAGGAGCACCGGGTGGATGCCCGTCATGAGAACGAGGCTGGAAAAATAGAGACCGGAAAGAAGGATCAGCGAACCGGGCCGGTCAAAGAGCGTCTTGAACAAGTTGCCCAACCAGTAACCGAACTGACCACCGGGGCTGCGGATGTTCATCCGGACGGCATATCCTTTGAGTCCCCCCTTCAAAAAGAAATGCAAAATGGAGGGCTGAAAGTGGGCAATGCAGGCAGCAGAAACGACAAACACCACCGCCCACGGAAGCCGCCGCAGCAAACGCCAGCCAGGGCAGATCAGCTTGACGGCTCCATAGCCGAACAACACCACGGCCACAAAAAAGGAGGCTGCTCCGAAAAGCAGGTTGGCCACACAAGCTACGATGGCTCCCGTGGAACCAAAGAGGGTTTGATGAATGTTACTGGTGCTGGTGGCGATCCCCAGCCAGCCGGGCACATCATGCGGGTCATAGGAAATCAGCGCTAAAAAAAGCAGAGTGCCCGCCCCCAAAAGGATCAGGCCAAGGATTTCTTGGTAAAGACGATTGTCAGGCTCGCGTGACATTCGGGCTACTTTAACCTTCCTGCTCCAGCATTCAAGATCGCTTTAGAGCAGAAACACAGGAGTTTATGGTGTTGCCAAACGCTGTTTGCGTACAGAGCAAAAGCGTCACCGGTTACCCGGTGACGCTTAAAAAGGAACTTTAACGATCAGTGATCGTCCGATTATTTCATCAAGAGCACCGCACGGGCACGCTTGATTTCCCGGGTGATCTTGCGATGGAACTGGGCCGGGAGGCCGGTGATGCGACGGGGCAGGATTTTGCCCGCTTCGGTCACGAACCGCTTGAGGATTTCGGGATTCTTGTAATCGATGGCTTCCAAAGCGACGTCGATACGACGGCGGGGCATCGTGCGGTTGGCACGGCGGAAGTTGGAACGGCGTTGCGGAGTCTTCGGCTGCATAATTATTTGGTCTCCCGGTGGAGCGTATGCCGCTTCAGGAAGGGATTGTATTTTTTCTTCTCCAAACGAGTGGGAGTATTAGGGCTTTTTTTATTCCGTGTCGAGGTGTAACGGGAAGCCGGTTTGCCCTCGGCTTTCGCCTCGGTGCATTCAAGGGTGATGATGTCTCTGGCCATAGTCTATTCCTTCAAATCGCTGGGCGCTTCCTCCTCTTCGGATTCGGCGGCGCTGCCCGCCTCTTCCTCGGTGAGACCGAAGAGGGAGGTGACGGGTTGCCGGACGCGGACGGCTTTGCGCTGTTTTTCTATCTGCGACTGGCACTCTACGGTGCAGCGCGCGAAAGGGATGGCTTCGAGCCGGGGATGAGGGATCGCTTTGCCGCTCATTTCGCAAACGCCATACGTGCCGCTGTCAATGCGTTTGATGGCTTCTTCGATCTCGTAAAGGGCGTCCTGTTCCTGCGAGAGCAGGCTGAGAGCAAAATCGCGGTCGTAGGCGTCGCTCCCGGCATCGGCCTGGTGCATTCCGAAGGCACTGGCCTCGCTCCCCTCGGCGCGGGAACGCAGGTTGTCCTTGGCGACCCCGGCCATCGAATCGAGCATTCCATCCCGCAAGGCAAGTAGTTTTTCTTTCTGCTTCTTGAGAAACGGCGTGAACTTGATCTCCACGACCTTGATGGGAACGATCTTGGCGATAGGAATGATCTTGGCCTTCGGGCTTGGCTTCGCAGGTGCGGAAACCTTCGCGGGAACAGAAGCTTTTGCAGAGGCAGATGCCTTCGCAGGAAGAGAAGTCTTCTTCACAGGCACGGAAGCCTTCTTCGCAGGAGAGGACGCTTTCGCGGGAACGGATGATGGTTTGGATTTGGGCATGACTTTTCCAGATTTGGCTGCCGACGGCTTTGCAGCAGGAGTCGAGCGCCGAGCCACGCTCTTGGGAGCGCTTCGGACCGTCGGTTTCGTCGCTTTTGCTTGTTTCGTTTTCGCCATAGGTATCGGGGGTGCCCAGAAAAAATTGAGCGCGAATACTTAGCGGCTTTCCAAAGGGCTTGCAAGGGGAATATCCGGTTAATTTCACCCATTTTCCTCTTTCATCCCTAGGAACTGGCGCTGGTATAGCGGGAAAGCGCAATTTTCCAAACGCAACGGGTGAGGGCGAGCACCAGAAAAGCGGCAGCGGCGAGGTGGAGAAAAGGGGAGACGATGGAGCCGTCAGCAGCCCGGATCAACACCCGTGCGGGAACGTTTGCCACGAGGATAACCGGAATGATCCAGGAGAAAACGAACTTAAAAAACCCGCCGCGCGGGAAAATGGAATCGGGATAACGGGCGATATTAAAAAGGTTGTAGTAGCCATAGACGAGCCCTTGGGCGCGGACGATCCAGAAGGAGAGGGTCGTCAAAAAAAACATGAGCGAGTAGTGAATGGCGATCCCCAGCCCGATGGCAGCCCCGTAGAGGAGAAACTGCCCCGCACTGGGATGAAGCCCAAGCTTGGAGAGGGCAAGGCCGATGATGGCGACGCTCACGCCGCCATTAATCACGCTGTCAAAACCGAACTGCCGGGTGGAAAGGGCAAACTGCGTGTCCACCGGCAGGAGCATGATAAAATCCATCCGGCCCGTGCGCACGAGTTCGGGGATGTTGACGATGTTGAGGTAAAAGAACGCTTGGAAAATCTGGCTGATGAGCTGGTGCGTGCCGATCAAGAGAATCACCTCCCATTTGGTCCAGTCCCCAATGGCGTTGACATATTGAAAAATGACCTCGATGAAAACGATCTGCCCTAGGAACCAGAGCGCCTCAACGACGATCCAGAGCAGGAAGTTCGCCTTGAAGTTCATCTCGCGGATGAGCGAGTTGCGAAACATGATCGCGTAGATTTCAAAATAGCGGCGCATGGGCGGAGATTGCTATTAGCTATTTTCCTCCTTCACTGCCACCAGTTTCCTGAAATCACGATCATCGTCAGTAACTTCACACTGTTGCCGTAGTAATCTTCAGCGTCGGGTTTGCGCGCCAGCAGGTCGGCCCAGAGGGCGTTGAGCCACGTCTGCCGGGCGGGGTCCGTCATAGCGGCGACGGCCAGCGGCCCGATGAAGGCAGCGCTGCTGTCTTTGGAAAGTGATCTACCGTCTAGTTCGTAACCTGCATTGATTTTTTGCGGATCGCCTCCGGTGATTCTTTCAGCCCAAGCGTTGAGCGGCGCAAGGAGCGCACGGGCGCGCGGGTCGCCGGTGAGAAGTGCATCCGTCCCCACTCGCCAGGGAACACGGCAGGCGTTGTAGGAATAGCAGCCATCGTGGGTGCCCTCCAAAAATTTAGGCGGCGCAGGTTGGTAACTGCCCGCTTTCCATTGGACAAAATCCGGCAACAGGCCGGTCTGCGAGCTGTAGGCGCTCACCAACCCGCCCAGCAATCGGTAGGTGGCATCGACGATCCCCGTCCATTGCGAGTCACCCGTGGCAGTGGCGAAACTTTTCAGATGCGCGGGCATGAAATCCGAAGTCCGCAGCCCATCGCGCAAGCGACTCCGGGGACTTTCCTCGCTCACCCAACTCCCCAGTGTGAGCGTCTGCCGTTGCGGATCGGTTTCCGCCCGCTGGATGGCGGCGATCACCTTGCCTGCTTCCTTGCGGTAGTCGATGGCTCCCGCGCTGCCCCACTGGCGGTCTGCCATGAGGAGGGCACAGGCGATGTCCAGATCGCCATCGGTGGCCGATTGCCGGTCGTCCCTGCCCTCAATAAGCGCGAGCCCTTTGCCTCCGGACACCTGCCGCCACGCCATGAGATCGGCATGATGTTCTGCCGGATGCGCCCGGAAAAATCGATACAGGCCGTCGAAATCCGCCTGGGCTTCCGGGTCGTCCCCCGCCATCACCACCGCCGCCAGCATCCCGTAACCGTGCCCTTCGGAAACCGAAGCGACATTTTTGGGCGTCATCGATTTTTCGGCATTGCAGAAAACATACCACCTCCCCTCGCCATCGGATCGAAGATACTTCTTTTTCCATGCCCGGTAGAAATCGGCCACAACCCGGTCGAGTTCAGCCTGGCTTTGAACGGCGGGTTTGATGGTTCCCTGCGCGTAAACGGAATGCTGAGGGAACGGTCGCTTTTCTCCTGCGCCGAAGGCGGAGAGCGAAACCGTTGCGCCAAAAAGAAGCACCACGCCGAGTTTCATGCGCGGTAATAGAGCCTCTGCGGAACAGAATTGCCAGCAAAGACGGAGCGCGGGGAGCGCACGGCTAAACCGCTCCAAGGGAGAAAAACGAACGGCCCGCCGGGATAAACCGGTGGGCCGACTATCGAAATTCGCTGGATTGTATCTTATTTAACAGGAACAAACCCAACCTGTTCCACGATTTTCTGGCCCTTGGGGCTCAGAGTGAAATCGACGAAACTCTTGGTCAAACCAGCGGGCGAGCCGTTGGTGTAGTAGAACGTCGGGCGGGAATACGGATAGGTCTTGTCGCGGACGTCTGCCTGAGTGGGCGTCTTGCCGTCCACCGCCACCACCATGATGCCCGGCGCTTTAGTGTAAGCGAGGCCGACATAACCGACTCCCGTTGGGTTTTTGGCCACTTCCGAAACGATCTGCTCGTTGCCCGCCATCTTCTGGGCGGACCCGGCGTAGTCGCGCTTGCTCATGGCGAGCTCCTTGAAGTCGGCATAGGTGCCAGACGCAGTGTTGCGGGTGTAGATGGAAATCTTGCCTGGTTGACCACCGACGGCGGACCAGTCAGTGATGTCCCCGGTGAAGATTTGCTCCACCTGCTTGCGGGTCAATGCTTTGACCGTATTGGCGCTGTTAATGACGACGGCGATGCCGTCCCATGCAACGATGGTTGGACGCAGGTCAAGACCTTTGGCGAGCGCGGCGGAGATTTCCGTCGGTTTCGCGCGACGACTGGCCATGCCGATATTAGCAGCTTGGTCGATCAACGCAGCGAAGCCGGTGGAGGAACCTTCGGCAGCGATGTTGAAACTCGTGCCGGGATTCTCCGACTTGTAGGCTTCAGCGAGTTGTGGGACAAGTTTGGCGCCGAGGGTATCGGAACCCTTGATGACGAGTTGATCCGCCCCTGCAAACGCGGCGGAAACCGCTAAGAAGGCGGCGATGGCGATTAATGTTTTCATAGGTTCAATGGAATACTGCGATGGAGCTAAGAAGCCCGGCATCATGTTTCGATGCCGGGCCGATGGTTGGTGATGGGGCTAGAACTTCACGTTGAGGTCTACTTGAAGAACTTGGACGGCATTCATATTGGCGATTTTTTGATCGGTGGTAGCTTCGCCGCCGACAAGATCCTTGCGGAGATTCCACGCGCCGTAGTAGGTGATGGCACCCACGCAGAAGTCGGTGAAGTTATACGCCACGCCCGACTTGACTCCCTGCATGTTGAGGTAACTGAGGGCGAAATCCGAATCGTTCATGTTCGGATCGACGGCACCGATGCCGGTCTGGCGGAAGTTGGTCATGAGGGACCAGTCGCCCGCCTTCTTGTTCTCTCCCACCTGAACTCCAACGAGCCAAGCAACGTCGTCCTGGCTGGAGTGACCGGAAACCAGCGTGGCGTTCACCAGTGTGCTGTTGGTGACCGGACCATGCGTATTCTTATATCCCGTCACGACTCCTTGGGTGTTTTTGACAGGAATCTGAATATTCTGGAGACCATAGATGTCTTCCACGCGCGCGGCACCCTGAGTGTTGTAGGCGAAGTCCCAAAGGAGTTTAGTTTTCAATCCAAAAATCTTGAAGGAAACATCACCTGGAGCGGTGATGATCGCTAAATCGCGATTGGCGGAATGGGCAACAAGCGGAGTGTTTTTTGAATCAACCGAATATTGATATTGGTTCACCCCACCGGAGAATGGCACGCTATTATTGATGCTGGCAGTATTACCGTTGGTGTAAGTCATGAAGCCGGGAGCCAGCGTGACTTTGACATCCGGCGTCACTTTCATGCTACCGACGAGCTGGGTATTAAAGAGCCAGGCATCCGTCTTGAAGTCGTTGCCAAAAGCGTCAGCAGCGTTATTGCATTCAACCAACTGACCAGCTACCAAACTCAGACCGTAGCGGCTTTCGCCGTGAACCGTTGAGACGGAAGAAACTTGCTTGCCGTCTTTGGTGTATCCGACCGCTTCTCCTATACCGTCGTTAAAGAGCTTGATAAGGTCGACTTTTTCTACAAAGCCATCGGGGTTGATATCCGGATCCCAAACAAGGTCGGTAGTGTAGAACGGGTTGGGCTGCTTGCCGCCGATGAGGGTGAGCAAATCGTTGCTCCAGCCGAAATAAGCCCGACTGATGTAGATGTTATAGTTACCAAAGCCCGATGAGCTATTGCTGGAATCGCCCATGGTCTGGTTGGCACTATCGGAAGCCTGCGCCGTCTGGAGTTGGACACCACCGAAGAAGCCGTCCGCCAGCGTGAAGTCACCATTGAGGCGCAAGCGGATGCGTTCGCGGCTGGTCTGTGTGCCATTTTGTGGACTACCCACTGCTGTCGTGGCGGGATTGACGATGCCCCGGATGAACTGACCATCAGGACCGATCAGCCGCGCCCCCTTGGCAAAAAGCAGTTTTCCATTGGCGTCATAAACATTGGACCCGGCAATCGCATACCCCTTGGCATCCGGAGTCCAGGAAGAAGAGGTAAACTTGGTCGTTTTGTCATTCTTTGAATAAAATGCGTTGGTGATAAAGGAAGTAGCGTTAGGGCTGAACAGATAATTGGATCCAGCAAGAGGCGTTTCAATCTGCGGGTCTTTGTTGTCGTATTGGTACCGCAGGCGAATGTCGCCATAGAGTTTGAGACTCGTGATCGAGTTGGAGAGCTGCAACTTGCCAGCGCTCGTCGCAGCGTTTTCACGAATCAGGTCTGCTCGCACGTCCTCCGCCTCTTGGTCGGTGAGAACTTTTTTGCGGACCAGCGCGTCGAGGAGAGCGCCACTGTCTTGGGCCTGCGCCACACCCGCGCTGAAAGCGAGGGCGAGGACGGCGGAGAGGAGGTGTTGTTTTTTCATCAGAAGAGTTTTTAGATTGGTTTTTTAAGCTACGTCCAAGAGATTGCATAATCTCTATCGGGTTTGTGGTGTTTATTTTTTAACGGAACCCGAGCGGCATGGCAACAAGTTTCTCAAAAAATATCATAATCTCGATTGACATGATGTAGATTATTGATAATCTCGACCTCGTCGCCCACTTGGGTCATACTGCGCACCTCATGACAACCAGCCCAGCTTCCAATCCGCCTTCCGCCAACGAATTGTTGAAACTCGCGCACCCGACCTTGGACGGCACCATCGCCCCAGCGTTGTCAGATGCGCAATTGGAGCGTTTTTCCGACGACGACAACCAGTTCCTCAAATTCCACGGCATTTACCAGGAAGACGACCGCGACCTGCGCAAGACGGGCAAGAAATACATCATGATGATTCGCGTCCGGGTGCCGGGCGGGGTGATTACCCCCGCGCAATACCTCGAACTCGACCGGCGTTCGGATCAATATGCCAACCACACCTTGCGCATTACTTCCCGGCAGACCATCCAATTTCACGGCGTCCTCAAATCCAACCTGGCCGTCACCATTCGCGGAATCAACGCCAGCCTTCTCACGACTCTGGCCACCTGTGGCGACGTTGTGCGCAACATCACCGTGCCCCCTTCGCCGGGGGAGGGGACGGTGGGCGCGGAGTTGCTGACCGAGGCGCACAAGCTCTCCGAATTCTTCTCGCCGGTCACCCCTTCCTACCACGGCATCTGGCTCGACGGCACGGAGCTTAAATTGACCGACGATTTCGTCGATCCGCTCTACGGCAAGACCTACCTGCCGCGCAAATTCAAGATCGGCTTCGCCATCCCGCCGGTCAACGACACCGATGTCTTCACCAACGACGTGGGGCTGATTGCCATCGTGGAGCAGGGGAGGGTGGTCGGTTATAATTTCGCCGTGGGTGGCGGCATGGGACGCAGTCACGGGAACGAGGCGACATTTGCGCGGCTGGCTGATGTCATCGGCTTCGTCACGCCGAAACAATTGGAGCAGGCGATTCTCGCGACGGTCACCATCCATCGGGACTTCGGGGACCGCTCCAATCGCAAGCACGCCCGGCTCAAATATGTCATTGCCGAACGCGGCCCAGATTGGTTCCGTGCGGAGTTGGAACGCCGCGCGGGGATCAAGATCGCGCCAGCCCGGCCCTATGAGTTCACCCGTCAGGGCGATCCCTTCGGTTGGCTCACGCAGGCTGATGGCAACAAGTTCCTTGGCCTGTTCATCGAAACCGGACGGATCAAGGACACCGAAACGCGCCGCACCAAGACCGCGCTGCGGACCATCGTGGAACAATTTCAGCCGGAAGTCCGCTTCACGCCGGGCAACAACCTCATCCTGGCGAACATCCAGCCCGGAGATACCGATGCGATTACCGCGATCCTCAATGCCCACGGTGTTCCGTTGCCCGAGCAAGTTTCCGCTGTTCGCCGCGCCTCCACCGCGTGCGTCTCGCTGCCCACCTGCAGTTTGGGGCTGGCAGAAAGCGAACGCATTTTCCCAGAATTTCTTAACCAGATCGAAGGCGCGCTTGCCGAAACGGGATTGGCGGGAACCGCCATCTCCGTCCGCATTGCCGGTTGCCCCAACGGCTGCTCGCGCCCTTACATGGCGGAGATCGGCCTCGTGGGGAAAGCGCCGGGTAAATACCAGCTTTATCTGGGCGGAGACCAACCCGGCACGCGCCTGAGCCGCGTCTGGAAAGAAGTGGTCAAATATGAGGAGTTGCTCAGCGAATTGCGCCCGCTCTTCGCCCGCTATGCGCAGGAGCGACTCAGCGGAGAAAGCTTCGGGGATTGGACCGCGCGCGTCCTGTGGAACGAACAACCAGCCGCATAATTCCCAAACCATGAAAAACAGCCGCAAAGAGGCGCAAAAGGCGCAACAATTTACCACCTCTATTTTTGCGTATCTTGCGCCTTTTTGCGGCCATTCCGTATCCTATGAACCCTGACCAAATCGCCCAGTGGAACGCCGAGTTGCGCTCCAAGTCTCCGCTCGAAATCACCCGCTGGGCCATCGCTCAAGCAGGTGGTCGGGCTATCGTCTCCACCAACTTCCGACCCTACGAAGCCGCGATTCTGCACCTCGCCACCCAAGCTCAACCGGAGATTCCCGTGCTTTGGGTGGATCACGGCTTCAATCGACCCGCCACCTACCGGCATGCCGAGTTATTGCGCAAACGGTTGGGACTGAATCTCAAGGCCTACCTGCCAAACATGAGCGCCGCCCATTACGAAGCGATCAACGGGACGCTTCCCAGCCTGTGCGACGAAGAGAAACTCAAACAGTTCAGCGCGCTGGTGAAGCTTGAACCCTTCCAGCGGGGGATGAGGGAACTTGCGCCCGCCGTTTGGATCACCGCTCTGCGCAAGGTGCAAAATCCAAACCGTGCCGGACTCGACATCGTCTCGCTCGACCAGAATTTCCATACGCTCAAGGTCAGCCCCCTATTTTATCACACCGATGCCGAAATCGAAGCTTACCTCGCTCAATACAACCTGCCCAACGAGTGGGACTACTTCGATCCCGCCAAGGCCGACGAAAAACGCGAGTGCGGTCTCCACGCGGTCTGGGGCGGCAAAGCGGTGAACAGCTAATTTTTTCTTTTGATGCACAGCTACCATATCGACCACCTCCAATTCCTCGAAACCGAAGCCATCCACGTCCTGCGCGAGGTGGTGGCGGAATTCGAGCGTCCCGCACTCCTCTTCTCCGGCGGCAAAGACTCCATCTGCTTGCTGCGCCTGGCGGAGAAAGCCTTCCGCCCGTCGGCCATCCCGATGCCGTTTCTCAACATCGACACGGGGCATCACTTTCCCGAATTGAATGAATTCCGTGATCGCCGCGCAAAGGAACTCAGTGCGAAGTTGATTATCCGCACCGTGGAAGAGGCCATCGCCAAGGGGATCGCCGTTCCCGCGCCCGGCGAGGTGAGTCGCAACCGCCTTCAAATCCCCACGCTGCTCGCTGCCATCGACGAGTTTCGGTTCGACTGCTGCATCGGCGGCGCGCGGCGCGATGAGGAGAAAGCCCGCGCCAAGGAGCGTTTCTTCAGCTTCCGCGACGGCTTCGGCCAGTGGGACCCCAAGAACCAGCGCCCAGAAATTTGGAACCTTTACAACACGCGCGTCAATCCCGGCGAAAGCATGCGAGCCTTTCCGCTCAGCAACTGGACGGAAATGGACGTGTGGGAATACATTCGCAAGGAGCGCCTGGAGGTGCCCAGCATCTATTTCAGCCACCCGCGCTGTTGCGTGCGCCGCCATGGCCAGTGGCTTCCTGTTAACGATTTGGTGCCTCCCAGGAAAGGCGAGCAAGTTGCGGACATGATCGTCCGCGTTCGCACCATCGGCGACATCATCAGCACCGGCTGCGTTGAATCGCCCGCCGCCACGGTGGACGACATCCTCGTCGAAATCGCCGCCGCTCGCGTCACAGAACGCGGTTCGCGGGCCGACGATAAATCCTCCGAAGCCGCCATGGAGGACCGTAAAAAAGCCGGATATTTCTAAGAGCCCGTGCAGCGCATCCCTTCCTTCAATTAGCAATTTCCATCATGCCCAATTCCGCACCTCATCCCATCGATTTGCTCCGCTTGAATACTTGCGGCAGTGTCGATGACGGCAAATCCACGCTTATCGGACGGCTTCTCTACGACTCCAAGTCGCTCATGGAAGACCAGATCGAAGCCTTGGAACGCTCCGCCGACATCACCGGCGGCGGACAGATTAACCTGGCCAATCTTACCGATGGCCTTCGCGCCGAGCGCGAGCAGGGCATCACCATTGATGTCGCCTACCGCTACTTCGCCACGCCGCGCCGCAAATTCATCATTGCGGATACGCCCGGCCATATCCAATACACGCGCAACATGGTCACGGGAGCCTCCACGGCCAACCTTTCCATCGTGCTCGTGGACGCGCGCCTGGGCGTCATCGAACAAAGCCGCCGCCACACCTGCATCGCCTCGCTCCTGCGCATCCCGCACCTCATCGTAGCGGTCAACAAAATGGACTTGGTGGATTGGAGCGAGGAGCGTTTCCTGGAAATCCGCGACCAGTTTGAAGAATTCCTGCCGCGCCTGGACATGAAGGACGTCAAATTCATCCCCATCAGCGCGCTCGACGGAGACAATGTCGTGACACCCTCGGCTCGCATGCCGTGGTTTGGTGGTCCGACACTTCTCGAACATCTCGAAACCGTCCACATTGGCAGCGACCGCACCCTCGACGGCTTCCGCCTTCCCGTGCAATGGGTCAACCGTCCGGCCAACCCCACAGACCCGCTCCTGCACGATTTCCGGGGCTTCAGCGGGCAGATCGCCGGAGGCATCGCGCGTGTCGGCAAACGGGTCATCGTGCTGCCGAGCCGCCTCTGCACCACCGTGAAGGAAATCCATACCGCCGAAGGCTCGGCCACTGAAGCCTTCAGCCCGCAGTCCGTCACGCTCGTTTTAGAAGACGACATCGACATCAGCCGGGGCGACCTGATCGCCGGGCTCAACACCCCTCCCGGCTCCAGCACCGAACTCCAGGCGAACATCTGCTGGATGCACCCGCGCCCGCTCCAGGCTGGACGCAAATACCTCCTCAAGCACACCACGCAAACCGTGCAGGCTATCGTCACATCCATCGAACACCGGCTCAACTTCACCGATCTCGAAGCGGAATCCACGCCTGCCGAACTCGCTCTTAACGACATCGGCGAAATCCGTCTGAAAACCTCCAAGCCGCTCCATTTCGACGGCTACGCCACCAATCGCCTCACCGGGTCATTCATTCTCATCGAGCAAGGCACCAACGCCACGGCGGGAGCCGGGATGCTCTTCCCGCCTACGGAACTCGTGAAGCCGGAATACGCCGACTTCGCCATCTGATCCGTTTGCGAGTTGAGTGCACATGGTCACAGGATCACAGGGGCAATCACAGTGGTTGCTGTTACACTCTTTTATGTGATGCTCTTTAAATCCTTGGATTACGCTGGGAAAAGGGTTGGGCCAAGACTTCATCAGATGGAACAGATTGGTCCGCAATAGAGGCGCGATGGAAATCAGAGCAATAATATCGGAATTCAACCCATGGAAAACCAATCAGAAGAAAGCATCAAACGCCTCCAGGAAGAATTAATCCAGGAAGAGTTAAAAGAGAAAGCATCGGAAGCCAGAGACAACTTTCTGACACGGATCGCGCTCACAACGGCGATCATTGCCGCCCTAGCAGCCATCACCTCCTACCTTGCAGGAGAACGCGCTGATGAAGCCCTCGCCAACCAAATCCGTTCCTCTGACCAGTGGGCTTTCTACCAAGCCAAGAGCATCAAGAATACCATCCTCTCCGCAAAGCTGGAAACGTTGGAAGTCTTGACTGGAAAATCACCCAGCCCTGCCGATCTGGAAAAGCTAACCAAATACAGCAGGGAAATGGAGGAGATCAGAAAGATCGCCGAGGAAAAACAGACAGAGTCAACCGAGAAGCTGAAACAGAAGAAGACACTCGCCAACGGAGTTACCCTGTTCCAAATCTCCATCGCCATTGGTGCCATCTCAGCCATCACTAAGAAGAAGAGCCTCTGGTTTGGCAGTTTAGCCTTCGGGGCAGTGGGGCTTGCTCAACTCCTCCACGCCTTGTTCTGGAGTTAAGACTTGGCTCGAAGCACCTCAAGATGCACAGCATTAACTGTGGATGAGGATAGGGGCTTATGTAGCTGAAGAGGAGTGAGTGGGGTTTTGAAACCGGAATGATTTTATTTTAAACTCAACGGGGATTTTGACTATCAAATTCCTCTTTATTGATCCGGCCTTTCCTCTCTGCTGGCTTTGAATTTTTCTAGAATTGGAGCAAAGGTATTTCCAGTGTGCGTGTAGTTCGGATTATAAACCGGGTTCGTAGTGACCTTTAACTCTTTGCTGTCCTGCGGGAAGTTTACAAAAGTGTTGTTAATCACCGTAAGACTCCCCATGTGAAAATATTTTCCAGATCCTTCCGAAATGTCAGCGGAGACGGCACGGGGAGAAGTCGCCATGGGAAGCGGAGCGGTAAACGTGTTGTTTTGAACCAAGATATTACCCAGTGGGGGATTGCCGACCTGATATTGTTCGATGGTGACTCCAGCCGGTCCTCGTGGTCCCTGCTTGAAATAAGGATGCTGAGTCAATTCGACTTTGTTATTCTGCACGTTCAGATTCCCGGAGAAATTCCCGTTGGGATGCATTAAAATCGAAGCAATCGCCCCGGAATCCATCAGGGTATTACCTGTCACTTGCACGGTCTGGCCTGTAAAAAAGACATTATTACCGAGCGTTTGAGTTCCTGGCTCGACGAACCAAAGGGAGTCCACCCCTGAGGCTTTATTGTTGGTGGTAACAGGACACGTGCAGCATTGTGCATAGGGAAGATCGGAGTATTCAGGGGCTTTGAGGTTCAGGAACTGGCAATTGGAAACGATGTTCGTGTTATCAACCGTGATTTTCGGTTCCGCATCCGCCATCATGATGCAAGTCAATCCCCCGTTGGTATTGCCGTGGACGATGGGTTGGATAAAGATGAAGGAATCGATCAAATTATGGTGGAGATTCCCCGGTGCCGAAGAACCAACAATAAAAAAGATGGGGAATGATTCCTCGTTTCTGGCTCCCATATTTATAAACTTAACCCGCTGGATGGTGCAATGATCGGCGGTTGAAAAAGCAAAAGCTATTGAGCAGCCTTTTCCTTGGGACCACCAGGCTAGGTTGGTGGAATTAAAGTCAATGGTGGCATCGAGAAACTTAAAATTGGAAATCGTGCCCTTATCCGCGAGCCACATGGGAGTAAAACCACCTGAGGCTGCACCGTCCGAAATTTTAATGATCGTCGAATCAATTCCTGCTCCTTGGTGGGTAACACCGTTGAACATCGAGAAGGCCGGACTCACCAAATAGGTTCCCGGAGCGTAAACGATCACAGTTCCTGGAGCGGCGTGCGCCTGATTGATGACACGATATTTTGCCTGAGTGGATGCGTCTGCGGCATTGGCTGCACTTGAACCTGAACCATCGCCCAAGGGTCCCGAGGCATTGATGAAATAACTGGTGGCATGAACGTTTGTCTCAAACAACATTCCAATAAAGAGAAAAGCCGCGACGAAGATATACCCCCCCGGTTTCACTCTTCGGGAACGGAAACTTCGGTTAATGCTGCCCGCGAGGGTGAATAGGCCCATCTTGAGGATTTTGGGAACAGAGATCACAGAAAATAGAACCGATCTATCTCACCGACAACCTGAAATTAGCTTTCTCACCAGTGCTCGTAATCCCGACATTCTTGCCTTCTGCCTTGATCTTGCTGGTGACATTGGCCGTTGAGCAACCGAGCTTGGCAGCCACAGACCGGTAGTTGTAGGCACCGGCTTTAATGGCTTCAACGATCTGTTCAATCGTAATGCTGATACGAGCCTTTCTGGATTTACTGGCTTGCTCAGGTGGAGTGTTGCCAGTGGCTTGTGCAAGCTCTCGTTCCAGAGCAGCGACAGTGGCCCTGGCATCAGCCAGTTTTACCTTCAACTCCAAAATGGCTTGATGGCGCAGGTTGACGATTTGACGTTGGATTTCTTCGATTTGTTCTTGGGCGGTAACCATGTGGAGATATTACCTGAAGGAATACAGATGGGGAATTGGAAATTCTGATCGAGTCCCCATATTTGATTCGAAACCTAATGGATCACCCCGAACAGGTTCGATAATTCCCAAGCGGCCATAGCGAAGCCGCCAACAAGAAACGCCATCCATGGTCCTTTGCCGCGCATCCGATTTGCGAATCCCGTCACGATGAAAATAAAAGCGACTCCGAAGATGACGAAATGTTGAGCCATGAAATGTTTCTTGGAGTAAATCCGAAAGCCTCGCCGATCCCAAGGAGGAAGTTGTAATGTCTCCTCCTTTTCATCTTTTTAACCCACATGTTGGTGAATAAACCTGTTAGGTCTATGACTATTCAAAGTGTGCTAATTACGCTTGCGATGATCGCACTGACGGAGTGCGTGTTCGCACAAGGCAAAGTCGTCGTCTCAGAGAAATTGCCGCCAGCCAGCATTGAGCTGAAGCAAAATGAGCCACCAGCAACCACTACACCTTGGCAGTTGCCGAAGCCAGGCGATCCGTTGTTCAACGCCGAGAAGGAATCTCAGGTGAAGGACTTCGAGCACACCCATCTTGTGTATGCCTTTGAACGCGGCGTGTTCGTCGGTTACCAGACGTTGACCTTTGGCACACCTCCAGATCGCGCCGCAAAAGAATTGCACTCAACGTTTATACCCAATGGTGACTTGCCTGCTGATGCTGTCGAATTGTCTTCTGCCGAAAAACCTGACAAATCAGACTACTTCCAGACCCAACCGAAAACACGCCCGGCGAACATACCACCCAACTACATCCTTGTGAGGGTCTTTCAGGGGAAGATGTTTGTCGGATGGAGCTACTTACCAAAAGAATCTGTTGCGGCCTTGCATAAACCGAAAAAGACCTAACAAATCATTCAGCATTCACCCGCAGCTTTCAGAGGGTTGTGGGTGGCTTTGAGTATTTGGCGGAGATTTCATGAAAGACCCTTTAGTTTCCAGATTAACCACGAAGCTCATTGTAATGAGTTGTATTCTCGGCGGCGTATTGACCCTGCTCGCTGCGGGATCGTTCTATTTATTTTTACATGACGTGAATACTGGGGTGACGCATTTCGCTATCGGGATCAAGGGCACATATAGAGTGATCACGGCTGATCGGGATGATGAACCGATATTGTTTGGAGTTGTGAGCATGCTAAACATGGCCCTTACTATTTTTTTATTACGCAGTGCTGCCGATGTGCTCTCCCATCCCTTCAAGTTCATAATCGAAAAATGCCGAACAAGGAGATCCAGATAAAAGCGTCCCCACGAGTCGTAGATGAAGCAGGAAAAGCGAAAAAAACTGATCCATCTACGTTGTTCATCTCTTCAAAATATTTCGAACTGCAGTGGCATGCCAAGGTGTGCTGGTTCTGGTGGGGATTTTCTATGACTCAGCCCATATCCCAATCAAAACCCCGGTCTAGGGAACCGTTATCCTGCCATTTGGGGCACGAGTTTTTCTTGCACACGCACTGAGTAGCGGGGCATTCTTCATTACATGGGAATGACAAACCGTTGGTTTCATTTTTGTCTGGCTGCCTGGGTTGCCGCCACTCTGCTCATCTTGCCGTGTCAGGCCAACACCAGTGTAAGGAATTGGAAGCTTCTGACGGGTGAGACTTTTTCTGCCGAGTTGGTCTCTTACAATGAAACCACTGGCGTCGTGCATTTGCGGATCGACGAAAAGGTAGATCGTGATTTCTCCAGCAAATCCCTTTCACTGCCAGACCAAGCTTGGCTCGTTGAGTGGAAGGATCTCGATGACGAAATGCAAGCGCTCCAGAAAAAACTTGGGGGCTCGCTTTCATTGCAGCGCTCTGAAGATCCGCAGCGCACTGAGTTTTGGGTCTATCGTCCATCCAAGTCCACTCCTGAAGAAAAGCTTCCACTGTTCATCCTCTTTACTCCAAATGGTAACGCTCAATCCTTCATCCTGCGCCACATGGAAATGGCGGAATCCGTCAAATGCACCATCGTCTGCTCCCCAGCATTTAGAAATAGCAACGACAATGATGTTCTTGAAGCGGCGATGCTTGAGCGCTTCCGGCAGTGGCTTCCCTTTATCGAAAGAACGGTGGTTCACGATCCCAATCAAGTCTTCATGGGAGGCACTTCGGGTGGTGCATGGCGAGCTTATCATTACTCTGCTCAAATTACACGGCCTTGGGCCGGTATCTTTGCCAATGGTGGTTGGTTGGGCGGCGATAAATATTATGGTCTCCCTTACCCCGCAAACCTTCGTGTGGCGGTGGTCAATGGAAATAACGACGTGCCTTCAAACTATTGGGTAGAGTCGGACAGCAAACTGCTCACACAGCATGGCGACATTGTTTCCGTGATGTCCTTTGAGGGGGCACACCAAATTGCTCCCCCGTCAGTTCAAATAAAAGCTGCCGAATGGCTTCTTAAACGCAGAGAGTGATCACCACGCATCCAAAGCATTCACTGCGCACCTGAAGTGCAAAGTGTTGGGTTCAAACAAGCGCTTGCCACATCACGCCTCATTGGATTTGTGGAGCATTGATCTTTTTAAACTGCCGAAAGGGCGAACCCTGCCAGGCAAGAATGATCGGGAATGAACAGCCATACTGCATCCCGTTTTTGAATTCCAGAGCATCTACGCATTACGGCGCAAGCTACCTGTATCCTCTTGACCTTCCATCCAACAACCCGACAGTAAAAACAATGCGAGTAATTCCTAAAAATTCAGAATGATGGAGGCACTTCCCCAACCCCAAGTCACTGAATCCCTGATTGTGCGTTGGTCTCAGCTTTATGTAGCCTTGAGCCAATGTAATCAGGCGATGGTGCATTCCAAGAGTGCGGAAGAGTTATTGCCGCAAATTTGCCGTGCCGTGGTGCAGTTTGGCGGCATGAAGATGGCGTGGGTCGGGATGATCGACAAAGGAACCGGTATGGTTCGCCCGGTGACAGCATACGGCAGCGGCACGGAGTATCTGGATGGGATCCAGATTTCGATAGATACCAAAACCCCATTAGGGAAAGGTCCGACAGGCACCTCCATTCGCAATAACAAGCCGATCTGGAGCCAGGATTTTCTGAACGACCCTGACTCTACCCCCTGGCATGAGAGCGGCGCACATTATGGCTGGTTGGCTGCCGCCGCGCTTCCCTTGTTGACCAAAGGCCAACCCATCGGCGCTCTTGTTTTGTATGCCGACACGGTCAATGCGTTTGACGATGAAATACGCAAACTTTTGGTGGAGATGGCAAACGACATCAGCTTCGCCTTGGATAACTTTATTCGTGATGCCGAGCATAGGCAGGCGGTAAGAGCATTGGAGCAGAGCGAAGCAAAAACCCGACATCTCAATGATGTATTGAGAGCCATAAATCAAATTCAACACCTGCTCAACAATGAGCATGACAAGGATAAACTGCTCGATGATGTCTGCCATGTTCTCTTAAAAGCACGAGGTTATCTGGCGGTGTGGATTGGCTTCCCCGATCTCGAATCACAGCAAGTCATCGCCATAGCGCATGCGGGCCGGACGAATAAGATATTGCGGGAAGCTCCAATTACTTGGGATGACACGCCCAATGGGCACGGACCATGTGGCACGGCTGTCCGGGAGCGGATACCGGTGGTGTTTAACGACATCGCTACAGACCCGCGGTTTGGTCCGTGGCGCGAACAGGCGCTTGCTGCAGGATGCGGTTCGATTGCATCGATTCCGATGATTTGTAACGACAGGCTTTTAGCGATAATCACAGTCAAGGCGGATCATCCCAACGCTTTTACAGAAGATGAGATTGAGTTACTCAAAGGGCTGGCAAATAGCATCAGCCTGGGGCTGGAAAGCCTTGCAAACGATGCTGCGCGCAAGCAGGCTGAAGAGGCGCTACGTGAATCACAGCATCTCACTGAAGGGATTCTCAATGCGATACCTGTAAGGGTATTCTGGAAGGATAAGAATTTTTCTTTTTTGGGCTGCAATGAGGAATTCGCGCACGATGCAGGATTTGCCGATCCGAAGGACATTATCGGGAAAGATGATTACCAGATGAGTTGGCGGGATAATGCGAAATCGTTTTGTGATGCAGATCGTCAGATCATCGAGAGCGGATGCCCTCAATTTCTCGTTGAAAAGTCTCTGACGATCTCCAACGGGAACACCATCACGGTTCTTGCAAGCAAGATACCTTTGCGCAATTCCAAGGCCGAGATTTGCGGCGTGCTCGGGATGTATATGGACATTACCGAGCGCAAGAAGATGGAGGAAAAGTTGATACAGGTCCAGCGGATGGAGAGCATTGGGAGACTGGCCGCCGGGGTTGCGCACGATCTTAATAATATCCTCACCCCCATCATCCTCTCTGCTGACATGCTGCGCAGGGCGAAGGAATCTAATAGCCGTGAAAGCTTGATTTCGTCTATTGAGGAATGTGCACAGCGCGGAGCCAATGTGGTGAATCAAGTGCTCACCTTCGCACGGGGGGTGCAGGGAGAACGCACCACCCTGCAACTGCATCGCCTCGTCCATGAAATGGAAAAGATCATGCACGAGACTTTTCCCAAGAGCATCACCATTACCAACGCCCTTCCATCCAACCTTTGGCCTGTTGTGGCCAATCCCACACAGATTCATCAGGTGCTACTCAATCTTTGCATCAATGCCCGCGATGCCATGCCCAAGGGGGGCACATTGGTCGTCTCGGGGGCCAACGAAGAAATCGACGATAACTTCGCAGCCATGGTGCTTGATGCAAAGGCAGGGGACTATGCGATGCTGACCATATCCGACAGCGGCACTGGTATGCCACGCGAAATCATCGAAAAAATCTTCGACCCGTTCTTTACAACCAAGGAAGTTGGCAAAGGGACTGGGTTGGGCCTTTCCACTGCCATTGGAATTGTTCGTAGTCATGGCGGCTTTGTTACCGTGGAATCCGAAGTGGGCAATGGTTCCACCTTCAAGGTGTTCCTGCCTTCTGAAAAAAAAGGAGCAAAGCAGCAGCGGCATTCTGCAAACAAAGAGATACCTCAAGGCGGAGATGCAACGATCCTCTTGGTTGATGATGAGATTTCCGTTGCCAATGTAACTGCGTTGGTGCTGAAAAAAAACGGATACAAAGTCTTTACAGCAACCAATGGGAACGACGCGCTGGCTTTGTATAGTGAGCACGAAAAATCGATTAATATCGTCATTACCGACGTGATGCTTCCGGGGATGAATGGCGTGCAACTCAGCATTGCATTAAAAGAGATTAATCCGCAGGTGAATATCATCGCATCCACGGGACATGCCACGGAAGACCAACATGCAGAACTGAAGGCGCTTGGTGTCCATGTGATCCTGAGCAAGCCCTACGATGCAGGGAAGTTGCTGACCACCTTGCGCGACGCGATCAATGAGGAAGCCGAAAACTGATTTAGGAAGTGGATCCTGGTTTTTTCTGCGGTTAGCGCCATTCCTCGCAGTTCAGCGGGAAAACCCAACCCCTTGTGCCATTGGCGGCAAACTCCGCTTCCAATGCCCATCGCCCGCTTTTCGGCCTCGGCTTTGACGGAGAAATACTCGCGCCTGCCATTTATCCCTTTACGACGGGCGTCAACTTGATAAAGTTTCTGCCCCTTGACGGTGCGAATTTTGGCTGCGATTTACGTAAGAGTGATTTGCTGGACATGACATCGTTGAGTGAGAAATATGGGCTGGAATTTATCCATTCAGTATTTGTTTGGACGGATTGGTCAATGTTTAATACACTGAATGGCAGTTAGTTAAGGCGGGATAGCCAAGTGGTAAGGCAGAGGTCTGCAAAACCTCTATTCGCGGGTTCGATTCCCGCTCCCGCCTCTCTTCCTTTATTTATCAGGGTTCTAAGGCGAAACAGACCGGTAAGACAGGCTAGGTAAGACAAGAAAGTAAGACAAATTCGCTAAATTTCCGGAGTTGTTCATGGCATTGTAAGGATGTTCTTGAATTGGGCTTTGACCCTACGCCTAGTGCCCTCAGACGCGCCCGCTTGGAATGGAAAGCGGAGCACATGGTGTCCATCATGTGCATCACCAACCCACGCACGCGCGCGTATCTGTGACGCTGTGAACACAGCGATGCTGGTAGTTTTGTGGAATTATTCCACAGGACATTTGGGAGCTTCTGTTTCAGGGCCTCGCGCGCGCGACGTGTCAGCTAATGACCCTTACTCCGAGTCTTTGGAGATGGGCTTTAAGCCCGTCACGCGAGCGTATAAAGCTCCGAGCGGCTTCGTTACGTCGATCCGCTTCCGCACCTGATCCGGGTCGCGCTTCTCCGCTGCCGCCCGCTGTTCCGGTGTCGCCTGGTCCCACCATGCCTGCGGGGAGCGAAGTTCGTATAGACCCTCTCGGGATGGTGCGGTTTTCACGGACGGCATCCTGCATCCGTTCCTGTTCAGTTTCAAGCAGGGCGTTCCCAATCCCTGCGGTTTCACTTACCGGCGTGTAGGTGTCTTGAAGTCCACTCCACTAAACGTCTCGTTTTTCGACTCCTGCACCGGCCAATCCTCTGGACTGCTGTAATAGCTCTGGATGATCGAGGCTGCCAGTTCGCCGAGTTCCGCCTGATCGCTTTCCGGCTCCTTCTCCACCTGTTGATATTTGCGAATCTCTGACTCTGGAAGGTTGAACTTCTCCACTAACACCTCCAAGGGTGTCAGGTATTCCTGTATCGGGCGTTCTGATTCTAGCGGGATTTTCGGCACCGTCAGAAACCATGGCTCCAGAAGACGGTCGATTTCCTGATTGATCGACTGTGGTGGACCTGATTGCTGCCAATGCTTCGCGCAGGCGATCAGCATCCGCTTGAGGATTGGGTTTTCGGTGACGGAAGCGGGTGTTTCCTTCTTCGCTGGCTCATCCATCGCCCCATAGACTTCGTTCCAGTCCGGGCGGTCGGGGCTGGTGTTGCTTACATCCTGCGATTTGATATTGAACCAGAGGGATTGGCTATAAGGCCGGGACTTTTTGCCTATCAGCTTGTCCAGTAGCGCCGCCATCTTCTCCGGGGTATCAATCCCTTCGTCCATCAGCGTCACGGCAAGTTTCTCGAAAGCGTCACGCTTTTCGCGGGGCGGGTTCTGTTGAACGATGTTCGCGCGCGTGGCGTTGCTCGCCTTCACATCGTCGAGCGAGCCCGCCTTCGCCAATTCCTGAATTAGCCCTAAGCCGAAGGTCTCCGGTGGCGGGGTCAACCACTGGCTGTAAGCCACTTCCCTCGCCTGCTCCCTCGGCATTCCCTTCTTGATGAGTGCCTGCTCTGATTCCAGAGTGAAGATCGCTGCTTGCCGTAAAAGCCGTTGCAGTTTCCCTGCGTCCGCCAGTTTCTCCACTAGCGCCGGGTCGAGTGCCTCCCAATGCCTCATCCCCACTCCCATGAGCATCCTCAGTATTGCCGGGTTGTGTGGTCGTTGCATTTTCATCTTGAGATACGGTGTATCGTGCTGATCCGAGCACGATGCTGAATGCCGCATGCCTTTAGTGTCAAGTGCCCATTTGGGCACGATGGCGCACCCAAAAAACATTGTCGGACCTCAACTGAGACGCCTCCGCTACGAACGCGGATTGTCTCAACCTGCGCTTGCAGCGAAGTGTCAACTACTTGGTTGGGATAGTTCACCGTAGGGACAAGGACACGCACATCCCGTTGGGGTGTAAGGAAAGGCGTAGCGATGGTCACTGGTTCGCAGTTCGGAGCTTCGTTCGCCTCGAAAAGTGCGTCGAGTAAGATATGGTCGAGCTTCACATCCACGGCGGACTGGTAAAAGACGCGAAAATGCTTTTTGGGCGGTAGATCTTTGTCGCGTCGCGCATCATGCTCGTAACCGTTGAAAGGGGGCAGCTTGCTCACGACGCCGAGCGCGGCAACGAGTTCCTCGGGTGTCGCTTGCGTAACGATATCCACATCAATGGACAAACGCCGAATTCGAGGGAGTCGGAGGAGCAGACTGGTTCCACCTTTAAATTGCAGCGGCAGCCCCGTCTCGACCAGATACCCGAGCAGTTGCAGGGCAACAATGGCCTTTTCCAGCATGATGGGGTTTCGGCAACCAGTCTCCTCAGCATGCCGCAGAATCCACTCGCGTTGAAAACATACCGGGGAAATCATGGCAATATTAAGAACCAACTAACGCGGAGTTTTTTAAAAAGTCCGCGTTAATGTGTTCAATCAATTCAAGCCCGATAGGCCGCCGCTCTCTGGCGTAGTCCAGAAGCGTGGCAAGGCGAATTCGTTGCTGACCGGCAAGGTTTTCCAACAATTGCAGGTATTCCCCAGCGTCCATGAGGTTCAGCGCTTTCGCTTCAATGAACAACTCCACCAGCAATCCCTCAATGGTCACTTGGTTGTTTTCCGCTGGCTGGGTAGTTGTGAGGGGGCGGATGACCACTGTGCGGTCACTGCGGATAGCAAAATCCTGTGCCGCTGCACCACGGGGGTTCACGGTCACATCCCAACCCTCATCGCGAAGCCGTTCGCCCACACTATCCAGCGCGTCGCGTTCGGTGTAGATGAACGACACAAACTTGGCGAGCAGATGATGCCCATAGCCATGAATCTGCTCGGTGGACCAACAGGTGAAATCCAAGAGCGGAAATGGTTTCTGTAGCGTCTTAACGAGCTTGGCCACCGGTTTTGTATTCATTACAAACGGTTTGACCAGCCGTGAATACCAGCCGCGTCCGGCATCATGCAGGAGCTTCTGCTTGACGGCTTCCACAAGGTAACCTCTAAGCGTCGAGTCCTCCAACTCCAGCTCGGCATCGTTAACGGCAGCTTGTATGGCTTTAAATGGGAAATACGGGGCTTTGTCTTTTAGACCGCCAAGGATGCGGTAGAAGAGGGCACCCTTGTCATTAGGTTGAGCAGCGGGGGTGGCTTTGGCCGCCCAGCGTTGGTCTTCGGCGTCAAGGCCGTAGAGGGTGGCGACGCGGGCATCTATTTCCGCTTCTAGTTTGGAGATTTGTTCGGTGAGCGCGGCGGTTTCGTCGCGGGCAGCTTCATAGATCTTCAACGGCTGGCGCTTGGCGCGTTTGGCGAACTCAGCGGCAGAGAGATTCCACGGTTGCTCCAGCGGGTTGCGGCTGGTGCTTTGCGCGGGGGCAAGGCCGATCTCTTGAAGGAAGCGTTCCACTCTCGACCGGCGCTGGCCGTGCAGCGCCTGAACTTTCTGTGCTAACTCGCCGACGGCTTTACGCTCGGAGTCGGGTGCGTCGGGAATAGGGAGAGTTTCTAGATATTGGGCACGGAACTCAAGCCGTCCACCGTCGTCTTTGTCGCCGAGCAGTGCACAGACTTCCTTGAGGTAAGCGAATACCGCTGCGGAGTTCAGCACCGCTAGGAGAAACCAGTCCGACGATGGCAGAAAGAAGCACTTATTATTCAGGTAGCGGCCCTCGTTTTCGATGACGAACCGCGCTTCCTTGCCGATTTCCGGGTAGAGAATCTTTGCCCCGTCAAACCACGAGCGATAAGCCATCTGGGGCTGCTGGAGTTCAAACCATTCCTGCACTGTCGCACGATGGTCGAGACCAACAGTCTTGCCCTTCTTGTCTTTGTAGGAGCGAAAGTCCCGGAGATGATTCTCGATGCTTGGATAGCGGTGGATGTCGAGACCGTGGTAGGCGTAAATAGCCGGGCGATGTTGACAGCAAAGGAGTCCAGGTCCACGCCGTAAAGATTGCGCTCAATGATTTCCAGCTTGCGCGCATGAGCGGTGGTAGCGTCCAGCTTTTGAGAGGCAGCGAAGAGACAGGTGCGGAGATCGAGCAGTTCATGGAGCATCCCCAGCAGGTAAGCACCTGAACCGCAGGCTGGATCGCACACGGTCACGGCACGGAGAGCGGCCAGCACAGCCTCGGCATCCGACAACCCGACAGGCTGGTGGTCGTGAACGAAGGCTTCCAGAGCGGGGCGTTTTTCCTTTTGGCAACGGGCGGCGAGGAATTCCACCAAAGCCTCGCGGCACATGAAAGAGACGATGGGCTTGGGCGTGTAATAGCTGCCTTGCTCGTGCCGACCGGTGACGAGTTCCTCAAACACTTTGCCGAGCATTTCGGGATCGACGGCGACCTCAACATCGAGCGGCGTGCTCTCGGCAACGGTGAAGTTGTAGCGCTCAAACAGTTCGGTAAAGATCGATTCCAACACCTTGTCGGGCACAACAATTCCGGCGCGGTCGTCCGAGCCGTCATCTGCTTTTTCAAATAAACCGCCGTTGAGATAAGGGACAGTGCCAAAACGCGGGTCAATGTGTCCCTCCGGGCGGTCGGGCTGATTAAGCCCCTCGAAAAAGAGCGGCACAAGGTGATCGCGGTAAAACGTACCATCGGGCTTGCGCCGGTCTGCATAAGTATCCCGTAGCGCGGCGAGGTAGTCGGTGCGTTCGCCGATCTTCAACCAGCCTTTGCGTTCAATGAACGCAAGAAACATGAGACGGTTGAACAATCGCTGGGTGAACAGGCGAAGCGTTTCCTTATCCGGCAACGAGGGCTTGATGAGAGATTCGACCGTATCGAAGACGCGCCCGTAGTCGCGAAAGAACTCCTTGAAAAGCGGTTCGACCTTGAACGCTTCGACAAGGTTTTCGAGGGTCACATTGCCATTGCGTTTGCGGAGCAGTTCAAGACGCTCAGCAGGGGTGCGACACGGTTGACCGCGACCGAGGATGTAGGTGTAACGGCGCTTGTCTGTTTCGGTGCGCGAAAGTTGACCGTCGGTGGTAATCTCACTGCTCTTGGCAACGAAGGAGAGGCGGTAGTCGCCGTCGCTGCTGCGATCCCCCCGGAAAAAACCGAGGACTGCATGGGCGTTGCCCTGGTCAATGAATTTGGCAACAAGGTTGCGGAGACCGACGCGGTTGCGCTGTAAGTCCACCTGCCCGGAAACCTCGACTTCCAACACAGCGACGACACGGCCATCGGTGAGCGGGATGCGGGCAATTTGTGCCACTGATTTCGCCTGTAAATCACCGACAGGCAGAGCCTGCTCGAAGCGCCCCACTTCCATGCTGGGGAGAAGCGTCTTGAGCAGATTTAACCAGCGAACCCGATCATAGGGCAACCGAAGATGATTTTGGATTTCGACGCCGGTCATGATGTCATTTGTCGAACGATTCCGAAAGAATAATGTCAGGCGTTGTGTCGAACGCGCGCACCGCAGAAGAAGCTGGAGAGTTATCCGGCTCTTGCAGCGGGTAGGTGCGGAGGATTTGGATGAGTTTATCCGTCAGCGCGGCAGGGGTGACTTTTACGGTTTTTGTGGAGCGTTGAAGTTTATTGATTTGGCGCTGTAAGTTTTGGAACCGGGCGCGGCGGATTGCAATCTTTGCCGCATGTATCAAGGCGCGTTCTTCCTCATTGACGAAGGGCAGACTGGAAAAACCGTCAAGATACCGGAGGGCGCGTTGTTCATTTGGCCCCTGCTTGGCGTCCACCGTCTCGGCTTGCAGCGCATCGGCAACTACGGCTTCCTTGAACCTGTTTAGTGCGGAATTGATGTGGTTGTGGTGCTCCGCATGAAGAGGAATGGGTTTTTCCTTCGGGTCAGGCGCGCGGAATTCATCGGCGGCTTCGAGCAGGCTGATTTCCTCGACACAGCCGTCTGGCTTCGCAAGGTAAAAGGCATCGCGACGCTGACTGCGGATGAAGGTGACAGTGCTACCAGCGCGCTGCGCATCGGCACGGCCCACGCGAGCCCGGAGTGGCAGCCCCTTGATGCGACGAAATTCCTCCGGGTTCTGCTGGCGGAATCTGCGCAATTCCATGAGTAGCGACAAGCGCTGGTCGCGCTCCTCCTCCTCGGGTGATCGCTCAAAGAGTCCAAAGTTGTCCACTTCCTCTGTCTCGGAGTAAATCTGGCTATCCTCACCAAGCGCAGTATGGAAAGCCTGTAACTTCATGATGGCCTTTTTTTTCAGATTGATGTCATCGTCAACCTTTGCCGTGGGATAGAAGTTGTAGATGTAGATTTTCGGCGCGACCGAGCCGATGCGGTTGACACGGCCCACGCGCTGCATGAGGCGGGTGGAATTCCAAGGCGTATCGTAGTTGACGATGATATTGGCTCGATGGAGGTTCACGCCCTCTGCGAGAACTTCGGTGGAGATCAGAATATCGTAGTCATTCGCCTGTTCCTTGAAGCTGGCGTCAAAGTTTGCGCGTACGAGAGGCATGCGTTCTGCGCGGTTCTCAGAACTGACGGTAAGGATGCGTGTGTAACCGGCCTGCGCGAGCTTGCCCAATAGATACCCGGTTGTTTCCTTGGATTCTGAAAAAACAATCAGTTTGCCTTGGCGATTGAGCCTCGGGTCGAAAAAGCCGTCTTTTAAATGAAGTAAGAACTCGTTGAGCTTGGGATCGTCCTCAACGCGTTTCCATTCAGTGTAAAGGTCATTGAGTCGTTGCCAGTCGGACTCCAATCCTTCCGTGAAGCCGTCCTGAAAATCGGAAGGCGAACAAATCTCAATGGTCGGGTCCGTAGGCTGCCGTTCCGCGATCTTGGCGATAAGTTCCTCCTCGCGGCCTTCCAGGAGGTATTCAGTGACGTTGAGGTTCGGTGCAATGTAAATTGTGCTACGCGCGAACATGTCGCGCATGACACCGGTGGCATCACGAAAACGGCGGAGCGACTCCTTAAATGCGTAGAAGCTGCTGTCGAGACGTTTCACAAGCAGCGTCCGCATAATCGTGGCGAGTTGTGCCGAAATGCGGTCTGCGTTCTGGTATTTGCGTTTTTTCTCCTCTTTTAAGAAGCCGATGGCGCGATAGCGATTGTAAGTTAGTCCCTCTCCATCTGTCCGCGACAGCAAGTGCATAGTGCGGTCATAAAGGTCTTCGAGTGCTGGAGGGAGTTGGTAGAGGATTTTTCGGGGCGGCTCAATCTTCGGGAATATGATGCCCTGAGCTTCAAGGTCCAGCTTGTAGTCATCATGCTCCATCAAATCGTTGCGCGTGCGGCGCACGGTAACAGCAGAAATGACCTTGGTGCGGATGCGCTCGTAAATGACTTTGACACGCTTCCGGGCCTCTTCGGGATCAGACTGGCGGTGCGCTTCCAAGTAATCCTTCTGACATTTCGCGAAGAAATGTTGGAGGTTGGATACGCCATCCAGGGTGGAGTCCTTCAAATCTTGGAACAGTGAAATCAGATTACGGATGTCATCGGGCCGGTTGTTAAGCGGGGTGGCGCTGACAAGGATGACACGCTTGGATGCGCGGGAGCCATCAGGCAGGAAATGTTGCGTGGGTGATTTGCAGATGCGCTGCAATTCGTCGAACGCCTCGGCGGTGTCATTGCGGAACTTGTGCGCCTCGTCCACGATGATGAGGTCGTATTTCTCAGGGCGCTTCACCTTGTGCAAGCTGCCGTTGGTGATGATGTCGCAGTTATCAAGGCGGAACTGTTCCTTCGCGGTTTCGCGCCAGCTATCTTCCACTGCGGGTGGCACAACAATGAGAGTGTGAGAGCGGTGCTCGGGGAAGCCGTTGTAGAAAAAGAATTTCTTGGCAATGAGCGTAGCGATCATGGTTTTGCCCAAGCCCACGACATCCGCGAGGAAGAAGCCCCCGTGTTTTTCGAGCAATCGGAAGCCGCTGGTCACTGCATCCACCTGATAGGTGAGCCGCTTATAGCCCTCCGGCATATCGGTAATGGCGTTCGGATCGTATTCGATGCTCTGGCCAAAGTATTCGAGGAGGAGCTTGTAGTAGAGTTCGTAAGGCGTGACTACTGCCGCCAGATAGGTGCTATCACGGACTTCCTTAAGAAACTTCGGCAGAATTTCAACGGATTCCTCCCACAACTGGTTGAATTCATCCGTAGCGAATTGCACGTCATCGTAGTCGTGGAGCAGGACGTTGAATTCGTAATTGCTGACCTGATCCTCAACGCCGATCCCGGCGGCGGTGAGATTTGATGAACCGGTGATAACCGCACCGGTTTTATGCTCGTTGAACCCCTTGGGGCGGAAAATGTAGAGTTTGGCGTGCAGACGTTTGGCAGGATGAGCGCGCAGTTCGATCTTTTTGGAAATAACGTCGTCGATGAACTGAACAATTCCCGCCTCGATGTCGCGCTTGTATTCCGCACTTTGGATGTCGTTGCGCAGCCATGTGCGAAACTCGTCGAGCGCTTTGGTCGGGTCGGCTAGAAAGAGCAAACCGCGCCGGTGGTAGTCCGCCATGATCGAGTCCACATTGATCCCGACCAGAATGCGAATATGTGGAACCTTTTCGAGATAAGGGCGAAGCGCAAAGTAACCTGAAGATCGCAAGTAGCCTACGAGGGCATCGAACCATTCAATATCCGGGTTGCTCTCGAATACGCCACGAAACTTCTTTAACAGCGTCTGCTCGGAGTGGTTGGTGAAAAAGCGGGTGGACATGCCTGGGAGGGGTTCAGTAAAACAGGGGCGGCGCTTTACCTCAATTTGTTTTTTAAGGCACAAATTTCGCAGGAGGCGAACCATTACCCATGAGCATACTACTCGATAAAACGCTCTCAATGCTGGCGGACCAACCGGCGAACAAGATAGCGGTCTTGGCGCGGGAAAACCGTCTGGTGAAGTATTTCCTAAAGGAGTATCTCCCGAAGGATTGGGAATACGGGGAGAACAACAGGAGGATGTCCCCGGACAGCCAGGACGCAATGGATTACTCGATGCACGAGGAAACGGTCAGGCAAGCGGCGGAAGTGACTTGGAACAAGCTGACGAAGGAACAACAACAGCAGGTGATGGATCAACTGATAGCTCTCGACCCGAATCAGTTGGAACCGCTGGACTTTCATCTTCTGGATTACGTGGAGGGTTGGGAGGACGAAAGCACTATGCACTTGTAGCACCGGAACCCGCACTCAACTCCCGTTCCCGGTGCGGTCTCCGCACGGTGGCGCAGGGGCACTTTTTGAAAACTCCACCAGAGTAAACGTATTCAGTCTCCGCCGGAGACTCCTCGACTTGCGCTTCCCGCGCGTTACCGGTTCCGGTTACTTGGCCTGTGCGTCCAGTGCCGCCACGAGCCCCGGCAGTTTCGAGTTCAGGAGGTCTAGCACGTCCTGCGGCGTCTCACAGTTCCCACTCTTTACTTCCCCGCTCAGTTCCACCTTCGTCGCGTCTCCATACTTCTTCGGGGCCAGCTTAGACATGAGCCACTTCCGCGTGTCCACCCGCAGCCGTGACCGCTGGATGTTGTCATGGTCCACCCTGGTGCGCACCTCCTCGTCAACGTACGTGTCATTGCTGCCGTCGTCAGCTATCGCGAGCATCTCTTCGGCCACAAGCTCTTGCTGAAACTCCCGAGCGAGAACATATCGGTGACACAGGCCGGAATCCGTCTTTAGCCACCGTAGGAACGTGCGCCTATTCACGGTACCGAGTTCTATACAGATGGTGCCGAGTCCCTTGGTGGATGTTGAGATCTCCTCCAAGATTTGCTGGCATACCTCCTCACGTTCGGCATCAGTCAGTAGCGGTTCCCGTTTGGTCACTGTGATCTTGCCTCGTGGAGCGACTTTATAATCCTTGGAACGGTTTGGAGTGGGCATAGACGGGTATTTCTTTCTTCCCGTCAGGAGTCAAACGGAAATGACACCGGCAGTTGGCACCGGGGTAACAAGTCTCCCGTCCTTGTCGGTAACCCGCCAGCAACACCAACAGCAACAACGCGTGTATCGCTACGCTTGGTGAGCTTCCGAGCTAACCCGGCATGACGCGCTTGAATCCACCAAACGCCTCTCTCGACCTGCCACGCGGAAAGAGAATCGTTCATTTGCACCTTTCGTCTTTGGAGGAGGTACGATTATCCTGGCGCGATGCGATGTTGGGTCGCGTCGTTTGCGCCATGCGCCGTTGCACCCACGCCACAACGGTCGCCGTAACCCAGAGCCGCTTGCCACGGCCCATCCCTAGTGAGACAGTTTCCACCTCATCAGAGCTGGCAAGTGAATAGGCCAGCGAGCGAGACATCGGACAAATCCAGCGATTTATCCCAGCCACGTCTAGGAGCGCCGGAATTGTAGAAAGGTCAACCAGAGAAGGAAGACCGGATGGTTTTACATTGAGTTCAGAAACATTTAATTTTTCGATGTTCATGCGAACATCATTGCACCTGCTGGAAATGCACCTCGATACCAGCAGGTGCATCGGAGAGCTTACTTAGGTTTGCTTCCCCGTCGTCCTCTTCCGGCAAGCGCCATTAAGGTATTACGAACTCCAGTGAGGATCTTGCCAATCAGCTCTGGCTGCAATTTATCCATCTCTTCCTCCCCACCTTCGTCTTGGTCCACAACTCTGCGTTGTAGTCTTTCCACCGCACCGTCAAATATGGCGCGCCATATAAATAGCCCTTCGACAACGGGGAGAAACAATTTTACGCTTTTTTCATCTAATCTTTCCAAAAATGGCAGACCCGTTGCGGGGTTGATCTGTGCGAGTGGGGGCAGATTGTCGAGCCACCATGGCCACAGAAGCAGCCGACCTTTAGGCGTTTTGAAACCCTCAACCCGTAGCTTTGTTTTCATTCGAGGGTGCCAATATTCAACCGTTTCTATCGGTTTGGAGTGGCGGCGCAGCTTATGGAAAGCGATATGCCACTGCGCGTTGAGTATCACTGCCTCGACTGATGCTTCGGTTTCTGAGCGCCAGCCACCTTTCCCTTGTTTGGACATCCCTGCACGGCTTTTCGGATTACCAATGATCAACGATTTTGTGCCCACCTTCAAAGCATCGAAGAGCGCTACCTCATCCTTCAACTTGGAAGCGCCGTCGCTCGTTCCGGGTGCGAAGTTTATCGGCCACTTCCTAATCCGCTTCGGTGCATCAAAAAGGGCACCTCTTTGCGCTAACTGATTGAGACGCTCAACCAAGCGAAATGTAATCTGGCATAAGCCTTCTGCGGCAGTTTCGTTATTATTATGACTCGTCCAAGACAGAGCTTCCCTTAGGTCTTGAAGAACCTCAACCGCACATGAATCCTGCGTGGAATCCCTGACTCCGTAAATCGACACTGGCGCAATTACGTCGTGTCCTTGAGCTAACAAGTCTTCGAGCTTCTCAATCGGTAGTATCAACGCATGAGCAGAACAAGCCGTGCCCATTAAAAAGAATGGATTTTCAAGTTTTGCGTAGGCGTCGTGAGTTCCAAATGAATCGGAGTCCAATAACCGATCGACGACTCGGCTCGCGACTGCCCGCTTTACAACTTTTGTGTTCGCAGCGTTTTTTGAAAGCGGTTTACCTACGCATGCTGGTCCTGCAGTGCTTTTGTCGGCACGTTTTTGTTTTTTCATGCTGTGAGTTTTATTGCGTTCACCGCACTCCGCAGTCCGTTGAATTTTACGTTGTTCTTGAGTCGGCAGAATGTCTCCGGAACCGGCTCGAATGCATGCACTGTGTGGCCACGGGAGGCCATCAGGCAGGTGAAGCCTCCCACATTCGCCCCTATGTCAAACGCCATCCCTCCCGCCGTCTTGCAGTCTAAACATTGTTCCACAAATAGGCGTTCCGACTTCGGTATGATGTTCCGAAAATACCAATACTCGGAAAACGAAAGCCATTCACCAATTTGTGCCCCACCGGGTAGAGTATGCCGCGACGGTCTGCCGAAGAAAAGCTTTGCACCAACCCAGCGCATACATGCAAACAGCATGGCAGGATTTGAGCCTACAGATAGGATTTTGGATGCAAGGCTCATTTGCAGTCGGTAAAAAAGCGAATCATTAGTAATCGGTTTTCCGAGCAGTTGCTCAGTCTTTAGTGGGAGTTGTCGGAAAAACCGTCGCCACCCATCTGGCATGATTCCCTTGGATCGCAAAGAGGGTGGTCTGTATTTCCATGGGTTTTGGCTTTATAACTTGGATGGCAAAATCATGAAGGGTGACCTGATTGGAACTCACAAAATCAAAATACCTCTGGACCGTTTTTCCCTTCTCCGCAGCCACTATAAAGCTAAAATACGAAGCCCCTTTCACTTCTTCGGCTGCTATATCCAGAAGCTTGATCGCATCGTTATTCATGAATACGACGCCCCCATCGGGATCCGAGATAATCACCGGCGTCGGAAGCTCTTCCAAAATGCGTATCGTTTGGAGATGGTCCTCAATTCCTTTATTTCTATCAAAACTCAGAACGACGGCACCGATTCCACCCACAAAAACAGTCCAAAAACGAATTAACGCGGTTGTTCGGTCGATAGCTATACCCGGCACTGCAAAGAGCAGAAAATAGAGCGACGTGAGAGAGAAAATGACGACCCAGACTGCTACGGATATTGGACGCATTCGGTATGCGAAAAAACCGAAACACAACATGCTGATTAGCGGAGAAACGGTCGTTGTCGGCGTTGCTAATTCAATCGCGATCATCAAACCCAAAAGGGAAAGTGCCAATATATGGTTGATTAATTCCTTTTTGCCTTCCTGCCCTGATTGGGTGTTCTTCATCTGATAATTTATCTAGAGAGGCGATGGATCAGGCTATTTGTAAAGAGCGGTTGAAAAGTGTTGCGCTTGATGGGGAGTAAAGCGTTTTCATTGGCGAACGTCAAGGGAGCCTTGAGAAGGGTAAGAACAATGGTTTACCAACCTTTTTGTAAGTGTAACCTATCTTTGTGACGCGGGTTCGCCTGCGTCCATCGAGCAGAATCCCAGTCTGGAAGTGATCATACCACTCGGATTCCTGCTCACCATTTAACCCCGGTCGAAAGGCTGGGGTTCTTTTTTGAGCAAACCTCCGATGGCGCGCTCACGCCTCTCTTCCCTCAACGCGTTTCCCCGGAAGCCGGGAAGAATCCGAAATAGTTTCTCGCGTTATAATAGCAGATGTCCTGCACCATTTTGCCCACGAGGCCGATGTCATTAGGGATCAGCCCGCGAACGATCTCCCCGCCAAGGATATTGCAAAGCAAGCGGCGAAAATATTCATGGCGCGTGTAGGAAAGGAAAGACCGGCTGTCGGTCAACATCCCGACAAATTGGCTCAGCAGACCGAGCTGCGACAGCGCCTCAATCTGGTGGGTCATGCCGTCGATTTGATCCAAAAACCACCAACCGCTCCCGAACTGCATTTTCCCGGCCGTCTTGCCATCCTGGAAATTGCCGATCATGGTTGCCACCAGCTCGTTATCGCGGGGATTGAGATTGTAGATGATCGTTTTGGGAAGCTTTCCAATCTGTTGAAGCCGGTCGAAATAGCGCGACATCCCCTCCGCCACCGGCCAGTCGCCAATGGAATCGAAGCCTGTATCGGGACCGAGATTGCGGAGCATGGCGGCGTTGTTGTTCCGCAACGCGCCGTAATGCAGTTGCTGGGTCCAGCCTTTCTCGGCATCCATGACGGCCAACTCATGCAGCATGAATGCCTTGAAGCGAAGCGCCTCCATAGGCGCAAGCGCCTTGCCAGCCAGCGCCTTATCGAAAATAGCCGCCGCCTCCGAAGCTGTGCAATCTTCTGCGAAAATCGTCTCAAGGCCGCGATCAGAAAGCCGACAACCGTTCGCATGGAAGAAATCGTGCCGCTTTCGCAGGGCAGCGAGAAAGGCATCCAGGTTTCCGATGTCTGTCCGCGCCGCCTGCGCGAGCTTTGGCAGCCATGCGCCGAAGACCTCCGGCTTGTCCACCGCGAAGGCCTTGTCGGGCCGCCAGGTGGGCCTCACTTGGACGTGAAAGGAAGCGTCGTTCGCAATGGCGATGTGATGTTCCAGCGAATCCACCGGGTCATCCGTGGTGCAAACCACCTCGACCCGCGATTTCGTCATCAGCGAGCGGCACGAGAAATCCGGCGAAAGCACCATGCGATTGCAGTCGTTGTAAATCGACTCCGCTGTTTCCGGCCCCAACAAGCGGTCGGAGACGCCGAAATAGCGCTTCAGTTCGAGATGCGTCCAGTGGTAGAGCGGATTGCGCAGGGCTTTCGGGACAACCCCCGCGTATTTCTGAAACTTCTCCCAATCAGACGCCGTTCCGGTGCAATAGTGTTCATCAACACCAGCGGTCCGCATCGCCCGCCACTTGTAGTGATCTCCATACAGCCAAATCTGGGTGATGTTCTCCCAGCGCTTGTCCTGCGCGATCTCCGCAGGGGACAAGTGGCAATGATAATCAATGATCGGCATCTCCGCGGCATAGCCGTGGTAAAGTTCGTGCGCCGCCCCGCTTTCGAGCAGGAAGTCTTCGTTAATAAATTCAGCTTTCATGAAATTGGGCCAATGCCAGCAGTTGCAGTCGTTTCACGTTGAACTTTGAGACTACAAAAGGGGGGAGATGGAGCAACCTCAAAGATGAAATAGGCTGGCGTGAGAGCATTCATGAGCATTTTTTTGGTTTTTGCTTACGGCAGCCAGGATTCGTGCTAAATACCGTGCATCATGGATGCCAATGATTCCCCCCGCATTGCCCCGCTGCGCAAGCCGCTGCTTCCGGATGCGATTAAAAAGCCGCTCCTTCTGCTGTGGATCAGCGTATTGCCGCAGTTGATCCTGCTGCTCGTCAACCTGCGGGCGTTCTGGATTGCTTCGGGCGAGTGCGCACCGTGGCAGAAGACAATGGCCGGCCGGATCGGCGCATTTGAAATGGGGCTGATTCTTGGCGTTGGCGCGTTGGCTTTGCTTTTTCATACGCGGCGCAAATTTATTCCCTGGAGCCTGAACTGGGTGCTGTTGATCGCGCCGATTCTCTACCTCTGGCTGTTTACCTGGCAGGTTGGGAACACGCTGATCCCGGCGTCCGTTTCCACCTGGATTCTGCCGCCAGAGCAGCTTCTCTACTATCAGTTTGCGCTGATGATGCCGGTGATCTTTTACGCCACGGTGAGGCTGGCGTGCATCGACATCCAAATCTCAATCGCTCGTGAGGTTGGCGTGGTTGCGCTGGCAATCTTCGGGCCGCCGTTGTTCTGGCTGCTCTTTACACGATATGGCCGATTCATTCATTGTGGTTTCAGCCAAGCTTTGGGGATTTTTATTGCGGTCACTTTCTTTTGTTCGAGCGTCATAGTGGTGGCCGGTGTGACGCGGGCTTGCGTCGGCGGCTATCTCGCGATCCACAGGAAGGGCACCGTTGCGCTCGGGATTCTCTCTTTTCTCGTCGGGATCGCCGGACCCATCAGCGGGCTGTGGCTCAATTCCCGCATTCCTTTTCCGGCGGATTTTCAAGGCTGGCCGGTGTATGCCCTGGCGCTCGTGAATGGATGCCTTTTGCTGCTGCCCGATTTCAAAAACACACGGCTGCGCCGTTTTGTCTGGCTGGCGCAGTGCGCTCTCTTTCCGTTCACGCTCTATTTCTTCTTCGTTTTTCTGCCGTTCCTGCCGCTCTTCATTCCCGCGATGATCGTCATGGGAGCTGGCTTTCTCATTCTTACGCCGACGGCGCTCTTCCTTGTCCACGGTCAGCGGATTCTCGATGGCTACGGCTTTGAAGCTCGCGATGGCAACCGCTTCCTTCCTGCCCTGCTCGCCGCCCTCGCGCTGGCCATCCTGCCCGCCATCACGATCACACAAGCGATGATTGACCGCACCGTGTTGCGGCACGCGATGGATTACATTTACAGTCCCGACTATCGGCTGGCGGACCGTTTCAGCAGCAGCCGCTCCGCCGTGCAGCGCAGCCTGGAGCGCCTGCGCGATTTCAAAGCGGGCGCATATCAGCCATTTCTTTCCGACTTCTACAACTGGGCCGTGTTTGACAACCTCGTCCTGCCTGACGATAAAATGAACGAGATGGCGCGCGCGTTTTTCGGGCACGATAACGCATCGGCAAAGCCCGACCGCGTGACGATTTTCGGAGGCAATGCTCAGCGCACTCGCCCGATGCGCGAAATCCGGCGCGCCGCCGAACCTCCGTCATCAAACATCGCGCTGACCAATCTCACGGCGAATAGCGTGTCCGAGGGTGATTGCGAACGGACGACGCTCACGCTGGATATGCGCAATAACGGCGCGAATCAGGGTGAGTTCGTGACAAATATCCACATCCCCGACGGCGTCTTCGTCTCCGGTTTTTGGCTGAAAATCGTCAAGGAGCGGGTGGCTGGAAGACTCTTTGAAAAAAAGGCAGCGCTTTGGGTCTATCAAAAAATTCGTGATGAGCGTTCCAATCGCGATCCGGGCATCCTGGTCTATTCCTCTCCGAATTCCATCGAGCTGCGCATCTTCCCGTTTGCCGCGCACGAAGAACGCCAGGTGGAGATCGAGTTTTTCTATCCCACGGCGCTGCAACCGGCGATCACGATTGGCGAACGGCAGTGGCGGAGGGAACCGGTCGCGCCGGGAATCTGCCTTACGCTGACGTCCGACGGGGCGAGCGCCGTCTCGCTCGCGCCGGAGACGGCGGCGCAACTGCCGCAAACGCAACGACTCCCGTATTTGCATTTCATCGTCGATCGCTCGGCGGCATCGACGCTGAAGGACGAGGAAATTGTGAGTGCGATCCGCAAAACCGCAGCGCAGTTTAATGATGCGAAGGAGTGCGTTGTCACGCTTGCCAACTACGAGAGCGTGGATGTCCCCGGTCGCCCCGCGCCGATTGAGTCCATCAACCCTGCGATGTTCCATGGGAAAAGCACGCTGATGCAGCGCGGTGGGTTCCTCGCGGAGCGGGCCATCAAACGGGCGCTGCTTTCTTATCACGACCGGCTTTCGCGTGCCGAAGGGGAAGACCCGGAGTTGCAAAGGTATCCGATCATTATCGTGCTTGGCGATCCACACCCCGAGTTGTTGGCCAGTAACGAACTCTATATCTTTGGAAGGTTCACTCCGGATGCGGACGGATTTTATGTGACCAAAAACGGTGAGCAGTTGACACCCCGTTCCTTCAGCGACAAGCGCAATTCCGCCGGAACGCAGAAGCCGCATCCTGTGGCCTTGCTGAAAGTGGGTGACACCGTTTCACCGTTTGTTCTCGACGCCCCCGAGACGCAGGTTGTCCAGTTTGAAGCAACTACGGAGCAACGCGCGTTAAGCGTCTTGGACCACGGCACATTTCGCGCGCTCAATCCCGCTACGACCATTCCTCCCGAAAGCCGCTACAGTAGCGGTATGCAAGTCTGGCAGCGTTATCTGGCGTGGGTGACGAATCCTTCGCTTGGCAACAGCGGTCTCGCCGAGGTTGTTGCTTTGAGCCGGGAGACGGGTATCCTTCTTGCCACGACTTCCTATATTGTCGTCGAGAACAGTGCGCAATGGAAGATACTCACCCTCAAGCAACATCAAAAACTGGGCAATCAAGCCGCGCTGGAATTTGAAGAGACGCCCGAGCCGAAAACATGGCTTCTGATTCTGTTTGGCGCAGCGACGTTGTATTTTGTCAATCGCCGGTCCGCCCGCATTTTTCACAAGCTTTAAGCCCGGTCCAGGCAATGCCGGAGCGTTTTCGCCAGAGTGGACAATAGGTAGGGTTTGCCGAGGAACACCAAATCCTTTTCGGTTTCGTTGATCGCGCTATCCGTAGCCAGATCCCGGCTGTAGCCGCTGGAGATGATCGTTTTGAGCCCGGGTTTCTTCGCCCGGAGTTGGCGGGTTAAATCCAACCCCGACATATTTCCAGGCATCACCATGTCGGTCAGCAGCAGGGCGATTTTCCCCTTGTGCTTCTCCCATTCCCTCAACGCTTCGGCCCCATCGCAGGCCTCCACCACGGTATAACCCAAGTGTTTTAATCCGCGGGCCATCACTTGCCGGATGAGGACGTCGTCCTCCGCCAGCAGGATCGTTTCCCTTCCGTGCGGTTCTCCTCCGAAGTCGGTCCGGGATTCCTCTGAAGGCGTATTTTCGCAAACGGGAAGGAAGACTTGGAAAAGCGCTCCCTGGCCCATCTGGCTTTCCACTTCGATCCAGCCGCGATGCTGCTGGACGATGCCATAGACAGTCGACAAACCCAGTCCGGTCCCTTTTCCCGCTTCCTTGGTGGTGTAGAACGGCTCAAAAATGTTGTTCTGCTTCTCCGGGGGGATGCCACACCCGCTGTCTGCGACGGAGAGGCAGATGAATTTTCCGGGCCGCGCTTCCATGCTGAGCAGCGCTCTGTCGGCTTCGATTTGAACCGCCTGAATACTGACGATTACTTCCCCTCCCGCAGGCATGGCATCCCGCGCGTTGACGCAAAGGTTCACGATGACCTGTTCCATCATCCCCTTATCCGCCTTCACCCACATTTTCTCCTCGCCCTGCCGGAAGGTGAGCTGGATGTTGTCGCCCAGGATGCGGTGCAGCATCGAATGCATCGACTCCATAACCTCGTTCATGTCCAGTAGAATGCTGTGTGCTGCCTGCTGTCGGCTGAACATGAGCAATTGCCGCGTCAGACTTGAGGCCCGGTTTGCTCCCATTTCCAACTCCTCCAAAGCGGTGCGCATCTGTGGGCTTGTTTCCGGGTCTTCCTTCATCAGGCTGAGTTGCAGCATCTGTGCGCCGAGGATGTTGTTAAAATCATGCGCCACGCCGCCTGCCAGTTGTCCGATCGCTTCCATCTTTTGCGACTGGCGCCACATCGCCTCCATCTTTAGGCGTTCAGCTTCGTGCTCCATGCTTTGCAACGCATGAGCGATCTCGTCCACCATTCCCTTCAGGAGAACGATTTCCTCTTGCGTAAAGGCTTCGGGTTGATCTGCCTTAACGGTGAGGGCTCCAAAGAGTTTTTCATGATATAAAATGGGGAAAGAGGCGATGGATCCGCATCCGAGCGCGCTGGAGGGCACAGCCCACAAGGCAAAACGCGGATCGGAGTCCAAGTTATTAAAGATGGATGGGACACGCTCCCGGATGGCTGTGCCGCACGGCCCTTGCCCGTGGGGGCTATTATCCCAGGTCACCGGGATCTGTTCCAACATCTCCGCGCCCTGTCCTGCGTGAGCCAGTACTTTTACGCGCATGGAGCCGGGTTGCGGCGCTCCCACCCAGGCCGCCAGGTAGCCACGCGTTTGAGTCAAAGTCTCACAAACGCCTTGGAGCAGTTTTCCTGCGTCCCGCTCGCTGAAGATCAGTGATTGAATGTCACGGATTGCTCGCAAGATGTCGTTGAGATGTCGCTCCTCTTCTTCGCTTTGTTGCAGGATGCGCTCCGCCTCCTTGCGCAGAGTAATGTCACGGTTAATCCCCACAATCCCGACGATGTTCCCATCGGCGTCCACCAGTGGCGCTTTCGCGGTGGAAACCCAATCCATTCGGCCGTCGGCCCATATTTCCCTCTCCTCCAGGTTCATAACCGGCTGACCTGTGGCAATGATCTGCTGTTCGATGGCATGAGCGGTATTGGCGTGGGCCGGGTCAAAAAAATCAAAATCGCTTTTGCCGATTGCCTCTTCTATCTCGAAGCAGCCAAAGCGATGGGACAGCGCGTCGTTGAGCCAGAGAAAGCGGCCTTCTTTGTCCTTGATGAAAACGTGCTCGGGAATGCTCGTTTTGAGGTTCGTGAGAAGAAGCCGCTCGCGCTCCAGCGTCTGCTCCGCCTGCTTGCGCTGTTCGATTTCCTCCAAGAGCGCCACCGATGCTTCCTGAATTTGAAGGGTGTTCAATCCCTCTTCGGCGATTTGAACAGCCAGCCCGCTGAGAAATTTCAAGACGCTTTTGAGATGTTCTTCGCTGACCACCGGCACTTTCGCCAACGCTGCAAGGTAAGCCTCTTCGTCATAGCCGTATTCACGGGCCAGCTTCCGGTGAAAGGCGAGGTCCGGTGGAGCGAGCAACACCTGCCCCGTCGCCAGCGATGCCAGGTGCATTCCCTGGATGATCACCGGCGTGGCCCCGTCCACCAATCCGTTGCCGCAGGGCCGGATATTGAGTTCCTTCAAGTCTTTGAGGCAGGAAGTGAGGTAAACATTGCTCTCTTTGCAACACTCGGCGGCCTTGGGGCACGCGCGATGGAACTTTACGCAGATGTCCCGCCACCCCGTGGCGATCAGCAATTCTTGTTCGGGATAGGAAACCATCCCGGTGGTGAACCCCGTGGAGATGGAAAACTCCTCGAACAGGGCACGAAGCCGGGGAATATTGACTAATTCTTGGATGGAATACCGGGCCTCCATAGCGGGCCAATTTGGATTGTTCCAACCTAAAGTCTAGTAAAAAGGAACGCTGCTCTCTTGCAGGCGTTATGAGAAAGCAGCGTGTCCTCAGCACTTATCATATTCTATACACCGTTGCATCAGAAAAATCCGAAGGGATGGGATTGGAATGTCTCTGCAGCCTTCCGGGACAATTCTACCAATATAACCGTGCAAATGATAAAAAAAACAAAAAGGCGATACTCTTGCGAGCATCGCCTTTTGGTAAAACTGCCGGGCGTCTTTTAACGCTTGGAGAATTGGAATCGCTTGCGGGCGCCGGGCTGACCGGACTTTTTGCGTTCCTTCATGCGCGGATCGCGCGTGAGGTAGCCTTCCGCCTTGAGCGCGGCGCGCAGGTTGATGTCCACCTGAAGCAGTGCGCGGGCAATGCCAAGACGAACCGCTCCGGCCTGGCCGTTGGGGCCGCCGCCAGTGGTGTTGATGGAAACATCGTAAGTGTTGACGAGATTCGTGAGGGTGAGCGGCGCGAGCACCGTGTTCTGCAAGGCGGTCGTCGGGAAATATTCCTCGAAAGGCCGCTTGTTCACTTCGATTTTGCCGGTGCCGGGAACGAGACGAACGCGGGCGACGGCCGTTTTGCGGCGGCCCGTGGCGCTGTTAGCTGGGATGGTTGCCATAGATGCGTAAAGGTAATACTAGAGTGAGGTGACGGGAACCGGCTGCTGGGAAGCGTGCGGATGTTCCGCCCCGGCATAGACTTTGAGCTTGGTGTAAACGTGACGGCCCAGGCGGTTGTGTGGGAGCATCCCCTTGACGGCGTGCTCGACGAGCGCCTCGGGATGATGCGCGCGGCGCTGCTTGACGTTCTCGACATGGTGACCGCCCACATAACCGGAGAAGGTCATATAGGTCTTGGCGTCTTCTTTTTTACCGGTGAGGCGCACTTTGTCGGCGTTGATGACGATGACGAAATCGCCCGTGTCAACATGGGGAGTGTAAATAGCCTTCTCCTTACCGCGCATCAGGGTGGCTGCCTTCACGGCGACGCGGCCAAGGACTTGGTCCTGGGCGTCAATAATCCACCAGTTGCGTTTCACCTCGTTGGCTTTGGCTGAAAATGTCTTCATAAAATCGGCTGTCGAAAGGGCGAGCAAAGTAGGGGGCCGCTCCACCCCTGTCAATTGTTTCTTGTGAATGCGCCAAAAAAAGTGCGCTATCAGACCCAAAATCCCGGATGGCGGCATGTGCCTGCCCTTAAGCATTCAAATAGATCATAGACGGTGACAGGACCGCAAGACAGAAATCGAAGATGACCGGTAAAAATGAGCTTCACTGCGGTTGCTCTTCCGTTTTTTGAGGAATCGTTTGATTTTCCAGCCCATTCAGTAGTGACGGTATGGGTTAGCTCCCTTGCCTTCGACTGAGGTCATAAACTCGCCGATGACAACGATTTTGGGAGCGGTAATGCGAGGGAAGGATTGATTTTGAGGGAGATCTGCACGCTATGCCGGGCGCATTCGCTGATCGCGATGGGATGGTAGTCTGGGATCAGCGAATAGAGCGTATCGTGCAGCGGGGTAATCCATTTTTGAGGGAGCTGCGCCGCGCCGAACATCGCGCCCCAGATGGAGCCGACAGTCGCCCCGTTACAATCCGTGTCCCATCCACCCATCACGGCAATGGTGATGGCTTTCTCAAAGTCATCCTGCCCCAGAAGCAGCGCCGCAACCACCAAAGCGGCGTTGTTGTTGGTATGCACAGGGCTGTAGTGGCCGAAACGCGCATAGATTTCGTCGAAAACGACCTCGAATTCTGCGGCGCGGAAGCCGTGTCTGTGGCAAATCTCGATGGTTTCCCGCATTTCCGAGTAAAGCCGGGACTGGCGCGGAATTTCCGCGAGACCGGCTTCGATCACTGCCAGCGGGTCTTTCAAGGCGAACCCGGCGGCTATCATCGCCGCGCAGAACATCTCGCCATAGATGCCGTTTTTCACATGGCTCAACCGCGCGTCGCGCCACGCGAAATCCGCCGCCAATTCCGGGTTGCCCGGAGCCGCGTAGCCCCAGGAATCGGCGCGGATTTGCGCTCCGATCCACTCCCGGTATGGGTTCTGATGTGTGGCCACCCAGTTCCAATCGGTGTCCGCAGGGAACTGTCCCCAAGATGGGCGGTAACGAATCACCAGGTTCCGGTAAGCTTGAGTTTCCGCCGTGCATACCTGCTCATATCCAAGAAACTGCATCCATTCCGCAGCCACATCGCCAGTGGTGAAATCCGCGCCCCGCTTGAGCAGCACGCGCTGACCGAGAACGGTGTAACGAATGTCGTCATCGCTCTCCATGAAGGCGATTTTCTCACGGGTGGAAGGTTCGCAGCCCGCATTGCCCGTTACCAGGTTGGCGGGAGACGATCCGGGGATGTAATCGCGGATCGGGTATTCGTTGGGGTCAATGGCGGTCAGGTATTTTTTGACCCGCTCCTTGCTGGAGAGGTCATTGTGCATGCCCATAAAACCTTCCACCGGCTTGCCTAGTGCGCATCCCACGCAACGCCCCAACCACGCCCCGAACATCCGGTCGTATAGGGCTTCCGCACTGTAACGCAGCGGGAAATTGTGATCCGTCGCGATCCTCTCCTTACGGATAGATTCGAGATCGTTCGGCTCGGAAAATGGGAAATCGGTGCGCTGGGGAATTTCCTGCAACGCATACCAGAGGTCGGCAAGGCGGGCATGATCGGTGTCGTCCAGAGCAGCGACCTCGGAACGGATTTTTTCCACAGCGGCAATCTCGCGGCCTTCTTCAAGGGATTGCTGAAATTCCGTTTCGAGTAATTTTTTGGCGGAGTCCCAGCCACGCAGGAAGGGAATACCGGGGAATGATGGGTTCATGATTCCCACCTTAGCGATTGTTTTAAGCGAATTCTTCGCTGTATTGTTCAAAAACCATGCAAATCCGATCATTTGATGGAGAAATTCAGCCGGTTCCCATTGCTCTCGATCCGGATTTTCCGATGACAGGCGGGGAATTCGATATTCAGACCGACCGGCCAATCACGTTTCTGCATGTGCATGAGTGCCTGGAGGTGGGGTATTGCTTTTCCGGCAGCGGGATTTTCGTGGTTGGGGAAAAAGTGATGTCCTATGAGGCGGGGGATGTTTCGTTCATCAACTCCACGGAAATCCATCTGGCCGCCAGCACGCCGGGAACCCAAAGCGACTGGAGTTGGATTTACCTGGACCCGATGCGGCTGGTCAGCCATCCCGGCGTGGGAGTTGAGCAGCTTGATCCCACTCCGCTGGCGGGCCCCGGCTTCCCCAATATCCTGAGTACCAAGGAGCATCCGGCGATAGGTCGGGTGGTGCGGAGAATGATTGAGGAACTGAGGGAAGGAGAGCCGGGCGCGCAGTTGGCTTTGCGTGCGTTAACTTGGGAGCTGATGGTGCTCATGTGTCGGCTGGTTCCTGCGCTCCAAACCTTTTCTCCGAGGGGAGATTACGAACGGCTGGCCCCCGCCCTTCAACTCCTGGCACGCGATTACGCCACGCCCCTGAGCGTCGGGCGGCTCGCGCGACTTTGCGGCTTGAGCGAGCCACATTTCCGGCGCTTGTTCACGCGGACCATTGGGCGTTCCCCCTGTGCTTACTGGAACGCCCTGCGCCTGAGAATGGCGGCCTCCATGCTTCGAGGCACGGGCCGCTCCGTGCTGGAAATCAGCCAGGACGTTGGATTTGAAACCTTATCGAGCTTCAACCGGCAGTTCCGGGCGCACTATGGCGAATCGCCCCGCACCTGGCGTGCGAGCAAAAAGCCACAGGGCTCGAGTTTCTAAGGGGTTAGAACGCGGAGTTTGGAAACGCACCGGAACTTCATGGGAGAACTGCCGATCACTTCGCCATCCACTTCCACGGGCACCTCTTCTTCGCTGGTTATGGAAAGACTTTCGGTTTGAAAATAGTCCACATCGCTCATGCCGTCGTAGTTGCCAAAGAGGATTCCTTGCAGATACCGGACGAGGTCCAGATGGCTCAGGTTTTTGAAAACGAGCACATCCAGGAGCCCGTCGTCGATCTTCGCATTGGGAAACACCGCAAAGGGCCCGCCGTAATAACGTCCGTTGCCAATCAGGACAAAGGAGCCTTCGCGCACAGTGCCGCCGCTTTGCACCACGAGACGCGGCGTCTTGCGAGCGATGATCTGGGCGGCGGAGATCACGTAACTCAGCGGGCCGAGATTGCGCTTGGCGTCCCGCGTGGTTTCTTTGAGCGCCTGGGCGTCGAAGCCCAC
>Ga0316231_1000667_pt1 | contig 45675 bp, 27 predicted proteins | sample TBH18027metaG_FD_206002 | JGI IMG/M metagenome (GOLD analysis project Ga0316231, IMG submission 206002) | Freshwater microbial communities from Trout Bog Lake, Wisconsin, USA - TBH18027 | ecosystem: Environmental > Aquatic > Freshwater > Lake > Hypolimnion/Profundal zone | place: USA: Wisconsin... | reverse complement strand
GAGGTGCGCCTTGTCGCGCAGATCAGTGAACAGGAAGCCAGTGCCCTTGAGGAGCATGGGGACAGTCCAGCGGGCGACGAAGACACCCATGACCATGCCGAGGGAGATAACGAAAGGGGAGAAGCCGGTGTTGACGAGCTTGGTGGGCGCCTCAGCACTGCCGAGCCATACGGCCGCGGCAAGGCCGCAAAAAACGCCAAGTTTGTGCAGGGAGAGAGTTGACCGCTCGCTTGCGGACGCTGAACTGTGGCTCACAGATTCACCTCAGAGACATTAGAAGGGCGGTGCCCAGAATCAATACGACGACAGGCACCCAGAGATGCACGTCAGTGAGGATGGCCATCAGGTTCGAACGTTTCATGCGGATACCTCATGCAAGCTTACAGGGCGGTGCCTGGAGGATGTTAGCGCACTGCTCGGGCCTTGATGGCCGGGCGACTAACCTTGGTGCGTTCATTGACTCTGGCTGTGGACTCTCTCACGATGAGCTCGGCTCTCACTTTTACTCTGACCACCGACTCCTGCTCTGAAAGCAGCTTGAGCAGATTTTCCATGGCCAACTGGCCCATCCGGCGCATGGGCTGGCGAACGGTTGTGAGGGGCGGGTCAGTGTAGCTGGCGAGGAAGAGGTCGTCAAAGCCGACAACGGAGATATCGCTTGGGATGCGCAGTCCGTGCATGCGAATGGCGCGCATTGCTCCCAACGCGGTCATGTCGTTATAGCAGCAGACAGCAGTGGGCGGGTGAGGCAGCGCCAGCAAAGTATCCATGGCGCGCATGGCTGCTTCAGGCTTGCCGTCGCCGTGAACCACAAGTTGAGGAAGGAAAGGAATTCCGGCAGCCTGCAGCGAAGCAGAGTAACCGGCCAGTCGCTCCGTGTCAGATTGGTAACCGAATTGGTCGCCAATATATGCAATCCGCCGGTGCCCAAGGCCGACGAGGTGATCGGCCACGGCGCGGCTTCCCTCCTGGTTCAAGATCATGACCGAGTGTACAAACGCGCCCGGGTGCTGGTCATTGACGAGAACGATGGGGACCATCATCTCCTCAAGCAGGGGAAGATATAACGCGCCAACCCGCGATGAGGTGACGATGATGCCGTCTACGCGCTGCTCGGCAAACGACTTGACGATCTTGGCTTCGCGATCAGGATCTGCGTTTGAGTCAGCCAGGAAGACGCAGTAGCCGTGGTCATTGGCGGTCTGCTCAATGCCGGTGACGACTTCGCTTGTGAAAGGGTCAGAGACGGTTGTGACTACGAGTCCGATGGTGCGGGTGCGCCGGGTTACGAGGCCGCGCGCAACGGCACTGGCGCGGTAGCCCGACTCGCGCGCGATCTTCCGTATCCTCTCAGCGGTCTTTGGATTGACCAGCGGGCTGTTTTGCAGGGCACGGGAGACGGTAGGGTGCGATACCTGGGCGAGCCTGGCTATGTCTTTAATAGATGGCTGTCGGAGGCCGCGCTTTGAGGCACGTGAGCTTGCGGCTTCCTCCACCTTGCTGCTTTCTTTCTGGAACATCGCACACTCATTTCATTGCACACGTGTACTCTCGAACCCAGTCTTTACCAGCGCGCAGGTGTACGTCAATGCCTTATGGCCGCAGCGGCGGGTATAACCGGCGCGCTACGCGTACAGGCACGCGGCGGTAGAGCGGAGCAGTCGCCCGCAATTGGCAAGGGGGAGTAATCCACTTATCTGCTGTAACTTGGCCCTTGACGCCCACTTGACAGACAGAGGGCAAGAGAGGAAAAATCCTGCGGTGTAAAAGAACACCCATGGATAGGGCACAAGGCAGATATGAAGAGAAGACCCCCCTGGCGCTTGAAGGCAGAAGTTGCACGGCGGACCTATCCTCCTCAAGGGCGCCCTCTGCTCTTTGCTAACTGAGGATTGCGGCAGTTGCGCAGCCTCAGCAGGTCGCTTTGCGACTTCCACACTCCCCCCGCGGAATCCAGAGCGATGAACGCGGTGAATCATAACTTCCGGCCGGATACATCACGTTGCGAGAGCGACCGAGCGATGTACCCGGGGAATGATGATCGGGAGAAGTCATGCGGCCAACAGTTTGTCTCGCACTTTTGCTTCTTGCATTTCCAGCCACTTCACAAATCCGGTTGCCGAACCAACTTCCAAACTCCAACGTACCGCCGAGCATTAATTCGTTCGCACCAGTAATGGCGCGGCCGGGCCAGACGGTGTCAGTGCATGTGGAGGGGGCTGGATTTTTGCCGGGCACAACGTTTGAGATTGGACAGCCGGGCGGGGTGACGGTGCAGCGCGTTGTGATCGACAATCCGCGCCAGGCTGAGATCACGCTGCGGGTGGACATCAACGCGTCGCCGGGAATGCGGCCGCTGTTTGTGCAACATGGGGCGGGGCGAGGACAGGCGCGAGGCGGGTTCATCGTGCAGCCGGCGCAGGGCCTACCCGGCGGGGCGACTCAGCAACTGGAGACGGTGCCCGCAGCGCGCATCTCGCAGTTGCCCGGCACTACGGTGCAGACTCCGCAGCAGCAGACTGCTCCACCGAGACTGTCGCCGAATGTATCGCAGGTGCAGGCTCCGCAGCAGCAACAGGTTTCGCCGAGGCTGACGCCTAATCTGCAGGCCGGAAATCTTCAGAACGGGCAGCAGATCCAGACGCAGGTTCCGATTTCAGGGAACCTGGCGCAGAGGCAGGAAGTTCAACGGCCTAATACCGCGATCGCTGCGGTCAATCCAGCGCAGGGCGGGGTACACTCCCAGGCCGGAATGCTATCCACAATTCAACTGGTGGGGCCGCTTGTGAACGTGATCACGCCGAGCCAGTTGATTCCCGGCAGCATGAATGTGCCGATCACGATCACGGGCAGCCTGTTTACTGCCGGCACAACGGTCAGCTTTGACCCGGCAATTGTGGCCCAGGGGCGGGCGCAGTATGTGAACTCAACCAAGCTCAAGGTGGTTGTGAATGTAGCGGCAGGGGCTCCGGTGGGCGCGCATGAGGTTACGATTAGCAACCCTGACCGGCACACCGCGCGGAGCCAGGTGAACGTGGTGGCTGCAAAGCGGCGGGTGGAGATTCCTCCTTTGCAGGGGCTCCGGCCAAAGTTTGCCGCCCTAGTGAACTTGAAGGAAGGCGTTATCTATCTTTCAGACCCCGGCTTTGGCAAGACCACCGGCGGCATGGACTCGAACCTGGAGAGGGACCGGGGCATGCCGGTGCTCGACGATGACACGGTATTCAACTGGAGCGAGCATAGCCGGGGACTTGCCGAGTACTACGAGATCCGCTTTTATGCGCGGGACGGCAAGACGCTGCTGGACAAGCGCCGCATCGACGGGAAGGACATCTCCATCAATACGTCCACAGGGAAACCAGCAAATATACATGTGGTTCCCACGACGTTTCGCCCGGATGCTGCGCTGGTGGCGGAACTGATGCAGAAGGTGAATCCATCAGGGACCTACCGCGTGAACTATGGCCAGGCCCATGGCCCGGTGAGCATGGCTGGGAATGCGGTGACGGGCACATCCAACTCAGCCAGCGGCAGTGGCAGCCTGAGCCTTAAAGATGGGGATATGCAATGGGAGGTGGCCGGGTTCAGGCACTACGGCGCTCCGGTGCAGCGCAAGGAAGTGGCTGTAAATCCGGGTATGCTGCAACAGGCATCGCTGGCACCGACGACGCTCGCGCAGAATGCGGACAACGCGGTAGAGATTGAAATTTCAGAACGGTGGCCGCTGGGGCGTGCGGATGCTCCTACAGGCCTTGCAGGCACCACCCCCGTCTCCAAGTCTGGACTGGCCGCAATCAACGTTGGCGCCAAAGCGCAGATGGACGCCAACGGCAAACCAACCTCAAAGGTGGACACCAACAACTACCCCGGCGACATCTTCATGTTGCAGGGAACCTTCGACTTTGCAAAAGCGCCTTACGCGCAGCATCCCAAGCTGACCACCAATCCAGTGAGCAACACAACGAGCAAGGGATCGATGATCAACACCTCGACGATTCCAACACTCAAGTCAGCTCGATTTGACAATGTTTTTGTTGATTGGGGCGATGGGACCATCCAGCCCATTGAGGCGCTGGTGGCGGCTACAGATGAGTACGAGTGGCAGCGCGGCGTGGGGATGAAGATGTCAACCTTCATGACCAGCGCGCCGATGATAACGTCGGGGCAGATTCTGGCCACGATTCACAAGTACCGGTCGTTCGGCAGCTACCAGGTTCGGGTATTCGAACTGGCCGAGGCCGATGCACAGGCGATCAACAGTTCGGCACTCGCGATGGCTCTGGACGAGTCCGGTTCGTCCTTTGCCACCGGCATCAAACTGGCGGGTTTCAAGCCGAGGAGCTTTACGCACGCGGTAAGCGGAATCAATGTTGGGAGCGATGATGCGTCGCAGATGCTGGCAACGGTGATGGCGCGCGGCTACCTGCTCTACAGCACGACGGAGGTGGTGATACCGCGCGAGGACCTGCTGGCCAGCGGACCGCTCAACCTGGACTCAATCAAAGTAGACTTCAACGAGCCGGGCCAGAATGCAGGAGGCATGCATGCAGCCTATCCGGTCGCGAATCGCACGACGACGCTGAGCGGCGCGCGGATGGCAAATCCGGCCGTGATTACGGCGACTCAAGCGGGTCCGCCCGCGCCCGCGTCTGGGGCATCCGCTGGAACTCACTGCAGCAAGTGTGACGAGTCCATGATGGCCACGGCCACCCTGAGTTATTACGGCAAGGGCGAGGCACGGGTTACCTGGTACATCGACAACCAGGCCATCTACAGCGAAACATACCCTGTAGGCCCGTCAGATCAGCGCACCAATGTGCCGGCCGACGGCAAGGGCACTCCGCTGCTGAATAGCTTTCAGGTTCACTCGCCGGCTTTGAGCGGCGCGAGCCTGGGCAGCCACCTGGTGCATGTGGAGGCGCAGGTAATCCCCAGTTGGCGCGGCTATAACCTGACACTGCTGCACAACGAGATATTGGACGGCGCAAGGATTGCGCGGCTTGCGAATCCAGCGGTGACGGGAGCTGCGACCAGGAACGCAGGGGCGCGGATGGACTCAGCGGTTGTTGGGGGATCGCTGACGCATGCTCAGTTCTCGCACGTATTTTTGCGCATGGCTCAGAACCGCATTGGCGTAACCCAGAAGCTGGGAGTGCTATCGCCGAATCGCCGGGCTATTCCCGGGATTCCGGCGGTGGCAGATATGCAGGCAGCATTGAATTCACTGGGCGGAAATCTGACGCTGGCGATGAATAGCCTGCCGAAGGAGAAGCCCTACTATGTGTTTTCAGGGCGCGAACAGTACACAGTCGATCCCCCGGCACTTGGGTTATGCACGGTTCTGTTTCCCACCAAGGGGGGTACATTCCATGTGACGGGGCTGCAGAATCACGCGATCAAGAACTCTGACGGCAGTTACAGCGGGAGCGGCAAGCTGGTGCTGTATCTGACGGACAGCCCCTCAAGCGCGGCGCAATTATCGCCGGTAGTTGTGCCCATCGATCACTGGCAATTGGGCGCAGACGGAAAGACCGTGCAGAAGGGTGCGATCGATGTGTCACCAGGGGTAGACTTGCTGGCGCTGCCGGCGGTGACAGGAAAGCTGCAGAGAGTAACTGCAACGGCGGGAGCCACCAATGATCTGCTGGCTACCCTTGCGCTGCAAGTATCAGACGGCACTTTGACCACGACGGCCGCGCCACAGAAGCCGCCCGTGCTGGGAGCACTGCAGGCACCGCTCTCAAGCAGTGGCGACTGGTACAAGAGCGGTGTAGCGATGCAGGAGCTTCGCATTGGGTGGAGCTCGTTCCGCATCAATCCCAGCAACGGGGTTACGGTTGACCTGAGCCGCACCGCGGGCGATCCGGTATCGACGGCATGCGCCAGCACGGGAGCAGGCGCGGGGTTTGTGGGCATCCACCTGGGCAATGCCACGCTGACACCCTACACCATGGAACTAACAACCATGACCAAGCAGGTTACGGACTGGGGGATTTCCGGTTCCGGCCTCTGCGGAGTTCTGGATACGGGCCCTTACAGCGCGAAATTCAGCGCGGGGAGTGGAGGGCAGGTTAGCTTCGACTCGTTGCATGCGGAGGCACGAAACGGGTTATTCACCGCGCTCTACAAGAATATGACGGTGCATGTTCCGTGGCTGGATGTGGACCTGAAGGCCAACGTAATGCTGCAGTCGGGCGGTGGACAGCAGTCAGCGATGCAGTTCAACTTTCCGCAGCCGGCTCCGGTGACAAAGACCTACAGCAACTCCACCTTGACGGCGAAGGACTTTGTGTTTACCAAGGCAGAGTTGATCGGGTGGGCATTGTATAGTTCGACGACCTTCAACATCAAGTCAGAGAACAAACCGTTTGCCACTGTGCCTGATGTGCCGGTGTACTACGGAATGGACGGCATACCATATTTTGCCAAGCAGGCACAGTCCATGGTGATACCGTTGCACGGCGCATCGAGTCTTGGCTCCGCGCCTCTGGATCTGGTTTCTGTAGCAGTGGCCACCGCACCCAACTCAAGCAACAACCACATTCTGGACTTCGACTTTACGACCAAGGTGCACCTGTCCACAGCTCTGCCCGCGGCTGACATGCATGTCATCTACGGGTTGGTGCGCCTGGGTACGAATAACGGGGGAGGGACTTACAAGGACACGGCGGTGAGCAACTTGCCGTTTGAGGTGCCGATGGTCTTTCCGGCTGCCGACCCCTCAGTGAACACCGTCATCCATCCCAACTACCAGCCCGGCGGTGGCGCAGCGTTTCAGGACGCAAATCACACGAGTCATTCGTCGGGAGGCGGAACGATTTTCGAAGAGCGCGATGTGAGCCTGGGCCTCTTCGGAAGTTCAAATGTGAAGGGCTCGTTCAAGCTGGGCTATGGCCCATCAGGCGATGACTTCTGGATCGCCAAAGCCGCGTTCCCGCTGAGCCCCGCCGGTCTGGATGTGTTGCCGCCCTTCCTGACGTTTTACAAGATTTTTGGCGGGATGGGACACAACGTATCCAGCGATGCATTCAGAAACCCCGACAGCAACCTGGATAATGTGGGCTACACAGCGAACCAGGGAACGCTTTTCTCAGCAGGCGTGACAGCTGGGTCATCCGATGGCGGCTTTACCTACAAGGCCGACGGCGACCTGACGATCCAGGTGGGTGGTTCAGGGGCAGGTGCGCAGCTTGCACTCAGCAACGGCAAATTGCTGGGCGTTGGCAATTTCAACGGCTACTTCAAGTATGCGAACCACAACTTCGACGGCGACCTGAATGGAGAGATGAATCTGCTGGATGGCGTAGTGGATATCAATGGCGACGCTAATGTTCACTACGGAATGGATGACAAGACATTCCATGTGAACCTGGGAACGAGGGATGCGCCTCTGTCTGCCACACTGATGGGCTTTGGCGGCTCTACTGGTTACATGATGGCCGGCAACGATCAGGACCCGAACCAACGGCCCGGGCCGCTGGTTATCGCGGTTGGCGGCGGGCAGACATTCCACCTCGGGGTGGGAGACAGCAGCGTGGCCTCAGCCTACGTGGATGCATTTATGAACGTGGGGATGACGGTGCAGGCTGGTATTCCCCCTCATGTGACCGGCAGTTTTGATGCCGGAGCGGACGCCGGCGTATGCGTTGTGAGCGTGTGCGACAGTGCAAGCGTGAATGCGCACGTGACCGCATCGGCACTTCCCATTCAGATGACCGCTGAGGCGTCGATCGATCTGGGGTGGCTCCTGGGATCGGTGGACTTTACCGTAAGCCTGAAATAAGGAAAGAAGCTGAGGAGATACACGTGAAGATCAGATTGTTCCGTGCGTTGGTTGCCAGTTTCTCAGCCGCAGCAGTTTGCTGCGGAGCCCTTGCTCAAGTTGTTCCCGCAGGGCGGCTTCAAGCTCCATCTCCGTCTCTTTCCCAACCAAACAGTCGAGGGCAGGTGATTGCCGCCGCTGACGGAAAGGGCCAGGTTCAACTCTTCTGGACTCCCGCTGCGGGCTCATGGCCGGCAGGCGGCTGGCGGATTGTCGACGGGCAGAACAACGTGATTGCCGACCGCATTCTTCCAGGGGCACCTGATGCCATGAAGGCGCTTTCTGACGACGGCCAGGCTCTGGTGCGCAAGCTGGCCACAGGACTAGTCTCTGCCAATGCCACCACGCAACAAAAGAGTCTGAACTGGGCGGGATTCTATTCAATGAGCGATCCCGACTTTGCCCGGGCGATGGGACTGGCATGCACGCTGGTGCAAGCGGCACCGGGACCGCACCAGTACAAGATTCTTGGACTGAGTGCAGCGGGCACGCCCAACGGGCTTACGCTCACCTCAAGTATTGTGAACACCTCGGTGGCAACACCGCTGCCACCTCCACCCACCAACGTGACTACCCAGGTTACGGCGCGCGGGATCGCGCTCTACTGGACACCTGCCGTCGATCGGCAAAACAACATTCCGGTGGTTGCCTACTGGGTAGAGCGGGATGGATACGGCAAGCTGACCGAACGGCCCCATGTAGCCGGCGCGAGCTGGAAGCCGAATCTGCCAGCCTATGTGGATACGACCGCTCCGGGCGAAGAGGAGCACGACTATAGCGTGTTTAGCGTGGATGTTTTTGGGCGCCTCAGCGTTGCGGCTACAAGCCACCTGATGATTCCTGATTTCAGAGTGAGGCGCGCGCCGGGCATGCTTACCGCCACGGCAGGCGAAAACAAGGTCTCATTGCAATGGAAGGCGAGCGACAACCAGAATGTTGCCGGTTACATTGTGGAGCGGGCGCAACTTATCGAGGGCCCCTATGAGGCAGTAACAAAGACAGCGCTTGCGCGTACCGTGACGACGTATGAAGACACGGGATTGCTGGGAGGCGCCACCTTCTACTATCGGCTCAAAAACATGGATGCACGCGGAGAGCTGGGGGTGGCCTCACGGGTGGCATCGGCGCGGCCGAGCAACGGAGCCAAGCCTCCCGCTCCTACCAAGCTGCTGCTCACTGTTGGCAACTCGCGGGTACGAGCAACCTGGCAACCGGTGCTGTTCCCGGTTGTTGGATATTTTGTGGATCGGCAAACGAAGGGCGACCTGCGCTGGAAGCGGCTCAATGCGCGCCCGGTGCGAGAGGCTCTTTACGACGACTATCTGGGCTCCGACACGTACGGAACGATGACCTACCGGGTTGTCGCCGTGGGAACGGACAGCAAGGAGAGCGACCCCGGAGAAACTGCACAGGCCAGTCTGGAGGATCCGACGCTGCCGAGCGAGCCCACCATTACGAGCATCGACGGTATCAGCGGAAAGGTACTTTTGAAGTTCAAGGCAAGCGGGCTGGCGGCGCGGACCGCGCAGTTTCTAGTGATGCGGAGCACGGAAGAGAATGATGAGGGCCTGGTTATCGGCGATCCTATTCCGGCGGCAACCACACAGTTCACCGACGAAGCAGTTGAGGCCGGGGAGCACTACTGGTATCGCGTGGTTGCACTGGACGCGGCGGGCAACCGCAGCGATCCAAGCACGCCGGCCGTGGTGCGGGTGGGCGCTCCTGCGATTCCAAAACCCGCACCGCCCTCCGTCAAGACTTTGGGCGAGCCGTTTCCTTCAGCCCAGATCAGCTTTGCGCAACCTGCTGCCCACCTGGCACTGATGGTGCAGGTGCGCCGCGAAGCGAATGGCGCATGGATGACGCTGGCTGGTCCTATCCAAGACCAGACCACAGTTATCGACACCAACGTCCAGGCAGGCGCGCATAACGCCTACCGCATTGTCTATCGGGCAGCCAATGGCCAGTATGGAGAGCCATCAGAGGCGGTTGAGTAGATGGCGATATGATTGAATGCCCTGGGGGCAGGCACCTGTGTTGTCAGGGCCTGCCCCTAGAAGCTGACACTGCCGGCGCGGCCGGCCTGAGCAGCGAACTTCTTCTTCCACTCTGGACCGGAGTGCTTTTCAGCAAGTGCGACGGCAATGTGCATCGGCTTGATGCCAAGGTCCCGATTGCGGCCAAGGCCCTGCAGACACGACGGGCAGTTGGTGAGCACTGTCTTCTTTTCGCCGTTCATGGCTTCGGCGAGTTCTTCGCGCTTGCGGTGCAACATTGAGTCGGTAATGTCTGGCCGCGAGAGCGAGAGAGTGCCAGCCTCAGAGCAGCAGTGTGGCACGGATGTGATAGCGTCAAAGCCGCCAATCTTCTTGAGGACGCTGGTTGCCTTGCCTTCAAGGGAATCGTGACAGGGAGCATGGTACAGGTAGTTGCCAGTGCCCTCGATTTTGAGGCCCTGCTCAAGCATGTAAGCTCCGGCATCCACAATGCGCTTGAAGAGTTTTGGTGTGTCCATTCCTTCAAGGCCTTCCCTGCAGGTTCCGCAGGTGACGACACAGGCGTCGAAATCAAGATAGCCGAACATCTCGCGAATCTGCGCAAACAGCATGGAGTCGCGAAGAACGGTGCGCGAGTGCTGGGCGGTTTTAGCATTTACGTGAGCAGGAAAGCCGCAGCAGAGAAATGGCGGCGGCAGAACTACGCGGACGCCCACCTCAAGCAGCATATGAATCGTCGCCATGGAGACGTCAGAGAAGAGGCGCTCAGAACCACAGCCGGGGAAATAGAAGACCGTTTTCTGTTCCTGGAGAGCTGCGCCTTCCCGCTGTTCAGGCTCGAAGACCAGGGCTTGATCCGGCTCGCAGTTTGGCAGCACGTCGCGCAGCGTTTGGCCAGGGTAGGCCGGAAGCGAAGAGCGGAGCATTTGCAGAGGATAAAACTGCGAAGCCCCGGGCAAGGCTTGCAAGGGAGCAACCATCTTGCTGGCAAGGCGCTGGGCTGTGCCTCCAAGCTGAATCACGGAGGTGCGGAAGATTTTGTTGTAGGCCGGCGAATGGCTGTCAAGATAACTCAACGTGAGCTTGGTCGCCGGGGGTGTGTGCTTGTAATCCCAGCCGGCAAGAATCTCGCGCTCAAGCACTGACACCTCTCCTGAATCAATATCGACAGGGCAAACGGGCAGGCACTTGTGGCAGATGGTGCAATGGTCTGCAACTTCTTCAAGCCACGGCAACAGCTCAAAACTAGCGGAGAGCTCGCGCTGCGCATCGTAGAGCAACGCCTCAATCAAGGAGCCGATGGCGAGATTTTTGTTGCGAGGGTGGAAGAACATGCCGCGCGCCGGATAGTAGACGCAGCAGTTGGGTTTGCATTTTCCGCAGCGGACACAGTGCGCGATTTTGCGGGAGAGCTCTTCCAACTGGCCGTGCTGCAGAATGCGCGCCTCAAGCTCAAGCAGGTTGAATGAGGGCGTGAAGATGTGGCCAAGCACCTCATGATCTTCAAGCTTGCCGGGATTCATGAGGCCGCCGGGGTCAACCTCGCGGCGATAGGCTGACAGCTCTGTAATGCGCTCGCGCTCAAGGTACTTGAGCTTGGTAACGCCGATGCCATGCTCGCCAGAGACCACGCCGCCAAGCTCAACCACCTTTGCCATTACCTCGTCGATTCTGTGGTCGGCACGGTCGAGCATGGGCCTGTCATTGGAGAGGACAGGGACGTTGACGTGCACATTGCCGTCTCCGGCATGCATGTGGGTGGCCAGCACAATGCGGCGATTGCAAACTTCCTGATGGGCGCGCTCAAGCGCTTCAAGCACCGAGGGGTATCCACGCACCAGGCCGTCAAGTCCGCTGCGGAATGCCTGGAGGGCGGTGAAGGAACGCAGGGTATTGGCATCGAGGCTTTTTACGTGCTCGCGGAATGTTGCACAGAGTTCGACTCCGGCAGAGATTTTAGCGGCAAACGGCTCGGCGTCTTCACCGGCAATAGGAGACTTCAGAATTTCTTCAGCGCGGCGGGCGAAGTAGATCTGGGTGTAGCGTTCTTCTTCAGTATTGACGCCGTCGATGAAATGTGCGAACTCCGCCAAGGCTTCAAGGGGAAGAACAATATCCTCGTTCATCTTGAATGCATTGGTCCGGCGGGCGATGGCGCCAAGTTTTTTACGATCGGCCCAGAAGCGGGTAGCTTCCGCAGCATCGCGGGCGACGAAGAGCAGGGTGTTGGGATGGTGCGCAAGCAGGGCGCAAATCCGTTCAACACCGCGGCCGGCCTGATCCAGGGTGTTGCCGGCAACATCAATGAGAAGCACAGCGCGGGGAGACTCCGCGCGTGCAGCTTTTACTTTATAGCCGATGGCGCGGACGTATTCATCATCGAAGTGTTCGAGCGCCAGCAGCGTCTCCTGATCTTCCGCGGGAAAGGGGAAGGCGCGCGACAGCTCAAGGATGACGCGGCTGGCCTCGTCGAAATCGGGACCGAAGAACTCGAGGCACAGGGTCTGCTTGGCTTTATACGCGGGGTAGAGTACGAACCGGGCAGAGGTGATAACGCCATCTGTGCCCTCCTTCTGCATGCCGGGAAGTCCGCCAAGCGCCTTGTTCGTGATGTCTTTCCATAGCCCGTTCTTGCGAATCTCAGTGCCGCGCAACTGAATCTGCTTCAGGGGCAAATCCTGCTCATTCAGCACGTCAAAGGTGACAACGTCCTGCGGCATGATTTTGCGCAACTGGTGATTTGTGCGTCGCACGGTCCATCGCTGGCCGCTGGGCATGGCCATCTTCCACTCGATCAGGTTGTCAATGCATGTGCCCCAACGCACGGCGAGTTTTCCGCCGGCATTCTCCGCGATATTGCCACCCACGGTACTGGCCCAAGCGCTGGTGGGGTCAGTGGCAAACACCAGGCCATGCTCGCTGGCATGCTCCATGGCAGACTCAGTAACCACGCCGGCTTCAACTTCCATTGTTTGCGCCGTGGCTACGCGTCCATCCGCGAGTTGGAAGTCTCTCTGGCTGATGCCTCGTATGCGGTTGAGCTTCTCAGTATTCACGACTACACAGCCCGAGCGCAGCGGAACGGCGCCGCCGGTAAGGCCGGTGCCAGCTCCACGCGGAATGGCTTTGAGGCCGAGTCGGCCAATCGCCGCCAAAAGCGGGGCAACGTGCGCTTCCACTTCTGGCGTGACTACGGCGAGCGGAAGGTGCAAGCGCCAATCGGTAGCGTCCGTGGCGTGAGAGACCAGCGAGAAAGGGTCAAAGAGGACGTTGTTGCCGCCGATGATTGCGCCGAGTTCACGCTTGATGCGATTGCGCAAATCGGGAGTGCCGTCTACGTCACTGCGAAACTCGGCAATGAGGCCGCGGCATTTGGTGAGCGTTTCAAGCACGCGCTGATCGCCGTTTGAACCTGCGGCGATAGCTTGGAAGTCCTTATTGAAATTGTCGAAAATGCGCCGCCGTCTCGGAGCGGAATCAATCAGTTCCTGGAAGAGATAGGGGTTGCGACGGTGAATTAGCACGTCGCCAAAAATGCGCATCAGGCGTCGAGCTGAACGGCCGGTGACCCTCGTGCTGCGCAGTTCGTTTAGAACGCGCACTGTGGCCGTGCCAAGCAGGAACGCAATGGCCTGACTATCGCCAGCAGAGGTGTAGTTGAAGGGTATTTCGCGAGAGGTGTATGGCGCTATTTCTTCTAAGTCAGATAAGGATGACATATCCAAGTATACCAAGGCCCATGATTCCGATGTGGCTTGGACACATGCTTCAAAGGATTAGTTTATGGAGTGAACGATGGCATATCACACTCTATTTTTTCTGCGTGCAATACATCCAGCGTTCGGCTGAACCACTGACGCTTGCCGTGCTAACCAGCTTGTTCCTTGCACTATGTGCTAGTTAGCATTCCACCAAGTGGGAAGCTGTTCATGGGCAGTGCGAGATTGAGGCTTGAGTTTTCGGAACACGCTGAGAAGCCGAGCAATTTGTGTCAGCAGGTGCGGAGAGACGTGACCTGTCGACACTGGAAAATGTGTCGGCTATCACAGAATGAGCTTTTGGCGCCTGTTAGGATGTGCGCCTCTTAATTCCAAGTCTGGAGGGACACATGAGGTTGAAAGTGCTGTTGCTGGCTACTCTAATGTTGGCCAGTGCGCCTGCGGGTCTTGTGGCACAGGATGATGCGTCTGGGTGCAAGGATTCTGCTCTGCTGACGCGACTTTCAGGATGCTCGATCGCTTACTGCAGCAAGTCGGACTTCGATGCCGCGGAGCTTCAAACTTCGCTGAACAAAGACCCCAGGACAACCCATGTGGAAGGCAAGGTGGAGAAGATCCATTACTCCTGCACCGGGAAATCCGCATTGCAGGTTCGACGGAACGCCGAGCAGGCGCTACGGGGCGCTGGGTTTGGGTTGGACTTTTCTGGCTACGATGTTCCCCAGCATTACGTGACCGCTCATAAGGGTGCGCAATGGGTAGCTGTGGTGGCATCCGAGATGAGCGGCGACAGTACTTACGACGTAATAACAGTGCTTACAGAAGCTATGCAGCAGGAGATGACTTCAGACGCCTCCGCATGGGCAGCTGAGATCACCAAGACAGGACATGCGGCGGTGTATGGAATTGAGTTCGACACTGGAAAGGCGACGCTCAAGCCGGAATCCCAGAAGGTGCTGGGGGAGGTATTGAGCCTGCTTCAGGCGCAGCCGGACTGGAAGATGAAGATCGAAGGACACACGGACTCCACCGGCAGCAAGGCTGGCAACCAAACGCTCTCGCAACAAAGGGCCGCCGCCGTGGTGGCGTGGTTGGCGCAAAACGGTATTCCGCGGGCGAGGCTCACAGCGGTTGGGTTAGGAGACACCAAGCCAATCGCGGACAACAGCACGGATGACGGCCGGGCGCGAAACCGCAGGGTGGAACTGGTAAAGCAATAGCGAAGGCGTCCCACAGTTTGTCGAGTTGTTGAAGATGAAAAGGGCGACACACCGGGCTGAGCCTCTTGGATATTCCTGACTGGTGGTTCGCCCTTTCAACGATATGCTCGGAGTAAACAGGGTACGTTGGTCAGTAGCCGGGAACTTTGGATGCGAATTCCGGTTGACTCTCTTCTACGTTTAAACTCACTGATCCAGAACGGTATCAATTGCTTATCGAAATTGAACGCGTCCATCTAGATCGTCTGAGACATTTGGGGGTGGGCGAGATCACCATCACGTGCTCTTGCCAGCAATAGTTTGCAGACGCCAGGCCTTAGCTGCTGCGATACTCGTGCGCGGTTCTTATTGCCGTCTGCAGATTTTCAATGGGCGTCTTTGCGTTTACCGTGCAATCAGCGCCCAGAATAAAGCTAGCCGGAGCCTGTTTGAGTACAGCGAGGGTGGCCTGCTTCACCTGTTCGGTGGTGCCGGTGGTGACAATGCCGTGGCGGTCAATGCCGCCCATCACCGGCCGCTTGAAGAGTTGCGCGGCTTGCTGCAGCGACAGGGGCTTGCCGTCTGCCGATAATGGAACGTTGACCACCTGCCCAGGGTAGTCATGAAAGCGCTGCGCGAATTCCTCGTAGGGACCATCGTAGTCACAGAGGTGCATGATGTTGCATGGCGCCAGGCGCGAGGCCTCTTTGTACAGAAGCATGTCATAGGTCTTGATGGTGCGATTAAAGAGGGCGCGGTCGGCGATGCGGTTGGTTTCGCCTCCCTGAGAGCACATGTAAAACCCGTCCACACCCAGCCGCGAGGCTGCCTGCACAAAGTTCAGCAGTGAAAGCGTAATGTTCTCCATTCCGCGGCTTACCAGCTCGGCGTCCTGGTTCACGTGCTCGACGAGGAGACTCCAGGGCACGGCCTGTTTGGCCATCTGGTAGGGCGAGTAGACCGTTTGGAGGATGAAGGCCTCGGCCTTTGCCTCGGAGATGAGCCGCTTCAGTAGATAAAGTGAGGGCTCAAACCACTCTTCCGCAAGCACGGGCAGCTTGGCCCAGTCCTCGGGAGTCTTGATTTCACTGTGGGCCGGCAAGGATTGCTCGTCAAACTGAATTTTGAGGAAGTCCATGCCTGTGGCCCGAAAGTAGTCGAGATGCGCCTTGACGGCTGCGTCCCCCCGTACGCCGAAGTGCATGAAGAAACCAGCCGGAATGTAGGAGGACGGTGTCGAGTGATCGAGAGCCTGGTGCATCAGGTCGCGCTTTGAACGCACCGGGCGGGCAGCCTGGCCGCGAACGGCCCTGACCTGGATGAGGGAGCCGAGCGACGCCAGCGACGCGCCTTTCAAAAAAGTTCTTCTGGATGAGGAGGCTGCCATTTTTGTATACCTCTCGACCTGTGTGGAATTTATCCGGAGATTGTCAGCCAACTCCAAGACTGCGCAAATTATATAGAGGCCAGCCTGCGGCGGGAAACGCAGGCTGCGCAATGGTCAGCTGTTGCAGGGAGTGGGTTGTGGAGGGTGAGTTTTTTGTACTTACATCTGAGTTTCTTAAAAGTGGTGGCCAGAGACGCTACTGAAAAGTCGTGTAAAATTCCGAAAATTGACTGAAATTACAATTCATGGGCTCCGAAGTTGCCCCCCAGAGTTGCCCCCACTTTCCCGGTGTCGTAGCAGGCTCCTTCTTAGGATTAAATGACAGCGGATTAGGCATTTTCGGTCTGCGTGTCGTCAAGTTTTCCGATTGCCTAGTCAGCGGGGTTCTCACGCTGATTGGTGCCAAGCCGTGTAAGCCCAGCCCCCTTTTCTCGCGTCAGGGCGATGGCCTCACTTACCGCAAATCCTCTATGTTTAGAGGATTATTCGGGTTTATCCGCTAAAAACAACTGATCATAAGGGTGCAATTGCACCATAATTGTAGTAAGCTAATGTTAGCGGATAAACCGCATTTATCCGCTAAACACGGAGGACCATGAAGACGAATGCTCTACGCGAAGCCCAGCCGTATCCGGTGGAGCAGGCGCTCCGCAAAGTGGGCGTCAACCTCCGAACAGCTAGGTTGCGGCGCGGCATCACTATCGAGCAAGCCGCGGTGAAGATCGGTGCAGGCCCTCGTTTGGTCACCGACGCCGAGCATGGAAAGCCCAACATCGACATCGCAGTTTACGCCGCGCTTCTGTGGCTTTACGACCTTCTAGGCCCGTTTGAGGAACTGGCCAATCCCCTCAAGGACGAACAGGGATTGCTGCTGGCCAGTCGCCGCGCGCCGACACGCGCTCAGAAAACCAGAGGACTGAGCAATGACTTCTAAGCGCCCTACAGAGTGCTTCGTCTACATCACGCTGCCCGGCGCGCGCGAGGCGATCACTGCCGGGAAGTTCGTTCTGAGTGAGACGACAACCGGGGATCCGATCGGCCAATTCGTCTATGGACGCACATATCTAGCGAATCGTGATGCTGTCGAGATCGACCCCGTAGAACTGAAACTGTCCGACCAAATCTACGAAACCGTTCGACTGAATGGAGTATTTGGGGCGATTCGCGACGCAGGTCCAGACTACTGGGGACGGCGAGTCATTGAGAAGCACGCAGGGATCACCAAACTCGGTGAACTCGACTATCTTCTGGAGTCGCCGGACGACCGGGCGGGAGCATTGGGCTTTGGAGAGAATGTCGCTCCACCGGCCCCGCGCCGCGAGTTCAACCAGACTCTCGATCTCGCGCGTCTGCAGGAGACCGCCGAGGCGCTGATGCGAGATGACCTCCCCAATGACCCGAACGCACCCCAGGTGCAGGACTTGCTCCTGCTGGGCACTTCGATGGGAGGAGCCCGCCCCAAGGCCGTCATCGAAGACGATGGCGCCCTATGGATAGCCAAGTTCGGGCGATCGGATGATCGCTGGAATGCGGAACGCGTCGAAGATGCGATGCTGCGGCTTGCGCGGCAGTGCGGCATCCGCGCCGCAGAAAGCCGTGTGGAGCGAATCGGCGGCAAGGACGTCCTGCTCGTAAAGCGGTTCGACCGCGCGCGCGCCGGAGACACTTACACCCGCAGCCGCATGATCAGCAGCCTTACTGTATTGCGCGCCGACGATTCAGCGACTGCGCGTGAGCGCTGGTCGTACATCCTTCTCGCAGAGGAGATGCGGCGCGTGGTTGCCCATCCGAAGGGAGACACGCGCGAGCTCTTCCGCCGCATCGTCTTCAACGCACTCATCTCCAACATCGACGATCATCCGCGCAATCACGCACTGATAGCTCCTGAACGGAGCTGGATGCTGTCGCCCGCCTATGACCTCACGCCTGCCCCGATGGTCAGCCTCGATCGACGGAACTTAGCTATGGAGTGCGGCAATCAGGGACGGTTTGCGAATGAGACAAATATCCTCTCCGAGCACGCACGGTTCCTCCTTGATCGCGAGGAGGCGGAGAAGATCATCGCTGAGATGAAGGAACAAGTCTCGAAGACCTGGGAAGAAAGCGTCCTCGCCAGCGGAGCATCCCAGCGTGATGTCGGGGCAATTCGCTCGGCCTTCGTCTATCCGGGATTCTCCGATAAGAGCTGAATCCGATGTGAGCCAAACGGCGGCAAGCTCATCCCACAGCTTCGTCGAAGAGCCTCCGCGGACTCCCCAAGAATCCCATCATCTTGTGTTGTAGCCGATCCACGGCTTCGAAGCGAGAGCTCATGCCGGTGGCCTTCGCGATGGGAAAGAAACGAAAGTGGTAGTCGCGTGCTAACACGATAGCCTTCCAGTCCTTCTCCCTGCGCAAGACCAAGCCAAGGAATGCCTCGAACTCATCGGCATACCAGCCGTCCTCCTCTCCATCCAGCTCTACGAATGGATCAAACGACCAGAAGTGTGGCTTAGGGATAGCGGCCACCACGCGTGGACCATGACCAAGCAACGCACGGAAGAACTTGTCCTTTCTCACCTTCCCGAGATCCAGAACCATGGTTGTCGAGTTGAAAGGGTGCCAGCCATCCGTGGACGCTGCAATACCTCCGTCGGTCAAATGGTGCTCGTTGGCATGTGGGAAGAAACCATCTGGGACCGGAATCAAAGCCTTAGGGTTGTGAAGCACGGATAGCCCTTGCCCCCAAGGTTCAACGACATTCGGATCATCCATGTCGTACGCAAACAGTGCTGAATCCATGGAATCGGGCGACGGATCGAAGACCCGGCCGACACGCTGCACCTTTAACACATCGTTACCGAAGCCGCTCTGATAGCCCATCCTCGTGAACTTCGCATGGGTGCCGCTGTTCGAGAAGACGATTGCACTGACGTTTTCAGAGCCCGGAAGATCGAAGAACCCCGACGGAATCGTCTTCTCTTCCAGCGTGTGAGATTCGACCTTGGTGTTTGTGAGCATGAGATCTCCATGCTCACTCCAACCGGCGGTTTGTCGGCTCGCATTGACGTACTCAGCCAAAGCTGTATCGCTAAAATGAAGCGCCCCTTGGTCGTGGAATGCCTGAATCGCAATCACCAGCGGCAGGCCAGCGCAGTGAGGCTTCTTCCAATACTCCTTGTTGAGGGGATGAACGATGGCAAGAGCATCTTCTCCCAATTGATTGGCTTTTTCCCTGATCGCGATTTTCGGCGCTGCGTGGCTCGCTACGGCGGCGACCGCTACACCAAGAAGCTTTCCTGCTGGGAACAGTTCCTTGCCATGGCCTTTGCTCAACTGACCTATCGCGAGAGCCTGCGCGATATTGAAGCCTGCCTAGGAGCGATTGGCTCCAAGTTGTATCACTTGGGCATCGGCTCCGCCGTGGCGCGATCCACCTTGGCCGACGCCAACGAAAGCCGCGATTGGCGCATCTTTGCCGACTTTGCACAGGTGTTGATCCGCACCGCGATCAAGCTCTACGCCAACGATGCGACCGGCATTGCGGATGTCCGCGACCTGTACGCATTGGACTCGACGACCATCGATCTCTGTCTGGCGCTGTTTCCATGGGCCAGATTCCGCAAGCATAAGGCCGCTGTCAAAATGCACACGCTGCTTGATTTGCATGGCTCGATCCCTACCTTCATTCACATCACCAACGGCAAAGTGCATGACGTCAACGTGCTCGACGAAATCGCTCTCGAAGCCGGAGCCTTTTATGTGATGGATCGTGGCTATATCGATTTCGAACGTCTTTATCGCTTCACCTTGTCTGCGGCCTTCTTTGTGGTGCGCACCAAGACCAACGTGCTCCTCGAACGGCGCTATTCTCGCCCGGTTGATAAGGCTACCGGCCTGCGCAGCGACCATACGGTCATTCTGACTTCCCGCAGTTCGGCTACGGCGTATCCAGATGCGCTGCGCCGCGTTACATTTTGCGATCTGGAGACCGGCAAGCGTCTGAAGTTCCTGACCAACAACTTCGCGTTGCCGCCGCTGGCCATCGCGGAAATCTACAAGAAAAGGTGGGCGGTGGAGCTATTTTTTCGCTGGATCAAACAGCATCTACGGATCAAAGCCTTTTATGGACCAGCGAGAACGCGGTCAAAACCCAGATCTGGATCGCCGTCTCGGCCTATGTACTGGTGGCAATCGTGCGCAAACGCCTGGGGATCGAAGCCAGCCTTTACCAACTTCTACAGATTTTCAGTGTTCTCCTTTTCGAGAAAACCCCCATTTTACGGGCACTTCAGCGATTCGATTCCCAAGATGCATTGCTAACTCCATCCAACCAACTGATTCTGTTCGACTTTTAACCGGACAGCCGTGCATAGAAATATAGGAACACGTAACCGATATCAGCCTCCGGATCGGATTTTCCGGTTGATAGCCACTCCAGATAGGCAGAGCGGGCTTCCGGCGAGACAGAGCTGTAATTTCGCCAATAGGGCATAAGGCGATCGTGACAGCTGGCTCGTTCGCCCACGGAGAGGGTAGGGTCGATAACCGAGGGCTCCGAGGAGGAACTATGCGAACCAGTCTGCCCTAGGTACAGAAGCCCGCCGGGGATCACGTATCCGCGCACGGTCACAGGTTTTCCAGCAGGAATCCACAGATTGGAAACGGACAATTTTCCGGCAACCGGTTGTGCGGTAAGAGTCGGTCGAGGGGGGATTGGAGTCGCCTGACTTGGCGGCTTCAGGGAAACCGGGACCGCTACCGGCTGGCTGACGCCAAAGACGACGCCGGCAGGCGAAACCATGCCGGGGTTGGCTTTCCCGTTAGCTGGTTGCTGGGTGGCCACCGTGGCCGCGTCCGGCCAGGACTGTGACGCGATCGGAGATGCCCCCGAGAGGGCAGATGTTGTTGCCGCACGGGGCGCTAGCGACGCGCCTGCGTTGCCCAGGTACTGGAATAGAATGGCGCGATAGTACTCGTAAGTAATTTGACTCGAACTCCCTGACGAGTTCCTCACGGTCATGCATGACGCTGCCAAGATTGGCACAGGCTTCCACACAGGAAATTACCACGCTATATTGACTCGGCTCCATAGAGGTCAGTTCAAGACAGACGCGATCAGCCTCAACCATCCCTGCATGGAGTACATCAGCATTCAGGCTCGATGCCAGCCAACTAAACAAGTTGGTCTTGCTAATAGCAGAATGCAGGAGATCGGTGTAGAGGGTCACCTGGCCCTGAAATTGCACGAGTTGAAGTGCAAGCTTCGAATCCAGCAACCGAATCCGATATATGGAATCAATCAGCAGTAATTCCTCGGCTGAAAAAGGCGGCGCAGGGTGCTGAACAGGCTTATCCCAGTAGTTCTTGATGACGGTAGCAGCAGTCGCTGCGAGGCTCTGTGCCGAGGATGGCCCAACGCTGCGGATTTGCATGAAGTGATTGACACTCCATCCCCGCACATCTGCAAGGGTATGGATTCCCAGCTATCTGAGAGGCTTAAGGAGCACGCCCTGTTGGTAGTTCCGCAATGCTTCAAGTGGGACGGCACGCAGTCGGGCCACTCGCACGCCTTCCATGTACTTCGCAGCGGCCTCGGGAAGGGCGTTGCAGATGCCCTGACAGCGATTGCTGAGGTCGGTGACAGCAGACTGGTAATCCTGGAAGGTCTTCAAGGCGCGCCGGCGCAGGCGCGAAACCGGCGAAAGCGCATAGGATATCCACACTACTAGGATGAAGGCGGAGGTAAATAACATGGCATAGCCATTCGAGGTCATTAGCGATTCGATCCTGCCAAAGGTTGAATGTCACTGACGGCACTGGTTTCGATGGAGATTATAGTTTTCGCTGTCACTCCAAGATTAGGTCATATCTCAGTCCTGCCCCTTAATGGGTAACCAGGCCAGCGAACTATTGGTAGTCCCGGAGCGCTCTAGGAAGGAGAATACGCTGGTTGGATTGAAATCTGCGAGACTGTCCGGCACCCCTGAATCATCGACTTGCGTGTACTATTCACCGATGACGAAACTTCCCCAATCGTATCCTAGTAATTGTCGTCACCGGTCGGTGCCGGTTGCAATCTTGTCGAGGTTAGCGAACATGGACTGCGCCATTGGGGCAGGTCCCGAACTCAAGGCCATCCCACCCCTTGGGCATCGACCAACCACCGGCTCCCGGCCAAAAGCCTGACCGGTAACACGGTTGTCCGGAGGTGAGGCGAGTCGGATTTGGTCCTCTCCGATACCGTAAGCCTCGCCAAGCAACCACATGGCTCCACGTAAAAGTCGAGCGGCGAAAGACATTGCACAGACCGGTTGCGGGGGCAGTTCTGCCAGGCGGGCCTGCCATTGAATACGAAGGAGATGCCGCCGATCCGATAGAATTCAACATCTATCCCGGAGTAGGCGGCAATCTCAATCTGTTTGTAAACAAAGGCAACAACTGTCGCGATGAGAAGGGCGAGCATACGGTAGGCGGAAAATCCACAAGAACGCTCTTCCTCTACTCTATGACTAGCTGTAGATTGATCCACGGATGGGATGTCTCGTTGGATGAGCATCCACGATCGTGCCCGAGCTCCGATAGTGAGTCCGGGACGGCGGAGAAAGAGAGGGCGTAGCACCATGCTGAGAAGAGAGTTTCTATCCGCTTCATCGCTGACCATGGGGCTGCACGCCACACACCTTGGCTCCGCCGCTACGTTGCCGGCTGCCAGGAATGTGATGGACTACGGCGCAGTCCCCGATGGCAAGACCCTCAACACCAAAGCCATTCAGCGGGCCATTGACGACGTGTTCCGCGCCGGCGGAGGTTGCGTCTACGCGCCGCCAGGGGTGTTCCTCACCGGCGGACTCGAACTGAAGAGTTGCGTGACGCTCTATCTTGAGGCGGGCTGTGTCCTTCTCGGCAGCACCTCCATCGACGACTATCAATTCCATGCCGGTCCGCCGGTAAAAGGCGATGCCAATGGCCATCACCTTATCTTTGCGCGCAACGCAAATGATGTGACGCTCTGCGGCCGCGGTACGATCGATGGCCAGGGCCCATCGTACTGGGAACAGAACCACCGCCCGCCGATGCCGGCTGAAGACGCATGGAGAGATGTGTCGGCCTGGGATTACAGGCCCAGGAACGATAACCGCCGTCCCTCCCCGATGATCGAGTTTGCCGGGTGCCGCAACGTGCGCATCTGCGACATCACCCTGAAGGACTCTGCCGGCTGGACTCTGCGCCCCGTCGCCTGCGAGACAGTCTTCATCGACGGCATCTGTATACGCAATCCCAACTACGGCTCCAATACCGACGGCATGGACATCACGGCATCGAGCAACGTGTTCGTGTCCAACTGCGACATCTTCACCGGCGACGATGCTATCTGCATCAAGAGCGAGAACCCCTACGGCGATGTGTTGCCAACAAGGAACATCACCATAACCAACTGCAGGTTAACCACTTCCTGCAACGGTTTGAAGCTGGGCACCGCCTCGCATGGGGCCTTCGAAAACATCGTCTTCAGCAACTCGGTGATTTTCAGCGATCCGGCTACCCCGCTCAATAACCATGTCATCGGAGGCATCAACATCGAAGTGGCCGACGGCGGCAGCGCCGATGGGATTGTTGTATCGAACATCCGCATGCAGAATGTGCGCGCGCCTATCTTTGTGAGACTGGAACAACGAAGCCGAAAAGAAGGCAGCTTCCTGCGCAACGTGCTCATCGATGGCATAGATGCCGCCGGCGCCAGCATCGCAAGTTCGATTACGGGTGTACCGGGACTTCGTCCGTCCGACGTTACGATAAGCAATTGCCGTATTCGCACTGTGGATCAGGGGAAGGCAGAATGGGTGCACCGCGAGATTCCTGAAGTGATCGATAAGTATCCTGAGTCGACGATGTTTGGCCGTCTTCCGGCTTTTGGATTTTATCTTCGCCACGCAGATCGCGTTCGCCTTCGCAATATCGAAATCGTCACCGACAAGCCCGACGCTCGGCCCGCGATTGTCTGCGACGATGTGGACGATGTGATGCTCGATGGGCTGGAACTGTCGGCGCCGGCTGGAGGAGCCCCCTTGATCGACCTGCGGAACACGCGCAGGGCATTTCTTACCGGAATGCGTTCGCCCGCGGACAGTCAGGTGTTTGCGCAGATCGGCGGCGCTGCTTCCTCCGGGATCAAGTTCGCGGGAAACTCCCTGAACAAGGGGCAGCAGGCAGTGAAGTATACCGGCGGCGCAACGGAAGACGCAGCAAAGATCGATGATTGATCCTGCCCTCAAATAGAAGCACAGTATCCCATCCACTTCCGCGTTCTTTGCGGAAATGGGTGGGATACCGCTTCTTCAGATCGGTGGCAGTGGCCGGCACTGTCTTTCGGACCTTCATACAAACGGACTGCAGCTTCAATCTCTTCGCGGGTGAGGCAATTCGATTTGTCCGTCTTGCCCTCGGCGCAGGCAGGCACATACGAGCAAGCAAGCGATATCGATTTTCGTCATCTTGCGAATCCCCTCACAGGCTGGTGGCAACACGACGTCACGTCACATTGCCGAGCAACACTCTGCAGGATTTGGGCGCACTGCTCTGTCACATTGAGGCCGGGGATAGAAGCGCTTGAAAGATCGGCGTGCCAAAACTCCCATCCTTCACATCCTTGGTTTCAAGGCCGCAACCAAAACCATTTTCCGTCAGCCACGCACCAAGCCGCGCAAACCCAACTCCCCTGTTCCATCCTTCCCCTCATCCTGCACTCGGGCTAGTCGATGGCAATGCTGGCATCGCCCACCACAGTCACTACCGCACGGCCGTCTAGTTCACGGCGCAGGGTGAAATCCGCCGGCTCGCTCAGGCGCACAACGGGCTTGCCGTCGCGGTCAAGTTCCTTGAGCCCCCCAGCCGCCAGCTTCTGTACTTTGCCGTCCTTGCCAATTTGCAGCGCCAGCAATCCGATGTATGCACCGGTGTACCGATGCCCTTCCAGTGTCAACGAGAAGGGCTTTGCCTTGTTGCCCAACAGCGAGTCAAGATCGGTCAGCACCACCGAACCATCGGTGTAGACTGCGCCGTCATCGAGCGCGAGCTTCGGCACTCCCAGCTTTTCCATCGCCTGCACAGAGAACGAGGTTGCCACGGCACGGGCCGCAATCTCTGCAAAGCGATCATCCAAAGGCCGCCCCTCGAAATCCCTGGTTGCTACGCCGTCCAGCAGCAGCCGCCCGCCGCCTGCAACAAACTTCTCCAGGAGACGCAGCGTGCCCTTCTTCGAATATTGAGGTCCGAAAAACACAACCGCATCAAACCGCTCGCCACCCAACAGCAAGCCGCCCCTGTCATCAACACGAATCTTCCCCTCGTCGATCAGGTAACTAGGCACGAGCGGCCCGCGATAGCCGGCGTTCCATGCTTCCACGGCCTTCGGCTCTGCTTGCAGGGCATCGTTAATGTCCCAGCGGCTACGCTTCCCCTCTGGCTGAAACCAGTTGGCCAGCGACGGATAACCGAACAGATAGAGGACGTTCATCTTGGGGCGCGGCGCGTCAAAGTGGTTCAAGAGCCGTACCTTGTCCTCGACCATGGCAATCCCTTTCTGTAACTGCGGATCGCCCAGATCGAGTCCCCACCCATGCTGATCGTTGAGGGCGTGATAGTGAACGCGGATGTTATAACGCGCGTCTACGATGCCCTCCTCAAGAAAGCGGCGCAGGTCTTTCGTGTAGTACTGGTTGTATTCCACCGGTTTTGGACACGCCATGCCGATACCCAGGCGCGTTGTAAAGGGCGTGCTCTCGTCGGTTTGTCCGTAGTCTCTGGGAATTGCCCACCAGTTGATTCCCGTCGCCCAGATTTCATCGTTATCGAGCGCGTTGTGGAAGGTGTCATGAATACCGTGAAAGGTCTGACTGCCCAGAATCTCTGACGTCGCACTGGCAAACGACTTCTCAACATTCAGCGGGCCCTGACGCAACGTCTCAAAATAAAGGTTAATGGCGCGAACGCGAGACGCCGGATTGCCCGCCGAGCTGTAGCGCATGTCGAAGAGAGTCCGGATCAGATTCTCGCCTGTCGTCCGATTGAAATATGCGGCCATGTTGGCCGTATACATGCGCCCGCGGAACACGGCGCCGGGACGGTTGTCCACGGCCATATAGCGGAATTCATCCAGCGCAGCGCCGTCAAAATGCACATCGGCATAAGCCTTGAGAAGCCCCGCGAACGAGTTGGGTAGGAAGCTCGAAAACAGGTCCGGGGATTGGTGGTAGTGGACCGTCATCACATACACACTCTTACCGGCCAAATCGGGAGCATCCAGGGTCATGGAAACAGACTCGGCATCGCCTCCCGTCCGCTTCAGGCGATGGGTAATCTCCACCACGCTTCCAGGAACATACTCTCCGTCCGCCGCCTTTTGAAAGGCATAGGCCGCCAGGATCTCGCTCCGTCGCGCCTTGAAAATCGCATGCCCCGGAGCAGTGGCGGCTTCCTGCTGCCCTGTTGTTGCGCTCTGCCGCACTCCGTGCGACACGCCGGTATATGCCAAGTGGCCGGATGCATCGACCGCCCTCTCCTGTTCGACCACGATCCCTTGCAACGCATCGTCAGGAATGTTCCGCTCCTCCGGCCACAACTGGAGGCCCACTCGGATGCCGCGCTGGTGAGCCCGAGCAACCAGTTCGCGGAAGATCGGGTGCATCTTCTCCACATCGTAGAAGTCGGCACTGCCGCGCTGCGTCAGAAATACAAAGTCATAGGTGCCATGGGCAGCGATACTGTCCATTTCCTTCAGGTACTCGTGGTCCTGCAATTGCTCCGGCTGCACAAACATGTACATCAATTCCGGATTGTTCATGTTGGGCAAACGTTGCACATGCTCGACACGAACGTTCTGGCTCCGTGCCTCCACTGAAACAAAGGACAAGGCAATCGCAAGGCAGCACAACGGGCGCAACAATGGATTCATCGGGATCTCCGCAGATTCGATCGTAGGGTTGGGCCACTACCGCAGTCTATGCGGTAACCATCCCCAATCTTGCACTATTCAGTCATCACGTCAATCCCTGACATTCCGCGGCAATCGTATGGAACCCGCTTCACGCGCCAGCGTTTGCAAAATCCGAGGACTGTCTTGCACTATTCACGCATTCCTGCCTCCGCCTGAACAAAGCGCCGCATCTGCGCCGCGTGTATCGAAGGCGGACGCATATACTCGTTATGAACTCAGCCGGTGCTCGAGTTTTCTGCAGATGAAATGCAGCCGGGACACTCCGGATGCAATCGAAAATCCGCAGGCATCACACCACTCGCATGACACAATCGTCTCTTCGCGAACTCCGGCCGTATCGATGGCGCCCCGCTCGTTCCACGCGGCGCTCGTTCATGGGTGCTCTCGGCGGCGTGTGCGCGGGCTTTCAGCTGCCGCGTTTCACGCCCGCGCAATCGGCCCCTGACACTCATAACAGCTTCGTGCCTTCGCCGCTCCCAGAGCCTCCGTGCACAGTACACCAACCCCGCGTGGAGATCGTCCCTACGAAAGTCTCGTCCACGCCGGTCTATGACTTGTACGGCAATCACTGGGCACTTGCCGCTCCCGATGGCGCGGGCAATCGTAAACTGCTTGTGCTCCCGGCGCAGCAGCCTCAGGCTTGGGGTGAGGAAACGCTGAGCCATCTGCCCGGCGAGCAGTGGATCGACATCGTCCCCGACGAAGTTGGCTTTCTGTGGATTGCTTCCCCGCAGCGCCTACTGCGTCTCGATCCCCACGCTCCAACCGATGGCTGGCTCGATCTCACGTCTATCCTCGACCCGCATCTGGATAACTGCCAGATCACCGCGCTAGGTGTAAGCCCCTCGGGCATGGTCATGGTGGCGCTTCGCTCTGGATGGATAGACGAAATAGGCGCCGAGCACGGAACCGTCGTCCGCCGCTGGGCTGCGCCCGCAAATATGGTGCGCATTGCGGCCGATGGCGAAGGTAGCATCTGGGCCCATACCCGCGAGAAGGCGTTTCGCCTCACCGCCGCCCCCGATGCATGGCAGCGCCATTGGCAACTTGTGGCGCGGCTTCCGGGCGGCAATCACGATTTGTCCGGCGATGTGCTCCATGGCAGGTTTTACATGGCTGGAGGTCAGAGTGCAGGGTGGGGTTATCCCGCCGTCCGCCACGCCTTCGATCAGATCTTTGAGTTCAATCCAGTGACAAATTCCTGGCGAATCGCGGCCCGTCTGGCGAATCCGCGATTTTACAACGGAACCAGCCATCTGGAAGACAAGATATGGGTCATTGCCGGCAATCGCCGCAACGAAAACGGCGAGGCTGTTTATCTCTCCAGCGTGGAGATATGCGACCCGTCAACCGGCAGCACCGTTCCGGGTCCGGCAACGCCGCTGCCCATCGAGATGCCTGTCGCGGTCCACATCGGCGGCAGAATCTACGTTGCCGGAGGCGTCAATGCCACCTTCTCCGCCAATCGTCTCTCCCACACCTACGACAAGCCCGGCATGTTGATCAGCATCGGGGCGGGAGAAAAGGAATGGCGGAAAGAGCCCGATGGATACACGGGAATGTCCGCCATGTCCGGCGCAGCGCTCGGTAGCCGGTTCTACCTTTCCGTTCCGTCGCGCGGGCTGGTCTGCTATGACACGCAAGAGCGCGTGTGGCAAACAATCCCGCATCCGCGCGAACTCACCATGCCGCGCTCTCCGCAGATGGCGGCCTACCGTGGCGAGATCTGGATGATGGGTGGGCGTGACGTTGCCAACCCCACGCAGTGCCTGATCTATAACCCCGCCGCCGACAGTTGGCGGAGCGGCCCCGCGTTGCCCTTCGGCCTCTCCTGGGGAGCTGCCGCCGAGGTGGGCGGACGCCTGGCCTTGATCGGCGGCGCAACCGGCCGCTTCTACAGCAACGCGACTTATCTGCTGCGCGAGTAGAACGAATATCGAGCCGGCTTGCGGGACGGGAGGAAGCGCTTCGCATTCCTCCCGCTGCCGGACTACTTCGCCGTCTTCAGCACCAGCACAGTGGCGATCGGATCGAGCGGTTTGGCAGGCAACTCGATATCGATGCCATCGCCGTTGTGGGTCACTTTCAGAGGCTTGTGCGCAGCATCGGCCAGCAGATAAGCTCCCAGCACCTTGCGCGGCACACGATCCAGGTGGAACGCTCCGTTCGGCCAATCGAAGATCTCGATGTAGATCTTGTCCGCAGCCGTCGTGGAACGCCACTTCCACGACGGAATGAACTTGGGCTTGCCGTCCTTGCCCTTTTCGGTGGCACTGAACGAACCGGCCTCATCGCCGAAGAGCGTTGCTTCCGTTCCGTAGATGGCTTCGCCGTTCAATGAGAGCCAGCGGCCCACCTCGCGCAGCCGATCCACTTCCGGCGCAGGCACAACGCCCTTCGCGTCCGGCCCGATGTTCAGCAGGTAGTTGCCTCCCTTGCTGGCAATGTCGATCAGGTTGCGCAGCAGGGTCTCGGTGGACTTGAAGTTGGTGTCGTTTTCCTTGTAGCCCCAGGTTCCATTGATCGTCATGCACGATTCCCAGTCGCGCCCCGGATAACCCTGCGCGGGAATGTACTGCTCCGGCGTCTCCGTGTCGCCCTTGTAGCCGCCACCCAGGCGATTGTTCCAGATCAACTTGGGGTGCTCGTTGAGGAGCTTGACGACCTCCGCGGAGCGCGCCGGCGTCATCTGAACCGTGGACGTATCGAACCACACCACGGCCGGGAACTCCCCGTAATTGCTAAGCAGTTCCCTGAGTTGCGGGATGGCCTTGTTCTGCAGATAAGCGTCAAAATCGCCGTCTTGCGCCTTGTCCCAGTGGAAGGTAGGCGGCTGATGGTCGCCTGTCTTCAGCGCTGCGCCTCCCGGCGCTGTCCAGTCCTGCGCCTGCGAGTAGTAGAAGCCCAGCTTGATGCCCTGCTTGCGGCACTCCTCCGCCAGTTCCTTCAGCGGATCGCGATGAAATGGCGTTGCGGCCACGATATTGAAGGAATCGGCCTTGGTGTCGAACATGGCAAAGCCGTCGTGATGCTTCGTGGTGATCACGATATACTTCATCCCCGCCGCCTTGGCCAGGGCAACGATGTCGTGCGCGCTGAATCCCGTGGGATTGAACTGCGACGCCAGCGCTCTGTAGTCGGCCACCGGAATCGAACCGCGATTCATGATCCACTCGCCGATGCCTGGAACCTGCTTCCCATTCCACGAGCCCGCGGGAATCGCGTACAGCCCCCAGTGAATGAACATGCCGAACCGGGCCTCGCGCCACCACGCCATGCGCGCATCGCGCTGCGCCTGCGTTTCGGTATCCTGAATCGCCGCCATAGGGTGATTGACGACGGTCTTTGTATCCTTCTCTTGCGCCTGCAACGCAGGCACGCACACAGCCAGCATTGTCCACGCTGCTGCTACGGTTTTCACAAGGCAACCACGTTTCAAGAGTACCCTCCAAGGTTGTGACTGCAGGTAGCAACCGCCTACGGCTGCAGGCTGACTGTCTCAGTGCCGGTTGTAATGCCGGCGGCGTTCACTGCATCCACAGTGAAATAGTAGCGGACGCCTGTCATCAAACTGCGAATCTCCACCGACTCTCTACCGTGCACCTGATCGTTGAAGACCATCCGATCCCGGGCAATCCCCCAATGCACAATATAGAACTCCGCCCCTGCGGCTGGCTTCCAACTGACCTCGGCCACACGGCCATCGGCAGGCTCTTTTGCGCTGCGCACCGCTTGCACACCCTCGACCCTTGCCGGTTTGCTCCCTGCTCCCACACCGAAGATGCGCAGTCCGCTCAGTGAAAACTTTGCGCCGTTCGGCGTGCGCACATTGGTGATGCGCACATAACGCACGTCGGCAGACCGTTCGAGCTGGATGTACTCGTGAGGGGCCTCTCTTCCCTGCCCGCCGCGATCCACAAGCATTCTCCAGCTCTTGCCGTCCGTAGATCCCTCCACCCTGTACAGGTAGGGCTGGCCCGAGATGCCAAGCGCCGTGCTTCCCTCGTCGGCGTGATTGACCTGCACAGCCATCACCTTCTGCACGCGGCCCAGATCCACCTGCAGCCACTCGCCCGCATAGCCGCTCGCGGCCGCCCACCAGTCCCGGACGTCTTCGTCCACGGCCATCGACGGTGCGTGGCCTTCCAGCGATGAAGATGCGGTAGCCGGCTTGTTCAGCGAGAGCAGCATCCACCCGGCCAAGCCGCGGTCACCCCCAATTCGATGCGGATAGTCGCCCAGATACGTATCGGCGGCCATCGATCCATCTTCAAGGAAGCGAACCGGAAACAGTCCCAGCCTGCGCTCGAAATTATGGCGCACGGAGATGGTCATCGTCGCGATGTGCCACCATTGTCCGTGAAGGTCCATAAACGTGCTGCCGTGCCCTACTCCCGCTATAAATCCCGACGGCTTGTACGAGATTGGATTCTGCGCCGGCGCATGAAACGGTCCCATGGGAGAGTCGCCCACCAGCACTGCATCCGCATAGGTCTTGTCCATCGTTCGCGGCGTGGCGTACTGCAGGTAATACTTGCCCTTGTACTTTGTCATCCACGCGCCTTCTATCCACACTCCGCTTCCAGGCAGTTCGTTGCGATCGCCCGCAACTTCGTACCCGCGGTGCTGCGTGTCGCGGCTTTCCTCGATGTCCTGCTCGCGAATCACTTTGAATCCATGTTCTGGATCGAGTTCCGTTACCTTCAGCGGCGTCTTGCTCGAACAGCCGCTGTACATATAGAGCCGTCCATCGTCGTCTACAAACAGGTCGGGGTCGTTATAGTTCAGCGCATCGGCCACTTTCGTCCAGACGCCCTTCCGCGGATCGGAAGTGCTCCAGATGCCTTTTGAGCCGGCCGCTGTAAAGTAAAGCTTGCCGTGCATCTCCACGACAGTTGGCGCATAGTCCTCCAGTGGCAGTCCCTCGGGAACCACGAATTGCCAGTCGCGCAGATCCTTCGAGTGCCAGTACCCGCCCGACTTTGAAGCAAACAGCCAATACTCTCCCTTGAAGACAACCATGGTGGGATCGGCTGCTTCTCTGCGGCTGGGCGCATCCGGACGAAAGCGGTACGGAAGATCCATCGGATTGGCATACGTCGCGGCAACCGGCATCTGCGCAGCGATCCATCCTGCCTGCACCAGCAAAGCAACGGCCGCAACCCACATCCTGCGCTTCATCATCTTCTTCTCCTTGTTTCTCTATCGGTGCAGCGGTTATTCTTCCACGCGGCTCGCGCCATCCGGACAGGCCGGCTCCAAACGTGGCTCCAGCGCCGCGCGAAATGGCGATGCAGGCAATCCCGCTCCGTTCCAGAGCAGCATCGCCGGAGTCTTGTCGTCCCACGCGTAGCAAACCTGTGTGGGCTCCTGCACCCGTTCACTGCGAAGGAGCAACGACTGCCCGTCGATCATCACGGTCTGCGCGGGAAAGAAGATGCCGTCGCGGCCCGCAATCAGGAAGGCGCGCGCACTGGCTTCCGCATCCACCGGCACAAATTCGACAGCCTTGCCGTCGGCGATACGCTCCGGGGGAACCTGTGGCGTCAAGGGCGCAAAGACCGGCAGCGGCACAGGCTTGAGTTGCAGCCCGGACTCGGCCTCATCGAACCAGAGGCGCAAGCTGTTCTTTTCCGAAGTAACCTGGCGCAGCCTCGGCCCCGATGCCGCGACCGGCTCGTGATACGCCACTTTGCGCACGGCAAGCAGCAGGCGTGCGCCGACGGTTTCCTTGTCGGGATAGTGCACATCGCCCACCATGCCCGCGTCGGCTGTAACCACCATGCCCGTGTTCGCCAGCGCCAGTGCGGCGCTCTGCGATTCGCGCAACATGGGGAAGAGACCATTCGAGCGATACCGCGCCAGTTGCATGAAGAGGAATGGAAGATCCCCTTCGCCCCACGCCGCGCGCCAATCGCGAATCATGGCCACAAAAAGATCGCGGTAGTGGTAAGCCTCATGCGCATTCTTGTTGTTGTTCTCTCCCTGATACCACACAATGCCCCGAATCGAGTAAGGCGTAAGCGGAGCAATCATGCCGTTGTAAAGCCCCGAAGGCTCGGCCTGACTTCCTGCCCCGCGCGGTTTGACCGGAGCGCCGGGCAGCATCTTGCCGTTCTCCACAGCCTTGCGGTCCTCCACGCTCAGCCCTTTCTTCCATACATCGAATTTCTGCTGGTACGCCTTCATCGCATCGGGATATCCGGCCAGCACTTCGTCCCATTCCTTCTGAACAAACGCCAGTGAAGGGTTGCGGGCCAGCGACTCGGCGCTCATCCATGACTCGATTGGCGTGCCGCCATACGCGGATTCGATCAGGCCAACAGGTTGATGGGTTTCCTGCTGCAGCTTCTGGCCGAAAAAGTACGCCGTAGCGGCAAAGTTCAGGATCGTTTTGCTGTCCGCAATCTCCCAGCTTCCCTTGATGTCTTCGGCGGGATGCGCGCTGACCGCGTGATCGGCATGAAACAGGCGGAGCTGAGGATTGAAAGCGTGGGCTTGCACCGCGTCAAGATTTTGGGAGAAATGCACGGCGCGTTCCATGTTCGATTGCCCTGAAGCCACCCACACTTCGCCCACAAGCACATCGTGCACAACAATGCGGTTTTCGCCAGTGACCGTCAGGTCAGCGCTGGCAGCAGGCTTCAGAGCCTTGAGCCATACACACCAGCGCCCTTCGGCGTCGGCTGTCGCCGCCGCACTCTGCCCCTGAAATGCGACCGTGACCGCTTCACCCGGCTTGCTCCATCCCCAGATGCGCACCGGTGCATTCTGCTGGAGCACCATGTGATCGGAGATCGGCGCCGGCAGGCGCACGTCCGCGAACGCTGGACAGCACAAGCCCGCCAGCAGCGAGACAAATACTCCAAGGCATTTCGCTTTTAACTTCGATGTCTGCATAAATTTTCTCCCATTATTGATCCGGCAACTAAATACTGTTGCCGTGCCCCATCCTTTCCCGCGTCTTTTGCGGGAAAGGGTGGGAAAGCAATGTCACTCTTTTCTTGCCGGATCAATAGCGTCGCGCAGCAGGACTCATCCCGCTGCGCGACGTCGGTCAAGACTTGACCCAGTTCCGTTGGCTTCATCTCTCGCAGCGGCAATCAGCGCTCGCTGGCGATCGCCTTGCCGCCGCGCCGCACGGATACAGCCGAACGTCCGCTCGATTCCTGCTCGAAGGCAAGTTCGTCGCTCTGGCTGTTCCACTCGACGGTCGCCCGCCCGGCTTTGGCGTCCCATTGCGAGCGCGGCAGTTCCTCGCCTTCGCGATAGGCATAGATCAGCGCCTTGCCGCGGTAGGCCACAGCGCGCGCGGGAACATTCAGCCGGTACATTGTCCCACCCTGCGCCTGCAGGCCCATCAGCTTGTACTCCGTTCTGAAGTGCTCTGCTGTTGCGTCCTGGGACGTCTGCTCGCCGCCGGCTTCGAAGAACCGGAGCAGCAGGCGCCGCGGCCCTTTCTGCTCCGCCAGCGTGATGTCCAGCATTCCGTCGTGACGGCTTTGTTCCTTGAGGTATATATCCTCCGGCAGTTGCATGATCCAGTCGAAGACGTGCGCCTGGCCATCCTTCTTGAGGTCGTCGATGACCAGCGCGTAAGGATGCGCTCCACGTACAACGCCTGCGGTACGGAAGGCATAGAGAACAGGATTATGCGGCTGCCGAACCACCCACGAATCCTCATCCCACATCAGCGGATTGCCCTTGAGATAGTCGGCGTAGTAGGCAACCACTCCGGGTGTGGGATCGTACTCCCACGCCTGGCCGGCCAATTCGTCCACCTTCTCCTTGAGCGGCGCGTAATGTGGAAATTGCAGACGGCTGTCGCTAGGACTCCATGTCGCCGCTTCCTTGCGCCACTGCCAACTGTAGGGATACTTCATGTCGCAGCCTGCCAGAGAAGCATCGGGCGTATCGCTCAATCCCAGCCACTGCGCCGGTGACGCAAAGAAACCTTCGCCCTCGCCATCGATCAGCACCAGGCTCGTCTGCGACGATTCATGCGGGCGCGAGTCCTGCAGCGCCCAGTTGCGCCCGTCCGCGCTCAATGTAAAACGCCCGCGGTCGGCATGATCGTGCGAAGCAAAGGTCGTATCCGGATGGCAGGTAAAGTTCATGTAGAGCGCGTCCGGGTTCCAGGCGCTGCGCGTAATCATCACGCCGCGATGCTCGTCCGCGTAGGTGAGCGGCAGATGGAAATCCGCGCCCGCATGGTAGTCCATCAACTTGCCGCCGCGGTCTCTCGCTGCGTCCTGGGCGGTGATCAGCATCGTCTCCATAAAGAAGTCCGTGGAGAAATTATCCTTTTGCACGGCTTTCAGGTTTTGGAAAACATAGTCCACGCGCGCATCGTTGGGATAGAAGTATTTGGCCACCATCAGCGACTCGTCGCTTGGCGGAAAGTTTCCCAGGTCGCCATCCGATGTCCATTCCTGCCCGTAAGGCTGGAGCGCCTGCACGTACCACTGGTCCAGTTGTGCGCGATAGTGGCTTTGCGTAAAGAAGTTGTCGTCGCGGTTCGCCATGGCAATCATCAGCTCGCTGAAGTGTTCCATCGCCCCGCCGTGATAGCCGATCGACTCATGCGCCATGCCCGAGGGATTGATGGCGTACGCCAGAAAGTCGCGCACCACGTCCACGCCGCGCCGATAGACACGTGGATCGTATCCAGGCTCGCCTTCAATCGCCAGTGAGTACAGCACCTCGTACATCGACATGCCGAGGAAGTTCCAGTTCCGCCAGTGCGGCGGTAGATCCATTCCCAGCGAGTAGCGGCCGCCGGTCAGCAGCGCCAGAACCTCGCGCGTAGCCGCGCGCTGCTGGTCGGTCATGTAGTTGTAATCCCAGTCGTAGGCAAACGGCAGGAAGGGCCACTGCTCCACCGCCGAGCGCATCGAGCGCCACCAATTGTTCCCGTAGCGGCCGGCCGCGGCGGCTTCAACGCGCGGCTTGTAGTAGGCAGCCCATGCCGCGATCGCCTGCCCCAGGCGCGCGCCTTCGCGCGGGTCCTGATCGATGAGGCAGATAAAGGCCTTCATCTCCATCGCCACGCCAAAAGGATCGCGATGGTGCCATTTCGTCGCCGGCTTCAATGCCGTGCCGGCGGCGACCATGTTGTTGCCCGGCAACGCCGAGTTCCCTGGCTTGTAGAGCCTTCCGAAGTCATCGAGATTTCCCTGCAACAGATCGGTGTACAGGCGGTTCTCCCATGTCCCCGGCTTGTCGATGCCGTTGGCCAGTTGCAGGCGGACAAAGGCCAGCATCTGCCGCCCGCTGCGCGTGGACTGCAGCCGCGCACGTATCCCCGGCAGATCCTCGGCAGAGAACAGAATGCGCGGATGCTGGCCCGGCGCCGGAACATGGAAGATGCGATCCTTCGCAAAACCATCCGCGTCAAAGCTCACAGGCAACGGTGGCGGCGCGGGCGGGCGCCCCGGAAACTCGCCGTTCAAAATCTGTTCCGGTGTGTATTCCTTGCTGTAGACAAGGTGCCCGGTGGGCACGCCACTCTGCTGCGCAACGTTCTGAGCCGGCCCCTGTGCCGGACTTTGAGCAGCAAGTTGGAACAAAGGCAACACGGCAATCGAAAAAACGATGTACTGCAGGCGATTCATGCATTATCTCCGTTCATTAACTCTTCATCCCGCATCCCTGCCCTGTAAATGGGCAGATTGTTCCGATCTTTGAACTATTCATCCATTCCTCTCCTCGATCCCGCCAACATTCCTCTCCTCGATCCCGCCAAAGTGTCAGCGAGCCAGCGCGCCCGCCCCACGTCGCGCCGCAATTGAACAATCCAGCCATTCTCTGATCTGTTTCGAGCAATTTGCCTTCCGGCAATTGCATGGCCTTCGACAATGAGCAATCCTCGATGTGTTGCTCTTGGCCACGGTCTCCCATGCGGTACATGCCGCGGCTTACTCCAGTTTCGCGAGGAACCCTATTATGAAGAAGCATCTCCGCTTCCTGTGCGTTGCGGTCCTGCTCACCCTGGGCGTTACGGCTGCCTGCGGTGCGGCCGAATGGCAGTTCTCCGTCGATCTGCCCGGAACGCGCATTCACGCGGCCATGTGGATTCCATCTGCCTGCCCGCTGTGCGTGGAATCCTGCTCGGTGAGCAGGTGATCCTGGAAGCCCCCGTCATGGAGCATCCCGCCATTCGCGCCGCCGGCGCAAGGGAATGCCTCGCTTTTGTGCTCATGAATCGCAGCGCCCACAACGAGTTCAACTACGATCCCCATTCCCCGATTGAAGAGCGCGACGACCTGAAACTCCAAAAGGTTCTCGATCTGCTGGCCGAAGATTCCGGCTATGCGGAGGTGGCCACCGCTCCGCTGCTTCCCATCGGCCATTCCGGCTCAGCTGTTGCTGTTTGGCATATCGGCTACTGGAACCCCGCGCGGACTATCGCCATGGTCGGCCTGCATGCCGCAGCAATTCATCCTCCCGCGTGGGATCCGAAGGCCAACGTCAATGGCATACCCTTTCTCGGCATCAGCGGAGAGTATGAATCCTGGGGCGACCCCGAAGTTCCGCTCGACATGCACTGGCGCTGGCTGCGCGGAACCGTGCTGGAGATGTGCGCCTCGCAGAAGCGCGCCCTGATGAGCATCCTCGTCGATCCGGGAGCAGGCCACTTCTCGTTCAGTGACGCCATGGCCGATTATGTATCCCAGTTCATCGTGGCCGCCTCTGAAGGACGCCTGCCTCGCTAAGCGCTTGGAAGCGGGCCGGTGCAGTTGCATCAGGTTCCACTCGAGTCCGGCTGGCTGACCGATGAAACCCCGCTCCAGCCCGGCCCCAACCAACACGCAGCGGCTCCCTGGGCGCAGTACACCGGAGATCGCTCACGCGCCTTCTGGCACCTGACCCGGGATCTCGCCCTGGCCAACGAAAACTTCCGGCGCGAGCAGCGCGGCAAGAAACTGCAAATGGTCGCCTGCGGCCTGCATAGAAAGCTGCTGCCCGCGGAGTGGATCATCCCCGTTCCCTTCGAGCCCGGCCCCGATGGGCAGACGGTCTCCATCGATGCCGGCTTCCTCTCCGTCACACCGCCCACCGCCGCCAACTCCGGCATTCCCCTGGGCCATGCCAGCGGACCTGTGCAACTGTCGCTCATCGGCGGCTGGGGCGGCGGCAACCAACAGACAGGCGCACACGAGTTCCGCACGGCTCCCGGCCTCTTTGGCCCCAGTGACTCGCTGATCGTGCTGGCCTATCATCCCGGCGACCGGCAGTACAGTTACACCGAAGCAGCCTGCCAGGTAAAGTTTCCCAAGTTCGAAACCGGCGGCGCGCCGCAGACTATCGAGTTCGCTCCCCTCGCCGACCGCAGCGCCGGGCCGGTCGAACGAACCTTCCTGCTGACGCATCCATGAGCCGCACAGGGATATAGTCCGCAACTTGAGCCGCACTCCGGAAGCAGGTAACAGCCTCTGGGATGCGGCTCAAGTTGTTTCCACGATGTGCGGTATCTTCCGGTGGAAGCTCACTTCTTCTGCGCTGGGGTCCCGACAGCGGCTGGAGCGCCGGCAGGCTTCAGACCGCGAACGGCATCCACCCTCGTCTCCAGTGAGCCGAAGCGATCCGACTCCACGTCATGCACGCCGATGCGCAGGGTGTACTCTCCCTTGTCCGGAACACTCACCTGTTGACGGTAGCGCAGTCCCGAGCGCAAGGCCGACTGATAGCTCCCATCCGGCAACCTGGCTTCGATGCCGTTGGTCTGCAGGTTCACCAGCGCGCCATCCGCCGCATACACGGCAGTGACGAACTCCAGCGAGCAATGGTGCGTCCGGTCCTGCTCTACTGGACACAGAACGTCCCGGGCGCTGGCGGAAAACGTAACGTCGTACCGCCGGAACGGCCCCTTCACTCCCGCAGCGCCCTGGTTGCCTGGCGCCACCTTGTCTTCCGTCTGGTTTGAATCCGGGCGAATATCGGCGTCGATGAGGATCTGCTGCGCGCTCGGTGCTCCATAGGCCATGGCCAGATGCACCGCGGAATTTGGCGCCACTCTGCTTGCCGTCTCCGGCGCGCCGCCATGAGTCACCGGCGCATTCGGATCGTCGGCCACATACCCGCGGCGATAGGCCAGATTCACGCCCTTCAACGCGGTCTTCACCTTGATCGTCCGGTACTCGCCCTTCCAGTTCCTGTTGGTCGGCACATAGGTCAGCGCGTAGTAGTTCGTGCCGTCTTCGACGATCTGCGCCACCGCCTCCTGCAGCCCGTTGGTGTTCATGATCGCCCTGCCCCCGGTCGCACCTGCCACCTGGAACATGGCATCGTGCTCCATCGCCGTCTCCCGAAAGGCAGCGGCCTGATCGTTCATCAAGTTCAACGGCTTTCCCGCGTACTCCATGCCTGAGCGGTTCGCTGTCAACATCGGCGGCACAGCCACGCCGCGAACATCCATCGGATAGACCGCCACCTGATCGGCTCCCATCAAGCCCATCGTCTGATGAAACTCGGCGCTCGTATTCAGCGCCAGATCGAAGGAATTCTCATCCCCCGGATTTGGGAAAAAACGGATCGGGAACGAACCTGCCGCCCAAATCACATTCTTTCGCCCCGAAAATCCTGCCAGATAGCGGCCCAGTTGGTTGAAGGCATCCAGCGTGTACCGCGAACGCATCTCCGTCATGTAGGCTTGCTCGTCCGAAAGAAATCCCTGCAAAGCGGCGGCCGCATCGGCAATCCCGCCGTCGGCGCCTCCCGTAGCGGAAGCCAACTCGCCGGCAATCGCGCTGTTCCCCGGCTCGTCGCCGGAGATGGGATTTGCCAGGCCGTGCGAGACCGCCGTCCGCGCCCCTGCGCTATTCACCGCCTGGCGCAACACCTCCGGATCGGAGGTAAATCCCTGCAACATGCGCAGTTGCGAAGTTAAAACAAAAATCGCCACCGGTGTCTTCGGCGGCGTCTGCTTCAGATAGCGCAATAGTTCGTTGCGCAACACCATTTGCGACTTCACCGGCGTGTTCAGTTTGTCCAGCAGCAGAACGGTCAACGCTGTGCTTTGCGGCATGGGCGCGAAGTTCGTAAACACGCCCGGAGGCAATTTAGGCATCTGGGGCAGTTTGGCCGGAGACGCCACAAAGTGCTCCTCCCAGTTCTTGACGGTCTGCGGCTTGCCGTCCTCGTAGACCACAACATCCGCAGCGGAAAGGTGCGGCACCGGGCGCTGATGCTCGTCGGTGGCCACCACATCCAGCACCACCAGATTGCTGTTTGCCCGAATCGTCGCCGCCGGCTCCTGAGCGCACAACGCCGCTGCCGCCGCGCAGGCCATCGCCAACACCGCAAACGGTAGACCCAACTTCAACTTGCAGAACATATGTCTCTCCCTTGCCGATCGACATCGAATCTCTGCGAAACAGATGCCTCTCGGCCTTCGCACGTGGATGCTGCCTGAATGTTCAATCTTCAGCGCGGCCCACCAACCAGGCAGGCCGCTCCCTTCTTGCATTTCTTCTTGCGCCCTCACCCCAATCAGGGGATTGTCACTTCCTTTTCCCCGGCGCTGCAGGCCTCAATCCGGTTCCTGCCATCGGCGCCCATGCGGAAGGAAAAGCTGTCCGTCTGGTCCTTGATGGTGATGGTAAGTTCGGTCTTGTCTGCATTCCAGGCAGTTACTGGAAGCGGATCGCCGGCACGCATCGGGAGCAGAAGAATTTTGAAGTTTGGAGCCACCGAACGGCTCGTAATCACCAGCCGCTTGTCGAGTCCCCAGCTCCGGCCTTCCGCAGCCAGCATATCCCGTTTTTCCAGTGTCTCCAGCCGGAAGGAAGTGCGCGCGGGCATTGCGGCAGCCGTAGCAGGAAGACGGTTATCCAGCACTCGTATCAGCAACTCCCTCTCACCCTTCCTCGGCTGCAGCAATCCATCGTCGCCGCGATGCGCGGTTGCATCCGCCAGGACGATGTCGTTGCCATCGATCTTCACCACATCGGTGTTGGCGCCGGTCATCATCAACCATTCGTAGTTGCGTTCCTTCTCGTCCTTCTGAATGTCGTCTACCACCATCAGATAGGGAGTCTTGTGGCGCACAAAGGCGATTGTTCGAAATGTGCGTTGAACGGGATTGAAGGGCAGAGCCACGGGCCATGCGTCCTCATCCCACATGCGCGGATCGCCTTGCTCGAAACCGGCAAAGTGTTGCACCACCGACGGCCGCCGATCGCGCTCGGCGGGGACACCCGCATAAGCCGCATGAAAGTCGGCCGACTGCTGCGCGAACGAATCCCAGCGCGGATATTGATAGCGCACAAAGTCCTTGGCTTCGGTTGTGATCTCTTTCGGCCACCAACTATCGTAGGCCTGCCTGGCATCCGACGCTGCCATCACCGCCCAGCCGCCGTCCTTCTCGCCCACCCACTTGCCGGGTCCAGGCCAATACCCCTGACCGAGGCCATCGATCGTCACCAAGTTGTGGTAACGGGTTTCCACGGATCGGAAACTTTCCTTGGCCCACTGCCTGCCCATGGCCGACAAGGTGAAATTGCCTCGGTCCGCATGTTCGTGGCTGGCGCCTACTGAATCTGTGCGGCACTCAAACTGAACTGCCGTCGCTCCGGAAGTCCAGTTGTTGCGCGCATTCAAGGAACCGCGCAGAGGATCGAACAGCGTCAACTTCTGGTTGAATTCCTTGCCCGAACCGTAGTCAACCAACTTTCCACCGGCGCTCTTCGCCGGATCGCTGACCCACAGCAAAGGCTCGATGGGATGGAAACGCCCCTGGCTGAAGCTATCCTTGCCTCCAGGGTAGAGAACCGTCTGCCACAGATAGTCAACCGCAGGATCTTTCGGATAGAAATACTTCCACATCGACATGTTCCAGATCGACGGGCCTCCATCTCCGCCATCCCCGTGGCTTTCCCACTGTCCGCCCCATGGCTCTTCGGAATGCAGATACCAGTCGATCAAGCGGCGATTGTGGCTCTGGATCAGAAAGTCCTCGCCGCGGCGCGCCGCAGCTACATAAAACGGTGTCGCCCACACAAGGCCAAAATTGCTGTAACCGACCGCTTCGGTCGCCTCGCCTGTGGGAGAAACACCGTAGGTGATGTAGTCGCGCGCAATCTCGACGCCGAGCTTATAAACGCGCGCATCGTATCCCGGCTCGCCTTCGATCGCCAGCGCCAGCAGCGGCTGCGACAATCCAATCGCCACCCAGTTCCAGTTGCGGAAGTGATGCGGCAGCCTTGCGCCCATCCACACGCGGCCCGCCGTGATCCGGCCGATCACGCGGCGCGTCACGTCGCGCTGTTCCGCGTTCATATAGTTGTAGTCAAAGTCGTATGCATAACCGAGCAACTGGTTCTCCGACATGGAGCGCAGTTCCAAACCGCTTGCCCAACCCAGCTTCTCATCCTTGGGCAGGCGTCCTCTCCACGCATCGTCTGCGAGCGGCTGCTTGTCGTAGAGATCGATCAGCGGCTCCATGATCTTGCACCAGGTGGCGATGGCCTGGGCAGCACGATGGCCGCGATCCGTATCCTCTTCGACCATGGCGATGAAGCTTTCCATCACCACCGTCTCGAACCACGGCTCGTAGTGGCCGATGCCTGGCAGCATCCCGTGGTTTCCGTTCAAAATATCGACCGTGCCCTGCTTGTCGCCCGCTTCCAGTCTCGCGAAGAAGCGTGCGCCGAGCGACTTCGGATCGCCATTCGCTTCCTGCAGGCGCTGCTTGAGGCGCGCGTACATCTTGCGCCCGGTATCGGTCTGGCGCAAACGGGTACGCAGGTCCGGCAACTGATCCGGAGAGATGAGAACGCGCGGATGAACGCCGGCCGGCGGCACGGCTCCCAAACGCTCGCGAGCGAATCCTGCGGGCTCTTCGTGCACCTCCACAGCCGGCGACGCCGGATAGGGATACTCGCCGTTCAAGACTGCATCGGCGGAAAGTTCTCCGGGAAGATGCGCTGGCGCAGCAGGCTTCTGCGCCAGCGTCTGCCCGCTGCCGCAAAGAAGCAGGCAAGATGTGGTCAATAAAACTCCAAAATAACCAAGGCGAAAACTCTGCATGATAACTCTCCAACTGCTTTCTGTGATTGCGCCGCCACACGGTCCGGCGGGGGCGCTTATTGACTCGCAACAGTGCCCTGCGGCATGAACGAGCAGCATTGACTTACTTCTTCAGAGGCTCTAGCCAATCGTTGGAGCGAAGCCAATCCAAAAACATCGGCATCCAGGCGCGATCGACTGCATCCCATGCAGCCAATCCAAATCCGTGCCTGCCATGCGCAAAGATGTGCAACTCCGCCTGAACGCCGGCTCGCTTCAGGGCAAGGTAGAAGCGCGCGCTGTTCTCGGCGGAGACGCTCGTATCGTCGTTCGCGCACACCAGAAACGCGGGAGGCGTCTCCGCACTCACATGCAGATCCGCCGACAGCTTCCGCAGCGAGTCCTGGCTCATGGGCGGAATTGCCGGCATCTCCGGCTTCATTGAAATCACCGCATGACTCGTGTCCGGATCGATATTGCGCAGCGATCCCTCCGCGGCCCACCCTGCATTCGTAATCACCGGGTATCCGAGCATCATGAAGTCTGGCCGGGCGCTCTCCTTCTCCAACGGATCGGCGGCGGACGGATCGCCGGCAGCGGCGCTTGTGCCCAGCATCGCCGCCAGATGCCCTCCCGCGGAGAACCCCGCCACTCCCACTCTCCGCACCTGAAAGCGGCCGCCCCGCGCGCGGATGAAGCGCACGGCCCGCTGCGCATCCAGCAATTGTGCGGGATAGCGATAGCGAGGCCCCAGGCGATACGCAAGCACAAACGCCGGAATCCCCGCGGCATTCAGTGCCTGCGCAATCTCCACGCCCTCGGTGGGCAACGACAGATGCGCATAACCGCCGCCTGGAATCACCAGCACGGCCGTCGAAGTTCTCTGCCGCGCCGGAAGAAACGGAATCAGCATCGGCGTGTCTTCCGGCGCTGTGCCCTGCGCGCCAGGAGCTACTCCGGCCCATAAGGGAATAGCCGTCTGCTGCCCTTCTGTACCAGCCGCCGCAACGCCTTGAGCGTGGCCGATGGGCGCAAAGAGGAGCAATGCGGCCATCAAGCTGAACAACCGTCTCGTGCAAATCGATCCCGGCAACTCCATCGCTTCCCTACTCTCTATGCTTCCGACACAAAGTCACGCAAAAAGACCTCTGCCGCAAATTACCTCGACGATAGTTATAGGGGGCCATCTCTGTAAAGATGCAAAACAACTATCCTTTTGCACGATTCGCTCCCCTCGCGCAGCCCCTTCGCATTCCCCTCGACCTCCGCTCAATGTGTCGTGGGTCCGCGCAGTTCAAGCCCATCCGGCCCATTCACATGCAACTCTCCATCCTCCAGTTTCAGAAACGGCGTTTCAAACACCGGCGCATCGCGATACGTCTGCACCACGCCATTCACCGTCACCTCCGGCAAGGACCGCCAGTATCCGGCGCGCTCCGCGTCGGGAGCTGGAGGGACAAAGCGGATACGCATCTGCCTGCCCGCTGCATCGCGTGTGGAAACAGCCGGCGCGGTGTCGTCGTAGCTTGGGGCAGCTGACTTCGCGCGTCTCTGGAAAGCCTTGAAGCTGCCTCCGCTGTCGTCCACCATCACAAATAGTGCGGTTCGTGCTGCGCGGAGTTTGACCACATGGAAGTCACTCGCCAGTTGTTTGGAAAGGCCGCTTTTCGACGTCTCGAAATCCCCCTTCAGGCTGCCCAGCGCCACGTACACTTTGCCGCTGCGGAAGAACGTCCACTGCTTTTCCACCACCGTCTGATCGACAGCGCGCGGAATCCGGCATTGCACCATCTGGATCAGGGCGTCCTTATGCCGGTCCCGTTCCGTCCAGAAGCGGCCCTCCACATCCACGGTCCACGGATCGCGTTCGGGAATCGACGCCAGCAGCACCGCGCGCTGGTTGTCAATGCGAACCGTCTGCACAAAGGGCGACCAGAAATCCGTTGTCCATGCGTCTTCCCCCTCGTTGCTCCTCCAGTACGGCTGCTGGCACTCCAGCAGATTGCGCCGTGCATCGGACTTCCACGCCACAGCGAAGGTCTGATTATGATCGTTGTAATGCTTCGGATCGAAGATCATATTTCCCGTGGCCAATGCGTAATCGTGGCCAATATAGGTGTCACCGTAGGCAACCGGCTTCGCCGGATCATCGAAGTGCGAAAAGTCGGGCGTCACGTAGCGCACCGTGTAGCCGCCATCCGGCATCGTCCAGGCCGCCAGCGGAGGCCGCCACGAAGACAGCGCCAGCATGATCGCAAAATTCGGCTCGCGGGTATGCTGGAAAAAATCGTATGACCCACTGGCCGGTTCGCCAAAGTAGTACCAGAGCGTATGCTGGCCGATGGAGGGAAACGTCTGCCATCCATCGGGCAGTGGAGCATTGGTCTGATCTACGTTCCGGCGAATGTACGGCGGCATGATCTCCCCATGGAAGGAGTGTGCTTTGAGCAGCAACACCTCCAGACTGGCTTCGTTTCTGGCGCGCTCCGCAACCTCTGGATCCTTCGCAAAGTCGATCAGATTCGGCAATGGAAAGAGATTCGTCAACGAATAGGTTGGCGATAGCAT
>Ga0316231_1000662_pt1 | contig 45853 bp, 23 predicted proteins | sample TBH18027metaG_FD_206002 | JGI IMG/M metagenome (GOLD analysis project Ga0316231, IMG submission 206002) | Freshwater microbial communities from Trout Bog Lake, Wisconsin, USA - TBH18027 | ecosystem: Environmental > Aquatic > Freshwater > Lake > Hypolimnion/Profundal zone | place: USA: Wisconsin... | reverse complement strand
AGGATACTGAGGATCTGCTGGTGTCGGGTCGCGGGGATTGCAAGACGCATGTTATTAAGTTAACAAGATGTTATGTCCTGTTATATTCCTTGTTTCTTTTGCGGGCCAAGCCAAAAATGCGCCGATGAAACTCTTTCTTGGGATCGATGGCGGGGGCACTAAAACCAGGGCGGTTTTTGTCGATTCGAAAGGAAACCTGCTAGGGCAAGGCGAAGCAGGCTCTTCCAACTACCATAACGTTGGCATCAAATCGGCGGTTGAAGCCATCCGGAGCGCAGCAGCTCAGGCGGGCCGTCAGGCTGGGCTGACGAAGCCGATCCCTCACGCAGCGTTTCTAGGATGCGCGGGAATCAAAGCTTCGGTGGATATCGCGCGGCTGACTTCGGCTGCGGAAATGGCAGGCATCGGGCCAGCAGGCAAGATTACCGTGGCAAACGATTTGCACAATGCTTTGGCGGGAGGCCTCACTGGCAGGCCGGGCATCGCCCTCATTGCCGGCACCGGGACCAACTGTCTAGGCCGGGATGCCTCGGCGGGAACCTTCATGTGCGGCGGATGGGGCTGGCTCCTGGACGACGTCGGCGGGGGGATCGGCCTCGCACTTGCCGCATTTCGAGCTGCTGCACGAGCGGCAGACGGCAGGGCTCCTCAGACGCATCTCTTGCCAGCCACGCTCGCATTTTGGGGCCTTACCGAGCCGAATGAAATCCTAGCCCGGCTGTATGTTGAGCGGTGGACCCCGGACGAGCTGGCGGGGTTTGCACCCGTCGTCGAGCGTTGCGCGGCGGAGGGGGATGCCACCGCAAAACGGATATTGCTGGAAGGCGCAAAAGCTCTGGGCAACCTGGTTGCAGGGGCCGCAAAGGGCCTGCATTTTCCCGAGGGCCCGGAGGTTGTCATTTTGGGCGGATGCGCCCGTTCCGGCCCCTGCTATCTGCTGTTGATTGAGGCTGCCATCAGGAAGGCCTGCAGGGGGGCGCGAATTGTCGATCCGGAGGGCTCAACCGTCTATGGTGCCGCGCTCAACGCTCTGCGTGCAGGAGGCATCGATCCTATTCCAAAACTCAAACAAAACTAAAACAACATGCTTAATACTATTCTTCCCGAAGACCTTTCGGTTACCTACGGATTGGATTCTGCCAGAATCGGAAGCCGGCCCATGGTCGAGCGTCGCCTGGCTGACCTGCGAGGATGTTTCGCCGACGAGGGCGCCTACGACGCTGCTCTGGCTGTGGCGAACCCTCTGCTTTACGCCGTTACCGCAGTCGAGCCTTCTGCAGGCGACGGCCAGCTCCACTATGGGCTGGGGATTCTTTACCCGGGAAAAATCGGGCAGGAATATTTTCTGACGAAAGGCCATTACCATTCCTATCGCCCTGCGGCGGAGATCTACGTCGGGCTGAGCGGGAGCGGCCTGATGTTGTTGGAGGACGAGGGGGAAAGCCGGCTGGCCACCTTGGGAAAGAACTCCTGCGTTTATGTTCCCGGGCATACCGCTCATCGCACGATCAACACGGGAGACGTGCCCTTGGTTTATCTCGGGATTTACCCGTCAAATGCCGGACATGATTACGGGGCGATCGCCTCTCGCAATTTCCGAAAAATCGTCGTCGAGCGTGACGGAGCCCCTTTCCTGGCCGACCGCTGAATCTCTTTTTATGAACTACCTTTCCCGGCTCGGGCTCCGCTCCCAAAACTACGATAAATTTCCGACGGTCAAAGTTCCCACTGCCCACGCCCAGGAATGCTGGGCGGGATGGGATGCCATCATTGCCAGGTTGCGCTCTCAGGTTGAAGCCGGAGGGGAAGGATGTCTCCTCGCGATCGAGTGCTATCCCGGAGTGGATGTTGATGACCTGCTCAGCCAGCTTGCGCCCCGCCTCTGCCCGGCACGAACCCTGGACACGCGGACTGTTTTCAAATCTTCCGCCGAGGTGGACAGCTTGGTCGCTCCGTTCTTGGGCGGCGACGATCCGGTTTTCGGCTACTTGAACCAGACTCTCGTCCTTTCGGATTTTTTCGATCCCGCGAAAGTTTCTGAAGCGATGAGTGGCTTTGATCCGGGCAATTCGGGCGGGCTGGCCCTTGTGATCGGGCCCGGAGCGTTCCTGCTTGCGGCCGAGGCCGACGTATTCGTTTATGCCGACATGCCCCGCTGGGAGGGCCAGCTTCGCCAGCGCCGGGGGGAAGCCGAGAACCTCGGGGCGCAAAACCGGGGCCAAAAGGCTTCGCTCCAATACAAGTGCAGCTTTTTCATCGACTGGCGTGTTGCCGACCGCCTGAAGATAGCCACCATGGACCGCTGGGATTTCCTTCTGGATACCACCATGGCCTCCGCTCCGAAGCTGATCGCCGGCGCTGCGCATTTGGCAGGGCTCGAGGCAGCTGCCAGCCGGCCATTCCGGGTTGTCCCATTTTTTGATCCCGGCCCGTGGGGCGGCCAGTGGATGCGCGAGGTGTGCCAGCTGCCCGATGGGCCGCCCAACTATGCCTGGTGCTTCGACTGCGTTCCCGAAGAAAACTCGCTGCTGTTGGAATTCGATCAGGGAGTCACCGTCGAAATCCCCTCAATCAACGTCGTCTTTCACGAGCCCCGCAAGCTTTTGGGCGAGCCCGTCTACGGGCGCTTTGGCCCGGAATTTCCGATCCGCTTCGATTTTCTCGATACCATGGGTGGCGGCAACCTGTCATTCCAAGTTCATCCGCTGACGGAATTCGCGCGCGAGCAGTTTGGGCTGCCCTATACTCAAGACGAAAGCTATTATCTGCTGGATGCCGAGCCCGGCACCGTAGTTTATCTCGGATGCAAGAATGGGACCGATCCTGCCGCGATGATTGCGGATTTGGAAGCGGCGCAGCGCGGAGAAAAGCAGTTCGACGCCGATCGTTTTGCCGCCGGATTTCCGGCCAAGAAGCACGACCACTTCCTGATCCCTGCAGGCACCCTCCATTGCTCTGGCTCCAATGCCATGGTGCTCGAAATCAGCGCAACCCCGTATATCTTTACTTTCAAGCTATGGGATTGGGCTCGTCTGGGGCTGGATGGAAACCCTCGCCCGGTCAATATTGCCAAGGGCAGCAAAGTTATTCAGTGGAACCGGGACGAATCCTATGCCCGGGCTCATTTGGTCAATCAAATTGAGCCGCTCGCCTCCGGGGATGGATGGAGGGAGGAACGCACCGGGCTGCATCCGGCGGAGTTCATTGAAACCCGGCGCCATTGGTTTACTAAAAAAGTGACGCACACCACGGGAGGCGCGGAGAGGGGCGGAGTCAATGTTCTCAACTTGGTGGAAGGGGATGAGGTGGTCGTCGAGAGCCCTACGGGAGCTTTTCACCCGTTCGTGGTGCATTATGCCGAAACCTTCATCGTGCCTGCTTCGGTTGGGGATTATACCATCCGTCCCGCCAATCCAGGCGGCCAGCGGGAATTTGCAACCGTAAAGGCCTTTGTGCGCACCAACCCATGAAGCTTCCCGGCTTTGACATTCAAGCAGCCGCCGACCCTCTCGGCTTCAGCTACGGCCCGGGGGTCTTTGGCCCTCCGTGTGAGGTGCGCACGCTCGATGCAATCCGTCCAAGCCTGCGCGATCCGAATTGTTCTGGGCCGGATCCCGTCTATGCGATTGCGATGGATGTCGGCACTCTTGCTCAAAAAGGAGACTTGATTGCGCGCAACCTTCTCTTCGGTGCCGTCACGTATGCGGCAGGGAGGCTCGGGTCCGAACCCGTGCGCTCGCAAGGCCACATCCATGCGATGAGCCCAAGCTGCGGGCGATCGACTGCTGAGATTTATGAAATCTGGGGCGGCAAAGCAGTCATCCTCATGCAAGAGACGGCCAAGGACGACCCGGGGCGCTGCTTTGCCGTAGCCGCCGGAATAGGCGAGGTGGTGGTAGTCCCTCCGGGCTGGGCGCATGCCACGATCAGCGCCGACCCTGATCTGCCGCTCACCTTTGGCGCATGGTGCGTGCGGGATTTCGGCTTTGATTACCGGGAGGTTCGAGACCACGGAGGGTTGGCATGGTTCCCGCACCTTTCGGGAGACACGCTCGAATGGGAGCGCAATCCTGCCTATAAAACCGGTCGCGAACTCGTTGTGAAATCTCCCGGCTGCTACAAAGCTTTGGGATTACTCCCGGGAGTGCCGATCTGGCAACAATATCTCGAGAACCCTGAATCCGTCATGTGGGTGCCTCGACCCGAGCGAGCCGACAAAGTTTGGGGTGGCTTCCTGCCTTGAAGCTTTTGCCGTTCTGAACCCCTATGCAAATCTCAACCACTGCAACGAACTCCGGCCCATTGAAATCGAAAACCAATCTTGGCTACCTTTTGCCGATTTGCCTGGTAGCCACACTTGGCGGCCTTCTCTTTGGGTACGATACCGGGGTAATTTCCGGGGCGATCGAAGCGCTAACCGCCCATTTTCAACTCAACGACGTGATGAAGGGCTGGGCCTCGGGCTGCGTGCTCCTCGGATGCGCGGCCGGAGTGTTGTTCGTCGGCCCGATTTCCGACCGGTTCGGGCGTCGGGTGGCGATGCATTTAGCAGCCGGCATGTTTTTGATTTCCGCAATTGGGACTGCCGTAGCCGGCGACATTGGGATCTTTATTATTTTCCGTATGCTCGGTGGGTTAGGCATCGGAATCGCCTCTATCTCGACTCCCATGTATATCGCTGAGATTACGCCGGCCGATATTCGCGGGCGTATGGTGGCAGTGAACCAGATCGCGATTGTCTCCGGGATTGCGCTGACCTCTTTCATTAACTATTTTATTGCACAGTATGGCGACCAGTCCTGGCTGATCGACTCCGGCTGGCGTTGGATGTTTGGCGCGGGGGTTGTGCCTGCGTTTTTCTTTGCTCTTCTTCTGCTCTTCATTCCCGAGAGCCCACGTTGGCTCACCGAAAAAAAATGTGGAGAGAAAGCCTTGTGGGTGCTAGGCAAAGTGGGTGGTTCGGAGTTTGCCAAAGCGGAATTCGCTAGCATACACGCGGCGTTGTCCCAGGAAAAAGGAACATGGGGAGAGCTTTTCTCGGCCAAACTGCGCAAGCCGTTAGTCATTGGAGTGCTGCTTGCGATTCTCCAGCAGATCACCGGGATCAATGTCTTCATGTATTTCGGCGCAACGATTTTCAAGACCATGAGCGATTCGACGGGAGTGGACTCAGGGTTGCTGCAGCAGTTTATCATCAACGGCGCGGGAGTGCTGTTTACCCTGATCGCTATCGCCACCGTTGACAGGTGGGGACGCAAACCACTGATGCTGGTTGGCGCTGTCGGCATGGGCTTGAGCCTGATGGCCATGGGGCTGATGGCTCAGCTGCTGGCCGACCCTTCGACTGCCAGCGGGTGGATGCTGCTATTCATTATTCTTTACATCGCTTTCTTCGGGCTTTCGCTCGGACCGGTAACCTGGGTCATTCTGTCGGAAATCTTTCCGACGGCAGTCCGCGGACGAGCGCTGGGTTTGGCGACATTCTTTCTCTGGACGACCGATTATGCGATCACCCAGACTTTCCCAATTATGGATGCCAAGGGATCCTGGTTTGTGGAAATGTTCCATCACGCCTTTCCTTTCTATACCTATAGTTTTTTCTGCGTTGTCCTCCTGCTGGTCGTTTGGCTGATGGTTCCCGAAACCAAGGGACGCACCCTCGAGGAAATTGAACGGAGCTGGGAATCTGGCTCTCATTGTGCCGGCAAGCGGCGGAATAATTAACTCTCTGTTTTCCGTCCTATTATGAATCGATATGTGTTTGCCTCCCCAGTCAAAATCTCTGCCGTCAGTCTCCTTCTGCTCGCGGGTTCACTTTTCGCGGCAGACAATGCAACCGTACCAAGCAATAGAAAGGGTGAGCTCAAGAGCAATAGTATGAGAAAGACCGTATCGTTGGACGGCATTTGGCAGCTTGCCGAAGGCAGGACAGATCAAATGCCAACCCAGTTTGATCGTAAAGTTCCCGTGCCCGGTCTGGTGGACCTGGCGCAGCCTGCCTTTCCCCCGGAGATCTTTATCAACAAGAAGCGAAGATTCGGCGCGGAGGATGCCGACTTGGCGGGGAGTTCTTACTGGTATCGGCGAGAGTTTGCGATTGAGGGCGGCGTTTCGGCCGTGGCTACGCTCCTCGTACGAAAGGCCGCCTTTGGCTCGACGGTGTATCTCAACGGGATCAAGGTTGGCGAGAGCCTGGCCTGCTTTACTGCGAATCGTTACGACGTGCGCGCTGCCTTGCATGGAGGCGGCGCGGTCAACGAGCTGGTGATCCGTGTGGGTGCCTCCCGCGCTTCGTTGCCGCCCTCAGTGCCGTCGGGCTGGGATGTTGAGAAGAAACGCTTCATTCCGGGATTGTTCGATAGCATCGAGCTGGCGCTCTCGGGCACTCCGGACATCGTCAACGTCCAAGCGGCACCCGACATCAAGAAGCACCTGGTAAGGGTCCACGCGCAGGTGCGCAACGCCGGGGCTGCTGCTATGGTCCATGTGAAGTTCCTCGTGCGCGAGGCGAAATCGCGCAAAGTCGTGGGAGAGGCCGCCGCCGCCGGGGAGATCGCTTCCGGAGCGGAGAATACCTTCGAGGTGAACGTTCCAATCGCAGGCTGTCGGCTGTGGTCGCCGGAGGATCCGTTTCTCTACACGCTGGAAGTGAGCACCGGCGCAGATACCTTGGAAACGCGTTTTGGCATGAGGGAATTTCGGTTTGAACCTCGCCATGTCGATCAGGCGGGGCGGGCGTTCCTGAATGGAAAGCCCTACTTTTTGCGGGGGAGCAATGTCACGCTCTATCGCTTCTTTGAAGATCCGGATCGCGGCGAGCTGCCATGGAACGAGAGCTGGGTTCGTCGGCTTCATCGCGACCGCTTCAAGGATATGCACTGGAATGCCATTCGTTATAGCATCGGCTTTCCTCCAGAGCTCTGGTACCGGATCGCCGACGAGGAGGGGATTCTGATTCAGGACGAATTTCCCTTCTGGGAGCAGGGCGGCCCCCTTCCAGAGCTGAAGAGTGAGGCATTGGTGCCGCAATATTCCGCATGGATGCAGGAGCGATGGAACCATCCGTCCGTCGTCATCTGGGACGCGCAGAACGAAACTACGACCACAGAAACCGGCACGGCGCTGGCTCATGTGCGAGGGCTGGATCTCTCCAACCGGCCATGGGACGACGGATATGGCAGGAGCCCCGTGCAGCCTGACACTGATACGCACGAAGCCCATCCCTACCATTTTATGGATGCGCAGATGACGCTCTCCAAAGCGATGCAGATGGACGGCAGTCCTTTCCCTCCCGTCGATCGGAATCCAATTATCATTAACGAATATGGCTGGCTTTGGCTGAACCGCGACGGCACGCCGACCACGCTGACAAAAAATCTCTTCGAGAATCTTGCTGGGAAAGATGCTCCCCCTGCGAAGCTCTTCCCGCTCGCTGCCCGCTTGCTCGCAGCAGAGACCGAATTCTGGCGCAGCCACCGGCAAGTGGCCGGCGTGCTGGAGTTCGGCGGGCTGGGCTATTCGCGTCCGGATGGCCAGACCAGCGACCACTGGCAGGATGTGAAGGATCTCGTATGGGAGCCTGAGTTTTATCGATACGTCCGAGACGCATTCGCTCCTGTCGGCTTGATGGTCGATTTCGCGCAAGATCATGTCCTGAGCGGATCGCATTCGACTCGTATCCCTGTCGTCGTTATCAACGATCTGGAAAAACCGTGGTCGGGTCCCGTGACACTGCGCTTGAAATCTGGGGAACGACTGCTCGCCGAAATGAAACAGGAGTGCCATCTGGAACCGTGGGGTAAGGCTGTCCTCAATTTCGAAACGAAGTGGCCGGAACAGACCGGGCCCTGCAGGCTGGAGGCTGAGCTGAACGGGGTCGACGGAAAGCCCGTGCGGAGCCTTCGCGACACCGAGATCATTCAGGAAAAACCGTTAAGGTTCTTTCAAGAGACCGAGGTTCTTGGAGTCATCGAGATCAATCGCCCCGATCAGTTGCTCATGGGGGCCGAGACCACCAACCCGCAAACCCACGTCGTCACACCTCCCACATGGAAAGGACCGCAGGATTGCAGCCTCAAGATGCAGCTGATGCGCACCTCAGACAAAGTGAAATTCCAAATCGAAGTGACCGACGATCATCTCGCTCCGGCCCCCGCAAATAAACCTACCTATGAGGGGGATTGCGTGGAACTCTTCCTGGACTTCGGGCGTAATGACCTCGACGGGGATAAATACCAAGTCTGTATCGCTGCCGATGGCCGGATCCAATGCTATCCTGACAAAAAGCTGCCTCAGGGCTTTGCCGCCACCGTACAAAAAACTGCTTCTGGCTATTCCATCGAAGGCAGCTTTCTGATTACTCCTGAAATGGCCGACGCCATCGGATTTGATGTGGCCGTGGACGATGACGACGAAGGCTCGGGACGTAAATCCCAAGCTTTCTGGATTGAACCCAAGAAGCGCAGCGGGCCGGGCAAGACGGTCGGCGTCTTGCGCATTCGTTGATTGCTTGGAATTGTTCGTGTCCGAGACGTGAAGAACAAGATCGCCGCTGGCGATCATCCGCTTCATCTGTTCGGACATGTGGAAGCCCTCCCTCAATACCGTGGCCCGGCATCAGGGACGCCGTTCGTGACCACGCTGCCATCGAAATCCGACATCTTTCACTGGCTGACGAGTTTGCCCTCCGGCTCCGCACGGAGCCCGGTGGCGGCGAGCATCATGAAACACAGCCCCGCGCAAACGGCGCTGATGTGGGGTTTTCTGTTGGACGTATTCATAGTTTTTTTCGAGTTGGAACTGCCTGAATTAATAATTCAGGGCCTGGGAAACTCGGTGCGGGCTTTGTTCGAGATTCGGATGCCGTTGATATCGCCGATAAAATATGGTTTCTCTGCGCCCCCGAAGTAGCCGATGGTAACACCACTCATAGTAGTAGGCTGGATATTGGCACCTGCAAACTCGCGTTCGGCAGCGATCTCCCCGTTGATAAACACCCGCAAGGCAGATCCGTTATAAGTCATCGCCACATGGGACCACACGCCATAAGGCAGATTCCCCTTCGTTGTCGCGCCCACTTCGTTATTTGTCTGCCCGTCAGCCGCAACCAACCAAGTGACCGTGCCATTCGGGCCGATCACCGCACGGAAGCCGCTCATTTGCAAAATCCCCATTGGCTTTCCCGATCCCTCCTCCGAAGGCTTGAGCCAGGCCTCGACCGTCACCTCACCTGTGGAGAGGTCAGGAACAGAACTGTTTGGGGAACTCGCCCCGCGGGACACCCCTCCAGGAAAACTCAGCGCCTTCCCGAATTTTCCTTCTGTCCAAGTCGGCTCTTTTCCATCTGGCGAAGAGACTTTGAGTTCGACTCCCCCCACTTGGTCAGCGAATACCATTCCCTCCCCCTCGTTGAACGCCCAGAGCACGGCGGTGTCAGGCTCCACGGAAAATGCGGTGCGTTCCGCCGCGCGGAGGCCGGCGGAACAGAAGAGGAGCAACCCTGCGAACAATACCCGGAAGCATGTTTTCATCATGGATGGTGGATATACTGAAAACTGCGGGTTGTCTAGCGACCAGGGCAAATTCTTCGATCTCGAGGGCAGCTTCGGCTACAAAATAGCGTGGTCGGCTGACTTGGCCAAAGACTCCCTATCAAGTAAGGGTGAGACATCCGCTTCATCTGTTCGGACAGGCCTTACCTCAATGCCGTGGCCCGGCATCTCCCGGCCTAAGGTTTGAGCGCGAAAACCGAGACTTCTCCGATGATGCCATTGAAGTCGTAATCTTGCCCGCTGGCTCGGCCGATCCTGAACATCCCTTCGTAGGGAGTGAGGGACGGCACCTCTTTTTCCGCATCCACCTCACCGTTGACGAGCAGCGTCACGGCCTTGCCATCGAAACGGACTTCGACCGTGTAGGCGGTGCCGAGAGCCAATGTCGTCTTTCCGCTCAACCCATAGTTCTCGTCATCGGAGCTGATTTCGATGCCGATCTTGAACCCCTGGTTGATGAACATCCGGAAGCCTTTCTGCCCGATGCCGCCCGCTTCAAAAAGCCCCGCATAGGCACCCGTCTGCCTTTCTATCGGGACGACGACCATGCGCACGGCGAACGGCCGTTGGGAATCGCAAAATGCCCCGAGATCGGGGATGTCGGTGCTTTTGCCTTTCAGGGCTTCTTTATTCTCGAAGCGCAGCCCCTTGACGCCCGCTTCTTCGGCGGGAACTGGGACGGCTTTGGCATCCTCCAGTGTCAGAGCCCCGGCATCAGGGACGCCGTTCGTGACCACGCTGCCATCGAAATCCGACATCTTCCACTGGCTGACGAGTTTGCCCTCCGGCTCCGCACGGAGCCCGGTGGCGGCGAGCATCATGAAACACAGCCCTGCGCAAACGGCGCTGATGCGGGGTTTCATGTTGGACGTATTCATAAGTTTTTGAGAGCTTGGAATCGTTATATTATTGCTAATTCAATATTGCAAGTGGAATCGACGGACGGCTCGGAGCAGCCATCCCAACCGGCAGGAGATAGGGCGGGTTTAATGTGCGCCTTCCCGGGGGGCGCACCTTACGATGCCATAGGCTTTTGTGCTGGCTGCATTGTTTTTATCTCCCACCCAGACCATCATCGCCTTGGGGGGAAGCGAGCCATCGGAGTCATTCAGAGAAATGTTAAATCCAAACAGGTCAACGCAATCCGGGGGCAAGTCGAACCGCCCTTCAAGGAGATACTCGGCTTTTCCGATAACGACCTGTCTGTCCTTGTCGATGGACAGCGAGGCCGGGCCGGAGGAGATGTCCAGGCATTGCCGCATCCGGCAAGGAAGCGATCCCGAGAATTCTTTGTCCAGCCCACCGGAGAACTTGACGGAATACTCGATCGCCCCGCTCGCGGGAGAGACAATCGTAAGCGAGGTTTTCCCCGTGGCATCCGGGGCGATGGTCAAGGCCACTTCCTTTGGCACCCTCCCACCCGAGGCCACCCTCACGAGCGCTTGGCTCGGCTTGGAAGCTGGGTTGCACAAAGTGACCTGCACATCAACCGTCTGCCCTGCGATGCAAAATTCCGGGCAGGACGCCTCGATTAAGGGGCGGACCTCCAGCTTTCCCGTCGGATTGTCGAGATACATGGGAGACTCGCCCAAGGTGAAGGGAAGGGGCAAACCAGCAGACCGGACGTCGGTCTTATTGCCCCAAAGATCCGAGACCTCAAGGGAGCCACCAAGGGCGCGGGCCAACAGAAGCTCGGTGCCGCCGACCGTCCATGCGACAATTTTTTCTCCGGCCGTCGCTGAGCGGAACCGGTAGGCGCGGATATTTTCGCCGATTTGAAGATCCCCGGCGAACGTCATCCCATTCAGCTTGTTGGCAAGGTTGACATGGGCGACATAGATCGGCTTCGGGCTGAAGTCGGCATTGACGAGCCCGCTACAGTCATCGGCAAACAGGTAGTGGGTATTGAGTGTGATGCCGGCCGCCAGGCTCTGGACATACCATTGAGCCAGCCATTCCGCCTGTTTCTTTTCTGTGATCAAGACCGAATTGCCAAAGCCGCCGATTCCACCGGGGTTGATTTTGGAGGCGCAAACAGACGTCTCGGTATTCCACAGCGGCTTGCCGCCTTCCCCGATGGCATTCAGGTACTGGAGAAATTTCTTCGCGGCCCTGGAAAGCGGATCCCATGACTGCCCGGACTGGTCTGTGCAGTAAAAATGGGCGCATGTGATATCGAAGAACTTCCCCGGATTGAGCTGGTAAAACTCCGGCGCGGGCCAGCAGGAGTCGGTCGGCTTGTGCGTCGTTTTTTCGAGTTGGCCGTAGGCGGCGCAGAATCCCCCGAGCATGACCATTATGGACGGGTCAACCTTCTTTAACACGTCATGGGAGACTTTGAGCACTTCCAGATAAGCCTCGGGCGTGTAGGGATAAAAAACGCAGCGGGTGTCCTCCTCTCCCCAGATCTGATAGTAATGCACCTTCCCTTTGTAGCGTTCCGCCACGGCCTTGACGTACTCCCTCCATTTGTCGATTGGAGGGAAGTTTCCATTGTTGATCTGGTAGGGAGGTTTGACAGCAGTCTGCCACGGCTCATTCCCGCCCGTGAGAAGGATGTAGATTTCGAGGCCGTTCTTGGTCGCGCACTCGACCATGTGGTCTAATCCCGCCCAATTGTATTGCCCCTCGACTTTGCACACCTGGCTCCAAAACGGCCAGATGCGGACCCAACGGATGCCCGCCTTCGCGGATAGCTCCATCGTTCTTTCCACGGCCGCGCGGTCGCCTGGAGAGCCATCAAACGGCAGGTTGGGCGCGATAGCGAAGGGCGATTCCGCAGCCGGCGGACGCTCGCATGGCTTGGGGTGGACGGCGAGCGGGAAGTCGAAGCCCAGAGCAGTCCCGGATTTCCCCCGCGCGGACAAGGTGTAAGTCCCGTAGGGCAGTGCGGGGAGCTGCACGGTCACAGCGCCAGAGCGCAGTTTGAAAGGAAGCGTTGTCTCCTTGCCATCGGCATCGGCAAGCTGAAAGGCCAAGCCGGCCGTCTTCGGGATCTCGCCGTCGAGCTTCAGATTGATCGCATGCGGCTGGTCGCCCACCAGATAGGCCGAGGAGTAACCGTCGGCAAGCTCAAGGGTGAAAATTGGCCGCATGATCGTGAGGCTAAACTCCTTGATCTCCCCCTGGAACACCGATGCGCCGACATCCTCCGCGCCAATGAAGAACGGCCGGCCTTTCGGCCACAAAAACTGATCGGTGGGAGTCGCCTCCTTGCCGATTCGCTTGCCGTCAAAGGAGGAGTCCACGCTGGATGCGGCGACGATGGCCCGCGCTTGGCGCAGATCGGACTTCTTGATGTTGCCGGCGGCGCTCGCCTGGATCCTTGCGTTCGGGTTGGCTGTGGTGATTCTGGAAAAATAGGTTTCTCCGCCCCAAAGGATCATGGAAATCGAGTTGGCGATATTGCCGCCGCTCATGTTCCGCCCCAGAGTGAAAAGCCCGTGGCTTGCTGTTGCGGCATGGCCGTCGAAGCCGGCGGCAAACTTCACGTCGATGACATAGACCAGCTTCGGGTCCTCGCAATACGCGTCGGGCAAAACGAACGAGAGCGGGAGTTTTCCGTCCGGGCTGGCGGGAGCCAGCGCAGCCCCCTTGCTGGACATCAGAACCCGTTTCCCTGAGGGGTCCGGCTTCAAGTCGAAACGCTCGGCCTGGACCAAGTTGGCCAACGGATCCGGCTCGTCCGGCTTCTTCGCGATGGTGGAGGCCGGGGATACCTCCGCAGCCCGAATGCCCTGCACGGCAATCAGAGACAGGAGCAAAAAGCGGGCTTTTCCAGTAAAGAACCCCGGTGCAAGCACCGGGGCATTTGAATCTAAGACCATACGCTTCCTGTGAATTCAGGGCGTGGGAAACTCGGTGCGGGCTTTGTTCGAGATGCGGATGCCGTTGATATCGCCGATAAAAAATGGTTTATCTGCGGCCGAGAAGTAGCCGACCATGACGTCCTTGCTGACGGGCTGGACGATGCCGCCTTCGAGCGGGTGTTCCCCGGCAATCTGCCCGTTGATGAACACCCGCATGTAGGCCCGGTCATAAGTCCCGGCGACATGGGACCACTCGCCATAGGGCAGCATTTCCTTGGAGGTGACGCCAACTTCCTTGGAGCCATCCTCAACCAGCCACGTCACCCTCCCACCCTTATCGATCAACATGCGGAATCCCCATTGACAATACGACATCCATTGCAAAACCCCCATTGGTTTATCCCGCCCCTCCTCCGACGGCCGGACCCATGCCTCGACGGTCACCTCGCCGTTGGGAAGATCGAGGGGAGGATTTTTCGATGATGACGGGCTCGGGTCGAGCCTCACCTCGCCCGGGAATCTGAGCGCCTTTCCAAATTTTCCATCTGTCCATGTCGGCTCTTTTCCACTTGGCGAAGTGGCATTGAGATCGAATCCCCCCACTTGGTCAGCGAATACCATTCCCTCCCCTTCGTTGAACGCCCAGAGCACGGCGGTGTCAGGCTCCACGGAAAATGCGGCGCGTTCCGCCGCGCGGAGGCCGGCGGAACAGAAGAGGAGCAACCCTGCGGACAATAATCGGAAGCATGTTTTCATCATGGATGGTGAATATACTGTGAAAACTGCGGGTTCACAAGGCGCGGCTTGGCTAGGGCATCGGGGGCATCATCCTCCGGCACCTGACGCCAACTCCGGTTGCAGTGTCCCGTGCCTGGCCATGGCGAACACGTCAGGCAAGGCGCGCGTCCACGGGTTGGATCAGCCGCTCGAGGAATTCGCGTGCCACGGGGTTCGTGAGGTGCGCCTTGAGTTCCAGGCAGCAGAGAATGAGCGAGCCCACTCCGATGTCGTATTCGCGCACCGCGTCCGCAGGCACGAACGGCTGGCCCCAATCGAGCTGCCCGCTTGAAAGGACCGGATGTCCGCCCGCGCCCACGATGAGGTTGTTCAGGAGCGGCGTGATGCGGCCCGCCCCGCCGTCATACCAAAGCCGGAAATCGTCCGGCTGGTACGATTCCACGAGCGGGTGGCCGGTGTCGCGGGAAACGAAGTGCCTCGGGCCCATCCCGCAGGCTTCGATGACCGCGCTGCCCGCGCCATCGATCTCGAAGGTTCCGGGCGGTGGATCCAGCACGACCACGCGCACTCCCTCATGAGCTTTTCGCAGGAGTGCGGGCCAGATTTCCCTGAGCCGGCCGGCCCCGCTGCAAACGACCGTTTGGGCCGGTTCGAGATCTTCCAGCTCCACGTTCACCAAGTTGTGCGGCAGCCAATCGGGCGAAAATCCGGCAAGCACGCGGACCGACCCGCGCTCTGCGGTGGCCGTCGGGAACACCTCGATCGATGCGGAGGCTTCGTGGAGAATATTTCCCGCCGCATCGCTCACGAGGGCGCGAAGCGCGAACCGCGTCCGCGCGGAGACGGGCGGGGCATGAAATGGAACGGTGCCCACGCCGAGAGCATCGGCATTGGGGATGTCCGGCAACGCGTGGCATCCCCCGGAAACCACGCGTTCGCCCTGGAGGATCTGATACCGGATCTGCGCGCCGTCAAGCTGCCGACCGCTGTCGTTGGCGACCCAGATTTCCGCGGTCACCGTCTCCCCGGCAAAACAGGTGAGCCGGTCCGCCCGCCACGAAATGTGAACCGGCGACAGGGCATCCCGGTAGGCAAACCACGCGGGCTTGGCCCGGCGCTCGCAGTCCATGATGGTTTTCATCCAGCCCGATGGCCACGCATCGATGAACAGGTGGATGGCGAACGAGACCATGCGCTTGTCGCGACGAAAGGCATCGGTCATCCACCGCACGGCAAACGCCTGGTGCGATTGGCTGGCTTGCACCCATCCCTCCAGCGTCTTCGGGCGCTCGTAGAAAAAGCAGGCGTGCGAGCCGGTTTGTGCGTCAACAATACGGGCCGGGGTCCAATCGCCCTCCTGTTCGCCCTTCCCCGGCAGCCAGCCGGCGGGATACCGGCGGCGCATGAGGTCCGCGAAATCGAGCCCCTCCGCGCCGAACTCCCCGCAGGCGAAATTCCATCCCGGCTTGACCGGCATCCAATGTCCGGCATGGAGCGCGCCCGCGTCGATGCCGTGCCCGACATACCAGAGCGTGTAGCAATGGTTGTCCGGCAGCCCGGGAGCGGGAGGATCGTAGTCGCCGTCCACCGGTTTGATCACGCGGTCGGGGTTGATCGAGAGGACGATCTGGTCGGCTGCCGTAAAAAACCGTTCCAGCTCGTCGCGCGTCAGGTGGCGGGTGAGCGCGACATTCCATTCCGCGGGGAATGGTTCGTTGATATAGCTTACGACGATGTTGCAGGCGTGCGGGCAGAGCATCCGTTCCATTTCCCCCGCCTGCCGCACCGCTTCGGCAAATTGTTTGCGCCGCAGCACCCCGAAGAGCGGCAGGTCGCTCTGGGTCATCATCCCTAGGCGGTCGCACATGTCATAGACCGCATCCTGGACCGGGCGCTGGGTGAGGCGCAGGAAATTCATGTTGCACATTTTGGCGAGGAGCATGTCGTCGCGGAGCTGGCCGAAATCGCCGCGCATCACGTCCTGCTGCTCGAACCCCATCGTGTTGGCACCCATCAGGCGCAGCTCCCTGCCGTTCAGGAGGAAGCGGCCTCGCGGCTCGGAGCTGGCGTCAAGCTCGAACGTCCGCACGCCGAAGACCCGGCTGCTCGCATCCAGGACCCTCCCGCCGTCCCGCAAGGCCACCTGCAGGGAATAGAGCCACGGCGACTCCGGTTCCCAGAGGCGCACCGCCGGGATTTGCGCGAGAATGCGGTAAAGGTTCGGCCCACGGCCCACGGGATCTCTCCCGGCGTTTGGCCCCCGCCCCTCCGGCACACTCAAAGGCAGGAGAGCGGGCTCCAGCGCCGTGGCTTCAAAGTTCTCGCCGTAGATGGCATACTCGACGCGCACGGGCCGGTTCTGAAATTCCCGTCCCGAGATCTCCAGAAAAACCTCGACCCGGCCCTGCTGGTCGAGTGTGCGCACCCAGGCGTGGCTCACCCACGAATGGGCGCGGGCTTCGAGATGCACCTCGCCGAAAACTCCCATCCCCGGCGGGCAATGGTGCCAGCCCCGCGCCGGATCATCCCAGCCCAGGCCCGTGGCCGCGTAGAGCTTGTCGCCCTGCGCCGTGGTTCCATCGGCCAATTTCACGCCGCCGCAGATGGCGTCGTTGTGGAGTTCGACGACGATCGTGTTCACGGCATCCGGGATCAAAAACGCGCCGACAGCAAACTCGAAGGGCGCGAAAAACCCTTCGTGCTCGCCCAGGCACCGGCCATTGCAGTAAACCCGCGCCACATAATCCGCCGCCTCAAAACAGAGCGTCCACTCGAGGCCATCTTCCAGGCGCGGCACCTCGATTTCGGTCCGGTAATACGCCACCGCCCGGCCGACAGGACCGCCGTAATGCGGGATCGTGACATCCTCCCAGCTTCCGGCCCCGGCCAGCACGGAGCCGAAGTTCCGGCGATCTTCCTCCGTCTCCATCCGCCACTTCCAGCGAACAAGCGGCTGCCTCTTGCGCTCGAAATTCAAAGCTGGCGCGAGCCGCCGCAAAAAGGGAGCATGGGCTTCGCGCTGGCGCTCCAACTCACGCTCCAATGCCTCCTGCGTCCCGAGCTTCGGGATCTCCGGCCATTCCAATTCCGTCCCGGCCGCGCGAAGCGAGAGAACATTCCCGGGCCTCGCCAAGGGCGACGGCGCCGACAATTGTTGCCGGTTCGTAGCCTTCCCCGCCGCAATCTCTGCAAAGTGATCTTTTTTCATTTTCGTGGTGTCTGATACCCCGAAGCTCGCTTCGGCTTTTCTTCGTGTCGTGAACTCACTGGGCGGGAAGCTTGAGGACGGCGATATTTGAAATCGTGCCGTTGAAGAAATAATCCTTTCCGGCGGCGACGCCGATGCGGAAGGGGCCGCTGTAGGGAGCGGGCATCGGCAATTCCTTCATGGTATCGGTCTGGCCGTCGATGAGAAACGTGACATAGGTTCCATCGAGACGAAGTTCCACCGTGTAGGCCCGGCCGGTTTCCAGGACCGTCCGGGTGGACAGGTTTTTAATCCCGTCGGCCGAGAACAGCTCGACCCCGATTTTCATGTTGTTTCCCAGCGTCAGGCGGAACCCGGTTTTCCCGTAGGAGCCGGCTTCGAAAAGGCCGCCGCAGAAACCGCCGGGCTTGGCCGATGGAGAAAGGGTCATGCGGACGGCAAACGGGTGCGACCCGAAATCCCCGAGGCCGGGGATCGCTTTTGTTTCGCCTCCCAGCGACTGGCCGCCCTCGAATTTCAGGCCGCCGCCGTTGTCCGGCGAGGGAGCGCGGTCGCCCGCCTTGAGGCTGCCGCCGGCGGGGATGCGGTTGGGGACAACTCCGGAGGCGAACGAGCCGAGCTGCCAGTCGCTGACCACTTCGGCGCGAGGCCCGTTGTTTTTGATGACTCCGCCGCTGATCGCCACGACCACGAACTGGGTGGGGGCAAGATCGCCGGTCACATCGATGCTCTCGACGACCTTGTCGGGGAAGGGATTCGTCCACTCCGCGCAATAAATTCCGACCGGCGAATGGACGAGGTTGCGGCCGGTCCAGGCGACCGCCGCTCCGCTGATCGGCGCGGGGTTCCAGAAATCGCCGACCTCGATCCCATGGCGGATGGGGAAGGTTGTCGAAGTGCCATCCGCGTAATGGAAGACGTAATTCGCCACGACCTGGTTGGGTTCTTTGGGCGCCCATCCCGAGGATTGCAGGAACCAGAATTTGTCGGCTTTTTTTCCGACCTTGATGCCTTTGGCCTCGGCGGGAAGTTTGGCCCCGTGTTCGCCGCCGCGCAGGCTGATGATCGAGTGGTCGGCGGTTTTCCGGGGGTCGGTGAGCGCGAACGGATGCCCCGCGAAAGTCACCTGCGCGGGAAACGGTTCCGCTTGGATTTCCATTCCGCTTTCGACGCCGCCCGTTTTGCCGACGTGGTTGATGAGGAAGAACCGCATGTCGCTATCGCCGTCATCCATCCAGCCGCCCTTCCCGTCGTTGGCGACGCGGTCGTAGTATCCCATGTTGGCCCAGGGTTGCAGGTTGACGGCGAAGGTGTCGTATTGGGTCTTGTCGGCCGTCGAGCGGGTTTCTGCCCCGAGGTTGGAGGCCAGCGACGAGACGATGCGCGCCACTTTTTCGGTCTCGCTTCCCAGCGCCTTATCCCAGGCGAGCGAGTCGAAGAGGATCGCGCCCTTGCCCGCGGGAACTTTCACCAGCAGGGCGGGTTCGATCAGGCGCACGCCGGACTGCACGGCGGGCAACTGGAGCGCTTCGCCGCCGAGAGGGGAGGTCGCATGCGCCGCCCCGAAATAGTCGTTGCGCGCTTCGAGGTCGATTTTCGTCCAGAAGAAATCCTGGGAAGAAAGGTTGTTGATCCACGGGTCTTCGGAACGGCGGATCGCGGACTGCACGGTCGGGTCATAGGGTTTGAGTTCTGGCTTGAAGGGGAACAGCGCCGCGACCTTGCCGATGGTCTGCGCCGAAAACCCGTGGAGCCAGACATTGCCGCCTTTGGCCAAGGATTGATTGATCTCGGCGATTTGGGCTGGCGTGGGGTCGAAGCTGGCATCCAGGAGGATTGGCCCCGTGCCTTTGAGCCCTTCTTCCGCGACCACTCCCGCAGCCTTCAGCGCGGCCCGCAGGGGTTTCGCCCCGACGCCGGCGAGCAGCCGCAATGGTGCGGTGGCGGCCGGCTTGAAGTTTTCGGCATAACGGATCATGCCGCCGAGCAACTGGCCGGCGGCAGGTTCCACTGCCAGGCGCCCGACGAGGTCGAGCGAGGTGAGCACGAAGGTGCCGCCGCCGACCGGAACCTCGACAAGCGGGGTCCAGCTCAACCCGTAGAGCCCGCCACAATCGAGCAGCGCGCGGAAATTTCCCCCCGAGGGTTTGCGGAACGTCTTGAGAGAAACCAGATGGTCCGGGCGCCAGAACGAGAGTTGGGCATCCTCGAGGCCGGCGGTGACCGGGTGGTTGAACGTCCTGCGCCACGAGCGTGTCGAGACGTGCTCCTTGTCCATCGCGGGCAGATCGCTCGTGAGCGGCGTCCATTCGTCCTGCCGGAGGATGACCACCGAGCCGCCCTTTTCGGCGAACTCGACAAGGGCGTCCTTGCACGGCGCGGTGTCCGTGTTCTCGCCGACGATCAGCGTCTTCACGCCCTTCAGATCGGCGCTGGTGATGCTGGACAGCGGCACGAGTTTGAGGCCCAGCGTAGCGAGGGCTTTGGCGGTGGCCCCGGTGGGATCCAGGAGACGGATCCTGGCGGGGTTCACATCCGCGAGGCTCGGGCGCGGCATGAGGAACACGGTGCCCTCGAACCGGGACAACTGAAACATCCCGCCTCCTCGTTGGGAGCGCAAACGCACGGTCAATTGGGCCCTGACCTGGCGGGTGACCGCCGGGCAGTCGATCTTCACCTCAAACGTCTTCATCTCGCCCGGCCCCACCGGTGCCGGGATTGTCGCCTGCCAAAGGGTCTGGCCCTCCGCTTCGAGTCGGCACTGGAGGTTCATCTCCGCGTAGCTTTTCCCGGTGTCGTTGAAGACGACGAACTTCCTCGATCCGGTCGCGCCGCCGAAAAAGTTGGGGAAAAAATCCACCGGGCGCACGGCGAGTGCGGGCATGACCTTCCGGCCGTCGGATCCCCAGGGGTTGATCCCCGCCGCACCCTGGATGCGGTAGGCGTCGGCCAGGCCCTGCTGGCTCCAGACAAATTCGTTGTCGGAGCGATCCTCATCCCCGCACCCGTCCATGCGCTGCATCCGCCACTTCTCCCAGTCATAGACCGACTCGCCCATGTAGGCGGAACCGCCATCCGGCCCACCCGAAGGATACCAGTATTCGCCGATGACCAGCGGGCGGTCCCACTTGAACGTCGCCCTCCAGCTCCCGTTCTCCTCATTTTTTTTGAGCCAGTAAAAATCGTTGGGGAAGACGTACGCGGAGTTCGGGTATTTGGCGCGCAGGCCGTTTGCGATGGTGGACTCGGGGTAATGGATATTGATGACCGGGAGCCGTCCGCCCCAGGTCACCTCGGCGTCGCCCTGGACCGGGCGGATGGGATCGGCCGCCTTGAACGTGGCGATCAATTGCTCCGCGATCTTCATGCGCTCGGGGTCGGTCTTCCCCCAATACGTTTCATTCGTGATGCTCCACATAACGACCGACGGGTGGTTGTATTCGAGCTCGACGAGTTTGGTGTAATAGCTCTCGACCGCCGGCAGCCACAGCTCGCTCTTTTCGAGGTTGAACTTGCTGATGTCGGCCTGGTGCCACGCGCCCTCGGGAATCGCCATGACGCCCATTTCATCGCAGAGATCAAGAAGCTCCCCGGAGTTGAACCCCCCGTGCAGCCGGATGCAGTTGAATGGCTGTCCGGCAGTGGAACGGACCTCCGCGAAAATATCGGCCCGGGCGGAGGGCAGCGAACTGAGATGGCTGCTGCGCAGCAGAACCGTCTTCACCCCGTTGAGGAAAAAATCCGTGCCGCGGATCTCGAATTCCCGGAACCCGAAGCGGACGCTCCGGCTGTCCACCTCCGCGCCGCGGGATCGCAGCGAGATTTTCGCGAAGTAAAGCGCTGGGTTGGCCGGGCACCAAAGCTGCGGCGCGATCCAGTCCTTGCCGAGGTCCACCCGCTTCGATTCGCCGGGAGCGAGCGTGAATTCCGTGCCCTTGATCGTGGTTTGGAGGTTTTGCCGGGCATCGGTGATCACCGCGTCGAGCGCCAGCGTCTTCGCCTCTTTCCCGCTGTTGTGCACCGCGACACCGATCCCGATCCGCTTCGCCTTGACGCTCGTGTCCACGAAGATATTCCCGATGTTTGCCGGAGGCAGGAATTGCAGTTCCACGCGGCCCCAAATCCCCGCGCCGACACCCCAGTGCGGGGCCAGGAGCGTCTGGTTGGCGACATCGACCAACCCCGTCCGTCCCGTCAGCCCCACCACCAGCTCGTTGGTGCCCGGACGCAAGAGCCCGGTCACATCGTAGGCGGCGGGAACCTGGCCCAGAAGCGATCCGCCTAGCTTCTTCCCGTTGAGCCAGACCTCGCTTTTGAACGCCATGCCTTCGAAATACAGCCGGGCCGTTTGGCCAGCCGGCAACGTCTTGGGAATTTCAAACGTCCGCCTGAACCACGCCGCGTTCCCCGCCGGATGCAAAAGCGCCGACTTGTCCTTGGTCAGATACCCCGCAAGGTTCTCCCCGTAGGGGGTCGCGTCCGACTTCAACGCCGCGCTCAATCCAGGAACTTTCTCGCTCGTCCAGCCCGTCGCGGGCGGCGGAAATTGGAACGCGAGCCCGTCAATCGGAAGCACGTCCCACTGGCCGCCCAGATCGAGACTGCCCCGCGGGCCGTCGAAAAGGATTTCGTCGGCCCGCGCGGATTCCCGCGCTGCAAGGAACAACAGGAATGCGAGGGCCGCAGGAACCAGCAGCGCCCGCACGGGAGAACCGGCGAGGCGGCTGCGGGTGGCGGCATTCGGGCGGAAAAAGGACGGGGAACGATTCATGATTTTATACGGTGTGTGTTATAGGTTGTGTGTGATGAGGTATAATGGATCAAGGGTTCACTCGGACAGGGATTTTCTCATGGAGGGAACCAACTCGACCACCTGCCCCGCCTCCATCGGCACGTTGATCACGCGGCCGCGGGGATCGTCCGGCCACGGGTTCGAGAGCCGGGCGGTTCCCTTGCGGGTGGCGGTGACCCGCACCCACTCCACCCCGCCCGCTCCACGGCGGGCGCTAAAAATAAACCCTCCCTCGGCGTGGAGGTTGTCGAACCGGCAGTGCCTCCAACCCTTCGGAACCCCCTGGAAAAGAAACAGGACGCCGCGGCGGGAATGCAGCATGGCGTCGAAGATGGCCGCCGTGGCGCACATCCCCGCGTCCATTTGCATCTTCTCGCCGTGGCAATCGCCACCCGCGACCGCGACGGCCGGCTGCCGGCCCAGGTTGGTGTTCGAGAAAAGCGGATCGTGCAACGTGCCGCGCCCTTCGTTGGTGTAAATCGACGCCCAATAATGCATCATCGCGACAGCCACCTCGGGGTTCCCGGCCCGGTGATGGATCATGGCGGCCCACGGAATGCACCAGCCGGTCCAATGGCCCATGCCGAGCCGGTGCCATTGTCGGATCGAGTTTTCCAGAACAGGGAGCCACTGGGGGGAGGCGAAATCGAAAATATCAAAAGGGCAAATCCCCGCGAGGTGGGAATGGTGCCGGTGGCTTTCCTCGAGCGCCAGCCCCTCCCAAAGCGCGACGACCGGCTTGCCGTTGGCGGGGTCGCCGGCAATGGTGGCGAGCGGCAAGTGCTCGCGGATCTCCTGCCAGACAGGCGCGGGCGTCTCGCCCAGCGCGGAGGCGGCTTGCTGGAGCGCTTCGGCCAGCGTGTGGCAGGCGGCAAGCTGGAAGCTCGCGTCGCGTCCCCACGCGTTCATTCCGGCGCCCCGGTATTCCGGGGAAACGCTCAGGGCCATGCTCAGCGAGCCGTCCGGGCGGTGCTCCATCATCGCCTCATAGACCCGCATGGCTCCTTTCATGAAGGGGAACGCGGTTTCGCGCAGGAACGTCTCGTCGCCGGAATAAGACCAGTAATCGAACATCATCCGGGCGACCCACGCGGTGCAGGCGTGGTCCACTGTTCCCGTCCAGAAAGCGCCGATGATGCCGCACCGGTCGTCCACGGCATGAGGCAGCAGGTAGCCGTCGTCGATGCCCACAAACTGCTTGGCGTTGTCGCGCAGGATCGGCAGCCATTGCTCCACCATGCGGAAGAGCGGCAGCAAATGCTCGAAGAGCCCGGCCCGGTAAGCCGGCCAGTAGCACATCTGCACGTTGATGTTGAAATGGTAGTCGCTCGACCACGGCGGCATTTGATATTCCTCGATCCACGGCCCCTGCAATGTCGCCGCCACCCCGCCCGGCAGGGTCAGCCCGGCGAACTTGTAGAGCCCGTAGGCCAGCAGGAAAGAATACTCGCTGTCCGGGACGGCGATGGATGGAACCCGCGCCCAATACGCCGCCCACCAAGCGGCGTTGCCCGCGCACGACGCCTGCGCCAGGACTTCGCGCAAGTTCTCGCGCACGGTCACGCCGACCCGCAGAAGACCGGCAACATCATCGCGCACCCAGCCCACCGAGACGGCGTCGTCGGCCGGGGTTTTTTGGATCCAGCCTTCGGTCCCGTCCGGCAATTTCTCCGGCGGAACAAACGAGACGGATCGGAGGTGGTCGCCGACAAATTCCCACGCGGGCACGCCGATGGCCTCGGGCATCGCGAAACCGTCCAGAGCGCGGATTTCCAGCAGCGGCGCGTCGAGGGAAAGCTCGATCGTCAGGCGCCCGGTTTTCCCCCCGGAGCCCACGAGCCGCACGGTGAGCAGGGCCGTGAAAAAATCCAGCTCGGCATCCACCAGCGAGGTCCCTTCGGGGAAACGCAGCTCCAGCCGCCCGACGGGCAAAACGGTCGGCCTGCTGGGGAACCCCGGCTGGCTGGGAGCTTCCGAAAATATCCGGCGGATCTCCGGTTCGTCGCCGTCACTCAACAGTTGATGCAGCCGCGAGTAATTCATCTCCGGCTTCCACGATTTCCCGCCGCGATGGTCCCAGAAATCGGCGCGCCCGAGGGTGATTTTCAGCGTGCGGTCCCCGCCCCAGACCAGCGCGCCCATGCGGCCATTGCCGAGCGGCACTCCGGCATGGGTCCGGGGCAGCGGAAAGGGCCAGGTGTGTTTGGTGTGCCCCGTGGGGGCTTGAACGGCGTTGGATGAGTTCATGGCGATGGGGATCGTGCGAGGGTCAGGCTTCGACCAAGACGCGCGAGCCATAAGGGTCAAGCGTCAAAATCCCTTGAACCGGCGCATGCGTTTCCGCGTCCGTGTAGATTTTCGAGCCGAGATCAACCTGCGCGGATTTTCCGTTCAACTGGGAGGGCGCCCCGTTGAAATTGAGGAGGAAAAGGAAGGTCTTGCCTTCTTTAACCCGGCTCTGCGCAAAGACCCCTTTGGGAAGAAACGTCTCCAGAGCCCGGGGGAGGTTGAGCATCCGGATCAAAAAGCGCAGAAAATCTCCCGTGAACCGGTCGTCATTGCGCGAGGCGATGTGATAGGCGCGGCCTTTGCCAAAACGGTTGAGCGTCAGCGCCGGGCGGCTCGCGTAAAAGTCGTCCCCATAAACCGCCAGGGTTTCCGCCCCCTCGGCATGCACCATCTCAAGATAGTGCCGGGCTTCATACAAACCGGAAAGCCCGTGGGGTTGACCCTCGACCGGCTGGACTTGACGCCGGAAAACATCCGGGAGGGCATCGTATTCCTCGATCCAGATGCCGAGCGCCTTGCGCAACGGTCCGGGAACTCCGCCCAAGGTGGCCAGACCGGTTTCGTTGACGGTCGCTACGCCGTAGGTCGTGACGAGCGTTCCTCCCCGCTCGACAAATGCGGTCAGCCTCGCGCCGGTTTCTTCGGAAACCATGAAGAGCATCGGGGCGACGACGACATCATACTTTGAAAAATCCGCCGACGCATGAACGACATCCACCGAGACGCCCGCTTCCCAGAACGGTTTGTAATGGGCGATCACCGTATCCGCATAATGTTTTTCCCTGTTCACCGGGGCCTGGGAGGCCTCGAAGACCCAGCGGTTTTCCCAATCGAAAATCACCGCGACCCGGGCCGGGATGGCGGCACCCACAAGGCCGCCGAGCTTCTCAAGGGACGAGCCCAGGCTGGCGACATCCTTGAAGACGCGGGTTTCGCCGTGGCCGACATGGTCGATGACCGCGCCGTGGAATTGCTCGCAACTACCGCGGCTCTTGCGGAGTTGGAAATAGCAGACCGAATCCGCGCCGTGCGCCATCGCCTGAAGGCTGGCCAGACGAAGCATGCCGGGACGAAGCAAGGGAGAAGCGGCAGCCCAGTTGGTCTGGCTTGGCGTGCTCTCCATGAGCAGGAACGGCTTGCCTTTGAGGCTTCGGGTGAGGTCGTGACGGAAGGCGGCGTTGAGCGGCGCATTGCTCTCGTGAAAGGAAGTCTCCTGATCGTGCCATGCCGGGTAGGAGTCCCAGCAAACGACATCGAGCTCCTTGGCGATCTGCCAGTAATCGTAGTCGGGATGCGTCCCCATCAGGTTGGTCGTCACGGGAACAATGGGCGAGAGGCGGCGGACCGGCTCCATCTCGTTGCGGATGAAATCGCAGCACTGGTCGGTCATGAAGCGTTTCCAGTCGAGCACGAGCGCGCTCACGCCGCTGTCGATGAAGCGAATCTGATCCCATGCCGTGTAGGTGTGGCTCCAGAACCGGGTCCAATACGCCGCGTTGAGCGCATCGAGGGTGCCGTATTTCTGCTTCAGCCAATTTTGGAACGCGCCCATGCACAGGTCGCAGTAGCAATAGCCGCCGTATTCATTGGAAATATGCCAGAGCGCCAGCGAAGGGTGCCGGCCGTAGCGCCGCGCAAGCTGTTCGTTGATGGCGCTCACTTTTTTCCGGTAAACCGGCGAGGTCAGGCAATGGTTGTGGCGGCCCTTCTGGGGATCGCGCATCCCGTCCGGGGTGACGCGCCGGATTTCCGGGTATTTGAGCGCCATCCAGTTGGGCTTGGCACCGCTGGGAGTGGCGAGGATGACGTTCATCCCCTGCCGCTCTGCCCGCGCAAAAATGTCGTCCATCCATGCGAACTCATAGCGGCCTTCCTCGGGTTCGAGCGTCGCCCATGCGAAAACGCCGATGGTGACGGTGTTGATGTGCGCCTTTTTAAACAGCTCGAAATCCGTGTCGATGATGCCTGGATATTCCAGCCATTGATCCGGGTTGTAGTCGCCGCCGTGAAGGATGGTTTCTGGAAATTTCATGTTTTATAAAATCGTGACGGGTGAGGTTATTACAAATTGGCGGACGAATGGGAATAGTGCTTCAGCCAACGTAGAAGCGGCATCTTGCCGGTTTCCCCAGACAGTTCCATACGAAAAAATGCCGGGGAAATTGGTTTCGGACGCACAACGGGAAAGTGACCAATGGAGGGGGACGCCCTCGTCCCCCTGGAGGCGGCGGGACCGCGAACGGCTGCTTGATCGGGCCGGGGGCGACCCGACTCCCTTGGAAGAACCGACCGGAGGGTGTCACTTTCGCGTCATGCACCCATCGGTTCCGCTATTTGCGTTTCTGCCTCAACCGGCCGGGCGCGGATGTCCCGCTGGCCGCCGCCGCACCTGGGCCGACCGGATTTTTTCCATGTCGAACTTCGGCGTCCGGTCGAAGAAATAAATCCCGTTTTTCTCCTGGAAGACGTCGGTCAACTGGGTGTAGCAGTAGCCGAACATGTGCGGGTGGTCGAGGAGCGCGCCGCACAGGCCCGCAAAGCGCCCGTAAAATTCCTCGGTCGTCTTCGGGCCCTCGCCGTAGCCCCAGGCGTTCTCGCCGGGCTTGCGATTCGGGTTCCACAGGATGCCGCCGAATTCGCTCACAAAGTAAGGCTGGCCGCGATAGGCGACTTTGGAAATGAAGCCCTTGCCTTCCGTGTCGTTCTTGACCGGGTTGTCCTGGGAGAGGGCGGCGTGGCGCCCCGCAAAGGTTCCGGGATCTTGCGTGTAGTCGTGCGAGTCGACAAAATGCCGTCTGGATAATACCCTTGATCGAGCACCAGTCGCTGAAAGACCGGCTGCCCGTTGAGCAGAAACGCCTTGCCTTGCAAACTCACGCCGCGGAGCCCGGCGTATGAGAGCGCCCGGTCGATCCGCTTGCCGCCCGCGTCGAGCAACTCGATCTCGACATCATACAAATGCGGGTCTTCCGGGGACCACAACCGGCGGAGCTCTTGCGGGATGGCCAATTCCAATGCGGTCGTGAACTCCTGGTCGGCGGGCGCTGTTAGCTTGACGGCCACGCCCGCTTCATCGCGGACGGTGACGCGCAGTTGCAGCCCCGGGGCGCTGCGGCTCAGCCCTTGTTCCAGCCGGACGATCCCCCGCGAGGCTTCCGGGGTGAGGCGCGGACGCATCAGCGCGGCCTCCGCCGGCACGGGCTCGATCCAGACCGTCTGCCAGATTCCCGTGGTGCGGGTATACATGCAGCCCGAGTTTTTGAAATCGAGACATTGTTTTCCGCGGGGCTGGGAGTCGCGTTTCGAGTCCCTCGCCCGCAGCACGATTTCCAGCTCCCGGTTGTCGGCCAAGATCCCGAGGTCGCAAGCGAAGGGCGTGAACCCGCCCCGGTGGCGGCTCACTTCGGCGCCGTTGACCCACACCGTCGCGTCGTAATCCACAGCCTGGAAGTGGAGCAGCAACCGCCGACCCCTCCACGCTTCCGGAAGGGTCGCGCGCTTGCGATACCAGACGGCGATATGGAAGTCCGTGTCTTCGATTCCCGACAGCTTTGATTCCGGGCAGAACGGGACCGTGATCGTCCGCGAGAGCGGCCGCCCGAGCAGCCCGCGATCGAGGCCGCTGTCGCCGCGGTCGATCTCGAATTCCCACTCCCCATTGAGGCAGAGCCACTCGTCGCGAACGAACTGCGGCCGGGGATACTCGTGGCGGGGAATTGTCATCGGTTTATTCATCAGTTTATTTGGTTGAGAGCATTGCAACTCCCGGACATGCCATCTCGAAGGCGGCCGCCGGGCCTTCGATGACGTCGGCCGGGGGGCGATCGATCACGCGCTTGTTCTCCCACCGGCCGGAGCGGAATCGGATGATCCACGCGACGGCGGCCGAGAAGATGAAGATCGTGGCGGCCAGCCAGAAGGTGTAGAGGCTGGCGTGGACCAGCGAAAGGGCCAGGAGCACCGCCACGAAGCCGGCGTGCAGACCGCCAGAGACAATCAGCATCCATCGCGTGTCTCCAGCCCCTGCCAGCACGGACATGAACAGAATGTTCAGCCCGTCCACCAGGCAATACACAGCGACAAAGCGAAGCAGGATGACCGAAAGGCCGCGTAGCTCGTGGTCGGTGGCAGCGCCGGGGTCTAGGAAGACGTCCAAAAGCAAGTTCGGGATCGCGACCATCGCCACCGCGCAACAGGCCATCCAGATCTGCCCCAGAATCAGGCCGCGACAGGTGACTTTTCTGGACAGGTCCGGCCGGCCCGCGCCTTGGGCCTGGCCGACCAGCATGGACACGGCAATGGACAAACCGATCACGGGAAAAAACGCCATTCCATTGATCCGCCAGACGATATTGCTGGCGGCCAGGCCGTCGGCGTCCACTCGGCCCAGCAGCAGCAGGAACACGGTCCACGCCAGGATCTCGATGACGTAGCGGACGCCATTAGGAAAGCCATACTGGCACATGCGCCACATGAGGGGCAGGTCCACATGGCGGTCGCGCCAAATGCCAAACTCGCGCACGAAGCGCGGGCGGAATAACAGGCAAGCCAGGACCAGCATCTGCACGCTCTGCCCGGCGACTGCCGCCCAGGCCGCGCCGGCCATGCCCATCTCAGGCAGGCCCAGTCGGCCGAAGACCAGGATCCATGCGCCGAGGGCGTTGACCAGATTGCCCGTGATGGCCGCGAGCATCAGGGGCACGTTGTCATTGCGGCCGGCAAAGAATCCGGAGATCGCGGCCGAGAGCATGAACCCCAGGCCGCCGTAGCAGAGCGTCCTGAAATAGACGACCTCATCGGCTTGAATTCCCGCCTCGTGCCCAACCAGCACGAAGAGCGGCTTGGCGATGAGCGACGCGGCCAGAAGCACGGCTGCGGCCAGCAGCGACAAGTAGATGCCTTGCCAGACGGCCGACCCCACCCGGTCATTTTGTTTGGCACCGACGTATTGGGCGACGAAGGTGTTGGTGTAGCCGACCAGGCCGATGAAGAGGCCGCACAGGAGCCAGAACGTCATGCCCGCCGGCCCGATTGCGGCAATCGCATTCTTGGAATACCGCGCCAGAAACAACCCGTCCACCACCTGCATCAGCATGAGGCCCATGTGGGAAAGAATGAGTGGCCCGGCCAGCAGGAGAAGCTTCCGGTAAGAACCGAACTGGGCCTCCGGCACGCCCTGCGGACAATGAAAATCCGCCATATCCATCTTGGCGATTGCCTGAGGAAACCGACCGATTTTCTTGGATTTCCCGGTCATGAGGAGGGGTTTTCCCTAATTAGCCGGTATTTTTGGTTGAGAGCAGGGCAACTCCCGGACATTCCATCTCGAAGACGGCCACCGGGCCGCCGGGTTCCATCCGCAGGGCTTCCGGCGGCGCGGCGAGCAGCGTGTTCGACTCGCGCAGGCGGGAAAGTTCCTGCATGGTGGGATAAGCGGGCGACCCCATCCCGCGCCATGTGGCGCAGATGTTGTTCTCCTCCGCGCCGAGTCTGGTCAGGGATGGGAGCCCGAACGGCCATGCCACCCGCACCGTGACCTTCGAGAGCGATCCGTCGAATTTCTCGGGGTAAGCATGGACGAGCACGGCGGCGCGATCTCCTTCGCGCGTCGCGATGGCGCTGATCAACTCATCCCCTCCGCTCACCGGCACGCGCTCCGAGCCCAGCCGGTTGAGCAGCTGGTGCGCCATCCACGCGGGCTTGCGCAGGCCGTGAAGGCTGAGCATCCCATAATTGCCTTGGAACTCGGAGGACTGGACGCCGCACTGGTCGTAGATGTCCGAAAGGCACCAGAACGCAAAAGCGTCGGCCGCCTGCGAGGATTCGGCCATCGTCTTCACGACGAATGCCGCGTCGAGCGCGGTCTCCTTGAGAGGATCGTGCGGGAACCACGAGCGGCCCCATTCGTTCCAGTGGACCTCGCCTTTGTAACCGCGCGCATCGAGTTCCTTCCGCAGCCCGCGGATCACGCCCGACGCGAAGTGCGGCGAGTCCTTGACCTTGTAGCTGGCCGGGCCGTCAAATGGCGAGAGCGGCTGGCTTTCGGAATCGTTATTGTAAATGTGGGTGATGAGGTAGTCGGGCGGCGTGCCATCTCGGGCGGTGAAGTCGAGGAAGTCGGACATCCATTCCCCGCGCGCGGTCGAGGGGCCGCCGAAGCGCAACGAGGCGTCAACCGACTTCACGGCATGCCATGTCGCGGACCAGAGCCGGAAAAAATCTTCCCGGCTCCCGCTGAAAAAGCCCCCGAGATTCGGCTCGTTCCAGCATTCGAAATACCATGAGCGCACCTCGTCGGCCCCGTAGCGGGCGATGTGGTGGCGGATGCCGCCGGAGACAAATTCCTGCCAGGCCGCGAGGTCGCGCGGCATCCCCACGCAGTTCTTGTCCGGCCAGCATACGGCGGGGTCGTCGGTCATCCCCTCCGGCGTGAAGCAAGTCGTGTAAATCGGCTTCAGCCCCAAGGCCAGCAACCCCTCGATGTTGATATCCACCAACTGCCAGTTCGCCTTCTTCGCCCTTTCCGCCCGGGGAATGCGCCAATCCGGCAGATCGTAATCCCACACTTTCATCTCCGGCGAATACATCGCCACCGCGCGGACATGGCGCACCCCCAGCTCGTCCCGCGCCATCCGCAGATGACCGAGAACATCCGCCCGCGAAAACCACCGGAACTGGTCGATGTTTCCGACCGCCTGCCAGGTTTTTCGAAAGGGCTCCCCTCCCCCATCCCACTCGGGAATCAAATCAATTGGTTTCATATCGGGTCACCCGGCGCACGGTAGGGCGGGATCGCCGAGCCCGCCGATTTCTCTCGTTCCATCATTTTCATCCGGATGATAGAGCGGAGCGGGTACCGTTGCGAGCGGGATTCGTGTTGTTGCGGGATTATTTCAAATCCCCGGGTGCAAAATTGAACGCGGCCGGCGTTCCGGCGTGGGCGCTGGGGGCGATCCAGATTTCGTAATCGCCGGCATCCGCGCGGGGGTTGCCCTTGCGGTCGATGTATCCGAGGACGTCGCCGGTCAGCGGGAAGCTGACGTCCGCTTTTTCGCCGGGCTGGAGTTTGACGCGCTTGAAGCCGCGCAATTCCTGCTTGGGCCTTGCGCCTTCGTGACAGACCAACTGGCGGATATACAACTGCGGCACTTCGTCGCCCTCGCGTTTGCCGGTGTTGGTGATCGTCACCGCCGCCTCGGCCGGCTTTCCGTTGGCCGACGGGATGATTTTGACCGGGCTATAGGCAAACGTCGTGTAGGTCAGCCCATAGCCAAACCAAAATTTGGCATCCATGTCTTTCATGTCCTGGTATTGGCCCGAGCCCGGACGTCCGGTGTTGTAATAGTTGTAATAGATCGGAACCTGCCCGACATGACGTGGCACCGACATGCTCAGGCGAGCGGAGGGCGCGACATTTCCCACGAGAAGATCCGCGAGACCACTGCCGGCTTCCCCCCCGGGCTGCCAGGCATAAAAGACGGCTGCAGATTTCTCCCAAACCTCGGGCAAGGCCAGCGGACGTCCGCTGAACACGATCGTGACGACCGGCTTTCCGGTGGCCGCCACGGCATCGAACAAGGCCTGCTGATTTCCTGTGAGCGTCAGAAAAGCGCGGGAGGCATTTTCTCCGGTAAAACCTTTGGTCTCACCCACCGCCATGATGACGACATCCGCATCTTTCGCGGCCGCGACAGCGTCATCAATCTTGCAATCGGCATCCGTGGGAGGAACGCTTTCGTCCGGCACGATCCGGCCATCCTGGAGGGTCTTGGTCGTGGGCACGGTGTTAATGGCACATCCTTTAACGACCGTCAGCGTGGCATCTGTGGGAAGAGCCTCCTTGAGTGCGCTCGCCAACGTCGGTTTGCTCCAAGAGGTGCGCCCCGTCCAGCAGCCTAGGATTTCGCGATGGTCATCGCCCACCGGACCAATCAGCGCGATTTTCTTGAGCTCCTTTGAGAGCGGAAGAATGCCGGCATTTTTGAGAAGAACCGTCGATTTCGTCACGCATTCGCGAGCCAGCGCGATATCCTCCGGCTTCTTTTGTGCGCCCTTGTAAGCGGATTCGTCCACATAGGGGCGCTCAAAGAGCCCGACTTGGAATTTTACGCGAAGCACGCGGCGAACGGCTTCGTCCACGGTGGCTTGGGAAACCCTTCCCTCTTTCACTTCTTTCGCCAGATTCGGCACGTAGGCTTCGGACTTCATGTCCATGTCGTTACCCGCATTGATCGCCAGGGCTGCCGCATCGGCCTTGTTTTTGGCATACCCCCAATTCACCAACTGCTCGACCGCGAGCCAATCGCTGACCACAAAGCCTTGGAACTTCCACTCGTCGCGGAGGATCTCGGTCAAGGTCTGGTGATTAGCCACGGCGGGAATGCCTCCGATCGCGTTGAAACTGCTCATGATGGTCAACGCACCCGCTTTGACCCCGGCATAAAAGGAAGGCAAATGCACATTGCGAAGCGTCCACTGGGTGATTTCCGAATCGTTGTAATCCCGTCCACCCGTGACGGCGCTATAGCCGACATAGTGCTTCAGGCAAGCCGCCACCCGGTCGGACGCGGCAGGGTTGGTCCCTTGAAATCCCCTCACCTGCGCCGCATTGCAGAGCGAAGAAAGATAAGGGTCTTCGCCGCAGGTTTCCGCCACGCGGCCCCAGCGCGGGTCGCGCGCGAGGTCGCACATTGGCGCGAACACCCACTCGACCCCCTCGGCACGCGTCTCGCGAGCCGCCACCGTCTGCGCCCGTTCAAAAAGCTCCGGGTTGAAGGAACAGGAAAGCCCGAGCGAGATCGGAAATAGCGTGCTTGCGCCGTGGATGATGTCCATCCCGAAAAGGATCGGGATCCCCAGCCGGGATTCCTGCACCGCGATGCGTTGGAATTGATTGCGGTCCGCAGGAACGCCCCTGCCCCAAATGTAGGAGCTCACCTCGCCCCGGCGCATCAGAGGAAACAACGCCATATCATTTTTTCTGTCTCCGGAGACCAGCTGGTTCAACTGACCGAGCTTTTCCTCAAGCGTCATTTGCTTGAGAAGATCCTCCACTCGCTTTTCGACCGGCTGGGAAGGGTCTTCATAAACATCTTTTTTCCCGTTCTTATTCAGGTCGTTCCACCCTTGCTGCTCGATAATGGGGAATTTTTTCCCAACCATCGTTGGGTCGGGGATCACGGAAAACGTCAGGCCGGCAATGGTTCGGTTATTCCCATTCCCATCGCTGCTGAGAACGGCCACGGTGAAAACATCCGAAACCGAGGCGCCGGTGATCGTGAACTTGCTGAACTCGCACCCGAAGTCTGTCCTCACGGTCGCGCAAGGGGCGACAGGCGCGCAGTTGTTGACCCGGATCGCAAGGCCCTCGTTGACATTGGCCCTCAGCTTCACTGTGCTGTCCAAAACCCAGATCGAAAACGAGGTCACCGCCGGGTTGGTGATGCGGAATGTCGCGAGGTCCGCATACTTTTTATCGTCGCCGCTTCGGTTGCACCCCAAAATGCCTGTGGCCACGACGGGGGCTCCGCCGGGAGCGATCACTTTAACTCCAGCCGGGCTATTGGCTTCGGGAGGCATGAGCTGGCAGTTTCCGAGCGGCGCGGAGACGATAGAGACGTTAAAATCCGTCAGCTTGACAAGGTTCATAGCCGGATCCTCTCCCCACTTGTCGCCGGGCTTCGCATTGGCCCCGAAAAAGATATACTGGTCGCCGGGCGCCTGGCTTCCGGATGGGCTCGTCACCTGGCTCTCGAAGACGACTGCCGCAGGCGGAGGGACCGCAACAGGCTTTGTCTGCGCCTGGGCGAGAGTTACCAGGGATAGGAAGGTAAGGAATGGGATGAGTTTCATGGAGATTTTTGTAGGTCGAAGAGGTTCAGTGAGAGAGGGCGTGGTCGTAGCTGTGCCAACAGGAAGCACTCGCTGAGGTCATGTGAGCTTTCCGCAGTTTGGTTTCATTTCAAGATTCAGGCGCGAACTCAAATATCATCGGCTTCCCGTTGTGGGCGCTGGGGGCGATCCCGATTTCATATTCTCCGGCATCTACCCGAGACTTCCCTTGGCGATCAATATAGCCGAGAACCTCGCCGGTCAGCGGGAAGCTCACCTCGGCTTTTTCGCCGGGCTGGAGTTTGATCCGCTTGAAGCCGCGCAGCTCCTGCTTCGGTCGTGCACCCTCGTGGCAGACGAGCTGGCTGATATACAGCTGAGGAACTTCGACGCCTTCGCGCTTGCCGGTGTTGGTGATCGTCACGACGGCTTCGGCGGGCTTGCCATCGGCGGCCGGTTTGATCTCCACCTTGCCGTATTCAAACGTCGTGTAGGTCAAGCCGTAACCGAACCAGTATTGGGCGGCGCCGGAGGTCTGATGGTCCCGATAGGTAAAGTCCCCGATCCCCGTGCGGAGGTAATTGTAGTAGCGGGGAGCTTGTCCCACGTCGCGCAAGACCGACATGCTCAGCCGTGCCGAGGGGGCGACATCGCCCCAGATGAGGTCGGCCAGACCGTCTCCGGCCGCCATGCCCGGCTGCCACGCGTAGAAGACCGCCGCCGATTTTTCCCAAACGGCGGGGAGCGAAAGCGGGCGCCCGCTGAAGATGACGGCGACGATCGGTTTGCCGGTGGCGGCAACAGCGTCGAAGAGCGCTTGCTGCTTGCCGCCGAGCGACAGGAACATGCGCGAGCCACCCTCGCCGGTCCAGCCGCGCGGTTCGCCCAGCGCCATGATGACGACGTCGGAATCCTGGGCCGCAGCAACGGCGGCGTCGATCTGCACGTCGCCCTGGACCGCTTCCGCGCTGGTATCCGGGACGACGCTGCCGTCCTGGAGCGTGACCGTGCGCGGCTTTGTGGAAACGTCACACCCTTTGACGACGGTTAGTTTGGCATCGGGGGCGAGCTTCTCTTTGAATGCTTCGGCCAGTGTCGTCTTGCCCCAGGAGCTGAGGCCCGTCCAGCATCCCAGCATCTCGACATGGTCGTCGCCGATCGGCCCGATGAGCGCGACTTTTTTGAGGTCTTTCGAGAGCGGCAGGACGCCGGTGTTCTTGAGCAAGACGGTCGATTTCGTCACGGCTTCCCGGGCCAACTCCGCTGCGTCCGGCTGCCGTTGCGCGGCTCTGACCGCACCTTCGTCCACGTAGGGCCGATCGAACAGGCCGACTTGGAATTTCACGCGCAGAACCCGCTTGACCGATTCGTCGAGCGTCGTCTGGGAGACGCGGCCCGCCTTGATTTCCGCAGCGAGACTCGGCACGTAGGCTTCGGATTTCATGTCCATGTCGTTGCCAGCGTTGAGCGCGAGACGCGCGGCGTCGGCTTTGTCTTTGGCGTAACCCCAGCGGATCATCTGCTTGACGGCATCCCAGTCGCTCACCACGAAGCCTTTGAAATGCAGTTGGTCGCGGAGGATTTCCGTCAGCGCGTGGCGGCTAGCCGTGGTCGGGATGCCATCGGTCGTGTTGAACGCGCTCATCACGGTCAGCGCGCCCGCCTGGATGCCTGCGCGAAACGCCGGGACGTGAACGTTTTGAAGCGCCCATTCAGTAATTTCCGTGTCGTCCTTGTCGCGGCCGCCGGTCACGGCGCTGTAGCCGAGGTAATGTTTTAAGCAAGCCGCCACGCGGTCGGGCGCGGACGGGTCTTTTCCCTGAAACCCGCGAACCTGAGCGGCGTTGCAGAGCGAGGAGAGATACGGGTCTTCGCCGCAAGTCTCGGCGACGCGGCCCCAGCGCGGATCGCGGGCCAGGTCGCACATCGGCGCGAAAACCCATTCGAGCCCGGTCGCGCGGGCCTCTCGTGCCGCCACGGTCTGCGCCCGTTCGAGGAGCTCCGGTTCAAACGAACACGACATCCCCAGAGCGATCGGGAAGAGCGTGGTCCCGCCATGGATCACGTCCATGCCGAAGATGATCGGGATGCCGAGGCGCGATTCCTCGACGGCGACCCGCTGGAACTGGTTCCGCAGATCGGTCTGTCCGCAGCCCCAGATGTAGGAGCTGATTTCTCCCTTGCGCATCCGGGCAAAGAGTGCCAAATCCTCCACGCTTGGGTCCCCCGACACGCCGCCCCGGACAAGTTGGTTCAACTGCCCGATCTTCTCCTCCTGCGTCATCTGTTTCAGGAGATCGGCAATCCGTTTTTCCAACGGCTGCGAGGGATCTTCATAGACATCCTTCCGCCCGTTCTTGTTCAGATCGAGCCACCCCTGCTGGTAGATAACGGGAAATTTTTTGCCGGCCGTCGCGGGATCGGCGATCACTTGGAAACTCAAGCCCGCCAAGCTGCGGAAGTCGCCCTTCGCGCTGCTTTGAACCGCCACGGTAAAGACATCGGAAAGCGATGCCTTGGTGATATTGAATTTGGAATACTCGTTGCTCGATGGCGTCTGCACGGTGGTGCATGGAGCGACCGGCTTGCCGCCATTCACCCGCAGCACCAGCCCCCCGTTGCAGTTGTTTTTCAAGGTGCTCTCCAGCACCCACACCGTGAACTGAGTCACTGCGGGGTTGGTGATTCGAAACGAAACGAGATTCATCGGTTGTTCGGAAGTGCCCCCGTTGCGATAAAGGATGCCGGTCGTCACCGGCTTCCCGTCGGGCGTCGTCACTTTGGCGCAATCGGGGTTTTTGGCGTCGGCGGGAATCAGTTTGCCGGATTCCATCAGCGGCGCGGTGACGCTGAAATCGGTCAATTTGACCAGGTTCATCGACGAGTCGTAGCCTTCCTTGTCGCCCGGCTTGGGATCGGCAGCAAACAAGATATATTGATCGCCGGGCATCTGGCTACCGGAGGGTTTGGTTTCCTGGCCCTCGAACGTGACGGCGGGAGCCGGCGGCACTGCCGGGGTGTTTTCTGCGCAGACAACGGGGAGGGCAAAAGCGGCCAACGCGCAAAGCGCAAAGACCCGCTGCAAGATAAACTGGGATGACGGTTTGTTGGAGCGACGGGACGGGTTGTTGATCATAAGTTTGAATTCGTATTCTCGAATGCCGGTTGCCACGGGGGTTCTTTACTTGGCAGGTTCGATGGCGAAGCGGATCGGCTCGGGCTGGCAGGCGGCATCCACCTTCGCCTCCCCCTCGTCGATGGACTTCTGGGCGGCGGCCATATTCTCCGGATTATTCTCCTTGCTGGCTGCGCGCCAGGCTTCGTTGAGCGGACCTTGGAGCTCGTCGATGAGTTTCATGATCTTGGCCGCGCGTTCGCCCAAGGGGCCTTCAATGATGGGGCTCATATTCCAACCTTTTGCCAGCACCTCGTGGCTCAGCGTGGCGACCGTCTTCTCGTTCATGGCAACGCGGTATTGGCCTGCCGGTAATCCCGGGATCGTCAGGGTGTAGCGCGAGAGGTCGGCGATCTCTGGCATGAGCTTCAATGCGTCGGCGGCGGCGGGCAACAAGGGCCATGGGGAGCGCTCGTCGAGGCGGACAAAGGCCAGTTTGCCGTCCTTGGCCACGACGTCGGTGATCTTACAGTTTTTGGCCTCAATCACGGTTCCGTCAGGCTTGAGGGTGGCGGAACTCACTTCGCGCTCCGCATGGAGTGCCGCCAGGATCGTGGCCGCCATCATATATTGGCCGACTGGTCCGGGGTGGATGGAATCCCCGCCGAGGGAAATTCCGGCCGGTTTGCCGACCCAGGTTTTGGCAAACGCCTGAAGCGTTTCCAGTTCGGGAACCTGGTGCTCGGGCTTTAACGCGCGGATGTGGGCCGCAAGGTTGTTGGCATCTTCCAATATCTTGTTGGGCCCCCACAGTTTGATCAGGGGATGATATTGATCAACCACCGGGACGTTCTCTTTTTGGCCCAGTTCCAGCAGGGCGACGGTAAAGGGGTGGATGGTGCGGCAACGGACGCAGACCCAGGCCTCCATGAGGCTCCCATCGTTGACGGGGCTGGAGGAGATGAAAAGCGGTTGCGCCGGGAGGGCTCGGATCTGATCGGCCAACTTTTTCATCCCCGCGATATAGTCGGCGGAGGCGTCGGGGCTGTCGGGATCCGCGACGCCCACGTCGTTCATCCCTAGCTCAATGCTGACGAGAGTCGGCTTCCACGCCGCCACGTCATAATCGAAGCGGGCGAGAATGCTGCCTGTCCGGTTCCCGCCAATTCCCGAATTGCGGAAATGCAAATGCCATTGTGGGTAGCGGGTCCGGTAGAAGGCTTCGACGTAATTGCTGTGCAGGCGCTGGGCGGTGATGCTGTCACCTGCCATGACCCAGGTGTCATTGTCCTTAAGGGTGAAGGCCGGTTCAACCGCGATCGCTTGACCGCAGAAGGCCGCGACGAGAGGAAGGAGGAGGAACGTTTTTTTCCTGATCTGGCCCGCACAGCCTCTGCCCGCGGTGAGAATTTCGAAGCGGCTCCAGCGAGTCTGAACCACGCGAGGTTTTTCAAAGATGTTCATGGCGGGCGGCCAATGATAATCCGAAGTGCCCGCTGAGGTGCGCCGCGACGTGCGCCCCCAGGGCCGCGTTGCCGGCATCGTTGAAGTGGGTGCCGTCGGGGGCGTAATATTCCGGATGGCCGAGCACCACGGAAAAAAGGTCGTCCAGCGGGAGCCCGTTTTCCGCGGCGAGTTTCCGGACCGCCCCGTTGCGGAATTTGATGCGCTCATCCCGGGAATGCCACTCCGCGAGATTCTCCGGATCCCGCATCGGGGTGCTCGTGGCGAGCGCCAGCTTGGCGGCGGGCGCGCCTTCGCGGATCGCGTCCAGCACCACCGGCAACGCCTCCACATACGAAGCGTCGCTGTTTTCGTATCCGTGAAGCCCGTTGTTGAAATGGATGATGTCAAACGCCGTGTGCCCCAGCACCATCGCGATCTCCTCCAGAATCACCGGGTCCGCCGCGAACCGCGATGTCCCCAACCGCGCCACCGACGCCATCCCCGAAAAATTCTTTTCCACCGCGTCGCCGTATCCCATCACGATCGAATCCCCGATCAGCAACACCCGCGGGACCTCAAGCCCCGGCGTCGCCGAGTCCGGCACCCAGATCCTGCACCATTCGATGTTTTCCCTCACCACCGCGGGTGGCTCACCATGACAATCCATCGCGGAAAAATATTCAGCGATGAATTTTCTGTCGAAACAAATCTGCGGCCCGCGCGCATTTTTTTGGTCTTGCCGAAAGTCGGCGGGCATCAGTTGATTCGCGCCGGCCCCGGCGTCTCACCCCTTCGGGGTCAACCTGCGGTTGATCTACCATGCGAGGCGACGCGCTGGCGTTCCTGTGGTAGGGGCGCATCGCCGAGGTGCCCCACTTTTCCCGCGTTGCAGGCGCGGCCCCAGCGTATCAACTTTCAGAACCGCTTCGTTGCAACTTTGCGTGTTCGTCATCACGCAAAGTGACGGCCCCTCTGCTATTTCCCGCTAGCCCGGAAATCCCGCACTTCAGAGAAGGCGCGTGCGCTCCCCGGATCTGCCACGAACTTCCTGCGTTGCGGTGGAAAAAGAGCGGGCGGTGCCCCCCCAAGAGACGCCGCCCGCTACCCCCAAACTTGTTGAATCAGGAATGTTGAATCAGGAATCGCGGCGGCGGCGGAGGACCATGACGGTCGTGAGGCTGAAGGCCAGGAGCGCCCAGGTGGTGGGCTCGGGCACGACGTTCAGGTTGCCGGTCACCTCGCTGAAGGTCAGCATTTGGGTGCCGTTGTTGTAGGTGAACGTCTCTGCGCCCGCCGCTCCGCTGGCCGTCCATGTTCCGGTGTAGTAGCCGGTGGAAGACACCGAGGCGAAGTCGCCGGAAGAGTGGCCGGCCGTGAAGTCGAACAGTTTGATGTCCGCTATGTAGTTGGTCAGCGGGGAGGCGCCGAAGGCGATCGTGAACGCGCCATTGAGGGCGAGCGCGCCGCCGGCGTTCACCACGATCTGGTCGTAGTTCGTCCCGGGGGCCCCGGTGTTCGCGTTGATTTCGAATTCCGTCGTGCTGCCCGAGCTGAGGGCGAGCGAGGCGACGGTGAGGACGCCGGTGCTGGCGTTGCCGGGCGCGAGGAAGCCGCCGCTGTTGACCGTCACGGACCCGCCGATTGTGCCGCTGCCGCCGAGGGTGCCGCCGTTGACTGTCACGGCGCTGCTTGAGCTCGTCGAGCCGTTGACGAGGAGGGTGCCGCTCGTCACGGTCGTCGCGCCGGTGTAGGTGTTCGTGCCGGAGAGGGCGAGCGCGGCCGCAGAGTTGTTCATCGTCAGGGTGTTGCCGCTGCCGGCGATCGCGCCGCCGAAGGTGCTGCTGCTGGCGCTGGTGTAGTTCACGCTGCCGGTGACCGTGCCGGTGCCGGCCAGCGTGCCGGTGCCGCTCACGGCCAGGCCGCTGCTGGCGGTCAGGTTTGCGCCCGAGCCGATGGTGAACGTCCCGCTGCTGGCGGTGACCGCGCCGGTGACGCTGCCTGCGCCGTTCCAGGCCGAGGTGCCCGTGACTCCCAAGGTGCTGCCGAAGCTGCCGCTGGTCAGGTTGATCGTGCCGCCGCTCAAGGTGGAAGCGCCGCTGAACGAGCCGCCGGAGCCGGTCAGGGTGCCGTTGATCGTCGCGCCGCCCGTCACCGTCGCCGAATTGGCCAGGGAACCGTTAACCGTCACGCCGCCGGACGCGGTGACCGTGCCGCCCAGGGTGTTGCCGGTGCTGTTGAAGGTCGCCAGGCCCGAGAGCGTCAGCCCGCTGCCGTTGATCGTGCCGCCGGTCACCCCTGTCGTGCCGCCGACCGTGCCGGTGCCGCCGAGGGTGCCGCCGCTGCTGACCGCCACCGCGCTGCCCGCGTTTGTGGAGCTGTTGATGAGGAGGGTGCCGACGCTCACCGTCGTCGTGCCGGTGTAGGAGTTCGTGCCCGCGAGGGTGAGCGTGCCGCCGGTGACGGCGAGCGAGGTTTTCTTGGTGGCCCCGTCCTGGATCGTGCCCGCAAACGCCCCTCCGCCGCTCACGGTGAGCGCCGCGTCGCTGCTGCCGCTGCTGTTGGTCACGATGTCACTGGTGTATGTTCCGGTCCCCTCCGTATTGAGCCCGGCAACCGTCTGGTTGTTGCCGGACAAGTCGAACGTGCCCGCCGTCGTCGTCGAGCCGATGGCAGAACCGTTGGCCCCGGGTGTGCCGATGTTGATCGAGGTGCCCGTGGGCAATGCCCCGCCCGACACGTTGTTGACCAGGACGCCGCTGCCATAAATCCACGTCGGGCCGTCATATGTCGCCACGGCAGAGAGCGTGGTTGTGCCGCCGGTGATGTCGAGGTCGGAATTGTGAGTGCCGCCATTCGTGCCGCTGATCGTGCCGGTGACATTGATGCCGCTGGTGCCGCCTTTGAGGGTCAGCGTCGTGCCGTTCTTCACCAGGCTGCCGCTCAACGTCAACTTTGCCGTGCCGGTCGCGCTGTTCTGGATCGTGTCGGAGCCGTTGCCCAGGGCGTTGATGTTCTTGGCCAGGGTGGCGGCGCCGGTGCCGGTGTACTTCAGGATGCCGGAGCTTGTCCCGGCCACGCCGAGGTCGAGGGCGATGTTTTCGCCCAGCGACTGGGCCGCCGTGGCTGTGGCGTTGCCGGTGGTGAAGGAAACCGTGCCGTTCTGCACAATCGTTTTGCCGAGAAAGGCATTGGCGGCGCTGAGGGTGGTGGTGCCGGTGCCGGCTTGGGTAAAGGTGCCGCTGCCGGTGATGGCCGCGCTGCTGAAGTCGGGGCCCTGGCCGACCGAGTTGCTGCGGTTGACGGCGAAGTTCGCGTTGTCGGCGATGGCGCTGCCAGCCGCGAGACTACCGGTGGTGGAGCCGTTGCCGATTTGCAGGGTGCCCGCGGAGATCGTCGTCGTGCCGGTGTAGGTGTTCGTGCCAGTGAGGGCCAGCGTGCCGGTGCCGGCTTTGGTCAGCGCCAACACAGAATTGCCCGAACTGTTGTCCTCGATAATCCCTGCAAAGGTGCCGGAAGAGTTCTGGGTGGTGTTGCCCACGGTCAAAGTGTTGGTCCCCGACCCCGATGCATTATTCTGCACATAGGTGTTTCCTGGCGTGGTGGGATCCGTGGACAGGTTGGCGATCGTGACGTTGTAGCCGTTGAGCGTCAGGATGCCGCTCGGGACGCCAGAGCCGAAGGCCACCGCATTTTCCTGGCCCGCCGTGCTGTTGAGGGCGCCTGCACTGCCCAGCCTCACTTCGCCGTTGTTGATGGTCACGACGCCGGTGAAGGAGTTTGTGCCAGAGAGGGTCAGGGTGCCGGTGCCGAGTTTGGTGAGGCCGACCCCGGAGTTGGTGATGTTGCCGGCATAGGTCAGGGTGCCCCCGGCATTGGTGGTGTCGATGCCGACTGCGGAGCCCGAACTGAGGGTGACCGTGCTGCCGCTTTGCCCGCCGAGGCCGCTGAAGATGCCGCCGATCGAGCCGTTGCCCGAGGTCGCGTTGGTGAACTCATTCGTGCCGCCCGCGTTGATTGCCAGGGTGCCGCCGCTGTTAGCGGTGACCGTGCCGGAAGCGGACATCGCGCTGACTTTCGCGAACTGGAGCGTGCCGGTGCTGATCGTGGTCCCGCCGGTGTAGGTGTTCGTGCCGGAGAGGGTCAAGGTGCCGGAGCCGGCCTTGGTCAGCGCCCCTGTCTTCAAAGCCCCGACTCCAATGGCATTCGCGAAGGTCACGTTTTGCCCGTTGGTATTGATGGTGCCGGTGCTGGCGTCCGCCAACTGCAGGCGGCCGGAGGTGGTGTAGTCGTAGGTGTTGGCGCTTGTGAATTGCAAGCCGCCGCCCTGGAGGACGATGCTGTTGGCCAGCGTCCCCGGGTTGCCCAACGGGCCGCTTGTTCCCGCGTTTTCAGCGGCGTTGAGCCCGATCAAGCCGCCCGTCACGGTCGTGGCGCCGGTGTAGGTGTTTGTGCCGGAGAGAGTCAGGGTGCCGGTGCCGAGTTTGGTGAGGCCGACACCGGAGCTGGTGATGTTGCCGGCATAGGTCAGAGAACCCCCGGCGTTGGTGGTGTCTATACCGACTGTGGAGCCCGAGCTGAGGGTGACCGGTGCGCCCTGGCCGCCTGCATTATTGAAGATGCCGCCGATCGAGCCGTTGCCCGAGGTCGCGTTGGTGAACTCATTCGTGCCCCCCGCGTTGATTGCCAGGGTGCCGCCGCTGCTGGCGGTGACCGTGCCGGATGCGGGCATCGCGGTGACTTTCGCGAACTGGAGCGTGCCGCCCGCGCTGATCGTCGTCCCGCCGGTGTAAGTATTCGCGCCGGAGAGGGTCAGGGTGTCGGCCCCGACTTTTGTCAGAGCCCTTGAGCCGCCGGATTCGGATACCACCGCGTTGATCGTCAAGTTCCCTGCGCCGCCGATGCTGCTATCCGCAGCCATGGTCACGGACGAGAGAGCGGGGGTGGCGGTCGCGGCCGAGCCGTTGAAGGTCAACGTCGGGGTCCCGGTGTATCCCGAACCGGCCAGCGTCATCTGAAGGCCGCCGACGGTGAAGTTCGTGGCGTTGCCGGTGATTGTCGCGCCCGCGCCGGAGGTGGAAGTCACTTTGGTCAATGTGGTTGGCGCAATGGTATAGCCGGTGCCTGCCGATGTGAGGGTGAAGGTGGAGATCGCGCCGCTACTGACAGTCGCGACGGTGAAAAGTGCGCCAGAGCCTCCGCCATTGACTGTGAACGTGTCGCCGACCACCCATCCGGTGCCGCCGCTGACCAGCGAAATCGAAGCGGCCGTCACGCCGAGCGAGGCTGTCGCTGACGCCCCGGAACCGGTGCCGCTGATGACGACTGTAGGGGCCGCGCTGTAGCCGGAGCCGCTTCCCGTCGCGGCGACAGCCAGGCCCGCAATCCCGTTTCCGATACTGGCCGCCGCGCCGGAGTTGATCAGCGCGCCGTTCGCGCCGATGCCGGTGCCGCTGATGGTGATCGGCTCGTTGATTCCGGTCGTGCCGTTGAGGTCGAGGGTATATCCGCTGCCCACGGTTGTCCCGTTATTCGCGGTCGTCTGGAGTCCGCCAAAGCCCAAGGCCGATGCGTTGCCCAGCTTGAGAGTTCCGCCGCTGACCGTCGTCGTGCCGGCGTAGATGTTCGCGCCGGTGAGCGTGAGGGTGCCGGTGCCGATTTTGGTGAGGGAGCCGGTGCCGGTGGCCCCGTTGTTGATGATGCCGGAGAGCGTGCTGTTGAAGCCGTTGGTGTCGATGGTGCCGTTGTTGCTGGTGATGACGACGGGGCGGTTCGAAGTGACGGGGGCGGTGGTTTGCAGGGTGCCGCCGTCGAGGGTGACGAGGCCCATGACCAAGGCGTCGGCGGTGGCTCCCGAGCCGGTGCCCACGAACGTCACGGACGGGTTGAAGATGTAGCCGCTGCCATTAATGCCGGCATACAGCGTGTTGACGTTGCCAAGATACGCCGCCGATATACCGTTGTTGGCAATAACTGTCGGCAGTGCCGTGGCACCGCCAGCGGTGGTGGGGGCACCAACGATGGCTCCGGCAGCAGACCCATATCCGGAGCCCGATGCCGTGACGTTGATGTAACCGAGACTTCCATCGTAGGCCGCGCCGAGGGCGGCGTCGGAGTTGATCGCCAGAACGCCCTGGGTAACGGTCGTTTGGCCGAGGTAGGTATTGGTGCCTTGCAGGCTGAGCGTGCCGGCACCGGTTTTTTTGATCCCGACAAACCCGTAGCCGACCGATCCGGTAATGGTCGTATTCCCCGCTCCCGTGACCAGGAGCTGCTGGGTCGAGAGGTTCACGGTGCCTGCGAGGGTCAACGTCGTGCCCACGTTGGCAGTGATCGTCGGCTGGCCGTTCTTGATCAGTCCTCCCATATTGATCGGGCCGGACCAGGTGTTGTTTCCGCTGAGGTTTTGGAAAATGAGACCGCTTGTGTTCGCGGCGATATAGAGGGCCTCTTCGGCGACGTTGATGTTGCCCTGGAGCTGCAGGGTGCCCCCGTTGAGGTAGGTCGCGCCCTCGGCCGTGCCCAAGGCGTAGCCGTTCTGGATGTTGACGGTGCCCGAGCTGATCGTCGTGTCGCCGCGGTAGGTGTTGGCGTTGGTCAGCGTGAGGGTGCCGGTGCCGGACATGGTCAGGCCGCCGTTGCCAGTGCCGCCGGCGTTGCCGATCACCCCGGTGATGGTGATATTCCCGCCGCCCGCAACCGTCAGGAGGTTGTTCCCTCCGTTGTCAACATTGCCGCTGACGGTCAATGTCCCGGCATCCGACTGGATGGTGCCGCCGATTCCGCCGAGGGTGATCGTGCGGGTGTTTCCGAGGTCATAGGTGTTTGCAGTGGATTCCAGGACGCCGGCGTTGAGGTAGATCGAAGGGGAAGTCCCCAGGTTGTTGGCCGCGCTGATCTGCAACTTGCCGAAGTTGACATAGGTGGCTCCGGAGTAGGTGTTGGCCCCTCCCAATTGGAGAGTGGTAGCACCGGTGCCGGTACCGCTGAAAGTGAGGGCCGATGAGCCGCCAAGGCTATTCTGGATCAGGCTGTTGATGATGGTGGTCTGGGTGTTGGCCTGGACCACCAATTCCT
>Ga0316231_1000655_pt1 | contig 46366 bp, 26 predicted proteins | sample TBH18027metaG_FD_206002 | JGI IMG/M metagenome (GOLD analysis project Ga0316231, IMG submission 206002) | Freshwater microbial communities from Trout Bog Lake, Wisconsin, USA - TBH18027 | ecosystem: Environmental > Aquatic > Freshwater > Lake > Hypolimnion/Profundal zone | place: USA: Wisconsin... | reverse complement strand
GCGGCCGGCGGCGTCGCTAATCAAACCGAGCAGATAAAAGAGCTGGTCCGATGGTCCCTGTACCGCCAGTTGGTGGTGGCAATGCTTCGCGGCCTCCTCCAGGCGGCCTGCATCGGCCAGCCTTCGCGCCGCCGCCAAATCATCTTCTATGACCGCCAGCGTGGCGGCCAGTTTTGCCCGGGGGGCAACGAAGGCTGAAGCCTCGAGCCTCGGCCCTGCGTCGCGGGGCGGACGCCGCAAAACGGACGCCGGAAGTGACAGCGCTGGACGGCGGCGGGTGGGAGGCCGGTGCTCCGGTTTCCGCGGCGTGGCGCCAGGCGAGCGGAAAACGAAGGAGGTCTCCCGCCCAGCGGAACGGAAGCCGAAATTGCGGAAGATGAACGACTCCGCATGGCCGACAAACAGCAGGCCATCGGGACCGAGCAGGTCGCGTAGCATGCTCATGAGGCGGCGTTGGGCCGGTTCGTCGAGGTAGATGAGGAGGTTGCGGCACAAGATGATATCCTGCACGGCATGGCAGGAAACCAGGTCGGGGTCAAGCAGGTTGCCTTGGCGAAACTGGACCAATCCGCGGATGTCGGGGTGCAGACGCCAACCCTCCGCCACCGGGGCAAAGTGCCGCCCACGAAATTCAAGATCCGCCCCCCGAAAGGATCTCCGTCCGAACACCGCCTGCCTGGCGCAGTCCAGCGAACGTGTACTTATGTCCACCCCTTCGATGACGAACCGATCCGTCGCCAACCCCGCCTCCAGCAAGCAGATAGCCAGGGAGTACGCCTCTTCCCCGGTCGAGCAAGGGGCGCTAAGCAGTCGCAGGGTCTTGCCTGGATTGACCGGCAGCCAATCCTCCAGAACCCACCGCGCCAAGGTCGTAAAGGCCACCCGGTCACGGAAGAACCAAGTTTCCGGCACGATGATTTCTTCGATGAGTCGGTCCAGTTCCACCGGCGAAGCCGAGACGCGCTCGAAGTAGCGTTCGGTCGAATCCACCCCGAGGTGCCGCATCCTAAGCCGCACCACGGCGGCCACCGCCGCCGGTCCGATGGACTGTGGTTCCAGGCCAATGTGCTGGCGCAGCAAGTGCTCGATGTGGTCGCTGGCAGTCATGCTGTCTCCGCCGCTTGTTGCCACAGTTGCTCGCGCGCCGCCGGCGTCAGCAACTGCTCCAATTCCACCCTTTGGATGAGACCCCGCGCGTCGTTCGTGACGGGGCCGAGGAAGCGCGCGGCCGGGGTCGTCACTCCGGGCGGTTGGAAATCAGAAAGCTCACGGCGGAGGGTTTCCGTGGCCTGCGCCACCAAAACCCCGAGCAGGTGCTCCGGGCCGGACTCACCGCCATAGCGCAAGAGCAGAATCCGTGTGCTGAGACTCGGTGGCGCGGGTTGTCCCAAAACCATCGCGCTCAAATCCACGACGGGCACCGCCGCGCCGTGGTAATCCAAAACCCCGGCAATGCCTGGGGCCGCGGTGGGAATCTTTTTCAGCGCGATCCGCGGCAACACTTCCGCCACCCGCCCCGCTTCGAGCGCGTAGCGGTCCCCGCCCATCTGGAACAGAAGAAAAGTCATGAATGCCGGCGCGTCGGTTCCTGGTTTTCCACGGACTTAAGTTGGGCCATGGCGTCTTTCAGACCGTGCGAGGCGGAAGTCAACTCCTGCAGAGCTTCGGTGTTCTGGCGCAGCGCCTGTGCCGACTGCTGGGCCACCTCCCCCAGTTGGCCGAGCGCGTCACTGATTTGCCCGGCGGCGGTGGATTGGGATTGCATGCCTTCGTTCACCGTCTCGAAGCGCGGCGTCAGCGCCTGCACTTGCTGAATGATCTGGCCCAATTGGACCGTAACCTGGCGCGTGTCCTCGGAGCCTTTGCGAACTTCTTCGTTGAACTTATCCATGCTCATGACGCCCGCCGCTACCGCGGACTGCATTTCTTTGACCATCTGCTCAATATCGTAGGTGGCCACGGCGGTCTGGTCGGCTAAGCGGCGGATTTCGGTGGCCACCACCGCGAAGCCCAAGCCGTACTGACCGGCCTTCTCCGCCTCAATGGCCGCGTTGAGGGACAGCAGATTGGTTTGATCGGCGACCTTGTTGATGGTCGTCACCACGCTGCCGATGTTGGTGGTCTTGTCGTTGAGAATGGCCAACTTGGCACTGATGGTGGCAGCCGCCGCCATAACCTGGCGCATCGTTGCCTCCATCCGGGAAAGCCCGGTCTGCCCAGTGCCCGCCAATTCCGCGGTATGCTCGGCCACCCCGGCCACCTCGCTCATGGTCTTGCCGAATTCTCGGGAGGTGGCCGAGATCTCTTTCGCGGTCGCGCCAATTTCCACCGAAGTGGAAGCGACTTCGTTGGCCGACGACTGCTGCTGTTTCAGCGTGGCGGCCATCTCGGTGGCGCTGGAATTCACCTGGAGCAGCGAGGTGGTGAGTTGGCTCAGTGTGCCGGAGAGCGACCGGATTACGGACGTGGCGATCAGCAGGCAAACGGCGAAGCTGGCGAGACTGCCCAGGAGGAGACCCCAGCGCGCAAAACCCACATCGGCCGTGATCTGATTTGCCGCCGTGGCACCCTCGGTGTAGTTGCTCTTGACCACGCTTTCCAGCACCGCGTTAAGTTTGTCGTAACTGCCCCGTAGTTCGCTCTCGAAGGTCTTGCGGGCCTCTTCCGCTTGATCCGCTCGGCTGAGGTCCATTACCCGCTTGCGGCTTTTCTGGTAATCGTCCCGGGCCGATTTCAAAGCGTCGAGTACCGGGCGGTCTGCTTCCGTGGCCATGGCCGGCTGCAACTTGGCGAGTTTGCTGTCGAAGTCCTTCCCGAACCCCTCCAGCACGACCTCGAGCTCCGCCCTGGTTCCGCGGTTGGTGGTGTACATTCGTTCAAGCATCCAAGCATAATCATAGCTCGCCAGGCCCGCCAATTCGGAACCAAAGTGCAAAGAAGGCACCGCATCCTGTTGGATGGCCACCGCTTCCCGCTGAATTGCCGTCATGCGCATCACCGCAAACGCGCAAATCCCGGCGGAAATGAGGATAACCAGGGCGAAACCCCAGGTGACACGTTGTTGAATGGTCCAGTGTTTCATGAGTCGGCTGGGGAGGTAAGGAGTGTCATTTCACTTTGAAGCGCGACGCCGCGTCCTGCAGGTCGTGCGAGGCGGCGGTGAGTTGTTCGATGGCCTCCGTGTTCTGGCGGAAGGCCTGGGCGGATTGTTGCGTGGTCTCGCCTAACTGTCCCAGCGCATCGCTGATTTGCAGCGCCGCCACCGACTGCGATTGCATGCCTTCATTCACGGCCTCGAAGCGGGGAGTCAGGGCCTGGACCTGCTGGATAATCTGAGCCAGTTGCGCCGTTACGGTCTTGGCCTCGTCAGCGCCACGTCGAACCTCTTCGTTGAACTTGTCCATCCCCATCACGCCAGCGGCCACGGCCGATTGCATCTCCTTCACCATCTGCTCGATATCGTAGGTGGCGACGGCGGTCTGGTCGGCCAAGCGGCGGATTTCAGTCGCGACGACGGCGAAGCCCTGCCCGTACTGGCCGGCTTTCTGAGCCTCGATGGCGGCGTTCAGCGAAAGCAAGTTCGTCTGGTCCGCGACCTTGTTGATGGTGGTGACGACCGAGTTGATGTTGGCGGTCTTTTCGTTGAGAATGGCCAGCTTCGCGCTGATGTTGGCGGTGGCGGCCATGACCTGTTGCATGGTGAGCTCAAGTTTGGACAACCCCGCCTGCCCGCCTCCGGCCAGGTGGGCGGTCTGCTCCGCCCCGGCGGCGACCTCACCCACGGTGCGGCCGAGTTCCTTGGCGGTGGCGGAAATCTCCTTGGCGGTCGCCCCGATTTCTACGGAGGTGGACGCGACTTCATTAGCGGTAGCCTGCTGTTCCTTGAGCGTCGCGGCCATCTCGGTGGCCCCGGTGTTGACCTGGAGGCCGGATTTTTGAACTTGGCCGATCAAAGTGGACAGGCTATCGACCATTTGATTGAAGCCTTCGGCCAGGGTGCCTAACTCATTGTTCGCGGTGACCCGCACCCTTGTTTCCAGTTTGCCGGCGCCGATTTCCGCCGCCGCGAGGGCCAGTTGCCGAATCGGCAGGGACAGGGAACGGGCGAAGAACAGGAAGAACACGCTCGCGAGGGCCAACCCCACCGCCGTAACCAAAACAAAGCCGGCCATCTGCTGGTGCATAGCGCTCTGATATTCCTCCAGGTGCTTCACTCGGAGTTTCTCTATGACCGGCTCCATGTCGCGCGCCATGTTGCGCATTTCACCCTCCAGCCCTTTGTCGTCGTTGCCCCCGATTTCCGTCTGCGCGCTCACGTACTTCTGGAGCATGACGGCGTAGCTGCCGAGGGCCGCCACGAGCTTCTCCGATCCTGAACTAGTGCGGTTCTGTGCCGCGTTCGTCAGCGCTTGTGCGGCCGCGCGCACCGCCGCCAGGGACTCATCCTTTCCGAATAGCAGGTAGTCATGCTGGCCGCGCTCCAGGCGGTTGAAATCACGCTCCAGGCCAGCGTCTTGGGCCTGCACCACCAAATCCTCCAAGCCGTGGCAGAGTTTGTGCCACTCACCTGCGGAACCCCATTCGCCCCAGCCTCGATCCCGGCACGCGGTTACCAGTTTCAAGAAACTGGCTTGGTAAGCTCCCGCCAGTTTGTCCAACTCCCCAGCCCACTGGAGCTCGATGCCCTCGCAAAGCGGATTGAGGCGGGCCAGTTCCTGGGTCAAATTAGTCAAGCTCGCCTGATGTTTCCGAAGGTTCGACGAACTGCCGGTGTCATAAAACTCAGCGCGGATCAGGTCACGGGCCAGGAAATCCTTGTCCGCCACCTGGAGTTGCAAGATGTCAATCTGGATCTGGTTGGCCAACTCCACGTTGCGATAGGCGTGGTCCATCTCGCGCTGAAAATACACGGTCGCGCCGAGCCAGGCTGCGGAAAGCACGGTGAGCATGGCGAGCCCGCCAACCATCAGGCTGAACAGGAAACTGCGTCGCTGGGAAGGTGTGTTCATCTTTACGATGAGAAGCCGATGCCAGTTTTCTCTATTCAGGTCAAGCTGGAACTCCCTTGACCACGGACTGGATGTTAATGGTCCCGTTCTTCGTGACCCGGCTGGGCTTGCTGCTGGGGTGGCGCTGGGAGGGTCTTGGGGGTGGCCTGGTGGTTGGGGGCATGGCGGTCTTCTACCTGGTCCATTTTGCCCAGACCGGATTTGGCCAATTCCCGCGAGGATTCGCCTTCCCCTTGATCGCGCTCCCGGGAGTGTTGTTCCTCGTCTGCCGGCTCGCGAGACCGAAAGCCCCCCTGTCACTGCTCGCAACGGATAAGCCGAGCCAGGCTTGAACTCCGCGTCCTCCCTCCACTTGGGGCCGCGGCTTCGCACGGGGCCGGACGTTGGTCCACGGGGCAGCCTCAGGCTCGGGACGGCGGCGGATTCCGGCCGGGGCGGGGACGGCTCGTCCCCGCCTCCTTTGCTCCCAGGAAGTGGGGGCAAGCTGCCCCCACCCCGAAAATGGGGATATCACGCTCCGCCATGCGGCGCAGCACATCGACGAACGCGCCGCTGGATTCCCCCGCACGCACCGTGTTTACGTAGAGGTCGGAGAAAATCCGCGGCTGCTTGGCCATGGCGTCCGACAGGCTCCGGCCCTCCATCACGTCCTGCCGCAAATTCTCGCTGACCTCGGCCGAAATGCCCCGGGACTCCAGATGGGTCATGCTGTTGAGCGCCACCGTGAGCGGCATGCCGGATTTCAACAAGTTGCCGAGCTGTTGGGTGAAGGTGGCCAGTTCCTGGAGCTTGGGCTTGCTCTGCTGGGACATGGACTCCCGCAACGTCGGCGGGAGCAGGGCCTTCCAGTCGAACTTAACCGAGGGCACGTTCGGGCGCCCGGTGAGTGCCGCCGCCCCAGGGGCGGCCTCGACCATGACCGGGAACAGGCCCAATCGCTCGATCTGCACGAGGGCGGCTCGAACGGTCGGCGCCTTCGAGCACACCCTCAACCACCTCGCCGCTGCGGCGACGCGCTTTATATGAAAACTGCCTGATTTATTGAACATAACCTTGGACCGAAAGTTGCGCGATTCCAAGGCGCATTTTTCGGACTGGTTCACCGCACGGGCCGTCCGCCGGGTCACCGGCCGAGGGTTGGAGGCTTAACAACACCCTGCGAGTGCGCCGCTTTCCTTTCGGCAACCGCCGACGGGACGGCTACTGCACGAGCAGGCGGTAAAACCGGGCGATTTGCGCCGTACTCGAGGGGCTCACATAGACCTCGGTGGCGCCCACGCCGGGAGAGTAGTAGTAATTCCGAGCCGCCCCGGCGGGGTCGTCGGTGGGCAGATAGAACGCCGCCGTGCTCCAGTGCTGGTTGTCGGTGGAACTGAGCACGCTGTAATACCGGCCCGTCATGGTGGGAAACTGAAGCCGCGGCGACGCGCCATGAAAGCCCGCCAAGGTTACCTTGCAGGGATTGCTCGGGTTGAACGGATAGGTGCCGTAGCGATACTGCTGGCGCAACGTGAGCCCGTCGGGGGTCAGCACCGAGTTGGCATTCAGGGCCGACAATGGCAGGTTCGAGCCGATCGCCGCCAGGAAAGCGGCTTCCCAACTATCCGGAATACCGTCCCCGTTGGAATCCACCCCTAGGGTAAGGTCCATCCGCGCTTGTTGGCCCGGCTTGCCCAAGGCGGCGTAGTTCCCGGTCATCTCAATCGGCAGATTGGTCACATTGTTGATGACCACGAACAGCTTGAAGGGGGATCCACCTCGCTGGGCACTGGGTTGGTAGAGGTCGGGGGATTGCCCCGAATCCATCGGCACCAGGAGGCGATAATTCACGCCGGGCGCATACCCCGGCATGACCGCGGCCGAGATCACCGTCCCGGTCGGGGTTTGCAGTACAATGGTCGCCGCAGCCGAGGTAAGAGGCGTGCCGTAGCGATCGCGCACCACGCCGTAGAGGAGGTTGTACGGCGCCGGCGGGTTGGCGAACACCGGCAGGGACCCGACCAAAACCAGGGCTCCCAGCCAACCGCGGCAGCCAGAGATTCGCTTGACCCAGTCGAGAGATTTCACGTTCATGTGTCTTAAGGCGGTCATGGCTCAGTTCCCCGAATAGGAATAAGTAACGAAATAGAGATGGATGTCCTTGAGGGAGGCGAGCAAGCGATCGAGGCCGGTGTTGGGATCATTCAGGAGGCTCTTGCCCGGGATGACCAGTTTCCATTTGCTGTTCCAGATCGAACGCCCGATGAGCCGCCGGTTGGTGTACTCCGTAGGCTGGAGCGACCCGGTCGCCCCGTAAATGCTCGTATTGAAAGCGGCGGTGGTGGACACTGGCCGGAAGGCCTCATGCTCCCGGGTGCCAAAGAGTGGCTCCGACAGCGAATCCGCCGACGTGTAGAATGGATTGTTGGCAAAGTCCGCCTGGCTCACGTTGAACGGCAGGGGCACCGTCACATCGTCCACGTTCCAGGAGCGTATGGCGCTGGCGTCGCCTAAGGGCGGGCTCCGCATGAAATCCTTGCCCACCGGGATCAAGTAAATGTAGGGTGTCGCGCCCAGCGCGTAGGCGTTCGTGGAGGGGTCCCCCGCCGCCGCACCGCTCACCCCCGCCGGGTTGTCCATCCCCACATAACCGTCCAACGAGACGCCGGCGGAGAAGATCTTGGTCGCAAACGTGCTGCGGTTGAAGTTGTGGTCTCCGGGAGCATACGGGTTGCCGAACAGGTTCAGCCCATCCGTGACCGTGGTGCTGAAGCTCAGGATGATGCCCGGCACCGGCGCCCCGCTCGGGTCGCTGATTTGCAGGCACAGGCGCTTCACATCCGGATCCGAGGTGACATCCGAGGTGCGGCCCTGCTGCAAGACCGACTGCCAGGCGGGATCCCCATTCGTCCCCGGCAGCACCCGGTAGTTTTCCGACCGCAACGACACGCTTGTCCCATTCCCATCAGGGTTGTTAAAGCCCAACCGACCCTTGAGCACATCCCAATCAGCCTTCATTTGGGCCAGGGCGTTGGCCAATCCCGGATCCCCCTGGCTGCTGCTGGTGTATTGCGGCACCCCATTGGCCACCACCCCCAGCGCCTGGGCGCTGATGATTTGCTTCAGGAAGGCCTGTCCCTGACTGGTCCCCAGCAGGCCCGTTTCGTAATCGTAGGCTTGCGCTGCCATGTAGGCATACTTCGAGGCCAGATTGAAGAGCGATTGGTAGCGGCCTAATTTCTCGTTCTGGAAGAGCCGGAAGGCCGCGTCCCGTGTGCGGTAGCCGGTGACCAGGGCGGCGGCGTGCTGACGCCAAGTCGCCCGGTCGGATTGGATGCGCTGGCCCTTAGCCAACAGCGCTTGATAAGCCGCCTGGGCGTCGCTCACGCTCCTCATGGCGGCATTGATCCCAATCATCTCAGCTTGCAACGCCTGTTCCTGCGTGCCCAGGGCCATCACCGCGTTCTTGATCTCCGAATCCAAGCTTAGGTTGTTGATCGTCTTCGTAAAGTCATCAACCTGACGTTGATAGTCAGCTAATTGGGTTTCCGACACCCCGGTATCAACGTTCTGGGCTGCCATCACCGCCCATTTAAACGCGCTCAAGGCGAGATAAAGCCCCCCGCTGAACGGCGAGCCGACATCTCCGCCCGCGGCCAGTCCGAAAATAACATCCTTAGGCACTTCCGTACTAACCCCGGTGGCCAGGTCCGCAGCGACCGATTCGACTGTCGTGAATGTGGCTTGAGCGATATTGTAGGCGGCCGTCAGGTTGGCTACGTCGGTTTGCAGCCCGGCAATGTCGTTGTTCCGGTTGTTGACCTGCGTGGCATTCCCTAACTCCAGGACATTGAACGCCTGAATCGCCTTGTCCAGGTTCTGCTTGTCCGCCACCGCGTTAGCCACCGCCTGCCGCAAGGCGTCCTTAGCCCCGACCAACTTCGAAATCGCTTGCTGGATCTCGCCCGGCGACCCCCGTTGACTCGTCCAGCCCGGGGGCTTGTCAAAAAACCCGTCCGGTCCCAGCACAACCGCAACCGCCACCCCATTGGTCAAGCTGGTATAGGCGGAGTTGGTCGCCTGCATGGTAAAGTCAAAATTGTTGTACATCTTCGTGTACCAATCGGACGGTAATTGCTGCGCATCCAGGTAGTTCGTGAACCACGCAGTCGGGTCCGCCAGCGACCCTCCGAACAGGTTCGTGTTCGGGATCTCCACGTAGGTGAAGTGGAGCAAGTCCGGCCCGGTGTACCCCTGCGGATAGGCCCCGCCCGGGCCCATGTCTTCGCTGTACGGGGTGCCGTAGAGCTCGATGAGTTGGTTGTTGTAGGCCAACTCCTGGGCATTGACACCAGCCTGGAAGTCGGTCAATGAGTCTTGCTCCGATCGCAATTCCTGGGTCACGTTTTGGGCGTCGTCAAAGGCCACGACCGCGTTGTTCAACGCCACCACTGCGCGATCATAGATCTGTTCGAAGTGCGTTTTCGGATTCGCCCCCGTGACTTGCAAGGGGTTGATGTCGAACGGGATGGCATTCTGCGCCAGATCGAAGGGCGTAAATCCCGCCTCCGCGTTGTTGACATCCGCCTGCAACTGCTGGATCGTCTGCGGAATCTGCCCCAACTCCAGCACCGTCGTCCGGTCCACCTTCTGGATCCCCTGGTGCGTCGGGTCGGGATCGACCGGTGGCAGGATGGCGTTCCCCACCACCCAGTTCAGGTAGGCCCCCTGTGCGGTTCGCGCCGCCCAGTGGTCCATCCCCCAATACCGCCTCACCGCCACGGTGTTGGTGCCGTTCTTGTAGGTCGCCGGCACCGGGTTCTGATAGCTCGCTCCCAGCGCGCCCCAGCCGCTCGAAGTCCCGGACACATAATTCTCCCGCCAGGTCAGGTCATAAATCTGCAGTCCGGTTTGCGTCAACGCACCTGCTGCCGAGGCGAACTTCCGCTCGTGCTGGTAATTGACCGCCACCGTCGCCCCCAGGATGCTGACGCTCTCCGCCTTCGGCACCCAGTCGAAGTTGGTGTTCATCAGCAACTCCCAATAATTACCCAATCCCGTCAGGTAGTGGCCATAAGCATCACCGTGCCCCATCGGGTACAGGATCGCCGCGTCCGCCGCATCCACCTTGCCATCGTTGTTCTCGTCGAGAATGTTGTAGTTCAAGGCGTAAATGACCTGCCCGGCGGCGATTCCCTTGGTGTAATTCCAGTAAAGCCGGTTATACACCGGCGCCAGCGACACCGTGGTCACCGAATCATCTCGTCCCCGCAACAACGCCAGTTCCTCCTCCATCAAGGACGGCTCTTCACCCTGGAAGGCAAACAGGGAGGTGGCCACACTCCCATAGGTCCGATCCGACGTGCCGATGCTGATCGTCGGGTTGGCCTCGTCCGCCGAGGCATCGCTCGCAATCAGCGTGTAGAGGTCGCACAGGTACCCCGCCGCCAGGAGCAGGGCATCATTCCCCGGCCCGTAATTGTAGCCCGCGTTAATGCTCAGCGCCTTGCCGCGGTTCATTACCGTCTCATAAACCTGGATCAGACCCGCGTTCGTCAGCGAACTGGCGTTCAGGGCCACGTCGCCTTCCCACCGATGCCCCGCCGAACTGATGATGTTGGCGGTCGTGTTCACCGGGTTGTTGAAAAGATCCGAAGTGGTTTGGTCGAACGGATTGATCCCCGCGAGGACCCGCTTGATATAGCCCGGCGCGAATGCCGGCGCCGTCCAGGCCGACCAATTCGTGTTCGCCGCCGGTGCGCCTGGATCGATCTCCCGATACCGCACCGTCACAAAATTATCCGCCAGCGACTGGATGCCGGCGGCCCCGCCCAGCGTGTAATGCGAGAGATCCGTGCCCTGGGCCAGGATCGTCCAGGTCGCCGGGTCAGTCGTCGGCGCCAGCCCGTTCTGCGGCGGAGCAATGCGCCAATCATACTGGAAGTTGGCGGTTTTGCCCCCCAGGTCCAAAGTATGCTGGAACGAAATCGACTCACTGAGCGGGTTGGGATCCGCGACCGCCACCAACTGGCCGGGATACAGGCCCGGGCCATTGGTTCCGGCGTAAAGCCCCACGCGGGCGACATACACCGTGACGGGCGACCCGCTGTTAACCGGGTTATTGCCGTTTCCAACGATATAGCTGAGATAGCCCACCCCAGGGCCGGTCGCCGCCAGCGCATAGGAATCCACCTGCTGGTCGCTCCGGCTCACGGTCACAGGAGCTCCCACGCCAAAGGCCGTGTTCAAGCTGGGCTGCGCCACATAGGTCCCGGCAATGGGGCGGCTCGACGCGTCAAGAGCGGGTCCGAAGGTCTGGAGGCTCACCGCCAGACCATTTACCGCAGCGACCCAACTCCCCCGGCTCGCATCGGCTGCGGAGCACAACCCGACCACCGCCGCTAGATCAGCTCCGTTCAGGATATTCGGGAACAAATAGGAATCCCCGACCGTCGGTTGCACAAACTGACCCTGGAAAACCAGGTTCGTCGTGTTGGGGTCGAGCCATACCCGGTTGACCAGGTGCGGCGGCAAGCCGGGGAAGAAATACTTCCCTTGAAAATAGCTGGAGGCCACCGAGGTTGGGATGGCCCCGACCACGCCACCGGAGATCCCGCTCAGGCCATAATTCGCCAGCACACTCTGTTTGTTCACGGTGGGGTCAAAGAGCGTTACGCTCGAGTTGGTCGGCTGGGCGATAGAATTGGTCGCAATGGACTGCTGGTAGAGCACCTGGACGCTGTTCTGACCGCGCACCGCCGCCAAATTGTTCACGGGGACCGTCAGCGTCTGGCCCGCGTAAAGCGTCGGGACTGGCTGGCCATTGACCAGCGACGGCCAAACCGGACGATAAACCAGGTTGAGGCTCGCCGCCGCCACCGGATCCCCGGCAAAACCGCCCCCGGCGTTCGCCCGCCGGAGGTAGGGAACGATCGCCCCGACCGCAGGAGGAGACGCGACCCCCGGCCAATCGAATCCCGCCAGGTTCTTATAGTAGAACTGCATCGTGAAGCTGTTCGTCGGCGTGGGCGGCGCGGCGAGGAAGGGCGGGCGGTTACTGTAGGTGACCATCGCGCCCGAATACTGATTCGTGCTGGTAATCGCCGCCGCCGCCAACCCCGATGGGATGCCACTGCCGTAAACGGTAATAGTGAGTGTGGCCGTTGCCGTCGCATTATCTCCCGTGTCCTGGACCGAAACTACCGGAGAAAACGAACCGGTCGAGGTCGGTACCCCCTGCAGCACCACGCCGTTGCCGGTTACTGCCAAGCTCAAGCCGGGCGGCAAACCCGTGCCCGATACCGTCAGCGAAGCCGTGGGCCGCGAAACCGCCAGGTTATAAGCGAAAGGCTGGTCAAGCACCGCCACCCCTCCGGGGTATGACGAACTAATCGCGTTGCTCACCGTGCTGTAACCGCCGATCTGCAGCGCCGGCAACCCGGCATGCAGACCCCGGTAAACCCAGAAGTTGTGTTTCCGGTCCTCGTACGTAAAGCCCGCGTAATAACTGAGCGCAGAGGAGCTCGAATACCCGGCCGGCAGGTCCGCGGAGTTCGCCGGCGGCGCGGTATTCGCGCTCACTCCGTTGGTATTCACCGGCGGCGCCAGCAGCGGCAAGGGCATCGGGGCCTGCAGGATGCTCCCCGCGTTCACCACATAGTCGAACAGAATTCCCTGCTCGGGCGCCTCGCGTCGCACATGAAAGGGCACTATCGCCGGGCGGCCGTCCGTGGCCGTGTAGCTGATCAGAACCCAAGGGTCGGAGGTGTAACCCACTGCGTTCGTGTTGTTCAAATCATCTCGCAACGCATAGGCCGTCCCACCCAGGATCAAACCATGCTCTTCGTTGGGATTATAGCCCGGTTTGGTGGGGTCGTTTTGCGCGTAGATGCTGGCCCCGGGATAGCCGGCCAGGCTGCCGCTGCCGGCGTTGCTCGCCAGAATAATTTCCCGCGCCGGTGTTTGCGGCCACCGCACGTTGTAGTGCCCGATCACGCTCGGCCAATAGCTCGGTTGAAAGCCCAGGCTCGTGTCCGGGTAATCCTGCCGGAACCACATCACCTCCAACACGTTGTTGCCCGGGGCTGCGTTCACCGGAATAATCGCCCCCTGATTTGCGGCCGAAAAGCCCGCGGCTAAAGGATCCAGATAGGCCGCGGCGTTGAAGCAGGTGCCATATTTTTGGATCACCGAACCCGCCAGGTAATTAGTGTCCGCCGACCTCAACTCGCCCACCGGCGCCACCAACCGGTCACCGACGTTCACCGTGTTAGTGATCACGTATGGCGCCACGGCCAAATTCGTGAATGTCATCGTACTATTGGTCGGATTCCACCCGTTCAGGCTCGAGGCCACGCTGCCGGCCAGCAGTGCGTTGTTCTTGAGGCCGGTATCCAACCAGGAGAACACCCGCTCGTAGGCCACGCTACTTCCCACCACAAACTGCAGGAGCGTCCGGTGGGCGGGGTGAGCGGCATCCAGGTAGGAATAAAACAGGCCCCCGGCGTTTAGCTGGGCCCGTACCGGGTTCAGATCCTGAAAATCCTGGTACGCCACGCTAGGCGATTCGTTTGCCGGCAGTTGCACCGCCGTCAGCGCGGCCGACAATTGGTTGCTCACCGCCGGGCGCACATAGTTGACGTATTTGGCGGGGTCGCTGGGCCAGATCTGTCGATAGCGGTTGAACAGCAGCGGCCACTGCAATCCGCCTACACCCGGGGTCAACCAGTAGGCCTGGAAGTCGTTCAAGTTAGTGGTCGGCTTGGTGGCATAGAGATTCTGCCGACCGCTGGCCAGCGTCTGTTGGTAGTAGAACTGGCTGGTGCCGTTCAGCGGAGCCACCGTGAGTTGCGAATCGTCCGCTCCGCTCTGGTAGGCCCCAATGCGCGTCCCCAGTTCCACGGTCACATCCACCGGCTGCGGCGCCTCCGTCACGTCCACGATTTCAAAACCTAAAAACCGGCGCGTGTTGTCTGATAGTTGTTCACCCAGCAGTTCCACAAAAATGCGGCCCTGCACATTGTCCGCCCGAATCTGGTTAAATGACACATCGAACCAGATGGTGTTGGTCACCGGGATGATGGTGTTCAGGTCGCCCGGTACCACGGCCCGCGGGAAGTTGTGGCTGTAAACGAAGTTGACCCGCTGCACCGTGCCCACGGGAACGGAAACCGGATGCCCGGTGTTCGCGTTCGCCCCCTCCGTCCAGTACATGGTCTGCGGCGTTTTCACTGCCTCACCCGAAACGGTATAAATATTCGTGTAGAGGATGTAAAACTGGTTGGCCTGTTCCACGTAACCGACATCCGTCGAGAGGTTCGTCGGCTTGGAACCGTTAGGCAGCGCCTTTTGCCAGACCAGGATCACCTGGCCGGGCTGGGTCGCAAATACCGCCTTCGCATTCGGACTGTAGTAGTAGTTCTGCGGCAGGTTCGTGCTAAGGAAAGGAGACGACATCCAGTACGTGGACGCCGCGCTGTTCGGGAGCAAACCACCATTTTCATCATTCGATGGCGGCGAGATGGCCGATCCAAAAGGAAAGGAAGAAGCTTTAAGCTGGTAAGGGGAGCCGACCTGCGCTCCCCGCAGAATCGCTACCACGTTTCCTCGCGCATCCTCCTGGTGCGGCCATTGCATGAAAGCCACCTGCTGTGCGAAGGAAAGCTCAGAATTCAGACTCCAGGGGCTCTGGGAACTCCGCCCCACCAAGGGCAGGCCGCCGAAAGTCACGGCACTCTGGAATTGGCCCGGGGCGGGATTTCCGGGCGGGTACAGCACATTGGACCCAAAGCCGGCCTGCTGACTGGGGGTCGGGGCCTTGCCGTTGGACCCATGGGGGTTGTTGGTCTGGCTGGAGAGGGGCTCTCCCCCTTGCGAACCGGCGTTCACCCCAGGCGGGTACACCCCCGGGAACAAGGCCCGGTCTGGAAACACAAACATGGGACCGTTCAACCCCAACGGGGTCGCCGGCACCTGGGCCCTGGCCGCGGCCGCCAAGCTGCCCCAAACCGCCACGGCCGCCACCCAAAGGCCGGCGCGCACCAGGGCGTGCCGCGCCTGGTCGCCGCACCCGTTCGGCGGCAGCCCCCTTCGCTTTACAATCTGTAAGAACCGATTCATGTGGGTCTTGGTTTCCAAAGTCGTTAACTACACCCAAAGCCAGGCCTTCCAGCCCGAGCGCGTGGCTTACTTCCGTTCCAGCGAGGCCAGTTCCTTGTCCTGCTCGGAATCCGAGTGCGCCTTCTCCAGTCGCGCAAACCGCGCTTCCATCGCGTCCAACTTCGCCGCCAGGCTCCGGTTCTCGTCCCGCAACGTCTCCACCTCCGCCTTCTCGGCGGCCAACTGCCGCGCCAGTTCCTGCGTGGCGGAAACGTTCAGCATGGAAATGGCGTCATAGTCCACGCTCCGGAAATCCGACACCTCACGCCCATAAACGAAAACCGGCCCATTGATCGGCTCCTTGACTCGAAAACCGGTGCTGGTCACTTGGGTCACCTCGTGCAGGTCTGAGCCTTGCTCGTTCACCAAGCGCACCTTGTCGCCGAGTTTCAACGCCGCCTTTAAAGGCGCGGTCAGCGCGATCAAGCCCCCGTTTGCCTCCGCTTTCGCATAGATGTCGGGCACCACCCCGGTCGTGCGGGAGACCGCCTGCGGATAAACCCCTTCCACCTGCTGCGCAATCACCTTCTTGTACGGACGGTCGCCCTGCGTGACCGCGTCGACCATGGTGTAGTCCGTCACTTCGATCCCCATCAGCTTGTTCAGATCCGCGCCGCCGTCCGACCGTCCGCCGACCTTCTTGAGCCGAGCGTCGGAAGCGATGATCATCGCGCCGGACAAAATGTCGCCCGTGGCGATGATGGAGGGGTTGTCGGTGGTCACATAACCGGTCGTCAACGCCAGCGAGGGCGTCCCAGTGTAGCCAAGTCGCATGAAACTCCCGGCGTAGCCCGTCAGGCTCACTGCGACATCCAGCGGCGCCCGCGGCGCCGTCGTCCCAATCCCCACACGGCCCGAAAAGTCCGCGCTCCCCGCCACCGACAGCGTATTAGCCGGGGCCGTGGTCCCAATACCAAGGCGAGGTGTCGGATAATGCGTCAGATACATGATCCGCGCCGCCTTGTTGCCATTGTCCCCCCGCAAAAAGCTCAACCCACCATCATTTGGCATCATCCCCAAGTTCCAGGTTCCCACGCTGGATTCGGCCAGGCTCAGCAAACACCCCGTGCTGGCCGCCCCGATCGCGCTCACCGCGGTGCCGTCGCTGTCGCTCCACGTCCCGTTCAAGGTCAAGCCGGCATAAAGTGCGGTGGTGCCGATGCCCACCTTGCCATTGCCCTTAATGCGCATCGTTTCCGTAAACGCCGCACTGGAGCCGTACCCAAACACAATGTCCGCCGCCAAGGTATCGGTATGGATCTGCAGCTTGGAGGATTGGACCCCGAACCCATAGTGGGAACCGGAGTTGCCGTAAAGGCTGATCTTGTCACCGAACGTGCTGGCGAAGTTCAACGGGAAGCCTGGCGAGTCCTGGCCAATGCCGACAAAACCGCTCGTCCCACCGGGTGCGATCGTCAAGCTCGAACCCCCGTTGTTTACGAACAGCCCCAAAGGATGGTTGCTGAGGGTGCCGAGGAACCCGCCGGCACCGTTAATGTAGCTGCCGACCTGGACATTGCCGTCGGTGTGGACAAAACCGAAAGTGCCGACGGGGGTCTTCAAAGTCACCGGGTACGTAGGTGAAGTTGTCGTGCCAATTCCGATATTCCCGTTGTTCAGCACCGTCAGGCGAGGCTGGCCAGCGGTGAACAAGGCCAAGTCATTTTGCAGGCCCGTCGGCGTGGCACTCCGTTGGGAGGCGATCCCCTCGGTGCCCGCCGAGCCAAAAGTCAGCGCGGTGTTCGTCAGCAAGGGTCCGGAGTTGAGGTTGGCTCCATCCACCACCAACCCGTTCCTCACCACCAACCCGTTGGCCGCCGCGCTCGGACCGGTCAGCGCCGTGGCGTTGGCCGCCAGCAACGCATAGGGGCTCGTGGTAAGCCGCAAGCGCGGGCTGATCTCAAAGTCTGGAGACGCCAATCCCTGCACCGTCAAACCCAAATACCTGGACGAGGCGTCCGCCCCGCTGAACACGCTGCTCAGATCGTTGGTGAAGAACGTGGTACCGAAGGCGCTGCCATTCCCCAGCATGACGGTGAAATACCCGCGGTCCACGGTCACCACCTGCTGTTCGGCCCAAAGCGTAGTCGCTGGTAAGGCGGAAGATGGGTCATTATAGATGCGGAAGACCACGTTGTAATTCTTGGGCGTATTCGTGGCCAGCGGGAACCCGTTCGCATCGGTCAGGTAACCCTGGTAGCTGATTTGCCCGGGCGGGCGGCCGTTGGATTGCGCCAGTACGGGCGCAGCGGCGGCGACCGCGAAAACCAGGGCGGCCAGGCGGAGCAGCGTGTTCATTGAGTTCTGGTCGTGTTTCATGATCGTTGAAAAGGTCTAAATGGAGGTGTCGTTTATCGAGGTCGGGTCAAGGTGGAGATCGGGCTCAGCCGGTTCAGCGTGAACGCCCCGGCCACATTGAAGGTGCGCGCCGCGCCAGCGGCCCCGCGGACGGTGATCGCTTCCCCATAACTGCCCGAGAGCGACTGCCCATACTGCGTCAGGCTGTTATAGTCATTCCCGGGGCCCGCGATGTTCAGCGTGATCTGGCGGTCGAGTTGGAAGGACTCCGAGCCCAGCGGCAACTGGTTCTGCTTCGTCGCATCCAGGTTGTCGTGGTCCGGGTGGTAGGTATGGAGAAAAGGGTTGTTGATCTGGTCGTCGTAAGCAACCGAGGCCAGCGTCGTCAGGCTCGCGCCGGGAGCAAGCTGCCCCGTGAACGGCCAGGTCTGGTTGTTCGTGGTCCACGGAAACTGAATGGCCGAGATCCGCCGCGCCGTGCCCAACTGCGCCGGGTCGAGCACACTCTCCGCCGTCGCCACGACCGTGTTGCTGTTCACATCCTGACCGTAAAACACGCGCTGCATCAGGTTCGCATTCGCCCCGTCGTTATGCACGATCAGGGTGATCGGATACGCGGAAGCAGTCCCCCCCAGGTTCGTATTCACACCGGTCACCACGTAAGCCCCGTTGGCGCCTTGCACGGGCGCCCCGCTCCCATCGGTTTGGTAGCTCTTCAGATACGCGGAGACCTGGGAAACCGCCGCCTGGCCGACCCACAAACCGGCGTACGAACCCGCCACCGCCGACACGGGCACGTCCACCTGGCTCAGCCCGTACGAGTCGTTGAACCGCAAGATCCCGGCGTAATAGGCTCCCGGGTTGTTCGTCAGCACCGCCCGGTTCACCCCGAACACCACAGTGACGACCGACCCCGCCTGCCCTGCAGGCGCCAAGGTCCAACTCAGACTGCCCGCCGTCGCCAGATCGGTGGCGCGGTAGGTCAAGTTGGTCGAGTTCTGCGCGCCGCGCACCACGACCGGCACCAAACCGGCGATGGGCGTCTGGCCGGCCGGAGCCACCTGGGAACCAACGAGCGAAAGGGACACCGTCAGGTTCGACACACTCTGGTTGCTGAGGCGGAAACTGGTGCTGCTCGCCGAGGCGCCGAAGGCTGTGGCCCCGGGTGAAACATCCACCGAGAACGGGCCATAATAGGAATTCACAAAGCCCGGCGCCGACAGCCAAAACGCCTGGCCAGGATTCACCGCGACCGTGTGGTAGAAATTCACCTGCGCCGGGTTGTTGGAGGAAAGGTCCCCCCCGCCGTACTGGTAGAAGGTGGCGCTATTGGACAACCCCGGCGCCAGCGTCAGAAACTGGTCCAGCAACGGCGACTGCGGCGACACCGTGCGGAAACCCACCAGATTGATGCTGCTGCTGCTCCACGCGTAATTGGGGGCGGCGGCCTTCCCGACGATGTTCCAGGTATAATTTCCCGCCGCGGTCGAGTGGACCAGGTAAGCGGCGTTGGGCGCCAGTGCGGCCAGGTTGCGGCTCAAACCGGTGCTCAACCGAGCCCAGTTCGCCCACTGGCTGTTCCCCGTCACCGGGTTCTGGATACTCGTCACGTACTGCACCGGGCTGACGGTCGGCTCCCACATCCAAATCTGGTCAATCGGGTTCGTCGCATCGCTCCCCACCAGGTAATCCAGATTGGTGTAGGAGGCATCGACGAACACGTACACTGCCGTCCATCCCGGTTTGATGGTCAGGGACTGGGTCTCCCACTGGGCGGCCACGCGCGCCGCCCCGCTCAACCACACCACCACACCGGCGCACAACGCCAGGCTTTGCTTCTTCATACGTCGCAATCCATCGAACGCCGCGCGCACTCCGCGCCGCCGCCCCGCCCGGGGCCGCCGCGGCCGTGCCACCCCCGGCTCGCCGGGGGCGCGCAGTCACGCGTTCTGCAGACTACAACGCCATTAAGGAAAAAATATGACATGGATTAGCGCAACAAACCACTCCGCCGCCCCCCCCTCGGCTCAAGCAGGGGGTGGAATCGCCCCCCCGAGCAGCGGCGCCAACCGGTCCCCGCGGGCGAACGGAGCCAAGGCTGCCGCCACTGCGGGCGCGGAGGCAAACCGCGCGGCCGGATTTTGGGCCACCATCCGATCTACCACCGCGGCCAACCCGCGGGGCAAACCGGCGCGCTGGGCAGCGAGCGGGGGGACGGGGTCGCGGGCGATGCGGACCAGTTTGAAGTAAAGCGTCGTGGCGCCGCCGCCACCCGCATGAGGGGGCGCCCCGGCCAGCAGGCGGTAAAGGGTGGCACCCAGGCCATAAATATCCGTCCGCGGGTCCACCCCGCGCGGATCCTCGATTTGCTCGGGCGCCACGTAATCCACCGTCCCTAAGAACTCCCCGGTCAGCGTCAACTCGCCGCCCGTCCCCTCGCTATGGGCAAAGCTGGCCAAGCCAAAATCCAGCACCCGCACTGCGGGCGCCGCCCCCGCCGATGCGGCCAACATGAGGTTGCCGGGTTTCACGTCGCGATGCACCAGGCCGCGCTCATGCGCGTGCGCCAACGCCTGGGCCGCTTGCCGGATCAGTTCGCACGCCGCCGCCGCCTCCATTTGCCCCCGGGCTTGCGCTTGAGCCGCCACGCCGACATCGACTCCCTCCAGTAATTCCATGGCCAGATACCAAATCCCCCGGCGGCACCCCGCCCCCAGCGCGCGCACAATGCCCGGATGATCCAACGTTTGCACCGCCCGGATTTCCCGCTCGAAACGCGCCGCCACCGTCGCCGAAACCGGCCCGTTGCCCAGCACCTTAACCGCCAACCGCCGCCCCGTGGCCCGCTCCGCCACTTCATAAACCACGCCGGCTCCGCCCCGACGCACGAGGCGCTGGAAACGCCACTCAGGAAAGGCGGCTGCCACCCCCTCGGCGCCACCCGATGGGGAATCGCTTTCGGCGGTCGACGGAAGGGCCCCCGCCCCCGGCGCCCACCACCGCGGCTCGGCCAATCCAAACGCCCAGGAAACGCGCGGCAGGCGCGCGGGGCACGGAATGGTCGCGGAAGAGAAAACGTCGCTCAGGCCCATGAAAGCTCAGCGGCGCCCCTCCAAGATTGCTTCCCTTGGTTGTTGAGTCACCATTTATTGCTACGCATATAGCATAAAATGGTTACTACAATTTATCAAGTGTTTTTGAGGCTTGGCTTTTCGCTTGCCGCTCGCTTTACCCCCCCCCATGCTAAGGCCCAGTCAGAATGTCAGACGCCGCAACATCGAGTTCGTTCCCGGAGACGCACTGGTCGGTCGTGATCCAACTCCGATCGGCCTCGGAGCCGGCGCGCCAACGAGCGCTGGAAGCCCTGTGCGAGCAATATTGGCAGCCGCTATACGCCCTGGCCCGCTTCGCCGGCCGCAGCCCTCACGACGCCGAGGACCTGGCGCAGGGTTTTCTCACGCGCTTGCTGGAGCGCGGCGACCTGGGCGCACCCACGCCGGACCGGGGCCGGTTCCGCACGTTCTTCCAGGCCGCGTTTCGGAACTACATGATCGACGAAGCGCGGCGGGAGAACCGGCTTAAACGGGGTGGCGGAGAGCGGGCCATACCATTGGATTTCGCGGCCGGGGAACGCCGGGTTCAACAAACCCTGGCGGACGGCGCGACCCCGGCAGCGGCCTACGACCGGCTGTGGGCGAGCACCCTGCTCCAGCACGCGGTCACAGCCCTCCGGAAAAAGTACGAGCAACGCGGGCGGTTGCCCACCTTTACCGCCTTGGCGGTGTTTCTCGACGGTGACAGCCTGGCACCGAGCTACGCGGAGCTCGGCGCCCGCCTCGGGCAAACGGAGAACACCATCGCCGCGCAGGTGAGCCGGCTGCGCCGGGAGTTTCGGGAGGCCTTGCGGCGGGAAGTGGCTGCCACCCTAGCCGACCCCGGCGAGACGGAAGAGGAGATGCGCTACCTGCTGCGCGCCGCCGAATAGCCCGGCCTCGGCCCGCGCCGCCGCAGGTCCCGCAACGCCGCCTCCGCCGCGTGAAAACCGCACATCCCATGCACCCCGCCGCCGGGCGGGGTCGAGGCCGAAGAAAGGTACAGTCCGGGCACGGGGATACGATAGGGTGTCGAGCTCAGGATCGGCCGGGCCAGAATCTGCCGCCAATCCATCACTCCGCCGCTGATGTCGCCTCCGACCAGGTTCGGGTTCTCCGCCTCGAGTTGGGCGCAGGAAGAAGCCCGCCGGGCCAGGACACGGTCACGAAACCCGGGGGCGAACCGCTCGATCTGCCGTTCCATCCGGTCGGTCATATCCACCGTCGACCCGTGCGGCACAAGGCAGTAGGCCCAGGCCGTCGAACACCCTTCCGGCGCGCGACTCGGATCGCACAGCCCCGGCTGGCTCAGGATGACAAACGGCCGCTCCGGTTCCCGCACCGTTCGCAGGTAGGGGAAAAGGGGGCCGTCTGCCGGCAGCGTCCGCAACACGGCTTCGACTTCGTCCCCGAAATGAACGAGCGCAACGGAGCGGGTTTTCCGGCGTGTATAACCGATGGTGCGGTTTTCCCAATCGATGTCGCCGGCCTGCAAGCAGGCCAGATCGGTTTGCGACGCCCCCAGGTGCCAGGCCAGTTCGTAGAACGCCTTCCGTTACGGGTTGGTCTCCCGTTCGATGATCTGCTGGTGCTCGGCCAGGGTAATGGCGCGTTTTTCCTTGTAATGAATGGCAGGCCATTGGCGCTTGGGGATGATGGGCCAGGGCAGCCAGTTCATGTCCTGGCAGACGTTGTGCAACTTACGGAGGAAGACGTTCGTGCTGACGGTGCCTTCCTCGACCACCGCCAGGAGTTCCTCGGCCCGGGTCTCGACCACGATCCGACGCCGCACGGGATCGAAGGCGTGATCCTCGATGGCGGTTATCCATCGTCGCTGGTTCTCGGCCTTTTTGGTGGCGAGCAGGGCATCCATAGCCTGCTGCCAGGTGCGCGTGGCGACGCCCGAATCGCTGCCGGCCAGATAGGCTTTGGCGATTTGGAGATTGAGCGCGGGTTGGCGCAAAGCCTGCTTTTTGGCCAGGACGATTTGGCCAGCCTCGTTCTCATTGGAGGTGGCGAGGCTGGTTCGTTTGCCGGTGAGGCTGTCAACGCAATAGAACTTCGCCCCACGTTCGCCTCGGCGGATCAGACGGTATCGCTTTTTCATACGCTCAGCACGATTGCCAGCGTATTCCTCGGCGACTCCCTCGCGTTAGCAAGCAGTGGGCGAGCAGGGAATATTAGTGCCGGAGTACTCGCAGAGCACCGAAATTGGTGCCCTTTGCCTCGCGTTATCCTAACTCATTGCTGCATCATCAGTTAGAGATGGATGCGAGGGTCGGAATCGAGCGGTTTCTGCTCTGTTTTCTGAGGGGAAAATCGCAGGAAATCCCCGGAAGTCAAGGCTACTCGGCAACTACTCGCCACTACCGGTTCCCGCACATCCACTACTCCTCTACTGAAGAATTCACTGAAGGTGCCGGGGATGAGTTGGCCAGCTCCACCGGAGGTCGGACTGATCTATTCCCTCTGGGCGGTGCATCAGCCTTGAGCGCGGAACGAAGGTAAGCGTCATCCGTAGCACCACTAGCGGCACGCTCTGGCGGCGGCGTAAAGTGGGGCCATGACAAATGAGATCCTGTCTGAAACGGCGGTGCTCAAGACCGACACCGTGGGTCGCGTGCAAACTCCGCGCGACCGCCGCGAAACCCTCCTGGAAGAGTTCGATCGTAGCGGGCTCAGTGCAGCTCGCTTCGCCACGCTGGTCGGGATCAAGTATTCCACCTTCGCCGCCTGGGTAGCCCGGCGCCGTAAGCAGTGCGGTGAAGTTTCCACCCCAGCCCGAGCCGACGAGCCGGTGCGCTGGCTGGAGGCCGTAGTCCGCGACGCTCAAACCCCGGTTTGCCGCCCCGTGGTTCCGCTCACCTTACGGCTGCCTGGGGGAAGGGCGATCGAGTTGAGCGGCCCCGACCAGGTGGACCTAGCCGCCGCCTTGGTGCGGGCGCTGGAGAAAGGGCTGGCGCCATGCTGAGTTTTTCCGGGAGCCTCAAGGTCTTCGTCGCCCTCGCCCCCTGCGATATGCGCCAAGGGTTTAACGGCTTGTACACCGCCGTGAGCGAGCGGTTGGGGGAAGATCCCAAGGGGGGAGCGCTTTTTGTCTTTTGCAACCGCCGACATACCCGGATCAAGATCCTTTGCTGGGATGGCACTGGGCTGTGGGTTCTGACCAAACGTCTGGAGGCCGGCACGTTCGCCTGGCCGAAAGTGGCGGAGCCGGAGCAGACCAAGCTGGCGCTGACCCCGCAGGCCCTGGCGATGCTGACCGACGGTGTGGACTTGCGGGGCGCTAAACTGCGGCCGTGGTACGAACGGCCAGAGTGAGCCCAGGGGGCGAAACCGGCCGCACGAAAAAAAGCGCGATAAAGTTTGAACGGTTTGGGGGGGCCGGTGATCGGATCTCCAACGAATGACCGTGCGCGAAAATGAACTGACCCAGCAACTGGCCGCCTGCCAGGCGGAGTTGGCGGTCGTGCGTGCGGAGAACCAACTGTTGCGCCAGGAGAACCAACTGTTGCGTCAAAAGGTGGACCTGCTGGTGCATCGCTGCTTTGGGGCGAGCAGTGAGAAGCTCGATCCCGCGCAACTGGACCTGCTCCAACTGCCGGGAACTCCGGTCGCCACGGAACCCGTCGCCCCACCGCCGCCCAGCGCGCGTCCGTCGGCTCCACGCCCCCGGACCGTCCGGGCACCGCGGCTGCCGGACCACCTGCCGGTGGTGGAGGAAGTGGTGGATCCGGAAGTGGTCAAGGCGCAACCCGAGCACTGGCGTTTGATTGGGGAGGAAGTCAGCGAGCGGTTGGATTTCGAGCCGGGCCGGTTTCTGAAGCGGCGGTTGGTGCGGCGCACGTATGTGCCCCGGGTCACGACGGACGAGGCCGTGCCGGTAACCGCGCCGCTGCCCCCTTGCCTGCAAGAGCGGGGACTGGTGGCGCCCGGGCTGCTGGCGCATGTGTTGGTCAGCAAGTATTGCGACCATCTGCCGCTGTATCGGCTGGAGCAAATCTTTGAGCGTCGTTACGGCGTGAACGTGCCGCGCCAGACCATGGCCGGTTGGGTGGCACTGGCCGCCGAGTGGCTCCAACCGATTTACGAGGAGATTCAGGCCGGGGTGCTGGAAGAGGGCTACGTCCAGTTGGACGAAACCCCCATTGAGTATCTGGAGCCGGGCCACGGGCAGACGCGGGTGGGTTTTCTGTGGGTGGGCAGCCGGCCCCAGGGCGATGTCTTCTTCGCGTGGCGAACCAGCCGGGCGGCCGCCTGTTTGGACACGATTATCCCCGTAGATTTCAAGGGTACGATCCAAGCCGACGGCTACGCCGGGTATCGGGCGTTTGTGCGCGGGCGGGACGGGGGGATCGTGTTGGCCGGATGTTGGGCGCATGTGCGGCGCAAATTCCACGAAGCGCGCGGGCAGTTGCCACGGGTCAGCGCCTGGGTGCTACGGCACATTCAAAATATCTACCGGGTGGAAGCGCGGTTGCGCGAGCTGGGAGCGGGTCCCGCCCTGCGCGCCGCGATACGGGCGTTTGAGAGTCGGCCGATAATAGAGCGGCTGCGGCTGGCACTGACCCGGTTGAAGGGCTCGGGGCGCATTTTGCCACAGAGTCTGCTGGGGGCGGCGATCGACTATGCCTTGGGACTGTGGCCGACGTTGGAGGTGTACCTCGGAGATGGCCGGGTAGAGATCGATAACAATTTGGTGGAAAACGTAACCCCGAGCTTGGGGTTACGTTTTTTATGCCGAGGTGCCGATAATGCCGAGTACCCGCGACCAGAGCGTATCTGCCTACGCGTATCGCGATTGTTCCTCGGCATAATCAAATCGCTTCGAGAAAGGCCAATAATCGCGAAGACTCCTGCACGGGCCGACGTCGAGGCGGCGTGGGTTCTGTCAGGCGCTTGAGGCAGGCCGCCTTCATTTTGAGATCGGCTTCCACGTAGCCGTGGGTGGTAAGGGGTTTGGCATGGCCGAGCCAAAGGGCGATGACCTCAAGCGCAACGCCAGCCTGAAGCAAGCTCATCGCGCAGGCATGGCGAAAGGTGTGGCAGGTAATCCGACGCTTGTCGAGCGAGGGGCAATGCAGGGCGGCCTTGCGAACGGCTAAAGCGAGACGGAAAGCAACGCCATCCCGGCTCAACGGCTCCCGGTTTCTATTGGTGAAGATCGCCTGCTCAAGCGTGAGGCGATTCGTTTTGCACCATTGCCGCAGGAGCCGTTCGGTCCCAGCCCATACCGGCACTGTCCGCTCCTTGCGGCCTTTACCGTGGAGGTGGACCGCACGGTCGAGCAAATCCTGAGGCCGGAGCTGGAGGGCTTCAGAAATGCGTGCACCGGTGTTGTAAAGAAAGGTGAACAGTAACCGATCGCGCTGGCCAGAACGAGTCGTGGGATCCGTGGCGGCGAGCACGGCGTCGATCTCCTCCCGGGTCATGAAGCCCAGCACCCGCTTGGGGAATTTCTTTTGTGGTATCGCCAAAATGCGATGGCCGATCCCGATGAAGTTGACGCCGATGGCCTCCCCGAGCACGAACCGGATGAAGGTTCGGATCGCCGCCAGCCGCACATTGCGCGTTCTGGCGGTGTTACCGCGAGTGCTCTCCAGGTAATCGAGAAAGGCCAGCACCGTCTCGGGGTTTAAGGCGTCGAGGGTCAGTTGATCAATGGGCCGGCGAGAGCGCTGCGAGAGAAAGGAAAGCAGCAATCGGAACGTGTCGCGGTAGCCGTTCCGGGTGTGCGGGCTGAGGTTGCGCTGGGAAACCAGATGCTGAGCGAAAAAGCGCTGCACCAACTCGGGTAGTTCGTCAGGATGCATGGCGGTCCTTGTGAAAGTGGCGGAAACGCTCGCTGGCAACCTGCAGGGCATTCGGTTCGCTGGAGACATACCACCAGGTCGAGTTGAAGGTGCGGTGGCCGAGATAACGAGCCAGTAGCAACAGATGATGGGCGAGGGGCTGCGATTGACGGCTCCATCGCGAAATCCGCTGCGAGGCGAACGTGTGGCGAAAGTCCATCAGTCGCACCGGGCGGTGTCCGCTGGCGGGGACCAGATCATGGGCGAGACGCCGAAAGACCTTTTCCGTTCGGCGTGCGCTGAGCGGTTGACCGGTCGCGCCCACAAACAAGGTCTCCCCCCAGGGGAAAAGCGTCTGGCGCTTCCGGCGGTAATATTGCAGGGCGTTGGCTGTCGTGGGATGGAGCGGGAGCACCCGCTCGGGGCTGAACTTGCATGGCCGGATGCGTAGCGTGCCCTCATCCACGTCGAGATCCCGCCAACGCAGGCGCAGTGCTTCGCCCGGCCGGATGCCCGTGCATGCCAGCAGCCCAATCAATGTTTGGTAGGTCAACGGATGCAAGGGGGAGCGACCGGTTTCGAGCAGTCGGGCGCGGCGAAGAATGAGTCTGACTTCCGTGGAAGTGAACAGGTGGGGGCTAACGCGCTGAAAACCTGGCCCAAGCAGATACGGGTCTGGAATCTGCGTCCGGGAATCGAGTGACGCGCAATAGCGGGCAAATCCACGCACCATCCCCAGCCGTCCCGCGCGCGTGTTGGGACGGGCCGATGGCACAGCGGTGGCCCATTGGATCGCCAGCGCACTGGTTAACGGCTTTCCTGGAGCCTCTCGATCGGCGAAACGCCCAAAATCGAGGAGCAGCTCGGCCGCCCGCATGCGATAGCCGAGTTTGCGCCGAAATGCCAGGTAGCGGCGCACCAAAATTAGCTTCGACGGTGAATGGTGATCGGCCATGGCTGCGCAAGCGCCCGAAGGTCTTTGGTTTGGGTGTAATGATCCGTGGTGGCAACGAGACGATGGCCGAGCAAATCGGCGATCTCCTTAGTGGTTGCCCCGTGGGCAAAGAGCCTGGTAGCAAACGAATGACGCAAGCGGTGCGTGCCGAACCAGCCAACAAACCCGCAGCGACGATAGGCTCGATCCATAGCGGCGGCTATCGCCCAGGAGGACAGGGGCCGTCCTCGCAACAGGGTTTGCCCGACGAACAACTGCTCGGCATCCGTGCGCGGTCGATGCCGAAGATAGTTGCGCAAGGCGCTCGCCACGTGGGCTGGTAATGGCAGTTGGCGCCCGGGGCTCGCTTTCGCGGCCGGGACGGCAAGCGTTTGCAGCTCCCAGTTAATGTCCTGGAGGCGGAGCCTGGACACCTCGACCGCGCGCAGCCCCAGGTCGATAAGACAAACCGCCATCGTGTAGTCGCGCTGGCCCTGGCTGGAACTGCGGTCGAAAGCCGCGAGGAACTTCTGCCTTTGGTCTTCGTTGAGGACCTCGGGAAATCTCTGTCGGCCGAAATCAGCCACCTTCGGCACGGCCAGCACCAGCACCGGCGAGCATTCGCCTTGCAGATGCATGAAGCGAAGAAACTGCCGCAGAATCGAGAGGGCGTCGTTGACGCTCTTGGGACTGAGGCTGCGGCAGCGCGACGCCGCATACCGCCGCAGGTCTTCTGCCTGCACGAAATCCCAGCGCAACGGTCGGCCGCGAAACTGCCAGGCCAAGTAGTGGTTGAGGGCACGGAGGGCGGCTACTCGGGTGCAGTCAACAAGTGCTCGATCAACTCGTAGAAAATGCTCATAGGCATCCAGCCATTCCTGCCAGCGCGGGCGGGGAACCGGTTCGCGAAAGTGGCCGGTGAATCGGAGCCATTGAAGGAGTCCTGACTGTCGCGGTCTTCGCGACGTGGCCTTACAGCGCGGCAGGCAGCCACGCATAATCCAGGGCACATCTCGCCGCCGCAGCATTGCCGCACATCGCCTTCGACCAGCCAAGTAGCGCGCTACTTTCCGGAGAAATCGGCAGTAAACTGCGATGGTGAACTCCGCCGTGTGACGCTGCCGGAGGTAGTCTGTGAAGCCTCCCTGAATGAGATCGAGGTCGGCCTTCAGTCGCCTCGCAGGGTCCTTGGCGTTACGCTGGCACAACATACGTCAGACTGGATACCTCGGTTGCACAACGACCAACACTTCAGAAACACCGCGGCGCAGGAAAGGTCGCGCTCCTTCCGTCCGGTCGCTGATGCCCCGCAGCCGGGCTACGATAATGCCGAGGAGCCGATCCTACGCTCAAAGCAGGGCTTGGTCGCAAGCGTTCCTCGTCGTGGGTACTCGGCATTATCGGCACCTCGGCATAAAAAACGCTATCCGGCCTACGGCGTTGGGCAAGAAGAACTGGCTGTTCGTGGGGGAAGCGGAGGCTGGCCAGCGTGGGGCCATTATCTATACGATCATCGAGAGTTGCCGCCGGCGGGGCGTGGACCCCTATGCGTATCTGCGGGATGTCCTCACGCGCCTGCCGTTCATGACCAATCACCAGATCTCGGAGGTGACTCCCGAGGCCTGGTGCAAAGCCCGCCAGGCCCAGAAACGCGCTGCGTAACCGCCAGAGCGTTATGCTCTGGCGCCTCTCCTTTCTCCGCAGTTTACCACGCTCACCGGCTCCGGTCGACCGGTGGTACGGATGACGCTTACGAACGAAGCGGCGAGCCGGCGAGTACTTCAGGAGACCTTCGAAGTAGATCCGAAGGCGATGTGTTACAGGCCGCAGTGCAGTCGTGCGGTTTTCGTTTTTCGACCAAACTGGCATCAAAACCTTCAAGACCCGACCGGGCATGTCGTGGAGGGCCGCCGTTCAGCCGCACTGCCGTCGTAGCCAAAGTGCCGTCAGCAGCGCCCTCTTCGCCCTTTCTTGACCCCCGAGGGCTCGAGTCGCGCCGCTCCAGCGCACCGTTGCCTTGCCGCGTAAACTGCCCGCTACGCCCTGCTTCCGCGCTCTCCAGGCATTCGTCACCCGACCCGTTCCCATCGTGCCTCCAGACCAGGAGGTTACGACAGGACCCCGGCCGCAGAGCGCGACCAGGGATACGGTAGAGCCTGTCCCTAAACAGGCAGTTTTCAAATGCTGCTTCGTGTGTTGGGTAGAATTCGTGCGTGACGCGTGTAATATCGATTTGTCGGGGCGGGTAGGCAACAGAAATCTCGTTAAATCTCGTTAAATCTCAGTTTCCGGGCACAGTCTGTCTGTCCAGGTGGCTTCCGGGAAACTATCGCGGCGCAGTTATGCCGCTTTCGCTAAGACGGCCCGCTGCTTCTTGACCTTGCGCAGCCGCGCCAGCATCCACAGGTTGTGCGTCAACACCCCCCACGCCAGGCTCAGTTCCCGGTGTTCGGCTCCCTTAGCCCGCATTGGCCGCCCCAGGAATCCCTGCTTGAGAATGCTAATGCGCCCTTCGGTCTGCGCCCGGCGACGCTGCAAACGGGCAAACTTCGGACTCGCCATCCGCCGCCTCAACTCCGCAGGTTTGCGCGGGCACAGCCCGTCGAAGGTGCCCCCTTGCTCGAGCGTTCGACTGTTATCGGCGGTGGCAAAGCCCCGATCCGTAACCACGGCGCCGACGTGGTGTCCGGTGCCTTCCCACACCCGCAGCAAGCTGCCAAAGAGCAACTGGCTGTCGGCGGGAGCCACGTCGCCGAAGAACTCGTAGTCCACAATAACCCCTTGTCGGTTTTCCCCCAGCAGCACCGTGTTGCCGAACTCCACCTCCGCACCGGCCTTGCCCCGTACGATGACTCGCACCGCGGTGTCATACAGACTGAGGATCTTATCGGCGTTGGCCACCGGCCGGGCTCCGATAATGCGCTCATGGGCCTGCTTGACCGCTTTGGGCAGCAACTCCAACACCCCATCAATGCGGCGCAGGATCTGGTCGGTCTGACCCCGCGTCAGTTCGGTCCGCTCCCACTGCGTGTCCAGCAGGTCCCGATGCCGCCGCGCGTGAGCGCGCACCACCCGGGTCAGTTTCTTCATCTGCCGCAGCACGCGCTTGCGGCCCCGCTTGCGCCCCGCGCGCCGGGCTTGCTGGGTCATGGCGATGCTCAGCCGGTTCATCTGGCGCAAGAATCCTTCGGGGGCCTGCATGCGTTCGCGCAGACCCGCCCTCCGGATTAACAAGGTCGCCTTCATCAGTGTGCGCACACCGTCGCGCAACAGCACCCAGTCGGTCGGGAAGTGGATGTTCGCCTTGAGCGCGGTGCTATCCAGGAAATACGTCTCCAGGTCCAGCGCCTCGGCCAGCCGCAGTTTTTTGGGTTGGTCCACCGCGGCTTTGAGCAGGCCGTCGATCACCTGGCGCATCTGATCGGCGGGCAGCCAATGGGCAAAGCGTTGCACCTCGCTCTTGGAGGGCACGCGCACCTGGTCCAGCGCCCCGACCAGGCAGAACCATTGGTAGAGCGGGTTGCCGGCCAGTTGGCAACTGAGCCCGCGATGGCCTTCCTGCAAGAGGGTCCGCAGCACGGTGCAGCGCAACGCCCGGCGGGAACGCTGTTGGAACTTCTCTTGTTCCCGCGCCGTCGGCTCCCCGGAACCGGCGCGCTTCCAGCGGGCCAGTGCGCGCTGGACAAAGTCCCGCTCCAGCTCGCTGTCGCGCAAAAGGGCGTCGATTTGCTCCAAGCGCTGGCGTAAGGTCAGGTAGTCAACGTTCCCGACAATGGTGGGCAGCCGCGGGCTAAGCTCCTCGGGAAACGGAATAATCTGGCAAACCATGACGCTAGTCTCTACACTAGCTTCAATTATGGCAACAAAAGAATCGTTACGACCCCAGAAAATGCAAATCACCTATCCGTTGCGCGTGCAGGCCATCCGTTCGCGCGGACAAAATCCCCGGCTCTACGTGAGCTTCCCCCTGGCCTTGGCGGCCGCCATCGGCCTGGAGCCGGGTGAAGAGGTCCAATGGGAGCTACTCGATCGCGGCGAACTGCACCTCTTACGCCCCACGACCCCGGCCCCGGCGGCCAAAGCCAAGGCGGACAAATAGATGGTGGCGACCCGTCATAAGGGCACGATTTGACGCTTCTTCAGAAAATCGCCCCGGCTTCCTCATGCCCCAAGCCCAAGCGACGCCAATAACGATAAGCTTCTCCACCCGCGGGGACAGGCTCTACGGTAGGAACTCGGCAACCGTTATGTTTCTCGGCGGGACTGCCCTTCTGGCCGCACGGTCAGCACGAAGTCCGAAGCCAACTGCGTCGTAACCCCGCAGCGGCACTCGTCGACGCGCGGTTCTACTTCCGTCTCAGCCTGGTTTGGGTGATCTCTACGACGGGAATTCGGCTCATTACGACGTCAGAAAAGTTCGTAACAGGTACTGGCCGATGCCGTCCTGCATCTGATCACCTGGGAGAACTCAATTTCCGCGTTTTTCTGTCCAGACAATGGGATCACCTCAGTTCCGCCAGTGAGTTAGCATCTTGGGCGCGTGGTATTCGTGCTCGGTATCCGTGACATGACATACGTCACGGCTGGCGTGTCGAGTTCGTCTCGATGCCTGTTCCAATCACTTCTAAAACTTTTCCAATCGGGACGTATTGGACATGAAAATCGGAAAAAAGCACCGCAAGCTTGCCAGCCTGTGCCGTTGTTGATTTCCAGAGATTCGTCTTCTCAAACGCAATGATACCCTGGCCACTATTTGTTCCCAGGTAAACATAAGCAGAATACCTGTCGATTTGTTTTGGGTTGATATTCCAGTCAGAAGGGAGAAATTGATCACGCGTTCCTCTGCCGTTCACGTAAAACAGTGCCAACTGGTTCGAGAGGATATTATGGGGAACGAGGTCCGACAATTGCAGCGGCAATTGGCCATGCTCATTCTTATAGTCTCTTACAGCTATGCCAATGTGATACAGATGATCATAACTGGTAATCCTCGGACCCGTGACGGCCCGAGACGGTGATTCCTTGCATCCAGATACGACCGCGAATATAGCAAACACCACTAGAGCATGTGATGTCCAACAGAAGAGGGATCTCTTAGCTTTCATGATTTACTGGCCGTCGCCAACATCTCCCACAAGGGACGTTCACCAATAAGGGTTGCAGTGGGCACATCCGCCGCTCGCAAAGGTGGGATAATTGCTCTGAAGACCGACTTGCCACGTTTGAGGTGGGCCACTTACTGTCGTAAACGTGCTATCACTAAGATCGCCTTTATCGCCCTTTTTCCAGTAAACACAGGGGCCGATACTCACGATTTTTTCGCCAACATTATGGCCGACAATCAGGTGCCCGTTATGGTGAAAGTTGCGCGTCCAGCAACAGGGCGTGACGCAAACGCGACACACTATAAATTGCACTGGACCGGTGAGAGCCCCGTGTGTTCCGGAAGGTGAATCTTGAAATACTCCAGGAGCCATGCCAGGCGGGTTATAATCCGGACACCCTTTTCTGCCGCCTCCACCAGAAAACCCAGCAGTTCCATCGTCCGTTCTGGGACCGCTATATGGCCCCCAACCGCCATAAAACACTTGAACGAAAATCGTTTTTTGGCCTTGAGGACATGGTGCAGGAGCCCACATGACGTCCGGCTCGCTCGCAAGTCCGAACTTGTCAATGCAATCGTTGGCATCATTACGCACAGAAACATACGAAGGCGCCAGTGATTCGGAGAGAAGGTCTCCCCCTTTTTCTTGAGGGTTTCGCTTGGTGTAGGCAGCTAAGAAGGCCCAGTCCACAAGGGGATCCCTACTGGTCCATCTACCAGTGCTCGGATTGTAGTACCGATAGCCGTAGTAAAGGAGATCGGTCTCATCGTCCTGGTATTTGGTTGAGAACCGGAAGGGATTGGCTTTGGCCATGGGGCCGGTGGCGCGGAGGAGTTCGGCGAAGGGGCCGTACTCGAATTGGGCGGCGTTGGTTCCGGCGGCGGCGCTGACGAGCGCGGCGACGTTGCCGTTGCCGTCGCAGGCGGCGAGGCTGCAATTAGTCACCTGGGCGTTGGACACCTGCTCCACGGCCAGGAGGCCGCCGACGCCGCCGGCGCCTTGGGGGGACCCCGAGAGGTCGAGGCCCCAGAGGAAGGAGGTTTGGAGGGTGAGGGCGGCGTTAAGCGTTCCGACGAGATTCCAGCCGTCGTAGAGGAACCGCACGTCGTTGGTGGGGTTGCCGTTCCAGGCCGCATTGGGCCAGACTTGTTTGCGGATGCGGCGGCCGCGCCAATCGTAGTCGAACTGGAGTGAAATCACCGGGCCGACCGCGGTATTGGCCGCCATCTGGAGCAGGCGGTTTTCGGCGTCCCAGGTGTAGTTCCAGCGGCCGTCGGTCAGGAGGTTGCCGTCCGGGTCATAGGTGAACGGCTCCGGGGTCTGGGGCACGAACACGCCGCCGGTGACGGTCGTCTCGTTGGCGGCGGAGACGGTGACGGACTGCCAAACGGGGTTTGCGCCATTGGCCACGTTCAACTGCTGGCGAAAATACTCGACTTTTTTGTAGGGGGTCTGGCCGTTGACGGTGAGGGTGGTGTTGGTGGCCAGGGCCAGGCCCATCACATCGACGGCCCCGGGCACGTCGCGGCTGGCGTACTGGTTGAGATTATTGGCCTGGTAGCTGGCGGTGCGGAGGGCGGCGCTGCTGCCGGTGCTGTCCCCGCCCGCGCCGGTGCTCGTGCGGTTGCCGATGTCGTCGAAGGCGTATTGGAACTGTTGGCCGGCGACCGGAGTGGCATCGGCCCAATATTTCTTGCCGGAAGTGACCTGGCCGAGGGAGTCATAACCGTAGATCCAGGCGGACCCGTCGGCGTTGGTGCGGGCGGTGCGCTGGTTGGCGGAGTTGTAGAGGTAATTGAACGTGACCGCGGATGCGGCGGAGGGGGCGGATGAAATCTGGTTCAGCCGGTTCAGGAAGTCGTATTGCTTGGTGGTGGTCATGCGCAACGCGCCGCTGTTGGTGAAGGTAATTTGGCCCACCAGGGGCGAGTTGGCAAGGTAAGTGTAAGTGGCGCCGACGGTGCCGGCAGACACGGTTTGGAGGCGGGAAGCCGGATCGTAGGCGAAGGCGTTCTGGAGCAGCGGGGTGGTTCCGCTCAGGGCCGCCAGGGCGGTGCGGCGGAGGTACTGGTCGTAACCGTTGGTGACGGCGAGGCCGGCGAGGTCGCCGCCGGTGTAGGACTCGCTGAGCACGTGGTTGGCGTTGTTGTAGGTGAAGGCGGTGGTGGCAGCACCGCCCACGACGACCTGCGTCTGGCGTCCGCGGCGGTCGTAGGTGTAGGCGATCGCGGGGGTGACGCCGTCATTGTAGGTCACGGTCGACAGGGCGCCCGCGTTGTCGTAGCTGTAGGTGGTGGTGATGCCGCGCGCCCAGGTGCGGGTGTTAAGCCGGCCCCCGGGGGTGTAGGCGTAGGTTGGCCCGGTGCTGTCGGCATAAGACTTGTTGTTAAGCCAGCCGCGGTAGGGGTCGTAGTTCCAGGTGGTGGTCGCCGCGCCCTGGTTATTGGCGAAGTTGGTCCAGGTGGTTATGGTGGCCATGCGACCGGCGTAGTCGTAGGTGTAGGCAACCGGGTAGGTGCGAGCACCCGCCGTCTGTTGCAGTTCGCCGGTAAGGAAATACGTGTTGGTGACTCCGTGGCCATCGGGCAGCAGGACATTGGTGGCCTGAAGCCTCTGGTTGTAGAAGGTGGCGGTCACCTGGGGCGAGGCCCCCGGGGTGCCCGGGTTGGGGGTGATGTTCGTCGCCACCAAGTCGGCGTTGTTGTACATCAAGGTGGTGGTGCCGTTGCGGGCGTCGGTGACGGCGCCGAGACGGCCCTGCGGATCGTAGCCGTTGGTTGTGCCGGAGAGGGGGTTGTTGAGGGCGTCAAATTGCTTCGTCCAGGCGAGGCGGCCGTTCTGATACGCGCTGACGCTGTAGGAGTTGTCGGGAGCGGCGTTGGTGGTGTAGCGGGCGCCGTTGGCCGCATAGATGGTGCGGGACCGGCTCAGACCGGCGGGGCTGCGGCTCCAGGAGCGGAGGCTGTCGGCGGAGACCTCGTTGGTGGACAGGCACAGCGGTGTGCTCGATCCGTCCACCCAAACGTACGAGTAGGTTCGCCGGACATTCCCGCTGCCGCCAAGGAGGGAGACGAAATCGTTCGTTGCGACCAGCCGGGTTATGCGGTCGGGGCCGCCGAGGTCGATTTGGCCGTTCTGGTTCATGTCCACCACGGTGTATTCGCGCTCGCCCTTGGGGTTGTATTGGTAGAGGGTGGCGACGTGATCCGGATCGGTCTGGCCCGAAAGCTGACCTTGGGCGTTGTAGAAGAACTGGCTGGAGGCGCCGTCGGGATAGTAGGTTTCGACGGTGCGGCCGGCCACGTCGGTATAAGTTTGAGTCCACTCGCCGGTGGCATTGCCGTTGCCGTCGAGCTTGGTCTCCTGGCTCCAGCCGGCGCCATACTGGTAAGCGACCGGATGCACCGCCGTGCCGGTGACCTGTTTGAGGGAGCCGTCAACGTAATACGCCTCGATCCGCGTGCCGCCGTCCGGATAGACGGTGGTGAGGACCAGCCCGCCCGTGCTTGCGTAGCTGCGGCTGTGGGACGTGACACCACCCAAAGGATTGGTTTCGTAGAGCAGTTCTCCGGCCTGGTCGTACTGGGCCTGGTAATTGGTGACCATCGAACCGTTGGTGCCGATGCGGATGGCCTGCAGGATCTGGCCGGCGGCATCCAGCACGTTGGTGAAGGTGATCAGGCTGTTGTCGCTGAAGATCTTCTGGTAGCCCGTTGGGCGGTTAGCCGCATCGTGGAGGTACTGGGTGGTGACCCCATCGCGGTCGAGCGTGCTGCTGACGCCGCAACAATCGTAAAAGGTTTGCTCGGTGGTGCCGTCCAGATGCGTGACCTGCCCCGGGCGCAAGAAGTTGTCGAAGTTGGTGTACACGTCCTGGGCCAGCGGGATGCCGGTGAGCGCGTCGTAGCTGGCCGAGAGGACGGCGTAACCGGCGAGATTGAGCACGACGACATTGGAAACGCCGTCAATGATATGGGTATAAGCCGTGTCGGGTTGGCCCGTAGCGGTGATGTTGGTCTTGTAGTTGCCATCTGCGCTGTTGGTGTAGTTGTAGAACGTCGCGGTGTGGTCGGGGTGGATGACGGCCCGGAGGGCATTGAGGTTGCCGCCGCCGGTAAAGAAGAGGTTGGTGGTGAAGAGATTGCCGGCGTTGGTCCAACCGGCGCCGGCGCCGGTGCATTGAATGTCGAGGCGCACGCCCGTCGCCGGGAACACGGTATAGGCCCGGGAAACCTCGGCGCCGTCGATTACCTGGCTGACGAGCCGCGGGAGCTCGGGGCTGAGGCTGCCGTCGTCCCCGGAGGCGGAAACCCCGGCCGCGACCGGATCGTAGGTGGAAAGGGTCTGCCGTTCATCCCAGTCGCCGAAAGAGGCGGCAACACTGGTGGGGTTGCCATTGGGGTCGCGCGAATCGCAGGTGGTCCAGGAGCCATCCGGGTAAGCGGCGGTGGCCAGGGGCGGGGGCGCCCACGGGGCGGCGCCCGGCACCGGGTCATTATAGGCGTAGGTCGTGGTCTCGGGAGCGGTGTCCGAACCGTCCGAGATTTGCGTCACCGCCCACCCCCAGCCGAAGAGTTGGTAGGTTTTTTTCACCCGTTTCGCGGCCTGGCCGGCGGGGGCCTGCAGGGTTTCGATGACTTGGAACAGGCCTGGACCCAGGGGCGTCATGGCAACGGTCCGCTGGACGGCGTTGCCTAGGGGCTGGACGGTCCAGGCGCCGGCGGAAAAGGAGCAACCCCACTGATTGATCACCTGGGGCGGCGGGCTGCTCTGGCTGACCTGGTAGGTCGAGCCGTCCACCGAAAGGTTGGTAATGGTCCAGGTCGTGAACGGGGTGCCGGAGACGACATAGACGCCATTGACCGGCTGGCTGGAAACCTGTGACGGGTAATAAAAGTTGATGACGTAGCCGTTGGTGGTCGGCGGCGGCGGCACGTCCGCCAGCGCCAGCGGCGCATATACCTGCCGAATGGTCCCGTCGCTGTTGCGCTGAACCGCCACGTCCTGGCGGGAAGAATCAAATTGCAGACCCGCCGGCTTGAACAGGCCTGAGTCGGGCAAGGTTTTGCCGAAGAAAAGGTTGCCGGCGGGCTGGCCGAACTGCGCGGTGCCCAGCGAGACCTGGAAGAAGGGGCCGAGGTCGCTGGCGCGAGCGCCGCCGCCTCCGCAGGTGGAACAGCCGCGGGTGGGCGGACTGCCTCCGGGGCCCCCGCTGCCCGGGGTCCCGCCCGATCCCCCCGGGTCGCTCGGATCGAGGATGGTTACTTCGGGAACGCTCGTCATGATGATGCAGTTGGTGGACGGCACGCCCACCGTATTGGTCCCGCTCCAAAGGGGGCCTGGGACGCCGGTCCCCTGAAGCTTCACTTGCATCGGAATGTTGGTGATCACGTTATTGCTCAAGTCCGTCACCACTTCGTACCAGTTGAGTTGATAGGTGAGGTTCGTCACGGAGGAGCAGATGCCAACCCGGTATTGCATGCAGCCGCCGGAGGCGCAGAACTCGCACGGGTCCAGGCGCCATTGGGCCACCCCGCTGCCAAAGCTCCAGTTGGTGGAGGGATAGGGCACCGACGGCGGCAGGCCGCCGATGATATCGCCGCGCAAGTCGTCGGTCTTGAAAACGTTGCTGTAGGAGATGCAGTTGGTCAAATAGGCGTAACCCGTGCTTTCGCAGGGCTGGTAGCCGTTATCCCAGGCATTATACGCCCAGGGTTCGAGGCACACGTTGCTGCTCAAGCAACGGGTCGAACCGCTCCCCGTAGAGTTGTTCACCAGGTTTTGGAGGGTGTAATAGCAGTACCCCTGGTCGCTCCAGTCGCCGTTGGCTTGATTGGTGATGGACGAACCGCAGGAATTGCCTGAGTTTATGTGGTCGGTGATGCCGGAGGAACCGGACCACATCGTGTTTACCGGGCCGCTCCAGAGGACGCAGCCTCCCTGGGAGGAGGTTCGCGGGTACTTTCCCATGGTCTCGGTGAAGGTGGTGCTCGCGCTGCCGCTTTCCGATACCACCAGGTTGGTGTAGTTGCTGAACTGGGTTTCACTGTAGCCAATACTGTTCACGGTGACCCGTTGCAGGTAGCACGTTTGCGGGTAGTTGGTGTCGCAATCGCTCAGGTACCCGCATTTGTTGCTGGAACAGGAAGCGGACATGCTCTCGATCAGGCCCTGCATGCACTGCGCTCCGGCGCGCATGGGGGCCGCGGCCGGCGCCGCCAAGAGGAGCGCCGCGAGGAAGCCGCCCAGGCTGCGAGAAACCAGCCCTGTGGACCCGGGCGAAAACAGGCGTTGCGAGCCGGAGCGCAGGAGCGGGCTTTCGGCGGCGTTGCTTGGCGCTGGAATGACCGCCACCCAGGCGGTGCGCGGGCTAACGACAGTGGCTACCGGAAGAGTCAGTCGTGAGGGTTTCATAAATCATCATCGGAGGAGGTTGGTGCGGCGGGCGGGTTCGTGTCCTTTCACTTGAGCGGGGTAAACACCTGGAGGCCCTTGCCGGCGCTCAGCCCGTTTTGCGAGTTATAGACCGTGGGGCTGGTCCCGTTTTGGTACTCCTGCAAATTGGTGTAACCGTCCCCGTCCGGGTCGGCCTGGGGGTCCACGCCGAGGTGGCCAAAGTATTGGATCTGCCACCCGTCGGGCAGGCCGCTGTCGTCCACGTTGGTAATGAGTTTGCCCGCCCGGTCCCAGGCGGCACGCCCGCCATACAGCGTGAATCTCACCCCTTGGATAACCCGGCCTTCGAGGCCCACCGCGCTGGCCGGAACCTGCAGGCAAACCCACTGGCCGGCAGCCGGCAGGGCACCCGCGTTGGTGCGGCTCACCGTCCCATCGGTGCCCCAGCTTGTGATGCTGTTGGCACCCCAGTAGGCGCGATGCTCCCAGGAAGCGCTCCCGTTCGTTTCCATGGCATACCACTGGAGCATCACCTCGCCGGGCACGTTGGCGGCATCCAGGTTGATATAGCAGATCATCGCGTCGTTGGTGTTGATCCGCAGGTTCGAGTCCGGATAATAGAAGTAGTGCTCGTGCGTGCCGCTGTTGAGGGACGAGACGTGCATGAGCGACCCGGAATACGGCGTCACCGCCACCCCGTTGTTGGCCCAGGAGTTCGTCCAGGTCCAGGAGTCGCCTGAGGAGGCGAGCGTGGCACCCACTGGGACGCTGTCCTCGACCCACACGATTTCGCCGGCATTCCAGTTGGTATTGGGCACGGTGGGATCGAAGCCCAGTTGGTATTCGCGGGCGTTGGAGATGAAGTCGCCGTCGGGATCGCCCGAGGCGGTGTTGGTAAGGTTGCCGAAATGGAGCATCTCCCAGGCGTCGGCCAGGCCGTTGCCGTTGGTGTCGGCCGAGCCCTTGAAGACCACCTGCAAACCGTTGATGGTCGCGTAGTTTATCGAGGAATGCGCAATCTCAATGAGCACCGGTTCATTGGTTTTCACTTCAATGTCGCGAAAGACGATGTACTGCTGCCCTTCATCCCAGTTGGTCGAGTTCCAGCCCGAGCCGAGCATCGTGGTCGGGCGCACGTCCGCGGCGCGCTCCCCGGCCCACAACTGGAAGTAGGTGTTGTCGGCATCCGAAGCGCTGTGGCCGTAGCAGTAAAAGTCGTAGCTGCCGGCCGGCAGGTTGGTGAGCGTGACCGAGGCGTTGTTGCCCCCGCTGGCGTAACAGTAGTTCGCATACATGTTGTCGGGTATGCTGTTGTTCCATACCCCCGGAGTGCCGAGCAAGAGGAGCCCCACCCCAGTAGCTGTGCCGCTGGAATTGGTGAGCCCGATAATGGTGCCGACGTTGGCGCGGGGCATGGTCCCATTCCAGAAGTCGGTGGCGCTGAGGCCGGTTGCCGCAAATCCCGACTTGTAACCGGCATCAGCGCCAAAGTTGATATTGATCAGATTGCTGATGCTCAACGAGGGCGGTGGCACGCCCGAGGAGGCGACGATCTGCAGGCCGTTGAGGTAGGCGGTGCCGTCCCCGCCCGGTGACACCGTCACCTGGAGGCTTTGGTTGGTCACGCTCACGCTCTTGAACACCACGTACTGGATGCCCGGCTCCCAGTTGGTGGAACGCCAGTTCGGGCTCCATTGCGTGGTGTATTTGGTGGCGAGTGAAGTCCCGGCCCGCGACAGGTAAAGGAGGCTGCTCGACAGCGGGTTGGTGCCGTGGCCGTAGAGGTAGAGGTGGTAGGTGTTCGCGGGCAGATTGGTGATGGTGAGGCTGATCGATCCCCCGTTGGTGGGCATCACATACGAGCTGTACATGGGGTCCGTCGTCAGGCTGTTGCTCGCCACGCCGGGCGCATTGCTCACGATGATGCCCACCGTCGAGGCGTTGGTGTCCGACCAGGCCAGATTGGTGAGCACCGCCGTCGAGGCCCCCGCAAAGCTGCCCAGGTTCCAGTAATCCGAGTTGGTCTGCCCGACCGCCGCGTAACCCGTCTTGGTTCCGCTGCCAAAGTTCACATTGAGCAGCCGGGTCGTGACGATGGTGTAATCAATGGCCACGCCCGGCCCAGGCTCCGCGCCTGCCTTGGCTAAGAGCATGCCTGGTCCGGGGAGCGTCCCCGCCTTGGGCGGGCGTGTTCCCGCCAGCATCGCTCGCAAGCTCTTGTGCGTCTGAAAACGCGCCTGCAGCGCCCCTTCCGGCAATGCGTCGATCTGCGCCTGAAGCAAACGATACGGGACGAAATCAATGACGAACGAGCGCATAACCTGCCCATTCTCCCCCGCCTGCGTGTACCAGGCCGTGGCCGTCGGCACCTCGGGGCCGTTGCTGCCCAGCACGAACGCCTTGCCTTCGCCCAAAATGTGCATGGCCCCAAAGTAAATCTCCTCCCCGGGCAGCAAGTCCGCCGAGGAGGGCGGCAGGAGCCCGCTCATGTCCACCGGATGCGCCACCCGCCGCGGCTCCGGCGGGTCCACCAACTCGCTGATCACCCCGACCCACACCTGGATGCGATCCGCTCCTTGCAGAACATCCTCCGGTTTGGGCAACCGCTTGTGCAGCACCACGAACTGCTCGACGGAGTCCTCGCCGTAGGCATACAACAGGTCGTGATCCCCGCCCAGGGCGCCCCGGTAAAGCACGCGCCCGGGTGGCAGGATTTGCCCGGTCGAATCCTGGATCTGCGAAAGCATCACGCTCTGGCCCGTGGGCAGAGACCAGTAGCAAAGACCGATGGCATGGGCGCGCAACGGTGGAACACCGCCGGCCCTCGGCTGAACGCTCAAGGCGCCCACCGTGTTGGCGTTGAGGGCGAAGTGGGCCACACTGGCGCCGTGGTCGGCAACCGCCCCGCCGGCCTCGCTCCTGATTTGACCAACGCCGGCGGCGGGATCAGCGCTCGAAGCATTGAGGACCAGCACCGGACCGTAGTTGGGAGCGGCGTAGCCCGGCGTCGCCAAGCAGAAGGCGGGAACCTGTCCCTGCCCGGAGGGCACCGCGCCCCCCGCGGCATTGGTCGCGGCCAGCGGGCCGGTCAAAGGCGGGTTGGTCTGGGCAAAACCGGGGCAGGCCAGAAAGAGCGCGGCAAGAACAATGGTTCTCATAACATCGTGAGTGGATCAGTGAATGGCGAACGAGAGAAACGGGCGGTCCGCGGCGATGGCGAATCGAAAGAAACGACCGGGAGGAGGAGGGAGTGCCCCGGGGGAGGCTGCCGAGCCGAAAGCCGGCCATCCCGGAGGACGAAGACGAGCGCTGGCCTGCAAACGGGTCAGAGACTCAACGTGATTGCTTGCGAGCGCACTCATCGCCAACAGCCAGCCGGTCGCGAGAGTCCCGACCGCCCGCTACCTTGCAGCATAATATATCAACATGCCGCTGGCGTGTAAAGCCTTTTCTTTAGAATCACTAAAAACCCTCCAAACCAACCAACCAGCCAACGAAAAGAAGAAAGCGACAGGACTCCTTGAGGAAATCACTCGTCTGTTCCCGCGGGGAGTTTTTCGCGGAGGCGGCGTTGCTCGCAGATCTTACAGATATGCGCCTATCGCGCCTCGCGTGCGCGAAACACGTCTCACCCCTAACGGAAGCGTGTCTATGAAATGGACTACTTACGTCTATTTGCCCGGCAGCGCAGTGGATCCAGAAATGAGCACGCGGCAGGTCGGCTGCCGCGCAGGAAGATGTTTTGGCATGTCCACGTCGCCGCCGACTGGTCGCGTCTTGACCGCAACAGTGGCTGGACGAAGCCCCTCAGCCTCCGCGATAATGGTCATCTCGCCGGGCACGAACGCCGATTGCGCCAGAATTATCATCTTCCCGGCGCGGAGCTTCACCGGATTCTCCCCGATCAATTGACCCAGCCCCTTGATGGAGAAGCTGACCCGTGCGTCCGACGTGTCCACACTCGTTCCGTCAGCGTCGACGGCGGTGACGATGATCCGGCTTAAATCGGCCCCATCCGCAGCGATGACACGACGGTCAGCCTCCAGAACCAGGGCTGCCGGTTTGCCAGGCTGCTTCCATTCATTGGTCGCCGCAACCGCCGAGCCGATGATCCCCTCAGCCTTCAGCCGCTTGGCGTCGGACGAGACCGTGAAATGAAAAGGTGGATGGCGTAGGGCGTAACTCACCCAGGAAGGGGTTGTGGACGCCACGCCGGGGGGGATGGCGCGCTGGGGCAGCCCGGTCAGGGAGAGAGGGGCGTCCAGCGTGGCGAAAGAGGTATCCGGTTTGTGAACCGCCAGTTCGCGGTAATCTCCAGCTTCCTCCTGCCAGAGCCGCACCTGCTCGCAATTGCTGAAAACCACGGCGTTAGTCGGGTCGACCCGCACCAGATAGGCCATGGGCGGCGCGGTTAGTTCCGAGACGTGCCACCAGTAGCTGAACTTAGGCAGCCGGAACAAATCACAGACCCCATGCCACACCATACCGGGTTCGTTGACATTGTAGAAGGTGTTGTAGTCGTACATGCACCATACCGCCAGACCGGCGTTGTCCGGCTTGAGATAGGCCGCATTGAGCTGCTCCCAGTGCCGCCGAGCCTGCTCGTACTCCCGGTTAGCCGGTTCGTACGCCTTCTCTAGGCCGTAGGTGCGGAGGTGGAAGGGCACGGCGCGCGAACCGCGGGCAGCGGGATAAGTGTGGCCGGTGTGCTCAATCGCCAAGGCTCCTCCACCAGACACACGCTGAGGCCGGAAATCCATCGTCACCCGCACCGTGTCGTTGCCCCGGTCGCGCGAGGGGTCCTCTTCCACAGCCGCTCGGATCAGATCCGGGTCGCCGGGACCGTGGTTGAGGCACGCATTCCAGACAATGATGCTCGGATGGTTGCGGTCGCGCCGGATCATGCTCCGGTAGGAGGCGACCAGGTTCTCCTTCCATTTGGCCGGCCCGGGCTGGTTCCAGGTGGGGGGCTCCTCCAGGGCCATCAGGCCCAACTCATCAAGGGCGTCGAGGAAGGCAGGATCTTGCGGGTAATGGGAAAGCCGCACCCAATTAACGCCCATAGCCTTGAGTTGCTCCGCATCGCGGCGGTGCAACCCGGCGGGCACGGCGTAACCGATGAACGGCCAACTTTGGTGGCAGTTTGCGCCAATGAGCTTCACCTGCTTGCCGTTCAGGAAAAAGCCCCGTTGCTGGTCGAACTTGACCCATCGGATTCCGACGGGGGTCTCCCAGCGATCCAGCTCTTTTGCTCCATCGCGAACGACGGTGGTGGCCTTATAGAGATATGGATCCTCTGGCGACCAAAGGTGCGGGTTGGATATTGGGTCACTCCGTTGGGTGAAAGTAGTCTCGCCGCCGGCGGGGACCTCGCGCTCCTCCGTCATCACCTTGACCACTTGGCCTTCGCCGTCTTGGATTTCTGTCGCCACGACGCACGCACGCGTGTGAGCTGAGTCATTGCGCACGGTCGCCTCGGACTGGACCACGGCCATTCCGTCCGAGACCTCCGGAAGGGTTATTCGCACCCCAGCGTGTCGCGCCTCCCAGGGAAACGTGAGGTGCAGCGAATCTATCACATGGAGGAATACGTCGCGATAGAGGCCGCCGAAAAGGACGTAGTCCATCGTCTGTCCGTCCGGCGGGATGTCTGGGTTGAACCGATTGTCCACCCGTACCGCCAGGACGTTCGCTCCAGGCTTCAGGTAACGCGTGATATCGAAGCTGAAGGAGTCGTATCCGCTGACGGCATATTCGCCGACCGTCTGGCCATTGACCCAAAGCGTGGTGGTCTGCATCGCCCCGCGAAATTCTAAATACAACCGCTTACCCGCCCATCCCTTTTGCACAACCACTTCACGGCGATACCACCCGGTTCCTCTGCCGCGCTCGGAAAAACCGTCGAGGTTGGCCGGGAAGAGTTGGAGGGAGTGCGGGAGCGAAACGATGTCCCATTTCGAATCATCATGTTTGACTGTGAATGGGTTCCCAGGAATCTCGCCGGCATGGAACCGCCAGGCGGGACCGAGGTTGATCTGGATCCGGCTCTGTGTCCCTGCGATGACGGGGCTGGCCAGCAGCATTGAAGTGCCGAGTGCCAGCATGAGGCTTTTCAGTTGGTATGTCTTCATCGTAAACTTAAAGTGAGTCTTTTCTGGAGAACCGGAACTGATTCGCCTCCATCATAGGTCTCGTGGCCCGTATGACCTCATGGAAGTGGCCTTACCATTAAAACGCTGTCACATTATTCAATTGTGGGATGGTCGTTTTCATGAGTCATCACTTCTTAGTTGCGGGGGGCCGTAGCATCTGCTTCATCGGGCCGCTCTCGTCAATTAGACGATATGCCTTGGGTTGCCCAGACGAGCACAAGCTAAGGATTTGGCGCAACTCGATCGATTCCTGAAACATGCGCGTAAGCCGTGACAGTCCTCCCTCCAGGGAAGTTGCTTCTTGATCACCGTTGTTGGAAAGTCGCATTGTTAGCCGATATTGCATCTCGGGAACGTTCGATGCGACAATTGCTTGTCTATTACGTTCCATCTCCTCGAAGGCTTTCTTAGCCAAACGGATTAGCGACCCCTGATCACTCGTGAGTCTCGCGGTACGCGAGCTAATAGTTGTTTGGCCCACGATCAGAACCACCTCGATATGGTTGCTTTCAACAGGGCGAAGCTCATAGGAAAACAAGATGTTTGTTGGGTTAGTCCATTCAATCCGCACAGCGGACGATGCGTGGTTTGTTTGCGAGAATGTCTTAGTCATAAGGCATGAATACAAAGTTAGAACGAAAACAAAGTTAAACCTCAGGTTCATAGTAGTGCGTGGGTAGATTCCGGTCAAACTAATAGGGCGAAGTCCTAACGGGGTTCGTTAAGGGAAAGGCCACGGGGGATTCGTATCCTTATAGGAAGAGCCAGCGGATGGGAAGGCACCCGAGTGAGCTGAATTTTGCCCATCGAAAAAACCATCGTCAAAGGAGACTCTATAGGCATCGGAGACTCTCTTGCAAGCGTACACCTTTAGATAATAGTGGACTGGAACTTTCCCATGGGCATCCGGAGGGACATCTTTCACAGCCATTCCGTAGGTGAAAGAGATGCAGTTAAACTTGCGGGCCGCGGCGGCGTCCTGGAAAATGCGTGCCCAATCCCAGCAGAAATAGCCCCCAACGGTGTCGCTGTCCTTAGCGTTGTCATTACCAGGCCCCTTGCCCCAGTTGCTCTTCCACGCCGCCACAAGCAAATCGACCAGGGTTTGGGCTTCTTTCTTACATCCCTTGGGGCCACAGCAACTTTTCACACATGCGCTGTCGCAAGCGCTACCCAGCATGGCCAGGCCTTTCCTTATGGCCGCGTCACCCTCTTCCTTGTTCAACTTCTTGAGTCCCAATATATCGATGAAGTCGATGGGGTCGTTCCTCAGCATTCCGTAAAGATTGTTCCCTCCGTTCTCCTCAACAGGGTCTCTGGATAGCCATCTACCAGTGCTCGGATTGTAGTACCGATAGCCGTAGTAAAGGAGATCGGTCTCATCGTCCTGGTATTTGGTTGAGAACCGGAAGGGATTGGCTTTGGCCATGGGGCCGGTGGCGCGGAGGAGT
>Ga0316231_1000650_pt1 | contig 46493 bp, 31 predicted proteins | sample TBH18027metaG_FD_206002 | JGI IMG/M metagenome (GOLD analysis project Ga0316231, IMG submission 206002) | Freshwater microbial communities from Trout Bog Lake, Wisconsin, USA - TBH18027 | ecosystem: Environmental > Aquatic > Freshwater > Lake > Hypolimnion/Profundal zone | place: USA: Wisconsin... | reverse complement strand
TGTGGTAAGAATGAATGATGATGGAAATAAATGTGACTCATATGATATCAATGTTATTCATGAATCATCAGCAGACCGCCTAATAAATGATAAACTATACATTGTAAATTCTATAAAAACTATACAGAAGAAAACTACTGATGAAACAATTATTAAAAAAATATGGAAGGATTTTCATTCCAAATTTATTGAATCATTCGCAAATGTCAATTATGGTTATGCTATCACCTGCCATAAAAGTCAAGGCTCAACATATGATAATGTATTTGTTGATGCAGATAATATTGGGTTAAATAATAATTCTGATGAAATGAAAAAATGTTTATATACTGCTATGACACGTTCATCTGGTGAATTACATATCATCCTGTAAATCTAAATTGTTAAGGCTGGTGGAGATGATGATGACGACGATGATGAGGATGTTGGAGTTGATGGGGTTGATGATGACGAAGACGATGATGCTGTCAATGGTTCCTTTATTTTATCATATTCAATGAATGTTCCACTGTTTTCATTATTTTCATTACCATCTATGTTATTTATCTCCGTAACAATACTATCATATGTCCCCAACACAATAATTTGTCTTGCCTTATGTTCAATATTAATATCCTCAACCAATATTCTAATAAATGATCCCTCAAATACTTTAATACCTTTGGTATCACTCAATTTTGCAACCCATACGTTACTACGTTCATCATATGATATCTTACCAGTTCCATACAATTGATAATCAAACAGAAATACAATAATCGGACCCCTCTGTAACACAATAAGTGACTTGTTAATCTTCATTACCTCACAGATTATATATGTGTTCCTCAGTGGCTTCCATAATTCACATGCAAACTTTACCATGTAAACTGCTGCTGCATTTGGATCTTCTTGTATGATTGTTCCTCCAGTACGTTCTTCTATCTTGTATATTTTTGATATGAATCCAAAATTCTTGTAACATTTATTTGCAAGGTCTCTTGTCAGATTTTCCTTCATGTGCTTGTAAATGTTATTATCCATCTGTTGTGGCGTAATCACTACCTTTGCCTCAAGATATGTGTTAAATTTCGGTCCGTTATTGATGTTATCCATGGAGACTGTCGCATCAACCGAGTCCACCGTATCCGTGGAACTATCCGTTGTTTCTGCCGTATCCGTTGTTTCTGCCGTATCCGTTGTATCCATTGTATTATCCATTATATAGTTACGTCACATACTTTTTTTTTCATTTTTTTCTTCCTCTCAATGGCTTAAACATTTGACACACATGTATCTTCAATGGGAATAACCAAGGATTATTTTGATTATCACACCAAGTACACCAATCAATATGGTCAAGGTGTTATTATATTTATGCAAGTAGGTAAATTTTATGAGGCATATTCAACAAATGAAATGGGTCCCGATCTGCTATCAATATCTAAACAAATCAATGTAATCCGTACTCAAAAAAATAAAGCAAATGATAAAATAGATATTGACAATCCATATTTTATGGGGTTTCCAATGGTATCACTATTCAAGTTCATTGAAATGTTAATCGACAAATACACAATTGTTGTCGTGGATCAAAGCGAAACAGAATTTAAACATGTTGAACGTCATGTATCAGCCATATATTCAAGAGGAACCTTTATTGAAAATATTAATCAAAATGATGCAAAATATATAATGTCAATCTACCTAACAGAAGAAAAACAAAAGAATACACAAAACATCTTCTGTTCTGGTATGTCTGCCATTGAATTATCAACAAGTAAAGTAATCCTCCATGAATCTTACTCAACATCAATCGATCCATTGTATGCCATCGATGAAACAATCAGATTTATTCATGGGTTGCGTCCTATTGAAATATTAGTATATTATTTTGCAAAAAGTAAAAAATATACAAAGGATGAAATCATTTCATATCTCGAAATTGATCCGTCATTGTGTAGATATTATGAACACATCGAATGTAAATACTTTAAACTATCTTTCCAAAATTCACTCCTCTCCAAAATATATCCAAATGATACATCCATCATCAATCCAATCGAATACCTCAATCTGGAAAATAAAATATATTCAATTGTTGCATTCACTCTACTAATCGACTTCATCTATGACACAAATAAAACACTTCTCAATAACATCTCTAAACCAACATTTTATATGAATGATGAACATCTCATTCTTGGAAATAATGCAATCAATCAATTGAATATTGTTGATAACTGTACTGAAAATGTACAATATAAAAGTCTCTTCCAAATTATTAATAAAACTTCAACCTCCATGGGAGAACGATATCTCAAATCTCTCATAGTCTCTCCAATTGTTGATGTTAATAAACTAAATACTATGTATGATATGACAGAAGAATTCATTACCCATAATCTACTCGACGAAGTAGAAGGTACACTAAACTCTATCAAAGATATTGAACGCCTACGTCGTAAAATAGAAATATCCTCACTCAAACCTACTGAACTCATTATGATGTGCAACAGTTATGAACATATCTTAAAGTTGGTTGATATCATTAAACTTCACACTGATACACCACTCATCTCGTCGCTACTGGTGGGCAATGAATTTATACTTTCAATCAAAAATATGTTATCCGACATCAAAAATACTTTTGATTTCCAAGAACTTCAAAAGTTTGATAAAGAATTTAAACCATATATCTTTAACAAAGGAATTCATACAGATACTGATCAACTAATTGATGCGATCAACAATGGTCAAACTACTGTAGAAAATATTGGTAATCAATTAAGTACCCTCATTAATGGAAAAATTTATACTAAAAACAGTAATAAGGATGGGTGTTATCTATCTCTCACTAATAATAGGGCAAAAATATTAAAAAATAAGTTATCACAAATAGTTGACTCCACACCAACATCCAACACACCTGCATCCAACACACCTAATACATCCATCATCAACCCCAATCTACTCACCTTTAAGGAAATCGGTTCAACTACAAAAATCTTTATCAAAGGGTTTGGTTCTCCAACAGATATCAATAAAATTACAGATGAAATAGAACAACTCAATAAACAATATTACATTTCATATCTCCAATATTTACATATCAATTACAACTCAACCCATGATGCATGCATTAATTTTATTACGAAAATTGATGTAATTAAATCAAGTGCTAAAATTGTTAAACTATATAACTACACAAAACCTAAAATTACTCCTAAACCACATAGTTTCATTAACACTGTGGATATTCGACATCCAATCGTTGAACGTCTGATTGATTATGAATATATACCCCACAATATACATCTCGGGGAAGATTTAAAAGGTATGTTAATATATGGTCTAAATAGTTCTGGAAAATGCTTCGATCCAAATACTCCCATATTAATGTACAATGGAACAATCAAAAAAGCATTCTGTGTCGAGGTTGGTGATAAACTAATGGGTGATGATTCCACTCCAAGGACGGTATTAACTACTACTCGCGGTGTTGGTAAAATGTACATGATATATCCTAAAATTAATAATTATTTTGATCCATTCATTGTAAACGGTCCACATCTGTTATGCCTAAAAGGTATGAATAATAAAGAAGTTATTAAACGAAATGGTGTATGGGTTGCACGATGGTTTTATGAGGATATGTATGAAAAACAATTTGTTGAATTTGATGATGCAATTGCATTCCTTAAATTATTGGAAAATAAAGAAGTTATTATTGAAATCTCTGTTGATAACTATTTACATATGAGTGATGTATGGAGAAAAAATTTTAAATTGTACAAATCATATGTTGATTTTGAACCCACCTCAACTCCTTCAACTCCCTCAAATCCATTCACTGCAGGTTCCCATATTAATGATTTAAATGATAATGAACTGGATCAATACATTATAAATTCATTCAGTGTTAGAAAAGCATTTCTCGATGGAATTATCAGTTCTCATCAAATGTACATGTTGGCTACAAAACATGCTAAAAAAATTATATTTCTAATGAAAAGCTTAGGCTATGTTTGTCACAATCACGGAAATACCGTATCCTACATACCTCGATATACTAATTTGGCATCATTTGGAGTTAAGACTGTATCTGAAAAAAGTTCATATGTTGGTTTTATGGTGGATGGTAACCAACGCTTTTTACTTGGTGATTTTACAGTCACTCACAACAGTGTATTAATGAAATCAATTGGTGTGAGTATTATCATGGCACAAGCTGGTCTATATGTTCCTGCTAAATCATTTGAGTATTCACCTTATAAATCATTATACACTCGAATTACTGGAAATGATAATATATTTAAAGGTCTATCATCATTCGCACTCGAAATGATGGAGTTAAATTCAATTATAAAACGCTCTGATTGTAATACATTAGTAATCGGTGATGAAATATGTAAGGGAACTGAACATATTTCTGGAATATCACTTGTTGCTTCTGCAATAACATCTCTGTCTAAATCAGATGTAAGCTTTATCTTCGCTACTCATCTACATGAAATATCAACACTCGATGAAATAACAACCCTCACAAATACAAAATCTTATCATCTCAAAGTCGATTATGATGTTGCTAATGATCGCCTAATCTACGATAGATCTCTACATGATGGCTTTGGTGAAATGGTTTATGGTATCACTGTTGCAAGGTATATTATTAAAGATAAACAATTTATCGATACTGCAAACTCTATAAAAAATAAACTTCTTAATAAATATGATTCCGTTATTTCAGGGAAAACATCAACATACAACAAAGATGTGTATGTGTATGAATGCCAACTGTGCGGACAAAAAGATGAGACATCTCACATTTCACCTCTGGAAACTCATCACGTAAAATTTCAAAAAGAATGTAAAGAAGGCTTCTCGATCGAAAAACCACATATCAAAAAAAATCAACAATGTAATCTAATTGTATTATGTAATGACTGCCACGATAAAATACATGCAGGTAAGATATTTCTCGATAAATATGTTCTAACATCTAATGGTAAAAGTATATTGATGTCTAATAAATCAAAAAAATAAGTGGATTGATAGGTAAATGGGTGGATAAGTAAATGGGTCAATAATGCAAACTGGTAGATAATACACATCATTATCACACTCAATTAATTCTTTTGATAACATAAATGTAAATGTTATCAATTATTTATTTTACCCATCCAACCCATTTATAAATTAATCATAATCCCACAACCATCTACACACCCAACCACCATACCAATTACCATTCAAACCATTCAATGGCGGGAGTGGCGAGAGTGGGAACGTCTCCGTTTAGCACCTCCCTTCAGGGATGCCTTCTTGTGTTTGCGGTGGGACCTCTTGGAGGAGGACTTCTTCTTGTGAACCTTGGAGGCTTTCTTTGCTCCCTTTTTGCTGGAACGTCTCTTCTTTCCTCCCATCTGGGCGTTGTTCATAAGTCTGGCGAGTTCATCATCGAGAGATGGCATTATTATATAATCACGTTCTATTTTAATTTGTAGCGCATTGCATAGATAATTTTTGTGTTGCGTTATTCCTTTTTCTTATTTTGTTTGAAAAAAACGCACTCACATGTAATATAGGTGTTGAATAAGTTGATGATGTATTATATAAATATACACTTAAAATTTACATTATTTTATTGAAAATATATTGTGAATATACAAACAGTTTGGATTACAATTAACATCACAACGATACTCCACATCGATACTCCACATCGATACTCTACATTAACATCATCCATTCCCAAAAATGTATAAAATCATAATATATGGAAAATAACTACATTACAATGTATGATTTACTAAAACAACATAAATGGGATACATTCATCAATAATTTAAAATCATACAAAGATTTTGATGTAAATATTCGAGACAATCATAACAACTATTACATTACCTATGCAATAATGTTTAATGTAATTGATGTTATTAAAATTTTAATTGAACATGGTGCACGTGTTGACATATTGGATAAATACGGAAGAACAATTCTTTATACCCCAATCATGAATGGTTTTATTGATGTTGTTACATTATTGTTGGATTATAAAAATATTGGAAAATCTCTCGTGTCTCAGTTAGATAAATATGATTTGATACCACTACATTATGCAATTGCTGAAAAAAGTTTAGATATTGTGAATATTCTTCTATCTCATGGTTCAGATGTAGGTCATAAAAATCTCGATGGTAATGATGCCCTCATGTTGTCAATTATGTCAGAAAATATTGATGTATTCAAAACAATTTTACCACATGTTAAAAACATCAATCTCACCAATAAATACAATGAAACTTCCTTACACATCGCATGTAAAAAAAATCTCGATGATATTGTTGCACTCCTAATAAATAATAAAATAAATATTGATGCACAAGATATGCATGAAAGTACTGCATTACATCTATGTGCAGGTCACAATATTAACATTGTAAAGGTTCTGATGGCTGGTGGGGCAAATGTTAATCTACAAGATGCAAATGGAAATACTCCACTACATTATGCAGTACTAAATGGAAATAATGAAACATTTGATGAATTAATGGGACATTCAGTTAATTGTAACCTCTGGAATGGTAACGTTAGAATTCCTCTTCACATTGCCCTTATTAAAAAAAAATATACATTTGTCAAATATCTTCTCCCTAAAAGTGATGTAACAATACAAGATGTCGATGGTAACTCATGTTTTCATTACATAGTTCAACATAACCTGTGGAAATCCTACATTGATATTCTAATAACTAAACATTTGGATATCACATCACTCAACAAAGATAATCAAAGAGTAATTGACTATGTCTCTAAAGGCGATATCGAACAATTCATTAATCTTGTTGTCGATAGTTATTATGACAAACTAAGAAATCAACATGGTACTTGGTCAAAAGAATTTGATATCATTTGTAGTAAAACATCTTTGTCTCCTGATGAACTTAGAAAACTTGGTACTCATGATAACTCACAAGTAGAAGAAAAATGTAAATCACTCATTCGTGACTACATCACAGAAATTGTACATGATAACACATTCGAAAAATCATATCCAACAAAGAAAACAAATGTGTGTATCAAACTCGAAAATAACAATGTAAAAATGTGTACCTTTTCTGGAACTTTTATAGATATCATCATTGAACTAATATTTTTACTCAAAAAACATGATAATGTTTGTAGTACCATTACACCAAACCTCACAAATCAAGCTAAAATTAAAAAATTCTATAAATCTGCAGGATATTCAGTAGATGATCAGGAAATATTTAATGCTGAAATAATCTGGATTCCTCCTAATATATATTTCTCAGATGACTTTGATAAACAATTCAAAATATGTACCTCCACTAAACGTTTTACTATCATACCATTAGGTATAACAATTAAATCAGATTCACACGCAAATTATCTCATATATGATAAAGATACCAACGAAATTGAACGCTTTGAACCTCATGGTTCAACCATACCAACTGGTTTTGATTATAATCATACCCTACTCGACGAAACTCTCAAAAAACATTTCAAAAATATCACCTACATCAAACCCATCGACTATTTACCAAAAGTTAGTTTTCAACAAATGGATGTAAGAGAAACTGATGAGGAACATATAGGCGATCCAATGGGCTTCTGTGCCGTGTGGACTGTGTGGTATGTAGATATGAGATTAACATATAACACACTGACAAGAGATAAGTTGGTTGATCTCCTAATAAAAACTATAAAATCACAAAACATATCATTTAAAAATTTAATCAGAAATTATGGAGTACATATCACAAAACTAAGAGATGATCTACTTTCAATGTCAAATATGAATATCAATGACTGGATTAATGGAAAATATAATGATAAACAAATCGCAACATTATATAGTAATATCCAAAAAGAAATCATGTGACATTCAACATAACATTTAATCCATCCTCTATCCCGCAGTAAATTGTTATAACCATAAATAAAAAAAAAATGTATCCATTAATATATTATGCCAAGGAGTTCATGCAAGGTGTTTGTAGGAAACATACCATTTCAGTGTGATCCATTTGATTTTTGGAAATGTTTTGAGAACTACGATGGGTTTATTAAGGCTGAATTGATGTATAAGCCAAATAGTACATTAACGAGAGGGTTTGGATTTGTACTATTTGATAAGCAATATAATGCCCACAAATTATTAGGAGAAAAATGCCTAAAGTTTAATAACAGAGTATTAAGACTTATCGAATACTCTGGTGATAAGAAAAATAATTTGGTAAATACTATCAATGAAATGGCATAAATCAAATGCAACATGTAAATGATAACATGTAAATGATAACATGTAAATGATAACATGTAAATGGTATATGTCAATGTAACTACACCTTCATACATTTCGATATCCACCATTGCAATTACCTACACCTCCATGTACTTATCTACACTTTCAATTATCCATACACCTACACCTCCATGTACTTATCTACACTTCAATTATCTATACACCTCCCACATGAACACTGCTAATAACACGTATTATGTAAATACGTGAAAATGTTGAGTAAAATATTTTTCTTTTCAATGTGATAATCCCTAATCATGTTGAGTGCATCTGTAAGAGTATAATATCCTATTGAACCAATCTCGGAATTACTAAATTCATCATTCGATAAACCATTACTGTCAGTGGAACTGTTAATGTGCGAAATAGCATCATCACATGCACCGTCATCCACATATTCCCCAAGGAAATATTTATGACGATATTTAATTCCATTTGTTCCAGTTATATTTTCTACTATCGGATAGATATTCGAAAATATATTAATTTTATTCGTTGTTATGTTCGTCTCTTCATTAAATTCTCTCAATGCACAATCCTCATCCGTCTCATTCTTAAATTTTCTTCCCTTCGGAAATCCCCATTCTGGTGTGGAATAATATGGTTTAATGTTATTCACATAAAAATCTAATCCAAATTCTTCCTTGTTTTCCTTTAACTGGTCAAATTTCCCCTTTGATTCAAGATACTCCCTTCTGTACATGTTTTTCTTGTTATCATTCGACCAGAAATCATTCCACAATTCATCAAAATCCTTGTTTTTTATGTTCTCTATCTCATGTGCTAACATCTGTTTGAATAAAAATGATATGTTAGTAAATTTATTCGGTTTGTATCTCCCCCTGATAAACTCAACATACCCAAGTGAATGCTTCCTACTAACTAACAAAAATTTAAAAGTATTAATGTTCTTTTCAAGACGTTCAATATCTTCATTCGTATCTACTTTGATATTTGGTAAAAGCCTTAGAAGTTCCTTGTCAAAATTAGCCTGCTTATCTGAAAATTTCTTCACCACTATAACACCCCAACTCGTTATTGGCTCATCACAATATTTATAGTCGTGTCCAGGCTTGCCACAATTGGTGCATGTCCGCGAATATGTCATAACCCTCTTATCCATTATAGTATTCCATGATTAATTATAGCGCCAATGGACACATCAAAAATTGAAAATATAATATCTACATTAGATTATCATATGGAAAACATGTATCAACCTCAGGAAATCTCTCAATTTGATGATATAGCCGAAATGTGCATATCATCTACCCCCTCGGCTATGGCAAATATCAAGGAAATCCTTAATGGTATCTATGCCTATGGGTTTGAACGTCCCTCCCCAATCCAGTCAAAATCTATAAAAACTATGTTTGACAAAAAAGATATGATTGTTCAGTCGCACTCAGGAACAGGGAAAACAGGCGCATTCGTCATTGGTATGCTAACACTCATTAATAAATCTATTCAACATCCACAGGGTCTTATTATTGTCAATACTAAAGAATTAGCCATTCAGGTCAATCATGTTGTGAAAAACATCTCTTCATACATGAAATTGTCATCATCCCTTTGTGTTGGTGGGTTAGTCAATAGTTTTGAAAATCTCAGAGAAGCACAACGAAGCCACATCCTCATTGGCACTCCAGGAAGAATATTGGATTTGATGAAAAAGGATCAATCACTCTTCAATAAACTCAAAATCCTCATCATGGATGAGGCTGATATATTACTTGGTAGTAACTTCATCGAACAAATTAAAAATATCTTTGGATTAATCCCAATGGATGTCCAAACATGTATCTTCTCTGCAACATATAACGCTGATGTTATGGAAATGACTAAAAATTTTATGGAAAATCCCGTCAAAATTATGATTGAACCAGAAAAAGTAAATCTCGCTTCAATTAAACATTTCAAATTTATGATTAGTGGAGAAGGTCACTGTATGTGGGAATCTGAGGAAAAAGGCAAATTTGAAATCCTCTCAGATATCTATCACTCGATTAATATCGGACAAGTAGTCATATTCGTTAATACTATTAGAAGAGCTACAACATTAAAGGATCAATTATCTCGTTGCGGTCACGCTGTGGAAACTATTCATGCTGGATTAACAAATGATGAAAGGGCTAACATTATGATGTCATTCAGAAAAACTCAGGTTAGAGTTCTCGTAGCTACTGATCTACTCTCAAGAGGTATCGATGTTCAACAAATTGGTCTCGTCATTAATTATGATTTCCCTAAAGTTGCTGAACAATATATACACCGCGTCGGAAGAAGTGGTCGATATGGACGTCTCGGTGTTGCTATCAACTTTGTAACTGGTATCGACATCGAAAAAGTAGCAGAAGTGGAAAAAACATATAAAATTGATATGGAAGTTCTCCCTCAGCTCGATGACATTAATACATATCTCGAAGGATAAATATTAACTCTCATCGTGTCATATAAACTCCAATAATCATGATGACTAATGTTATAATGATTATTAATGGCGGGTGTTGCACATCATACATCGTGGCAACAATAATTGCTTTGTTTTATAAATCAACTTGTTTAGAATGTATGTTATCAATAATTCCAGATAATATTAACTTTCTGTATCTACAAGATCTTATCAACAATAATATAATCGATCCATTACGTCATAACTATTCTATCGATTATGATGTAATAAACGAAATAAGAAATTATTGTATTACCTGTGGTTGGTTACCAAACTGTAATCCTGTGTTACTACATGATATATCTAAATTTATCGATTTTCTATTCTCAGGTCTAAAAAATTCTATGCATCACAATATGATTTCAATTAAAAATATTGGTAATACTATTATATCCTGCGATCTATTGGACACATGGTACAAAAATCATCAACCCTTAACACTGGATAACCCAACACCTTCACTAATTATGATTACACTCGATAAAAATCATCATAAAAATAATTTGGACATAATGAAAAAAATTAAATTTAATAATTGTAATGTAACATGGAGTATTCATGCATTACTATGTCTCTCTAAATCTCATTACTATGCTTTGATCTATCTATCATATCACCATTGGATCATCTTTGATGAAACCACTATGAACGCCATATCAGAAATCAACATCATGGGAGAAAATATAAATAAAATTAAAAATGATTGTGTTGCTGTTCTCTACAAAATAGATGATGTTGTAGAGATATGTGGGTAGTATGAGTAGCCCATAAAAAATGATATATTATTATCTTATCATTATTTTATCATCATGGAAACCCCCAACTATAAACTTATTAACCCAACCGTGGGTAGACTTCATCTTAGTTCAGGAAAAGTATATATACATGGTAACACTATAACCAGTTCGACCAGTTCGACCAGTTCGACCAAATTAACCAATTTAACCAATTCAATTAAAAAGGATTTCACACCATATATCTATTTTCTCCCTAAACTACGTGTAAAAACAAAACTAACATCCATTCAAGAAGATGTCAGTGCAGTTGTTAAGGTAGATAATGGAGAAGCTATCGTTCTTAAATACATAAAACATTTAGGAACATATGAATCAGATATGAACATCATAAAGGAACTTGCAACATGTCATTGGTGTTCTAACAAAAAATTATCAACAAAAATTTCACAAGATATTACTCCAGAACGTTCATTCATCACTCATCCATACATATATACAATCGATCCACCAGATTGTCATGATATGGATGATGCGTTAAGTATCATTTCAATTGATGGCAATACATTTGAATTAGGTGTTCATATTGCTGACGTGTCATCATACATCCCTGAAAACTCTCCCCTGGATATTGAATTATCAAAAAGATGCTACAGTGTCTATATTGATAAAACAATTCACATGATTCCAGAAGAACTTAGTGTGAGTAGTATGTCCTTAAAAAGTAATATCCCAAAACGAGCATTCAGTGTACTGTTCCATATTACACAAAATGGTGATGTATTAGATGTCCAATTCAAAAAAACTCTTATTACTGTATCACAAAATCTTACCTATGATGAATTTGAGAATAGTATTAACTCTGAGAATAGTATTAACTCTTCTCCAAGTTGTAATCAATTGTACAACTTGGGTCTCGTTTTAAAAAATAAATATTTTAATCATTTGTATAATGATTATGATTCACATCAAATGGTGGAAGTATTTATGTTAATGGCAAATCAGTATGTTGCTGAAAAAATAACATCATATGACCCATCAAATGTATTACTTCGTGTACAACAACAAAATGACAATGATGTGTGTAGTATTGATGACATCAACACGTGTAACATTAATAACGTAGATAACAACTTATTTAAAATGCATATTGAAACATCCTATGATAAAGCATATTATCAATTTGGTAGTCACAACGCAGAACATAAATTATTGGGATTAAAACTTTATACTCATTTCACATCACCAATTAGAAGATATGCAGACATTATTGTTCATAGACAATTATGGAGTTGCCTCCAAGGGTGTAACATAATAGTTTTAAAGGATGTATGTATGTATATGAATTTGTATAAACATATATACACAATCGCTGAAAATCAATTCAAAAAACTTGTAATAATTAATGAAACAGTAAGCAGGGAAATATCGGATAATGTGTCTTCTATCAAAACTATGGCAAATATTATTAATCTCAAGTTTATTACCCTTCCTATTGCCAAACTATACATTCCCTTATTGGGTTTAAGAGATGACGTTGTACTATGTTCCCACAAACTAATTCAATTAGTAAATATTAATTGTGATGACGATAGTTTGGTAATAACACAACGATTAAATGGCATGTGTGGGGCGAATGAACAACATTATTCTCTTAAATTATTTCAAAAAGTTGAAATAATCATTGTATTCACAAAAAAAGATTTCAATAAAATAAACATCAAAATCACAAACCCTCCAAATATTTTTTTATGTCAAATGTAATAATATATGCTAAATAGTATAAATCCAAAAATATGGGGTAATTGCTATTGGAAAACATTACACATCATCACATATGCATATCCTGACAATCCCACAAGTGATGATATTAAAAATATGACAGCATTCTTCACTGATTTATCTCATGTTATTCCTTGTGAAAAATGCAGAAAACATTATGCTGATTATCTCATAAAATATCCACTGAGTGATAATGTTATGTCATCAAGGGGTAATCTCATGAAATGGTTGCTGGATTTACATAACAATGTAAATATTATGTCATCCACAAAACAACTCTCTCAAAATGATATCGAAAATGAATGCTTCAAAGGAGGAAACAAATATGTTGTCACAACATTCCTATTTGTTGTTTTGGTATGTGTACTTGTTGTTCGATATATGTGGAGATAATATGAATGTCACCCACCAGAGTTACTTCTTCTTGCCTGTCTTAATTTCATTTTTTCTCCCCTTATCAGAGTCTACACTTTTAGATCCAACTGATATCATATCAGGATTAATTTCATTTGTCGGAAGTTGTCCCAATATATTTTTTATATTTGGATTAACTGACACAGTTGATGCAGTACTTGCAAATGATTCTGTTTGTTCATTGTCTTGTTGATTATTCCGTTGTGGTGGAGTAAATACAGTGTTCTGCTGAGTAGGTGCCATTTGTTGTTGAGTGGGTACCGTTGATTGTTGAGTTAGCTGCATGTTTCGCATTTGCTCAAGGAGTTGTTGCGTCTTTCTTAAATTTTCCTGTTGTTCAAATAGGATTGGTTGTTGTGATTGTTGTATTGGTTGTTGCATTTGTTGTTGTATAATATGCGGTGCAACGTGTGGTGCAATATCACTCATACCCATGGAACGTGACGTATCACTCATCACAAGATTTTTCTTCAAAGCTGATAGTTTATCATCTGCTGCCATCTGTTGCATATATCGATAATCATTTTCTGATTTCTTTATTGAATTCATATTATTCATAACTTCTGTTGCATTCTTCTGTAAAACTTCATTTGCTCTTTCAGTATTCAGTTTATTAATTACATCATCATTTAATGAACCAGACATCTTTGGAATCATCGTTCTAATTCCATTCTGCATTTGAATTGATACTGCACTACACAACAACATCACAACCAATTTACATTCTGGTGACATCTTCTTATCAGATGTGTATTTGTCATACAAATCTCCCAACACTTCATAGTAATTCTTAATATCATTACTAACTGATGCACTCCATTGCTTGTTAAATTTTAAATCAAATGGGTTGTATGTGTCATTTGCTATCTCAACTCCTGAAACTATCGCATACAATACACTACTCATCCATTGAATTGCATTGCTCTTACTTTTAACTCGTGTACGCAAATCATATTCCATCTTCATTGTGCTGTAATCAGAATTAAGACTGTAATTTTGTGATAGAGGTATACCAGCCTGCTTCAACTCTCCAAGCTTTATTAACATCTTCTGCTTCTCTATTAACAATTTATCTTTTGTCCATGTCTCTTCTTCTGGTTGAGAGGATGGCTTGCGACTTTCAGTAGCTCTCTCCGCAAAATCAACTTTTTTTGACTCCATTTTCTCAACTCTTTCTGGTCTCTCGGTTCTCTCAGGCTTTTTGTACGAATCCATCACATCATCCAGGTCGTTCTTTGCATCATCCTCCTTCTCTGTCGTATCGTGTCCGTTGTAGTACCATCTATCATTCGGTGCTTTGATTTTCTCTGAATTAGCCAAAAATTCAACCATCATGTTTGTATCAGTCAACTTATTTTCAGACATATTATATTGTATATATCGAAGTTATTACTTATACATTTATCACACGACAGGAGGGTTGGTTGACATCAATTAACATTAACTAACATCAACTAATATCAATTGGCATCAACTGGCATCAACTGGCATCATCTAATTCACATGGCTTATATCACTTTTCATCACACTATCATATCCAATTTCATACAATGTTTGCTTACCTTGTTTATCCAAATCAAACTGTGTTGTATAAACATCTGGAATTTTAATATTCACAGTACATTTTTCATATCCCTTCAAATTACCCATTGATATTCCTCTTGTAAAACAATCTACCAAATTAACTAAAAATATCTCTACATTGGTTATGTCATCTACATTTTCATACTCACTCGATAAATACAATCCTATCACATCATTTAATCTATCATTAAACATCTGAATTGGATAATTATCAATACACCCACTATCCAAAAATATTTTGTTCTCAAATATCACTGGTGTAAAATATATTGGTACTGCTATCGACATCCTCACAGCAGTTATCACTTGCATGTTGGGATATGTATTGTGTGAAAAATAATACATCTCCTTATCATTCACACATGATGCCGCCACTATCAATGTCATATGTGTTTGTTCATACAATTCTCCAAATGTTATCGTCGATTTAATCCCCTTCATCTCAACTAACTTCGACAATAATATCATTATTCCAACACCGTCATTCAATCCAAAACTACTAAATATATTTTTTAATTTACATGTCACTATCTTCTTAAAATCAAAAAAATATACAAATTCAAATATCTCCTCTGGTTCATATCCAACATTATACAAAAATCCTAAAAATGAACCAACTGATGAACATGCAAGAGTATCAATGTGTGACATCAAACCTTGCTCCTTTAATGCCTTCATCGCACCTAAATGCGCTATTCCCTTTATTCCTCCACCACTCATTACAAGTATCGATGGATGGTGGGGTAGATTGCTACATATCTTTTCTATCTCATCATCCAAATGGAGAAGGTTGATGCCACATGTGGGGTTATCACATATTTTCTCATCCAAATGAATGGGGTTGCTGCCACATATGGGGTTATCACATATTTTCTCATCCAAATGAATGGGTTTGCTGCCACATATCCTCTCATCCAAATGAATGGGGTTGCTGCCACATATCCTCTCATCCAAATGAATGGGGTTGCTACATATCTTTTCTATCTTCTCATTCATATAATCAGCATTTTAAAAAATCTTGCCATGATACACGCCTTCATACATAACATACATAACATATATACCCTTTTATACATACCCTTGTATACATACCCATTATACATACATAACATGTATACCCATCATACATACCCATCATACATACCCATCATACATACCCACTACACCATCATACATACATAACATGCATACCCTTTCATACATACCCATCATACATACCCATCATACATACATACCACTATACCATCACACCCACTACATCAATCATACACTCATGACAATATTTACTTATAAATAATCTTAAATAACTAATATATGGATTTTAACGAGTTTAATGTAAATACTCTGTTTCCATCTGATAATGATGCACATGATGAAAATACAGAGTTGGATATCGATAATTTGTTTAGTGATAACAATTTTAAAAATTATGTGTTCAACTCTTCTGTCCTCCTAAAAAGAACACATATTGAAAAAAAGAATGTTGCCATATGGCATATGAAAAAATTTAAAGAATGTTGTGAAAAAATTAAAGAACTAAATGAAAAAGATATCACTGAACTAATTTTTGATGTGGTCAATGATTATTCATTTGGTTACAATCCTGCTGATTGTATCGCTTTCATTAAAGATAAATTAGATAAACAAAAATTGGAAACTGTTATAATATCCGATTCTAAATTGTATATATCTTGGGCTTCTCTCGAAGAAAAGCTTTGTTCATAGGAATGCATACATACATTCATCCATCCCATACATTCATCCCCTCCATATTCCATTTACATCATCACTCATTTTTACCACTCAATATAATATAATGACTGACACTGATGATTTGGATATGCTTGCGCATGAACTAAATCTAAAAAATAAAAAAACTAATCTGATAAACAATACAATGGGTGAATATAACAAATATTACTCAAATGTATTAAATGGAATAGATGGAATGTGCGACTATCTCAACCCAGAACATCCAGACGTCTCTAAACATGATATGTTACCATTCAGCTTCAATCCTAATCTAAACAAGGATTTCTCATTCTTCAGCGCACAGGGTGATTATCACAAATCATATGAATCACAAATTCTATCAGATACAAGTAATCAATTCTCCGACATAGAAAAATTTACTATTGATTCAGAACCATCAACTAATACTACATATAATACTACTCACAATACTACACACAATGATGTATTAAAACATCTGAGAGATTGCCCAAGCTGTAGAAAAATTATACTCATGAATTATTGTGAAAATGCAATAACTATGCCATCTGTAACAAACTCATACAATCTTACAAAATTGTATGAAATTGGTATGTTGCTATTAATTGGAGTTTTGGTTATTGTATTATTGAGTATCATTATGCAATAACAAAATTGCTTTATCAAATATTGATATTCAAACCTCTAAATCTTTGAACATCTTTCCAATGAAAATTATGTTTATCAAGTGTCTCCATCAAATCCAAATACATGTTCAGTTCCTTTGCATCGCGATTTAGTTTTTCAATATGCAACAATCTAATATAACGATAATGTTTATCATACACATCTTTATTCTCATCATAAATTTTCCTCGCATAATCCCGTATTTCAAGACTATCACGCGTGTAATCAATTTTGTTGAGGGCATCACAAAATTTTTTATGACGCAATTCATTCAATTCAAGCTCTCGTAACATGTCCTCATCCACAACATCATCACATTTCTCATCTGCTTTTTCAACATTAACAACGACATCACCACTGATATCATTTGATTTGAGTGTAGTAGTTATTCGTTTTACTTTAGGCATATTTGGTTGAAATTGCCATTTACGTGCAATTTCAAGAGCTGTCATTGCACTACTTGTCAAATGGTCAGTCTTGGAAATTTTTTCTACCAACACAGCAATTACATGGTCGCTGAATATAGATACCATATCATCACCGGGACATACTTTTACAGGGATTGTTATTTTTAATACCAGCCTCATCGTTTCCAAATTAATTTTATTCTGGGTTTTCATTTCGTTGCATAGATTGATTAATTCACTTTCAAAACGCTCATGTGCGTTGGCATCTTGTTTTGATGTGTAATTTATATTACTAAATTTCGTAATCATTGATGATATTTTTTCTGAATTAATGATGTTGTTGTCTTCCATTTTTATATACAATTTAATTAAATTATCATTAGTGTTAGTGTTAGTGTTAGTGTTAGTGTTAGTGTTAGTGTTAGTATTAGCATTGAATTTAAAATATAAGTTGATTATATTTTAACTGTTTTGTACACAGATCATGTGATGTACCCAAGCAATTGAATATATACCAATCTTCTTATCAATCCTCCAGCATATCAATCCTCCAACAATTGTTTATATGCCTCCTCAAACTCATTATTTCTTGGAATTCTTTCACGTGTTTCTCTTATGGGAACTTTATTGCTAATATTGAATGGATTTTCTGTTGTATCCCTCCAATATGAATCATGTTTGTCCTTGGCTTTCATTCCATTGAGGTCTTCATTCCTCTCCTGCATAAATTGTTGTAGTTTATCACCAACACTCTTCTGGTCTCTATCATTTGATAGATCAACATCATATATGTAGTTATCATACAACATATTACCATTATCGTTGTACAATTTCCCATAATTATCAAGTGATGTGAATTGATCCGTTCCATCAATTCCCATGTCATTCGATGCACACACTCCTCCCCAACATACAATTGAATCATCTGCATGTGATGGTTGCATCCTCTGTGATTTTCTTATGTGTTTGTGAAAATCATTTGATTTAAGAATGTTTGGGTTGAAATTCTTATCTGGTACATATTCACAATCCTGTGATTTTCGTTGCATCTCCAAATCTGATAGACGCCTGGAGAGCTCATCAGTTGTAATATTTGTGGGTTTCTCACATTTCATAAAATTCTTCCTGTTGTTGAGTTCCTCTGGTGTTGGTTCCGCCTTTTTCTGCAACTCAATGTACTCATTGAATGATTCTCTATTTTTAAAAAAATCGGAATTATCCATTCTTCTTTTAATATCATAATCCTTCCTCTTCTCTGGATCTTTTAGGGTTTGATATGCCTCATACACAAGATTATATTGAATTTCCAATTTACGCTTCTCCTTCTCCCTCCTCTCCCCATTATATTGAGACAGAATGTGATTGACCTTGTCTGGGTGAAAATTCTTCAGTCTCTCCCTTGCTAAATTTCTTATCGCCTCAGTCGAATCTGTTGGAAGTACCCCAATTATTCGATAGTAATCTGGTGTCATATTTGATGAACTGGATGATGACACATTATTTCGTTGTCTTGCACTCATTATGATATTCTCACATACTTATATTTATGTGACAATAACGCATATGTTGATGGGTGGATATGTGGGTAGGTGGATATGTGCATGTTGATATGTACATCTAAAATTCCACTCCAGTTCTGTTATTTATATCAGTCAACTCATTTGATTTATCAATATTCACTATCTCAATTATAAATGAATGGTTCCTATTGCAAAAATCATATGCATTCCCCATAGAATTATAAAATGAAAATGTCAATTGTGATATGTTATTTGGACTATACAAATATGATGACGAACGAGAATGACGATTGTAAAAGTAACCATTATCACTCTGCTTACCAATAAATATCTTCTCAAAGACATTATCAACAGTTCCATAATATTTCATGTTTCCAATCTCATCACATGCAACAATAATATAATCTCCTCGTAACTTTAATGCATTATTCACATATGTATTTGGTTGTCCCTGTGCATTATATCGATTATCATCAACATATGCCATGTTGTTTTTATTCACATAGTTAAATCCTGTCACCGCCCATGTCTCCCCAACATCTCGAAATCCTAAGTTAGTTCCCATGGTATCGCCGTAACTAAAATCTAAACTAAACATTGATGGTACCTTCACAACAACATCATATCCTCCTCCCGTTACAGGTTCAATATCACCCTCAACATTCACATTCGATATAATAAAATTATATGTGTTCTCATCAATTATAAAATTAATCTTTTGTGTTCCATTCAATACATTTGCACTAACTCCCAAATAAGATAACATCCCAGAAAATTCAATTACTTCTCCAACATTCAAATGATGACTTGGATGATTTATCGTTACAGTGTATGTACTAATGGTTGCACTCGGTATGGGACTAATGTCTATTATTGGTTGTAACAAAATTGCAATCTTGTATGCAGAAAATGTAACAATGTTCGTATTCACATCAATTGCTACATTTATATGATTTAAACCATCATATGGACTATTTGAACTCACTGTGGGTACCTGTGATATCTTCGTCTCTATTTCCATTATTAATGATGCAATGTCATATGTCCCATTGTCAATAGATATTGAATATGTATAACTACCATCATCATAATTTTTCCAATACAATTTCGTGTTCTGTTTTGATGTGGAAAATACTTGTTCAACATCTGGAAATATTGATTCGTACATCCTAATCATCACAACATCACTAATCTCTGAATCAAAATTTATTCGATAGTGATTAAGTGAATATCCATAATCAATATTCGTAATTAATGCAATCCCCACATTTGTTATTGTAAATTTACCATCCCATATACCCTTCTTCGATATCACAATACTAAACTCGTTCTGTGATGGCGGGTTTAATGCCCTCACTGTTTGATACCCATAAACATGATTGGAATCTATCGGAAATGATGCATTTATGTATTTCAATGGTATTCCTCCAATGTGCTGAAATGTTAATGTTATTGTATAATCCCCTATATCCGTGTTCCCAACATATGCAGTCGGGAGTTTTATGTAAAAATATGTTAAATTATTCACTTCTGTTGGTGTCTGCTGGAGGTATATTTGTAATGTCGTGTTTAGTGAATTAATTGATATGTTCCCTATGTATGAATTAATTACTCCTAAAAATCCTTGTAGGGTTACATACACATCTGACATATCATACTGGTTCTCTTGTTCCATACTGAGTGGTATGTGTGATGTCATATTCGGATTGCATAATATCTTCACATAGGTACTTCCTTGCGTAAATATTACATTGGTTGTGCTTATATTTATCGTTGGTACACTAAATCCATCAATCACTATCAACTCATTGTTGTTAAAATTATTATTGGGTAACGTAATTCGTAATATATTTGTTGTCCCATCAATATCAAACATAAATGCATTCTCCCCTGCATACAAATATGGATTTATTACTTGTGTTGGTGTCGTGTTGATAAATGAACTATCAACATTTACAAATGATGTGGTGTATCTATATTTTTTATCTACAATGTTTAATCCTCTCTTCTGGATGTAGTCTAAATATGGATTATATTGTTCATTGGGGTACACGTCATTCGACATTATGTTGCCATTTGACATTACGTTACCATTTGACATGCTCATTGGTCTCGGCATTAATTGATTTCCATACACTTCTGGGTAATATTGTTGAATGCTCCTTGGTCTCGTATTTGGAACGTCGTAGCTTCTTAATATTGATGACTGCTGCTCAATATATTTTAGGTTAGCATTCCCTCCTGTACTCACATGGGGTGATATATAATTCCTTTTGTCTGATACATAAATGTATGACATTATATACTAATGTGATATATATCAAAAAAATATTACATACATACATAATAATGTGTCATTCAAATTGTTCTAACATTGCGACTATTCAACAAATAAATGTTACTAATGTAACTGTATTATGGAAAACAACTATCTTATCAAATTAACAAGATATACGGATTCAATCATTCTCACCAAATGTGAACCTTCAAAAGATATTAAAAATAATTGTAGTAGTCCTGTCAACATAAAAGAAAATATAAACTCCAATATGTTACACATTTGTAACTTCGAAGGATATGAAATCAGTGGTAAATTATTTCAAATGAATTATACCGTCGTTGAAAATGGACGTGTTGGTGATATCGTAACATACTATTTTAGTATCCAATATGAAAAAATGTTTATCACTGGACAACTAACCAATCTTGTAGTAGTTTTTAAACCTTGTGACAATGCAATGGTAACATCTGATAATTCAATTAAACTTCGTGGTTCTTTTATTATAAAAATTTACACTGACAATGAACAACTACAATGTGATCTTCTCAATAGTCTGAACGAAACAGATGAAACATGTAGTATATCTCTATCGTTTGAACAATACAAAGGTAAAGAAAATATTGTTGAACTAATCAAAAAAATATGTAATACTCCATCATTCATTAATGTTCTCACAAGAGTTGTCTCTGAACGTAACACTAAACGAACCCAGGATGCTAAATCATCATTCGAATATAAAGAACCTCGAAGGGTATTCAATCTCGCTGAACTAAAGTGTAATCCCTCTAAAATTGATGATATGCTTAGTAGTCCTACATCATCATCATCGTCATCAACAACGTCATCATTTTAGCTATGTTGCTGCGCATCATGTTATTGATTAAATATAAATGATAATAGTATAATTATGATTTATACATCATTGGTGTCAACATATATCAAACAAGGCGTTAAAATAAATTTTCTGCAAGTCTTCTTTATTGCTTCTATTGTGTATATTCTTATGCACTATTACCTGTACTCAAGTGAAAGATTTTGTGATAAATATAAACACTATCTCTACTATGTTATGCTGTTTGATATCATATTCGCCTACATTCTATGCTGCAAACACAATAAAAAAATAGCTGAGGAAGAAAAAATGGTGTGTGTACTTGGAGAACAGTGTAACCAAGGTGGTCAATGTAATCAAAATGTGCAATGTAATCCCACCAATCCACCTTGTAATCCCACCAATCCACAATGTAATACACCCAATCCACCTTGTAATCCACCATATAATCCAAGTAACCCACAATGTATCCCAATTTTTGCAAATGTTGTTCCACAAATGTATGTTCCCCCATCAGGAGATGAGTATGTGTGCGTAAAGAAGGAAGATAGACATAGTGATCGGCATGGCGAACGACACAAGGACAAACATTCCCACAAAACTGATACACTCACTCCTCCTCCTCCAAAAGAACCCTCCATTTGTAAAGAAGAAAATATTGATAGTACGGATGATATCCTGGATGATACACGTAATAAACCAATCTCCGCCCCAAGTAAATGTAGCGAACCAGATGATACAAGTATTCCCATTTTCGTTAGAAAATAAATATCAACGTATGATATATATCAATGCCAGAAGTGAGTGAGGTGTGTATCGCAAGTCAATATCTCAACACAAATTTCCAAAATAAAAATCTTTACAATTTAAAAATATTGTCTGGTAAATATCTGAACAGAGAAATCAAAGGTATGTCTCTACTAAATGATGAACATAAAATAATACGCGTTGACTCTAAGGGCAAATTATTATGGTTTGAGTTGAGTGGTGGCGTAAACGATAAACTAAATGGCGTAAATATCGTTATCCATTTTGGTCTAACTGGAGAACTATCACTTAATGAAAATAAATTCAGTCGTGTAGCCTTCCTAATTGGTAAAACAAAAAATAATGTATTAACTCTCTATTTTAATGATGTCCGTAATTTTGGTAATATCACAATAGTTAATAACATCAATCTACAAAAGGAATTAAATAAACTTGCTCCTGATCTACTAAAAGAAGAATACAATACAACAACCCTACAAACTTGGATTTCTGATTTCCTCAAAGTCTCCAATTTTCGTAAAAATGTAAAACTTGGTGTGTTACTCATGAGACAATCAAAAAAAGATGGGATTGGTTCTGGTATTGGTAATTACCTATCCTCTGAAATTATGTATGATGCTAAACTATCTCCTCATCGAACTGTTGGTTCTCTAACTGATAAGGATGTGTCTAATCTATGCCACTCCATAAAGTATATCACAAAATTATCATATTTTAATAACAAAACAGGTTATATGATAATTTTCGATGATTTCATAAATGAACATAAAAATGGTATCATCAATGGAAAATATCCAAATTATCACCCTGACATAAAACCAAAGGCAAATAATGAGTTCTCCTTTAAAGTATATGGACGTGATACAGATGATAATGGTAATGTGGTAAAACATGATAAAACTATTAATAAAGGTCGTACAACTTATTGGGTGCCTGCTGTTCAATTGTAGGTATATGTGTTACTTTACAATGGGTTAAATGTGTCACTTTACAATGGGTTAAATGTGTTACTTTACGATGGATTAAATGTGTCACTTTACTATGGGTTAAATGTGTCACTTTACTATGGGTTAAATGTGTCACTTTACTATAATTTCCCATACTGAGTTCTTCTTCATTGCATCATATTTTTTTAGTAGTTTATCATTATCTTTAAACTTTGGTGTATCTTGTATTGTTATTGTATAAGATTCATTCTTCTTTTGTACTGATGTTTTCACATCTCCATATTGCTCATCAAACTGTTTTTCAATATATTCAACTCTATCTTCAAGATTATATGGAAATGGATATTCTGGATGATTTGATGGAATTATTACATAAGTCTTCTTATTCTTTCCTGTTGATGTTTTTTCAAGGTGTAACATTTTTTCTCTTATCTGCTCACAAATAACTGTACGTGATACAGCATGTTTATCTACCTTCATATTTAATTTATTTATAACTTTAAATAAGTATTGTTTATTCTTCGCTATGGAACATACTGCCCCATACAATGATGGTATCCCAGTTCCTCTTTTCTTTTCTAATACTTTATTTCTTCTCTCACGAATTTTAAACACATCCTCTCCTGTTGATGTGTCCCTATCTACACATCCTACAAAATCAAATTCATCTCTGGAATCATAATAAGTTACAGTATCTTTAAAATTATAATATGTCTTGGCTAAATTTGATTTTCCTGTCGTTTCCATTGTTCTATTTTCCTTACTTTGCTTAAAACGTTCATCATGGATTATATAGTTGTATAGTGACACATTATTAAATACATCCACTGCATATGTTGAACGGTAATACATTGATATCTCCTCGCCCTGGTTAAATGGTTGAAATACATAATATCTGTCAATGTAAAGTAAATATCCCTGCCTCCCAAATTTATCAATAATTGTATCAGTCAGGTCGTTTACCTCATCCTTTGATGTTGGTATCATATCTGTTAATGCTTTGTGCACAAAAAAATCATCAAACATTTCTCTCTTGTCATCTGAATATGAGTTCTTTACATACTCTATAATGTCTTCCAATGTGTATATGAATTTTGTAATAAACATCTCCTTTATTCTATTCTTTGCATAGTCAATATCACTCTTTGCAAAGTTGTATGTGTATGTTGAATAATCAATCTGTCCCTTTGGTATGCTTTTGTATATCTTCCTCTCTGGGTCATACAGTTCCGCATTCAATATTACATTATCACATTTAAACTCACAATTTGTATAATCACATGTCGGTGGACATTCTCCTGGCTTGCAATCCTTGTATTTCTCCACATCCTCCCTAAATATATTTCCATTTATGTTTAGAGGACAATCAATTGCAACCTCCTTCATCATCCTCTCAACCTTCTTAATGAGTACGTGTTTGAGTTCTGCCTTCCTGTATAACTCCTCCTCCGCTGATAATCCATCCTCCAATCCAACAACATATTTATATACATCAACATATGGATATGGATCTTCCTCATTCATCACATCCATGTGAGAACACCAACGAATTGCTCTCCCTATAACCTGCTCCACCCTTCCAAGATTAAAATATACATCCAATATATGTACCTGCCCTACATTAAATAAACTAACTCCTTCATTAATCACCTGACTTCCAAGTATGAATTTAATTAATTTACCTTGCCTATTCTCCACACTGTTAAATACATCATCTATCAATTTACGTTTGTCATCCGCTACAATCTCCTCTGCCTCATCACTTGCTGCTCCTGTAACTGTCAAAAATGTTGCTGGGTGAAATGTGTGATGGTCGGAAGTTGATATTACGTTACTTCCTCCATCACTACCCCCCTCACTGACCTTCCTATGTTCTCGTTGTGTTTTACCACAATAATAACATTTTGTTGTTGGCTGTACATAATAACTTGTATTGTCCTGATATTCAAGATACCCATTTTGTAACAGAACTTCCTGAAATACATCAATTCCAACTTTTACAAGGTTTGAATATATAAATGCAGTCTGCGGTCCCTTCTGTCCCTCAACAAGTCTCTCAAGATTATTAAGTGCCTTGTGAAACTTTGTTGAAAATGTACCAAGGTATTTATTCTTAAATATGTTTCCTGTTATTGTCTTCCCATCTGGCTTAAATGTAATAAATGGTAAATCATCACTCGACAGTAATTTTGATATCTTATTATTTAATGCATCATAGTCATGCACTATTTGCCTCTTTATTGTACTCAATCCATCCAATCCATGATATCCTGTTATTTCTTTTCTATTAGTTGTTAATCCTGGAAATACAAAATTAGATACTGATTCGGATTGTCTGTCAAAGTTATCATTGAATTTTTTTGAACGATGTTCATGAGGAGTTTGTGCGTCATCAATTGTATAATCATCTGTAGAACTTATTGATTCTTTGAATACTTGTAATTGAAATTCTGACATCATACATCGTGTCACCTTCGTAAATAATAATCCATTTGGTACTTTCCCTTTGTCTCTCCTTGTAGCAAATATATATGGATCTCCTCCCTTCACATGTGATACATACCCTTTCAACATATCTCGTAAATATTCCATCCCTCCTGGTTTAAAATCAAGTAAATGCCTCTGGGAAGTGTTAAACACTAAATTTCTATCAATCTGACTACTCTCTGGACGTAGAAAATTTACTAATTCAACAATCTCATCTGCTGTGTTCTTCATCGGCGTTCCTGATAATAACACAACCTTCAAGTTTGTTGATTTACGTATGATGTATTTTAATGCATCCCCATAATTGTTATTTGTTAATCCATGGGCTTCATCCACAATTATTAATGTGTTGTTCAAATTATCAATCCTATCAACTGATATGTCACGCTCAAATTCTCCCTCCTCAGTCTTCTTGTATATAACTTTTGATTTCTCTCCTGTGATTACTTGCTTCGTACTTATACGCTCTCCCAAAACTCGTTTGTAAAAACTTCTATAACTTATAAATTTGTAATATTGCATTGCCTCATTCATCGCTCTTTGTGTGTCAATCTTATTTTCCCTCAATAATGGATTTTTATATGTGTTCCCCGTGCAAATAAGAAGATGCCTCTTCCATGTCTCCTTAATTACTGGTCTGGGTACAAGTACATAAATCTTTGTGTTGTATTTCTGTACTACTGATTTAAACTTCTCTGCTATCCCTATTCCTACACATGTATTGTGACATACAATATCCTCCGCTATGTAGTTGTGATATGGATATACATCCAAATCATACACATAGTTGTTGTATTCTTTGTATCCAACACTTGTAATTGGACTAAATGTTAATACACCTTTTTCATAACACATTACCCTGTTCCCTATCTCTAATTGATTACTCCATCCTGTTGATGTGTATAATTTATGTGAATATGTTATGCGAATTGTCTTGTTGTTGAGAAGACGTACTATCTTTATACTCGAATTTATACGCTCCCTGTAAAGATGTGATACTGGATATTCCTGGAGTTTTCCCTCATACATCGAATACACCATTATCGGTTGCTTGGGAACTGTCCATTCTCCCTCATTGTCACATATTATAGTGGTCACGTTAGAATCCCATAAATATTCAATCGGATATGTACCTGCTCGTGTCATCACTAACATATTTTTTTCAAGGCACTTCCCACTCCCTACCCCATGCATGCATAAAATACCCCTGTATGGTGTATCTGGATTTATAAAATTACTCATCGATATCTGATGTTCCTGTAATCCTGCCTGTCCATGACATGTCTCTTTTCTGTATTTTTCAAGTTCTCCATAATTATTCATAATAGGTCTATCTGGTATCTTGTGGTAGTAAAACTCTCTTTTCTTAAACAGTTTGTATTGAATATCTTCGTCATCCGTCTCTGGATATCCATAGTCCTTATCCATATTGTTATATGGTGATATAAATATACAACAGTAAAAATTGATATATTTCATATGTAATTGCTATTATGTCAATTGAACCATACCATGCGACATCATATCATATGCGTTACTCCATAACATATGCGTTACTCCATAACATATGCGTTACTCCATAACATATGCGTTACTCCATAACATACGCGTTACTCCATAACATATGCGTTACTCCATAACATATGCGTTACTCCATAACATATGCGTTACTCCATAACATATGCGTTACTCCATAACATATGCGTTACTCCATAACATATAATTCATGTAATAAATATACAATGAATAACACTGAGTTATGCAGTGGTCAATCAAATAATACTCCATCTACTCCATCCATTCCATCCACATCAACCATTCCATCTACGCCATCTACATCAACCACTCCCCACATTAATATATATGAAATCACCAACATGTTCAACATCTTCAATGCAAAATTAAGCAAACTCGAAGATAAATTAGATGATGCCTTAGATTACATCAATACATCCATCAGTAATTCTGTAAATCTAAAATGTAATCACAAAGATAAGATACTCAAAAAATGTACTAACTGTCAAAGGTATTCATGCATTGTAGATGAATGCTTTGGTAAAATGCTGCAAGGTTGCTCATATTGTTGTCAGGAATGTCTGTGTGATGTATGTGGTGGTAAGGCAGTCGAATATCAATGTGCAACATGCAGTAAAAAAATGTGTTTTGAATGTCACGATTTCAGATGCTATTTTTGTATGAGTAGAAATATATTTGATATTGTCAGAATAACAGCATAAAAGTAAAGTGAGTATGTTGAATATACCATATCATCTGTGTGAAAAAAACGCATATTATTGTATCTACAAAAATATAGTGATATTTATGTCTTTTACCTATGAACGAAAACGACTGTTGGCTGAAAAAATTCATTCATTGAATAATACAGAACACTACAAAACTGTTAAAGATATAATCATGACAGAAGATGTTCGCTTCACTAAAAATAATAATGGAATGTTCCTAAACTTTAATAACCTATCCCCTCAAATATATCTTCAATTGGAAAATTTCGTTAATAGCATAAAAAAATGTCCAAAACAAAATCCATCTCGTGTAATGTCTGATTCTCCACATTACACTAAAAAACAAAATATCACAAATAGTGATTCACGCATTATTAATAGAATTAAACATAATCAAGAAGAGGATGAGAGGGATGATGAAAAGAATGATAGGAAGATAGATAGGATTGATACATTGTAACGTAACAACAACATGGCGCAACAACAACATACACACATCGTGCACATCCATATACTCTTCACTCTTCTCCATTCCCAAAATACACCTTCCTACATTTGTTTATACGTTTATCTGGAATTTTAGATTCACATATATCTTCAAATTTATCTCCTTTTAACATCCTCAATATGAAATTAATAGAGTACACCCCACACTCTGAATTACCATATTGATGTTTTACATCATTGTACTTCGTATGAGGGGTTACTCCCATCTCATCTCTACAAAAATTTGCAATTCTTTTCATGAATTTCTTAATACGAGTTACTGGTGGATCACTTGTTGAATCAAAAAAACATATCTCTCCTGTTTTCAAATCAGCAAACATTGAAAACCAATGAATACCCGGACCCCTCGAACTATCCGAATTTATCGTCATCCCTATCTTCGTTTTTCCTTCCTTTACTAAATCTCCAAAATTTAAATCTCTAATCCCAAGTTCTGGTATATCATCAAAGTCAATCGGAACCGTTCCCAAATATTTAAAATCTTCATACTTTTTTTCATATTGTTTCATTACATCCTCTATTTGTAATGAATTTAACCATTCATTGTGAATATATCCCTTTGGTCGAAATGTATTGTCCTTTAATTCATCAACATATATCTTATTCATCCGCTTCGCAAATTTCTGTTTATGCCAATCAGTCTGAGAGATGTTTGATAACTTTGATTTTAATGCATGTATGAGATATTGTCTGTATTCTTTTGGTTTTGTTAGCTCAAGTTCATGATGTGTTGGTATCTCATTTGGATATTCTAAATTATATGCATCTACTATCTTTATTAACAAGTTGAGGGGAATACATGAACCATCTTCGTACTCAAGGTGGGGCGCACATTTGTCTTCCGACATTATAATATTTACAGTCGTGAAATTTTTAATATGTGATGGTAATAATTAGAATAACCCATTGTGTATTAATTAATACTTTACCATAAAATAAATTATATTAACTTGGGAAATATTTTTTATATTCATTTACAAATAATAACCAGTTTCGATACATATCCTTGGTTTTCATTGTTTTATTTTTATAATTCCTTTGTTGACAACCAATCCAGCCATACAATTGTCTTTCTTTTTTGTCTTCTGAACTCCACGATGGCTTTCTATCGTGTTCTTCTATAAACTTTTTCACATTGTTCAACCTAAAATACCATATTTCTTCATTGTTCATAAAATATTCACAGTATTTGTCATCATTTTTAAATTCACACCATACATTATACACATTATCCTGTTCCATTATGTGTAACCGCTTCTCGCAATTTTTCAACTGATCTGAAATCCAATTACACATGGATCTTTCCTTTTTCACTTGTAAATTTTGTGATGGTCGCTTCTGATACTTATCTATATACAATTTAACATCCTTAAATGTATCGAACCACATTTCTTCCTTGCTCATCAGATATTGTCTATAACTACATCTAACTTCAGTCCATTTGTCATATATTGGTTTCTCTTTCATTATTTCTTCTCTTCTTGCATAAATACGTTGCTGTCGTACAATCCATATACCATATTGTTTAGTCTCTACATTAACTGAACGTTTAGATGGTCTTTTTTTATTGACATCAAAATATTGTGTTACATTAGTTAACATCTCATACCACTTTTTTTCCTTACTTGCAACATATTGTTCATATTCACATAACAAATCTGTCCATTCTTTATAAATATTTTCAAACTTCATATTTCCACTTTTTTCTCTGTATTTGGATTGTTGTGCACGAAGCCATATACCCAATTTTTTCTCTTCAATATCTTTTGATTGTTGAATAGGTCGACGTTTATTTTCATCCATAAATTGTTTTAATTTATTTAACATAACATGCCATTGAATTCTTTGGTATATTTGAATTCCAATAATATTTTTAAAATTACTGCTCATCAGTTCCTTATCTCTTTTACAAATATTTTTATTCAATCCATGGTTTATACTAATAAGTTTAACCTTTTTATCAAATTCAATATCGATTTCTTTAATGGCGCTTATTATTGAAAAACAATTACTCATTTCATCACACCACAATATAATTCTTCCCATTTTTCCTGGTTTATCTTTTCTCAAACATCTACTCATTCTCTGAACACATTTTACCTTTGATGCACACTCATATGTGATATATATTGTGTCACATGTTGGTATATCTATTGCTTCATCAAGAATACCTACTGAACACATGAAATACATTTTAGTTGATTCATTAAACTCTTTTAATTTGTTGTTCCTTATTTTTTTACAATCAACATAAGTTATATTATCTATTTCATATTCATATCTGTGGTACTCATTCATCATATTAAACATTTTAGTAAATTCTCTAATTTCATTTGTATCTCTAAAATACAATATGCATTTCATAGTTCCATATCTTTTAATACATTCAAAAAGATAACAACATTTTTGAAATATTAAATCATTTTTACTAAATGTTCTGTTTAGTTCATTGTTAATTCCAATGCTTATTTCTTGTATGTCATTTAGTGATTCACTAATTACTGGTAAAATCACTTCATAATCACAAATATATCCCTCAGTTATTGCTTCGTTATAATCCATTTTATATACGACATTGCCAAACATACTCTCAACATCAATATCACTACTATTTTCTAATTCATATATTCTTGGTGTTGCACTCATGTATAATATTTTATTATTACTGTTTATTATTTTATTGATATCGTCGTTTTCATCATACACATTATTGTAACTTAGATTATGAAATTCATCTATTATTACAAAAGGATTAACAACATTTAACTCATTAATTATATCACATGATTTATAAGTCACGCTCAATAGAATTTTATCATTTGTTTCAATAAATTCATTAATCATGTCTATGTCTCTCGTTCCATCAGAATCAATCAACATTGATTTTCTCGATGGATCATATAATTTATATTTAACAATATTTTGTTCTGCATATTGTTTTAAAGGTGTGATTAAGATGACAACATTGTAACTCATTGAAATATAACATCCTAATATAGTTTTACCTGTACCACATGGCATAGATAATATAGATTTTTTATTAATTGATATGTCATTTACATTTTGCTCATAATATTTATCAAATAATATCTTTACTCTTTGTTGATATTCATATAAATTGTATGTAGGTGTTGTATTGTATGTAGGTGTTGCATTGTTGATGGTTTGAGTGGTGGTTTGAATGGTAGACAATGATTTACAATTAAATTCTTTCTTACACAATATAAGATTACTTGGTTTGTTGTTGGTTATGTTTTTTGATACTCCACTTGTGTAATACAAATGACATAATTTGTTTTTATGATTTTCATGTGCCATCACATATGAAAAGCCAGATAAATCACTAATGTGTATGTTCCTTTTATAATTCTTACATTGAACAAAATTAATGTTACCATCACGTGATAACATTATAATATCTACACCTCGATCGTGGAGAGTATTTTCTGTTTTATTTCTATTGAGACGGTGCATATCGTAATCTGTTATTAGATCTGCATCAAAAAGTACTTTATCAGGAACTTTTTTCCATAAATATGAAATGTGTGTACTTTGCAATGAATTCAAGTAGTCATTAACATATATCTCATATTCGATACCCTTCTTGTAATTAGCCATAGTTAATATACATAATATACATGATATGCAAATATCAATTTTTTGGTAACATTTCACCCTATACATTTATCACAATACATAATATATAAATGAGTAAGTATGTTGATTTACAGATTAATGGTAAGTTGTTCCCCTCATGGATATTAGCAAATTTTAAAGCATACAAGTTAGATAATCTCGTGTTTGATCCAAATGATGATCCATGTAACAAAAAAGTCGAACAAAAATTATATCAATATCAACAATTTCTATCAAAATATATGAACTTCGATAGTCCAAATAAATCCATGCTGATATACCAATCCATGGGGTCTGGGAAGACAATTTCAACAATAAATATTTACAACATGCTCTACAACTACACTCCTGGTTGGAATGTCTTCCTCCTCCTCAAAGCCTCTCTTCGTGACTCAACATGGATACCCCTTCTCGAACAATGGTTGGAAAACGAAGGCAATGATAAAAAATATCGTTTTGAAAATATTAATTTTATCTCATATGATGCTTCCAATGCTGATAAAGCATTTATGGATAAAGTAAAATCTTCTGATAGTTCAAAATATTCTTTGTACATCATTGATGAATGCCATAACTTTATCAATAATGTATACACCAACATTAGCTCTAAACAAGGAAAACGTGCACAAACAATCTATGACCACATTATCCAAGATCGCAATCAAAATGAAAATACTCGCATCATTGCTTTGTCTGCCACTCCTGTTATCAACAATCCATTTGAACTTGCATTGTTGTTTAATATGCTCCGTCCAAATGCATTCCCTAAAAGCGAATCACTTTTCCGTCAATTATATGTAACTAAAGCACCATATCAAATTCTCAATCCTCTCCATAAAAACAACTTCCAACGTCGTATTATGGGTTTGGTATCATACTACATTGGATCATCATCTAATTACTTCGCTACACCACATCATAAACATATTGATGTACCCATGTCAAAATATCAAGAAGAAATTTATAATCACTACGAAGAAATCGAAGATGCTATTGAACGAAAACGTATGAAAAGTGGTAAATCATCATCTACGACATACAGAACATACACACGTCAAGCCTGTAATTTTGTCTTCCCTTACATATCTCAACGAATGACTGGTGAAACTCGTCCACGTCCATCAGCCTTTAAAATTACAGAAAAAGTCGCTAATGAACTATTGTTAAATAAAGAATTGGGTGATAAAGTAAGTGAGGCTGATGTGAAAAATAATATTGCATACAACAATGCTGTTAAAACATATATTGATGCATTCGATACATATCTACAACAAAAGAACAATAATGATATCGTAAAAGGTCATACACTCTCTGATGATATTAAAAATCTCCATCACATCGACTACACTGAACTCTATAAAACTAATGCATCATCACTATTCAAAGCAATGTATGATTGTTCTGCTAAAATGTTATGCATCATCACCAACATATTAAAATCTCCTGGACCCGTCTTGGTATATACTAATTATGTTCATGGTGAGGGAATAGACATATTCAAAATATATTTGAAACATTTTGGTTTTTCTTCCTATGACCCAACAATTAAACCAATGCCTGATGCATTGCGATATTCTGAATATCATGGAGATGTTGATATAAAATATCGTCGTGATGTACTTGTTGAATTTAATAAAGAAGAAAATAAATATGGTAAGAAATGTAAAATTATGCTTGTCTCTCCTGCTGGTACAGAGGGTATCAGTTTGTATAGCATCCGTCAAGTTCATATCACAGAACCACATTGGAATGAAGTAAGAATAACTCAAATGATTGGTAGGGCTATTCGTATCTGCAGTCACAAATTCCTACCAATGAATGAGAGACATGTTGATGTCTATAGATATACATCTGTTAGGGAAAATGGTAAGGTAACATCAGATCAATTTATCGAAAATCTCGCCCGCTCTAAAGAAGGTCTCCTCCAATCATTCCTCGATGCTGTCAAGGAAGTCGCTGTTGATTGCCCCCTCAATAAATCACATAATGAACGAGTTAGTGATATCAAATGTTTTCAATTCGAAGAAGCTTCTCTGTTTGATAAAACTATCGGTCCCGCATACAGAGATGACCTAAACGAAGACCTCCAATTTGATAATGGTACTAATGCAACAGATCAACAAACAATAAAAATTAAAGTTGCTAAAATTTCTGCTGTCAAACTCATCGGAAAAGAAAAATACTCAAAACCTGCTAATTATTGGTATTATCCTCCAAGTGGCGTCGTGTATGATTTCGATCTACATTATGCTTTGGGTAAAGTCGCTAAAGATGATAAAGGTATTCCTGTTAAATTAAATGATGACACATATATTATTGATAAAATTATACCAATTCCACATATTAGTTGAAATCACAATAATTCACATCATAATATTTGATGTTATACTCAAAACAATATATTTCTTATGGTGAAAAATTGATAAATTTAATTCTATAATATATGACTAATAATGAACTCCACAATAGGCTCCACAATGAACTCAACAATGAACTCATCAATCCTAAAATTCACAGGTATGAATGTACATAATTTTATTGATTACATTATAACTTTTGACAACGTACATGATGTATTAGATATATGTAAAACTCAATCTGAAAAAGGTTTTATATTTGAGAGATTATTTGACATTGTCATCAAATTTGGGTTTTGTGATATATTCACTAATAATAAATTTAATCATTTGATTGGCAATAGTAATAATGGCAAACTTAGGATTTTAGAAAATCTTAATAAATATGTTAATGATGAAAAAGTTATCAGTGGTAATTCTGGCGGTTGTTCAGATATCACATTACAAAACAGAAAAAATGGCACATACATATTCATCAGTTCAAAATATCCCAAATCTACAGATGATATCCAAAAACAAAAATCTGTGGATTACTATGATATTCAAAACATCGTAGCAATGGCGACTGAAAATAAACACATCTACAAATCATATAAAATATATTTGGTAGTTCCAAATAAAAAAAGGGTATTGGACAAAGTCATAAATGCTAATAAGTCAAGTGAATACATCACTAAACACATGACAAAGCATAATATCTTAGATATGGATGATTTGAACAGATATTTTATATCATTCAAACATGATATCATCAAAAATAAAAAAAGATATTCCCCCATAAACTACAATGAAATATATTTAACTACAAAAGAGAGACTGACTCTAAGATTTCATCAAGAACTAATAGTTCAGAAAACATCAACACTAATTGAAGAAGGTAATAAGTCTTTTCTTTGGGGTTGTAAATGTAGAAGTGGTAAAACATATATGATTGGTGGTATTATCAATAAACAATTCGACATAAAAAAAAAGTTAAATGTTTTAATAATAACACCTGCACCAACTGAGACATCACCACAATTTACAGAAGATCTATTTAACAAGTTCAGTGATTTTAACAATTTCAAAATTCACAATATTAAAGGTTCAAAGTCATTAGACACAATTGAGATGGGTAATAGCAATATATTTGTTATGTCTAAACAACTATTACAAAAATATACAAATGATAACACCATAACCTCAATTAAAAAACTGCACTTAGATATCATCGGATTTGATGAAAATCATTTTAGTGGTACAACAGATCTATCAAGGGATATCCTAACATCATATTGTTCAAAAAATACAGTAAAAATTTACCTGACAGCAACTTACAATAAACCATTAAAAGAATGGAATATACCTTTAGAATGTCAGATGTATTGGGATATTGAGGATGAACAAATTTGTAAAAGCATACTATTAGATAACTCTAACATATCTAAACTAAAAGAGAAACATGGTGATGAATACATAGCAAACACTATTAAACATTACAGCAATATGGGATTTTCTATTAATGATATATTTAAATCATATGAGAAGATGCCAGATTTACATCTGATAACTAATATGTTTGATAGTCAAAGATATGAAATTCTTAAGGAAACACTTAATGGTAACAATGAAAACAAAATAGGTTTTTGTTTTGATACATTATTTGGATTAAATAAAACAAAAACAAAATTTAGATTTGAAAATGAAGTAAAAACTATTCTGCGATACATATCAGGTTCTCAAAAAGAAGAAGATGGAGAAAAGACCATATTCACACGAATACATAAAATATGCTGTGAAAAGGAAACGAGATTACCATTTACTCAAATATGGTTCCTACCATCTGACAATATAAATGAAATATCAACATGCCTCATGGAATTGATGTCACTCAACACAGTACTAAAAAAATACAATGTGTTATGTATTAATCGTAAAAACAAAGATTTAGCAAAAGACATAAAAGATGAAATCAACAAAAAAGAGATTGAGACCATTGGTGAAGAAAAACAAGGCTTAATTCTTCTTGCAGGTAATATGCTAACATTGGGTATAACTCTAAACTTATGTGATTCAGTAATTCTAATGAATAACTCCCTATCATCAGATAAAGTGTTACAACAAATGTACAGATGTATGACAGAAGGAAAAAATAAAAAAATAGGATTTGTTGTGGATTTAAACATTAGTAGAGTGTTAAACACATGTGTTAACTACACAATATGTAAAAACACAATGAGTGTAAATGATAAGGTAAAATATCTAATTGAAAATCATTTGATTAATATTGATATTGACATGATGGAGAATAAAAAAATTAACTCTGATGTGATAGTTAAAAAACTAATGGATATATGGAAGGAAGATCCTGTAAATGGATTTAGAACATTGTTAAGAAAATTAGACAATGATTATGAAGAGTTTGATAACGCAACACAAAAAATAATTAACAAAACTTTTGTGAAAACAACTAAAAATGACAGGATAAATGTTGAACTAAAACTAAAAGATATTGATGATGATGTACAAATTTTACCAACAGGTAGAGAAAGAGTTAAAAATGATGATGAGTTAGATAGTGGGGATGATGATATGGATAATGAAGAGGATTGCATGGATGATGTAGATGATGAAGAAAATCATGAAACTCGCATATCATTCACAAAAGATGTATTACCTTATGTGATACCATTAACTTGTATATTAACAATAAAAAATTCAAATATGGATTTTGTAAAAATGTTAAATGACATAAAGAAAAATCCAGAATTATTGGAAATATTTGATGACCAATGTTTAATATGGTGGAATAAAAAAGACTTAATAGATTTGATAAAAGATATTGTTGATAAATATTTTGACAAATCATCAAACACCTACAATATATCAGTACAATTTAAGCTGTCATTGAAAAGTTTAATAGATAATCCTAAGGAGTTGTTAGAGCTAATAAATGATTGCCTAAAACCAAAAGACATTGAAAAGAAGAAATTTGGGGAAGTCTTTACACCAATGAAATTAGTAAATGAAATGTTGGATAAATTACCTGTTGATGTATGGAGTAATAAAAAACTAAAGTGGTTGGATCCATGTTGTGGTATGGGAAATTTTCCAGTAGCAATATATTTGAGATTAATGGAAGGTTTAAAAGAGTGTGTCATAAATGATGGTAAAAGGAAAAAATATATATTAGAAAAAATGTTGTACATGAGTGAACTGAACAAAAAGAATGTATTGATATGCAAACAAATATTTGATATTAACAATAAATATAAATTAAATATTTATGAAGGTGATAGTTTAAATGCAGATTACAAAAAAGAGTTTGGAATAGAAAATTTTGATGTGATAGTAGGAAATCCACCATACAATGCATCAGGAACAAAAGCATCGGGGAATACTATATGGCAGTCATTTGTAAATAACAGTATTAATCAAGTTAAAAAAAATGGTTACGTATGTTTTATTCATCCAAATGGATGGAGAAAACCAAATACAGAGAGAGGGAAGTTTTATGGATTATTTGAGCAAATGACAAGAGATAATACAATGATATATTTAGAAATCCATGACACAAAAGATGGAATGAAACAATTTAATTGTGGAACACGTTACGATTGGTATGTCCTACAAAAAAAGAAAAATACAAATAATAAAACAACAATATTAGATCAAAATAATGTATTACATAATATAAACTTATGCAAATATAATTGGTTAGCAAATTGTGAGTTAGAATTAATTGATAATTTAATAGCACATGAAGATGAAGAAAAATGTCAAATATTACAATCAATGAGTGCATATGAACCAAGAAAAAAATGGATATCCAATGTAAAAACAAAAGAATTTAAATATCCTGTGGTTCATTCAACACCAAAAGATGGAACAAGATTTGTATGGTCAAATAGAAATGACAATGGACATTATGGCATTAAAAAAGTAATATTTGGTGAATCAGGTATAAATAAACCATTAATTGATGTCAAAGGCAAATATGCAATGTCTCAAGGTGCAATGGCAATTGTAATAGATGATGAAAATGAAGGAAAAAAAATATCATCATGTCTATGTTCCACAAAGTTTAATGATGTTATAAAAGCTTGTTTGTGGTCATCGTTCAGAATTGAATGGGGGATGTTTAAAGATTTTAAAAGAAATTTTTACGAATTAATTAATGATGTCCAATAAGCATATCACATACTCTCTTGCACCCTCGTCACACCTCCCCATAATAATCATCATCATCTACTTCCTCCTCACATATCACTCCAAGATTTATTAATGTATTTTTTGCTGCATCTTGTTCTGCTTTCATTTTTGATGTTCCATTTCCTTTGTTCATGTTTGTCTTCTTAACCACATTGAATACACACACTGAAAATATTTTATGTTCTATATCCTTTTCTATCTCAATATATTTCGGTTCTTGCCATTTCATTTTATGGAAATATTGCATCAAACGATCTTTGTAATTATCATTCCTACTAATTATTTCTGCCATGTCTATTTCACTCTCAATTAAGTTTATGAGAAACGTCTTACATTTCTCATAACCAATCTCATAATAAAGTGCACCCACAAATGATTCAAAAATGTCTTCTGACAAATGAATATTTGTTCTCCTTGCATCTGCCATCTCCAAATTACGTGCTATTATTACATATTCATGCAAATTTAACCTCTTGGATAGATATGATAATGTCTCTGAACGCTCTAATTTCGTTCTCAGTGTTGTCATAAATCCTTCGTTCTCATCATATCTGTCAAACAAGTATTGCGCTATTATCATGTGTATAAATGCATCTCCCAAAAATTCAAGTCGTCCATATGAATTCGTCTGAAGGGGTAATGCTAAATTTTCATCCTCAATCGGCTTTACCTCCCTCAATAATGATATTACCTTATCATTCACTGATGTCCTGTTTGTATATGATATGTGTATCATAGCAGTCTGGAACATATCAAGGTTCTTTATCTTTGCATTCACTCCATATTTCTTTAAAATATCATCAATGAATTCTTTGGTAATCAATTTATTGTTCTCGTTTAGTATATACTTCCTAAACTCAAACATGATGTTGTCCCCATTGTTATAGGATACGTTCATGGGTGGGATGTTCATATGTGATATATACACGTTGTTCATTTATATACTTACTATCATTAATTTATATTTTCATTTTTTTACATGTGTTTATAGTGACATCCACAACAGTTCAATTTATTACACGTCCATTCTCATCATACACACATTTTTTCACACATATGTCTTTGTTTCCATTTACATACCATATAATATCACTCACTCTCGAATACTGTTTTGGTAATTGAGGTGGGGTGTTGAGTAGTTCATTTCCATCAAATAATTTACTCAACAATTTAATAATATTCTTTGCATGTGTCTTTCCATATCGTGCATATATAGTTATCATTGGTTTATCAACCTGAGGATTGGCTGACACCTCTATATATCTCATGTCATCACTCCAATTGTTGATTATTTGTATTACTGTATCAAACAGGTGAGTAATATTTGGCTGAACAATAATTAGATACTCATTCATCATTATATCTATCATTTCCTTGTCAGAGTGTTGATTGAATGATGCATAATCAATTGGTTTGCCATATTGCCACTGATGCATTTCAAGTTGAACACTTTTACCATTTATATCCCTCCTCACAACATCTTCCCTTTCAACAGTGTCATTGTAAATTGTTATCTTATCTCCAAATGGTATGATGTGAATGTGCTGATTGTGCTGAATAGGTTGAATAGGTTGAATAGATTGATTATGCTGAATAGGTTGTTTGTTAATTTCATGTAATATTTTTTTTGACATATCAATAGATTGCTTCGCAAGTTGTATCCTATCAATCTCTTTGTTACTTTCCATGTATAATAATAACGTATAATTTTTTAATTAGTGTTATTATAGTGATGTCCCTATACAAATTTGATGATATTCAAACTCTAACAAGTAAATGGGATGAAATCTCATCCACTGTTAATGCAAAAAGACAACAATTAAAATTAGCCCAAACAGATGAGGAAATCAAAGATGTTCAAAAAATAATTCTCACATACATAAAAGATAATGGTCGTATCCTGTATGGTGGTTATGCTCTCCATTTGCTGATGTTACAAAAAAGTCCCACAGATGCAATCTACACTCCTGAAGGACAATGTACTGCTGATATTGACGTGTATTCCCCCGATCCACGCAATGATGTTCGCAAAATATGCAACATATTAGTTGATAACAATTTTGTAGATGTTAAGGGAAATGAGGCTGTCCATGCAGAAACATACTCTGTTCGTGTTAATAATAGACCATTCTGTGATTTCTCATACATCCCATTTAAAATTTATAATAAACTCCAACCAATCACAGTTGATGGAATAAAAGTTGCAAATCCATTCTTCCTAATGATTGACTACATGAGAATGATTACAGATCCGTTGTTGAGTTTTTGGAGATTTGATAAGGATCTGAAATCATTTAGGCGTCTCGTCACACTACAACAACACTTCCCAATCAAAGTCTCCACTAAAAAAATCTTTCCCTCAAAAGTTAGTAGTGATGTTTATACTGCCACTAATGTAATATATAACTTCCTACTCGGAAAAGAAACTATGGTAACTGTTGGTGATTATGCATTTAACTATTTCCTTAAATGGAGTAATGTAAAAATGTTTAATCCAATAACGATTACATATTTTGAAATCATCTCAACTGATTATGTAAATGACTTTAATATGCTTATAAATGAACTACAACAAAATCAACAAATAGGTTCATTTATCACTCATAAAGAATTCTATCCATTTTTTCAATTCACTGGTCATAGCGTCGAAATATATGTTAATGAAAAAATGATTTGCAAACTATACAGTAATAGTAAACGGTGTATCCCATTCCAAGATGTTAAACCTATCGACTTTACTCACGGTACTGGTACCGCTGGTGGTGCTGACACTATTGGTGGTGCTGACACAACCATGCGAATTGGTACATTCTCAATAGTTATGATGCAATACATGATTAATGTTGTCCATTTCTACACTCTAAATGAAAAATTAAAACGTTCTATGCAAGAGTTGATTCTTGGACAACTAATCGAAATAAGAAATTTGTATTTCTCTCAATCTAAAAAATCATTCCTCGATAATACTATCTTTAAAGACTTTGTTATCGATTGCGTTGGTACAGCTGTCAGTGCTGAACAAATTAAAAAAAATCTTATCAAATATCGTAAAGAACGAAAACAACCTTACGTTTTTACTTACATGCCTGAAGAAACAAGAAAAAATGATGACATCGTTTATTCATATCCAAATGTCTCTGGAAATGAAATTAATAATGTTAAAAATCTTAAACTTACTAAATATGAAGATGAACAACATGATGAAGCTGAAGAAGAAGAACAACAAGCTGAAGATGTGGGGGGTGAAAATATCACTGAAGGTGGTAGATAAGAGAGATGGGGAGAGATAGAAGAGAGATAGGGGAGAGATGTAAGAGAATAATATGATGTAAGAGAATAATATGATGTAGGAGATGGAAATAACATAATAATGATGCTATAAATAATAATAACATCATTACAATATTCTACTCATCTACACATCCACTCATCCACTCATCTACACATCCACTCATTTACTCATCTACACATCCACTCATCCACTCATCTACACATCCACTCATCCACTCATCCACTCACCCACTCATCCACTCATTTACTCATCTACTCATCTACTCATTTACTCATCCACTCATCCACTCATCCACTCATCCACTCATTTACTCATCTACTCATCCCATTAATTGCGTTGTTCATTTCCTTTTTAAATATATGCAAATATATATGGACATAAAACGACGATTTACATCTCATGATAATATTAATCGCCTAACTCAAAAAATCAGTGAAAAAGCTGGTGTAACAAATGATGAACAATTTGAAAAACTACGTGTGATGATTACAAAGTCAATGAGAGAAGTGTTAAACTCCACTGACATATTAGATAAAAATATCGATAAGTCTAAATATGATAAAGTTCTACAATATCTAAACAATGCAAGTCTTAAACGTGCTTGCGAACAAATCAACAAAAAACCTCAAATTAAAAAACAAAGTTATGTTGATGTTAGAGGAGGTGGAAGAGGTGGAGTAGGTGATGGACGTGGTAGAGGTCGAGATGGCAACATCAGTGGATGCATTGAAGGTGGTATGGGGTGGGGTGGTTCTGCTGGAATGTGTGATTTCAAATCAATCGTATCAGGAAATGGTCAATATATAACTGCATTCGGTGAAATGGGTGATAAATTCGTTTTGGGTGGAACACCTGATGAACATACATATACCAATTCATCAAGAAAAGCTGCAACAGAAGAAATCCAAAAACGTATGATTGAATATGGTAGAGAAAATATAATCATCCCTGGTTGTGGTGCTGCCCGCCCTCAAATGGTCGATGGTAATAAACAACTACCATTCGATCCAACTCTCCTCGCTCTCGATGGTGGATCTCGAAATAGAAATAATGAACAACAAAGCGGTACAAGCGTTGGGAATACACAAATCGATTCACTCCTCGGAACTGGGTTTGATGTCAGGGCTCAACAAGATTTCGATTCACTCCTACAACCACAAGTTCCAACTCATGGATATCAACAACAACCCCAACAATCTCATCAACCTCAATATCAACCTCAACCCCCTCATCAACAATCTCCTCAGGATAATCAAATGATGCAACAAATGCAACAACAAATTCAACAAATGACACAACTACTTAACATGCTTACAATGTCTAAATTAGAAACTCCTCAACAATCCCCACAATCTCCACAAATAAATACATTAATGAATAAAATTGATGATACAAAACTAACAATTGCAAAGAAATTCGGTTTGGATCCTCATGCACTTAAAAATATGTCTTCTGATGATATCGGAAACATCATCAAAAGAGGAGGTATGCAGGGTGGTATGCAATGTGGTATGCAGGGAGGTATGCAGGGAAGTGTGCAGGGAAGTGTACAGGGAAGTATGCAAGGAGGTATGCAAGGAAGTATGCAAAGTAGTTCTCAACGAGTTGCCCAAATGTCATATTCACATTCCCACAAATCAAAACCCACTCAACCAGTCCAAGAACAACACATCCAACCGAAAAATATTAAACATGCTGATGCAACACATATGATGAGACAATCAAGTTCTACAAAATACATAACAATCACGGTCGAATGTGACAAGATAACAGATCCACCATATTATAATGATTACATGGTTGAATTCGATAAAATTTCAAATGTTACATCCCTCAAAATTAAAAATTATCATTTTCCTATTGAAACAAAAGGTGGTGGAGAAGATGCAAACATCGTTATTACATGCAACAACTCAAAATATACTATTAATTTCCCAGATAGTCATTACACTATCAATGACATCGTTGATTGTCTAACAAGTTCATTCAGTGATTCAAATATCCCCCTCAATGTATCAATTGATTGTAACAAACTATGCATCAATGGTATTAATACATTTGATATGACATTCACAAACTCTTTTGGAAATTATATTGGATTTACTAAACAAACATATGAAGGGTCAAATAGCTACACTGCTGAAAATACGAATGACCTGCAACCTAAGGTTTATTATTTATATATCTCAAATATATCAAAAACTCCATTTGCAACTATAGATCCAAATGGAGTGTTAAATCAAAAAATTATAAATTTAAATAAGCCTATCGATAATCTGGAATCACTTATACTACAATTCCGTAATGAGGATAAATCTCTCCACACATTCTCCTCTGATGAACCACATAGAATACAAATAATGATTGGGTATGTTGATAAACATGTGTAAATGAAATGGATGGGTGAATGGAATGAAATGGATAAGTTAATGGAATGGATAAGTTAATAAACATTGGTTTATGTAGCAGTCTTCCCCACAATATCATCAATCAATTGTTGCTTAGTTTTATTTAAAGTCTTACCCTTTACAACACGGACTGTATCTATGTTGTGATGACGTGCAATCGCTTGTATTTCCTCAAGCAACATTTTAATTGTTGGTGTCTCTGTTACAACCTTTGTGGTGGTGTCCTTTACACCCTTTACAATGGTATCTTTAACATCCTTTACAATGGTATCTTTAACATCCTTTACATCTCCACTCTCACCAACTCCACCACTCTCACCAACTCCACCACTCTCACCACTCTTACAACTCTCTCCACTCTTACTTTTGGGTCCTCTTTTCTTTCCCATATATTTGTTTAAATTTTCATCCTCAAGAACAATTTGTGAATTACCAATTGGATTTATACATATGATATCATTAATATTTGATATCACATTTGATAACAACACACTCTCATGAGTAAATATTTTGGAACATTCTGTGAAAAATGGTTCAAAGTAATCATTTGAATATTTCAACAAAAATATGTTCTTCTTAAACTTAACAAATGAGTTATCTCCTGCAAAACATAACTTGTTTGCTTGGTTGCTTGTTTGATTGCTTGTTACATCAATGATGAATATGTTGATGTGGAAGTAGTCTGCAATGTATTTCAGTAAATGGTTACTAACATTGTTCTTTTCCAAATCATCAATAATCTCAGCCTTTGTAATTCCTATCTTTTTGTATTTAAATTTCTCAAATTGGATATCAACATCATCTTTCATCTTTTTCACTAACAATCCAATCAATTGTTTAATGTATGACAACTGTTGTGATATTAGTGAATCCTTTAAACATAGCAAGATACTGTGATACACTGAATAGTTTATGTTATCCTCTGGATAGTATCCCA
>Ga0316231_1000628_pt1 | contig 47341 bp, 39 predicted proteins | sample TBH18027metaG_FD_206002 | JGI IMG/M metagenome (GOLD analysis project Ga0316231, IMG submission 206002) | Freshwater microbial communities from Trout Bog Lake, Wisconsin, USA - TBH18027 | ecosystem: Environmental > Aquatic > Freshwater > Lake > Hypolimnion/Profundal zone | place: USA: Wisconsin... | reverse complement strand
TTTTGCATGATGCGGGCGCGGTGCGTCTGGATGGTTTTGGCGCTGATTCCAAGAACGTCGGCAATCTCCTTTGGATTCATCCCCTCCGCAATCAACTGCAGCACCTGCCGCTCGCGATCGCTAAGCGGATCCATCGCCGGCATCGCACCCGCCAGATACGCTTTGACAATCGTTCCTGAAATCCCCGGGCTCAGATAGGTGTGCCCCTCAGAAACTGCCTCGATCGCCTGCACCAGAACCGGAAAGGAACTGCTCTTCAGTACGTATCCGCTGACGCCGGCGCGCAGGCCACCTAAAACACAGGGCTCCTGCGCATTGGTTGTCAGCAGAATAGTCTGGGTTTGGGAACACACCTTGCGTATCTCTCGGGTGGCGTCGATTCCATTGAGTAATGGCAGATCGATCTCAATGATCGCGATCTCCGGTTGCAGGTTGCTGCACATTCTGATCGCAGCATACCCATCGGAAGCCTCGCCGACCACCTCAAACCCCTCCTGCCGGAGAAGGGCGGTTAGACCCTGTCGAAGCAGCGCGTGGCCGTCGGCAAGGAACACTCGCAGTCTATGTGAATTCAAAGATTGTCTAATGCAGGCAAGGCCCATGTCTTTTCTCCGAGTAACCGGGCACAGCACGCTAATTGGGATGTTCTCGTGTATAACGAAGCTGGACGGAGGCGTCCAGCCTAACTGGTCAGCAGAGTGGATTCACCTAATCTATCCGGGGTTGTCTATTTCCGATCCTGTCGAAGCCAGCCATGCTAGTACTCCGCATTCGCGGCGGTTAGCAGATATGGGGCTCTAATCAATGTGAGCCTCTGCATCGCAATTCACGCACCTGAAGTCTTCATGAACTTCGCAAACTCACGCGCCTGCTCGAACTTTTTTCGAAACTCCGCGCTCCCCAGGTTTTCGCGTAGCTTGCGCAACTCTGCTTCCATGCACTCCAGCGCCTTCGCAAGGTTTGCATGATTGCTGTCGGCGATCTGCTCCCACATCGCCGGGTCGCTCTCAGCCAAGCGCAGCATAGTTCGCAAACCGCCGGCGTGTACCTGCAACGCTGGATTGCCCCGACCGAACGCTTGTTCCAGAGTGAGAGACAATGCGGTGGAAAGCATCTGTGGCAGATGACTGGTGTAGGCCAGCGTGCGGTCGTGCTCCTCGGGAGTACTGAAAGCTATGCGCGCTCCAATTGCTTTCAGCGCCGCAATCAGATTGCTGTGCGAAGGAATGGGTTGCTCCCCGGCACCGTCCACTGGTGTCAGCACCCAGAGGCAACCGGCGTAGAGATCGACAGACGCGTGTTCCAATCCCGAAACCTCGCGCCCGGCAAGTGGATGTCCGGGAAGAACGCACTCGTGGGCCGACGCGCCAAAAATCTCGCGGGCTGCGATCGCAAATGCGTTCTTTGTGCTTCCCACATCGGTAACCAGGGCTCCGGACTTCAACCGCGGAGCAATCTGCGCCATCAACTTGATGCTCGTCTCTACCGGGGTGCAGAGAAAAACAAAATCGCTTGCCTCGACCGAATCACCCGCGTCCCGATATCCCGAATCAATCGCACCCATCTCACGTGCCCGGTCAATCAACGCCGCACGACCGCAACCTACAATGTGCGTGGTCATCCCGGCGCGGCGCAACGCCAGCGCCAGCGAGCCTCCCATCAATCCGAGGCCGATCACGGTAACGCGGTTCAAACTCACGAACGCTCCAGGATGTCAGGCGATTGCAGTCTGCGCATGGCCGCAAGAATTGCAACGTAGATTGTCGCCAACTCCTCGTCGGGCAGCGGACCGTTATTGCAACGCGCCACGTTGGCCATCACCACCGCCTCGCGCTTGGGTTCGTACACAGCCATGTGGTTCTGCAGTTTGTAGCGGCCTATCTCCAGCACGCAATGAGCGCGCTGATTGAACAATTCAACCAGTTTTTCGTCAATGGCGTCGATATCAATGCGCAACTTATTCAGATCAGTCGGGGTCATTTCACTCCTGGTTTTCGATTTCTCGATTCATTGGTATCTCGCTCAGACGGCCTCGCTACTGGCCGTATTGTTTCACCCACGCATCCTGTTCGGCTTGCAGGGTCTTGTCAATCCAGCCGATATAGCTGCGTCCGGTTTCGTCTTTGCCAATCCACACTCGTGTAGAAGGTTGAATCCGGCCCTCGCCGCTGGCTAACGAAATACTCTGCCCCGCCTCCACGGCGGTGCGCGCGGCAGCAAGGTCGTCTGGGTACAACTGCGAAGTCATCAGGCGATCATTGAAAAACGTAAGTACCAACTCGCCCGTTTGCCCGTCAACCCGCATATTCTTCTTTGAGATTACCAGCAACCGGTAGGGCGGACGCGTATCGCTGGGCAACGGAGTGCGGTCCACGATGATGTCAAAATTGCCGGCCATCATGTCGAGTTTGCGTTCTGCAGTCTGCAGACTCTGCCCACTGAACAGTCCTGCGGCGAGCTTGCTTGGCTTGAAATCCTTTTCGCCCTTACGCTTGCATGAAGCCGCGAGAATCAGGACAATGGCAATCGCGCAGAATGATATTCGTATAATTTTCGTCATAAAGTAGTTGCCGGAAAGTATAAATTCATCAGACCGGAGTTGCGAGCCCCGTTCGCCTGCTGCCCAAAGTAACTCCGAAAAAGTGTTCTCCCGAACCCAGCGCGGCCTTTGCTCCCCCTGCCCGCATCCCACAAACAGCCTCATCCGGTGTAGCATGATGGGTCGCGCCTTTTAAGGCGCACCTAGGAGCCAACGCAATGCAAAGATCGGCAAGCGCCCATTGGCAGGGCGGACTAAAAGACGGGCGGGGGACAGTCACCACGGATAGTGGAGTCCTCTCGCAGACGCAATACTCATTCAGCACGCGCTTTGAAAATGGCGTAGGCACTAACCCCGAGGAACTTATTGCAGCCGCACATGCCGGATGCTTCTCGATGGCGCTCTCTGCGCAATTGGACGGAGTTGGACTGAAGGCTGATGCCATCGATACCAAGGCCGCGCTCACCTTCGAAAAAACCGACGCGGGCTTCACCATTACCAAGATTCACTTGGAACTACGCGCCAAGGTTCCGGGTGCCGACGATGCCAAGTTCCAGAAAGCCGCAGCCGACGCCAAGGCCGGATGCCCGGTCTCGCGCGTGCTGAACACGGAGATCACGCTGGATGCAAAGCTGGTTTAGGCAGCAGATACAAAACGGGGACCCGACGCTGGATCCCCGTTTGCTGTTGCAGGCAGGTGGGCAGTTGGGTGGCCCACATCCGCCTTCTTTTGGCGAATGTGGGGATTGAGGCTACTGGCACCGTTTCTGGACTGCCCTGAGTGATGCCTGAGTGATGAAAGCGTTTGAATGCACCTGCATAAGATCAGGGTAGGACAACAAGCCTGCAGAGTAAGCATCATCGTCTCCCACATTCGCAAAAAGATGGCGGATTTGGGCCACCTATCCTAAAGCCGGCACCTCCTAAGCACAAATCATCGTACTTATGTCAGCAAACATCTGGCACACGGTTCTCATCCAATCGTGAGCAGGAGTTGTGTGCCCGTACCATGCGGGCCGACTGCGGAACCGGATGGTGCGATTTGAAGATTACGCTTTTCGGCCTGACTCTGTCGTCTTCCTGGGGCAATGGTCATGCCACGCCGTATCGTGCAATTCTTCGGGCGCTCCATCGACTTGGACATCGTGTCACGTTCTACGAGCGCGATGTGCCCTATTACGCCAGCCATCGTGACTTCCTGCAGTGTGACTATTGCGACCTCAAACTCTACTCCTCATGGGACGAGATCCGCACCGAGGCACTGGCCGAAGCTGTGGAGTCTGACGCCGTGGTCACCGCGAGCTACGTCCCCGAGGGTGCCCGCATTGCCGACGCTCTACTCTCGCTTGACGGCCCGCTGCGGGTTTTCTATGACCTCGATACGCCTATTACCTTGAGCCGCCTTGGCGAGGGCGATCTCGACTACCTGCGCGCACAGCAACTTTCAGCCTTCGACCTTGTGTTGTCGTGGACAGGAGGTGAGGCGCTCATCGCTCTTGAGCGCGATTTCGGCGTGAAGCTAGCGCGCCCGCTCTTCGGTTGCGTGGACCCTGATGTCTACCGTCCGGTGCTGCCCAGCCCTGGCTTGCGTTGCGAACTTAGCTATATGGGCACCTATGCTCCTGATCGCCAGGCCAAGCTGGAATCCATGTTCCTCGAGCCAGCCCGAATGCGTCCATTGTTGTCGTTTCTGCTGGCTGGTCCGTTGTATCCGGCGGAGGGGCAGTGGCCAGCCAATGTACGTCGCACCGAGCACATCTCCCCGGATGCGCATCCGGCCCTTTACTCTTCTTCGAGGCTTACGCTGAATCTGACGCGGGAGGGGATGGCCGCCTCCGGCTACTGCCCTTCAGGACGCTTTTTTGAGGCTGCAGCATGCGGTGCGCCGATCGTTACCGACTGGTTTCGCGGGCTGAATTCCTTTTTTGAGCCCGGCAAGGAACTACTCGTTGCCAAGGATGCTGAGGACATTCTGCAGGCGCTTGATCGCACGGATGCGGATCTTCACCTGATGGCCCACCGCGCCCGGCAGCGCACCCTGGACGAGCACACTGGATACCATCGCGCACGCACTCTGCTGGCCGCATTTGACGCGGCCTGTTCACCCAAACCGCACAAGCCTGAGATGGAGACTGCATGATAGGAATCATTCCCGCCGCTGGAGCCGGGCTTCGAATTCAGCCGCTCGGATGCAGTAAAGAGCTCTTGCCCGTGGGCTCACGCGAGGTTGGCGGAATTGAGCGGCCCAAAGCTGTGTCGGAGTATTTGGTGGAGCGCATGATTGCCGCCGGGGCCCGCCAGATCTGCATCGTAATCTCGGCTGAAAAAAGTGATATCGTGCGGTACTTTGCCGAGCGCGATTATGCTGCTGAAATCTTTTACGCCGTACAGCGGCGTCCCGCAGGATTATGCGATGCTCTCTTCCGTGCCGAGCCCTTTGTGCGCGCGGATGAGCCTGTGCTGATCGGCCTTCCTGACACCATCTGGTTTCCTGAAAACGCGTTTCTCGCCTCGATCGAGCAAGATTCCGTTAACCTTGTGCTCTTTCCGGTCGAGAATCCGGGCGCCTTCGATGCTGTGCTTTGTGATGAAAACGGACGGGTGGAACGCGTCGTCGTCAAGCAACCGAATCCTGGTACGCACTGGATCTGGGGTGCGGTAACCGCCTCGGGACGCGCCTTCCACGACCTGCGTATGCTATGGGAGTCGCGCCACCGTGAGGACGAATACCTGGGACATTTATTGAACGCCTACATCGCCGCAGGGAATCCCGTGCACGCCACTGCCAACGGCGAGCACTACATGGACGTAGGAACCATGGAGGGTTACCACAATGCGCAGGACTATCTGCGCGCACGCAACCGCCAGGAGGGCGGGCCCAAACCGGCTGAGCCCAAGTTCAGCGCCGCGTAGTTAAGCGACCACTTCCTTTTCCCCCATCTTGAGGAATGACTCTTTGAACGGTGCGGTCGCCACGCCGCGTTCGGTGATGATAGCGCTGATATAGCGCGCGGGAGTCACGTCAAATGCCTGATTTTCAACCAGCACTCCCGTAGGTGCGATCTGTCTACCGCCAATGTGCGTAACCTCGTAGGCAGCACGGTGTTCAATGGGAATTCCGGAGCCATCGGCAGTTTCCATATCAATGGTCGAAAATGGTGCGGCGATGTACATCGGAATGCCGTGCTCATGGGCGAGAATCGCAACCGAGTAGGTTCCAATCTTGTTGGCCGTATCGCCGTTTGCCGCAATGCGGTCGGCCCCCACAATTACAGCCTGGATCTTACCTTGAGCCATCATGGTGGCAGCCATGTTATCGGCCATCAGCGTGACTGGAATCTTGTCCTTCATCAACTCCCAGGCGGTAAGGCGCGCTCCTTGGAGGATGGGGCGAGTTTCATCGGCAAAGACGTGAATTTTTTTACCGGCTTCAACGGCTGCGCGAATCACCCCGAGTGCCGTGCCGTAACCCGCTGTGGCCAAAGCTCCGGCATTGCAGTGCGTCAGTACCCCACCGGATTCAGGCATCAGCGGAGCGCCGTTCCTACCCATGGCGCGATTGGTAGCGATATCTTCGGCGTGGATGGCGAGAGCCTCATCGATAAGCGCTTGCTTGATAAGGGGAATGTTGCGACCGCTGACTTCCTCAAATTTCCGCTGCATGCGCCGGATGGCCCAGAAAAGATTGACTGCGGTAGGGCGAGTTTCGCCCATGACCCGGCAGATCTGTCCAATGCCATTGCGGAATTCCGAGATGCTGGTGACATCCAGATCGCGTGCGCCCAGCGCAATCCCCATGGCTGCGGCCACGCCAATTGCCGGCGCGCCCCGCACAATAAGGGTGCGAATGGCATCGGCCACCGCTTCATATCTCCCGCATGTGATCCAGAGTTCCTCAGTCGGCAGCTTGGTTTGGTCGATAAATTGAACGCCAGCGTCAGTCCACTTTAAGGTTTCGAGCACAGAATTCGTTCACTCCGTTTTGATTTGAAGCTAGTGTAAATGCTTTGCTATGGATTGTTGCACGAAACCGTAACCTTGCTCAGGGGTTGCCATGAGAATCAAAGAATTAAACCTTAATCCGTGGAAAAGAGGTTAGCTGAAGTGCTAAAAACAGAGTGGGCGTGCTGTAGTGGCGCTCTCTGGAGGGAATCCTTTGAAGAAGAAGTCCTTGATCGCGCTATTAGCCGGAATTCTGCTATTGAGCGCAGCCATGCCGGCATTTGCAAAGAAGCACCACAAGAAGAAGCACCATCACCACAAGACACATGTCACGGAAACCAGGTAAAGTTCGTGGAAAACCCCTTCGCTAAGGCGAAGGGGTTTCCATTTCCATTCCCGAATTGAGATTCCGGGCAGGAACCTCCCGACACTAGACCCCTAATCCTTTTCCGGTTCCAGCGGAAGTTTGTGCTGAGTGCGAAGTTTGCGCGCCATTTCGATAATCTGCACGCTATAACCGTCGGGATCAAACACCAGCGCCCAGCGTCCGAACGGTTCCTGACGTGGGCCAACGGCAATTTTTCCGAAGCGGCGTCGGATCTCGGCGACAGCTTTGTCCATGTCGTCAACGTAAATTCCTATGCTCATGCCAGTTGTCGGACTCACCTTGACCTCATCACCATCCGGATGAAGCCCGATTATGATGTTTCCCGCGTCAAACTGAGTCCAGTTTGACTGCTGAATGAGGAGTTTAAGGCCGAGAACATCCCGATAAAACGCGACGCTACGCTCCATGTCGCGCACAACAATCATCACAAGACCGAGTTTTCCGAACATCATTGCCGATGACTCCAGTGGCCGCAGTGTTGGTTCCGGCCGATCGATTTCATGGTATTCCGACGCGACGTCTGAGGCAATCCTTCAAAAGAATGGTTGCCCTACTTCAGATGACGAACATGCTCAGCGCGGACGTCTGAGGCCGTAAAGATGGAAACGAATGGCGCTCCGGATGCGGCGCTCTCCACCGCTGGGCGTCCAAGGGCCTCTTCGCGCTCGACCAGGCACATCACGCCCACAATCTCAAATCCAAATTCAATGGCGGCCTCAATCGCCTGCACGGTTGAGCCTCCGGTGGTGCAGACATCGTCCACGATCACCACGCGCGCTCCCTTCTCGCGGAAGCCCTCGATGCGCTGGCCTGTCCCGTGAGCCTTCTCTGACTTTCGCACGAGGAAGCCGTGAATCCACTCATGCGGGGTAAGCGCCGCCACATCGCTGGAACGCAGTTGAGTTCCCTGCGCGCTGAGCATGGCCACCGCTACCACAATTGGATCGGCACCCATCGTCATTCCGCCGATGGCCTGCGGACGCCATCCACGGCGCTCAATTTCGTCGAGAAAAACGCGCCCCGTCAACCGCGCGCCCTCAGCGTGCAACGTGGTGGTTCGGCAGTCGACGTAGTAATCACTGGTGCCGCCGCTGGTCAGCTTAAAGTTGCCAAGGCGAAAGGATTGCGTTGAAAGAAGAGTGAGCAGTTGCTGGCGAGCGTCAGACATGGCATTCACCATAACAAGAGCGAAACGCGGCGGGCAAGCGGGAACGAGATTCGATCGCTCACCTTATCGCAAAATGTGTAAAGCCCCGCGTCCCCACGAACAGGGCGGCAAACAGAAATCCGTTGTAACCAAAGTGAACCAGCGTAGAGCAAGCAAGTGATCGATAGCGCCAGCGAACCATGGTCAGCACAGCCCCAACGACGACGATGCTCAACACCTGTGCCCACGCTCCACCAAGTTGCTTTGCATGCATCGCACCGAAAAGGGCCGAAGTCACTATCAGCGAAATCAGCACTCCCGCACGACGCGCCAGCGCGGGGAACAGCAGTCCACGGAACAGAACCTCTTCCACAAACGGCGCTACAAATACGCCGAAAACGCTCATCAGCCACGCATCGGAGGTCGTGCGAAACATCTTCTGGATTGGAAGCTCAGGCGGCGCCGGCAAAACCTGCGCGCCAAACTGAACCGCCACGGCGAGCACCACCCCTCCGGCAATGAACACGGTCCAGCGCGTCGGCCAGTTCCAGTTGAGAGCGTGTAGAAACCCGATATGCAGGTGGTGCGAAAATAATCGCCAGAGGGCTCCAAATACTATCAGATAAGCCGCCAATTGCGCTGGCAAAATTACTCTCGGATCGCCGGCAAGCGCAGCCGGACCGAGACCTCTAAGCGCCGGAACATAGTGCGCGACAACAATTGCGAGCGTGAGACAAAATCCGAGCGCAAGCGCCATCCCAAGAAATACACACACTACCTCAATCATCCCAAAGACCGGCTCAGGCTCGGGAGTGAGCGGCCAGGGGCGCGGCGCAGTCGGTTTGGGAAGTTGCTCGCTCGAGGCAGACACGGGGTGCTGCTGCGATTGTAACAAGAGAATGCGCATTAAAATTCAGTGCGCTGAGGTCAAGTGTGGACTACATTGTTCCAGAGTAGATCGAACACGTGGAGCTCGCGTTCAGAGAAACGCGCTCTGTGGAGATTCCGTGAGAAACCTGATTCGCTTGCTGACTGCACTCATACTGGCGATCGTTGTTTCCGCAACTTCTTCTCTAGCCCAGCATGAGACTACGCAGTGTCAAGGGCCGTCGATACCAACCGTACGGCGCTCATCCAATTTTTTCACCGACGAGCAGGAAAACGAGTTGGGCAGAGTCATCGGCGCTCAGACCCAGCTGTCGGTGAAGGTCATTGACGATCCGGACCTTACGGGATACTTGGCTGCCATTGGAGCGCGCCTGGAGGCGCACATGCCGCCCACCGGATTGCACTTCCACTACTACGTGGTGGAGATGCCCGAGGCGAACGCGTTTTCGATCCCAGGCGGGTATATCTACGTCTCGCGCAAACTGGTCGCATTCATGCGCTCCGAAGACGAGTTGGCAGCAGTGCTTGGTCACGAAATGGGGCACATTGTTACCCATCAGGGTGCGATTCAGATGACGCGAATGATGCGCGAACTGCTTACGGTGGATCACATCCAGACCTCGGAAATATTTGATCGATTCAATCAGGTGCTGGAAAATTGGCGTAAGAAGCCGTCCGTCATGTCGGGAACCGCAGAGGCTGAACAGAATGCCGCGGACAAAATCAGCATCTTTGCACTGGCAGCAAGCGGCTATCCTCCTCAGACGATGGCCGATTTCTTCGACCGGCTCGTCGAGTTGAAAGGAAAAAAGGGGAACTGGTTCAGTGATGTCTTTGGGACAGCGAACCCGAATGGCAAGCGTATGCGCGAGGCACTCAAAAACCTCTCTCAGCTAAACCAAGCCTGTCGGAACGTTCTACCCTGTGCGACCACTGGCTCCTCAAGTCCAGGCTGCGCTAGCAAAATAGCAACCCGGCAGGAGGAGTTCAAAGATTGGCAGGAGGCGGTGTCACAATACAACGGAATCGGACACAAGGAGTCTCTGCACGCGGTGACGATGCGAAAGAAGCTGCAACCCGCACTGCGTTCCGATCTTGAGAGATTGCGTATCAGCCCAGATGGAAAGTACCTGCTGGCACAGGATGAGGGCGGGATCGCGATCTTCTCGCGGAACAAAGAAAAGCTCGATCGGCTTTTCTGGATTGACGCCGAAAATGCGAAGCCGGCTCAATTCACCCCTGACTCGCGCTACATCTCCTTCTTCATCCATTCTCCGTTCGGGTCACCCCACGTGGAAGTGTGGGACGTGGTCGAGCACACATCTGACGTGTATGAGGTGCATGACCCTTCGTCCTGTGTTAAATCACTGCTTTCACCCGATGGTAAAACCTTCGTATGTATAGCGATGGAGAACGAATTTTCATGGATGACTGGCATTAGCTACAATTTGCGGATTCGTCGCGTAGAAGACAACGAACTGCTGTTTGAGAAGAAGCGCTTTTACTCCGATGGTGGCTACACAACCTTGGGACTCTTTTCCTTTGGACGTAGCCAGGAATATGAAGTAGTACATACCGGATTCTCACCGGATGGGCGCTATCTCCTGCTTGGGCAAACATCGCCACATGAACTGGCACTGGGGATCGATCTCTCCACGGGAAAAACGCTCAACCTTGACGGCAACGTCAGGCGTCTGCTTCATGAAAAGTTTGTCTTCATGGATGATCACCGGATCGCAGGTCGGGAGGGCGATCATGGACAGGTCGTCAGCTTTCCGGAGGGCACCGTGCTCTTCGACAATCTCAAGATTGGCAACGCACACATCGATTCAGTGGCTCACGGAGACTTTCTAGTGCTGCGTCCTCTCAAGAACTCTGCTGCCGGGGTGCTCGACCTGAAGGAGAACATCACCCACATTGGAGTGAAGCGTCCAGCGCTGGATGTCTATGACACTCTGTTTATTTCCGAGCGCGACGATGGCCAGTTGGGGATTCGGAGTACGTCTGACGGCAAGGAAGTGAACTTCGTTCCTATGATCGAATCGCAACTTTCAGCTTTGCGAGCCGATGCGATTTCGCCTGACCTGAATTGGATTGCACTCTCTGGGAAGACACGCGGAGCGGTGTGGAACGTGCCGCGCAATGAGCGCATTGTGCATGTCCGAGGATTTTACGATGCATGGCTGGGAGACGACAGCACGCTCTATGCCTATTTTCCAGCACAGGGTGAGACAAAGCGAAGCATCGTACACGTGAATCTCGCCACATCGCCTCCAGCTTTTACGCCGCGCGAAACAGAGGCCGACGTTCAACTCGGACAGGTTGATCGCTACCTAATGGTTTCCCGGCCAGAAAAGAAAGGCGACCTCAGCCACAACGTCACCCTTGAGGTGCATGATGTGCGTGACGACAAGTTGCTTTGGTCGCGCCTCTTTTCCCATCGCCCGAACTATAGGTTCTTCAACAGGGACACGGGTTCACTTGTGATGGCATGGGCACTCGTGTTTGACGAAGCCAAAAAGTCACTACGTAACGATCCAGCGTGGCGCGGACGCATACGTGACCTGAATGATGATCAAGGTATGGTCGCCGCAGAGGTACTGGATGCCGCTACCGGCACGGTCCGCACCCGCGTAGTGCTGGACACCGGCAAGGGATCATTCATGCCGGTGAAGATGTTTGCTACCGCAGACCGCCTGTTCATCCTTGACAACATGCAACGCCTGCTGGCTTACAGCTTTGACGGTAAGTTGCAAGGCCGAGCTTTCGGACGCAGTGGCACCGCCTCGCCGGATGGCCGCTTCGTGCTTCTGGAGACTGCGCGCGGACGGCTAGCCGTGCTTGACTCGGCGACCCTGACACCGCTGGACCAACTCGACTTCGCATCTCCGATTGCGATTACGGCTTTCGCAGGTGGTTCATTGGCCGTACTTGCCGCCGATCAGACCTTCTACATCTTCGACTTGAAGCAGCTCGCTCAAAAACCTGCATCCATCCCGAACTAGGAATCCGCGCAGATTGCCCCATCGCCCATTCTTTGACAGGTGGCCCACATCCGCCATCCTTTGGCGAATGTGGGATCGCGGAACTGTTGAGCTACGCTCCTGCCTTCTTTTCGATTTTCGCCCAAGTGTCCTTCAGTGGCAGAGTCCGATTGAAAACGAGTTTTCCGGCCTTCGAATCGGGATCGACGCAGAAGTAGCCAACGCGCTCGAACTGATAGCGGTCCTCGACCTGTGCACCCGCAAGCGATGGCTCAAGTTTTGCGTCGAGCAACGTCTCCAGCGAGTCAGGATTGAGGCCGCTGGTGAAATCCTCTCCCTCGGCAAGTTGGCTGGGGTCTGACTTGGTGAATAGCTTGTCGTAGATGCGAATCTCAGCTTCAATAGCGTGCTGGGCGGAGACCCAATGGATCGTCGATTTCACTTTGCGTCCGTCAGGCGAGTTACCGCCGCGGCTTGCAGGGTCGTAGGTGCAGCGCACCTCCAAGACTTTGCCGTCTGCATCCTTCACTACCGATTTCGCGGTAATAAAGTAGGCATTGCGAAGGCGCACTTCCTTCCCTGGCGAGAGCCGGTAATACTTCGGCGGAGGCACTTCGCGGAAGTCGTCCTGCTCAATGTAGATTTCGCCCGAGAATGGAACCTGCCTCATGCCAGTCGCTGGATCTTCAGGATTGTTCATCACTTCGACGAACTCCTCCTGCCCTGCGGGGTAGTTCTCGATCACGACCTTCAGCGGGCGCAGCACGGCCATGGCGCGCGGCACGCGCTTGTTAAGGTCCTCGCGCTGGAAGTGTTCCAGCATCTCAATGTCGGTTGAGCCGTTGGTGCGCGAGGCTCCAATGGCGGCGCAGAACTTCCGAATTGCCTCGGCGGTAAAACCGCGGCGCCGGATGCCGCAGATCGTAGGCATGCGCGGATCGTCCCAGCCATTCACGCGCTTTTCCTGAACCAGTTGCAGCAGCTTGCGCTTGCTGAGCAAAGTGTAAGTAAGATTCAGCCGATCAAACTCGATTTGCTGCGAAGGGAAGATACCCAACTGCTCGATGTACCACTTATAGAGCGGCTGGTGGTCGGTGAACTCCAGTGTACACATCGAGTGCGTGACCTTTTCCAGCGAATCCGACTGCCCGTGCGCGTAGTCGTACATGGGATAAACACACCACTTGTCCGCGGTGCGATGATGCTCGGCGTGCAGAATGCGATACATCACAGGGTCGCGCATGTTGAGATTGGGCGAAGCCATGTCGATCTTGGCGCGCAGCACACGGGTGCCATCGGGGAACTCGCCCTGACGCATGCGCTCAAATAAATCGAGGTTCTCCTCAACGCTGCGGTCACGGTAGGGGCTGTTTATACCGGGCTCGGTGAGGGTGCCGCGATGCTGGCGAATTTCTTCGGCGGTGAGGTCATCCACATAGGCTTTACCGGCCTGCACCAATTGCACCGCCCACGCAAAAAGCTGGTCGAAGTAGTCAGAGGCGTAGCAGAGACGATCCCACTCAAAGCCCAGCCAGCGCACATCTGCCTGGATCGAGTCCACGTATTCCTGCTCTTCCTTCTCAGGATTTGTATCGTCAAAGCGCAGATTGGTCAGTCCGCCAAACTCGTCGGCCAAACCAAAGTCGAGGCAGATCGCCTTAGCGTGCCCAATGTGCAAATATCCGTTCGGCTCTGGAGGAAAGCGCGTCTGAATCGTGGCGTCGCCGTACTTCTTTGTCTTCAAGTCCTCGATAAACATCTCGCGAATGAAGTTGGAGGGACGCGGGGCGGACTCTGCCGCAACACTTTCGACTTTACTTACCGGTTTCGAAGTAGACATGATTCCCATTCCTCCTGGGTACAAGACAGGCAGCCATTCACGCTGCAACATCAAACTAATTTTTCAGCAGGCCAATAGCCTGAGCAATACGCTCCAGGCAAGCGTCACGACCCAACACTTCCATTGTCTCAAATAGCGGCGGAGCATTCTTGCGTCCGCAGACCGCGACCCGAATGGGCTGAAACATCGGTCCGGCCTTCAATCCCAGGCGCTCAGCGGCTCCGCGCAGCGCGGCCTCAAGCGACGCATGATCGAACGCCGTCGGTGCCAGCACCTCGCTCGCCTCAACCAGAATCCTGCGCGCCAGCGCCGCGTCGCCCTTCTGTGGAATCAACTCGATGGAATCATAAGGTGGAAGCCTGTCGACAAAAAAGAAGTCGGCAGCGGTAACCGCGTCGCGCAGCAACTTGATGCGTTCGCGAATCAGGGGCGTGACTTGCAGCATCTTCTCTGGCGTGGCGGGCAATCCTGCCGACTGCAAGAACGGCAGCAGACGTTCAGAAAGCTGCCCCACCGGCAATGCGCGTATGTGTTCTGCGTTGAGCCACACCGCCTTGGGGTCGAATGGGTCTTCTTCCTTGAAATTAATGACGGCATTGGCGCGGTTCACGCCTTCCAGCGTGAAGGCCGACGTCAGTTCGGGAAGGCTGAGAAACTCGCGATCATCCTTGGGCGACCAACCCAGCAAGCAAAGAAAATTGACGAACGCTTCCGGCAGAAAGCCTGCATCGCGATAGGTAGTAACGGAGACGACCGGTCCGTGCCGCCGCTTGGAAAGCTTCGAGCCATCTGGGGCCACCAGCAGCGGGAGATGTGCAAACTTCGGGGTCTCGGCTCCAGTAGCCTGCGCAGCGGCTTCAAAGATGAGCAAGTGCTTGTAGGTGTTCGAGAGATGATCCTGCCCGCGAATGATGTGACTGATGCGCAGGTCAGCATCATCGGCACAGGAAGCCAGGTGGTAAGTCGGCATCCCATCGCTGCGCAGCAGGGCGAAATCTTCCACTTCGTCGGCCAGTTTGGTCTGCTCGCCATAGACGGAATCGACGAATCGCAGCACGCGATCCTGCCCGCGCGGCACCCGGAAGCGGAGAGCAAACGTTTCTCCGGCGGCAGCCCGGCGGTCGCTCTCTTCGCGCGATATTTCGCGCATCCCCGGATTGAACAGCCACGCTCCCTGCGCTCCCGATTTATCACTTTCGCCGACGTGGGCGGGGGTGAAATCGCGGTAGGCGAGTCCCTTGGCAAGGATTGCCTCAGCGACCTGCCTATGCAGGGCCAACCGTTCGGATTGCTTGTACTCCTCGTCCCAGGAGAGCCCGAGCCAGCGCAGGCCATCGAAAATCGAGTTGACGCTGGCGTCCGAGTTGCGTTCGACATCCGTATCGTCAAGACGCAGGACCATGGTGCCGCCGTTGTGGCGGGCATAAAGCCAATTGAAGATGAATGTGCGCGCCGAGCCCACGTGGAGGAACCCAGTGGGAGAGGGCGCGAATCGGACTCGCAGCATAAGAATTCAGTATAAACGCTGCGTGACGACGGGACCGCGCGAGCTGCCTATCAGATAGCGGGCGCGCTCCCTGATAGCTGTCCAACCTCTGGGAACGCCCCGCATTAGGAAAGGGCGTCGTGCGGGAACTCTGCGGGTACCGAGCGCCGCCCCATCTCAATTTTCAGGCCACCTTGCGGGTCTGAGGAGCCATTTGATTCATCATCTTACGCATCGCCGCGACATGGCCCGGCGCTCGCTCTTCCATCCAGGTTTCAAAGCGCTTCGCAGCCTTCTCGAGGTTCGCCAGGAACATCGGGTTCGAGAATTGCCGACGGCCTTCCTGTATGGTCGGCTTCACACGCTCCCAGATGTAGAAGAATTCACCGCTGGTCTCGAAGAACAGGTCTTCATGCAGTAGCCCGTGATTGAGGTACGCGCACGCCTGATCCCAGTAGCTTACGACCATCATGAAAGATGTACCGGCTTCCGTTCCCATCGGCGCGATTTGCATCGCCTCTTCCATGGTATTTGCGAAGTAGTTCTTGCTGAACCAATCGCGCGCTTGCCGCAGCCGTGACTCGCGGCGAAGATCGAAGATTTTCAGCTGGAGTTCTGCTTGTTCGTACGTAGGATTCGTAGCCATCTTCTTCTCCTTTGTCGTTTTCTTATGGGTGATGCCCGGAGTGGTGATGCAAGGAATCCTATGCTTGGTTGCAATCTGTTCCGCTGATGTTGCCCCTGCTCTCGCGACGGGGGCAAAATCAAAACCCCGCACGAGTCGAACTCGGCGGGGCGTGGGAAAGCGTTCGTTTAATTTCGGGTCTACGCCTTGGGTTCGGGCGCAGCGGCTGCTACCACGGGGGCGGCAGTGGCAACTCGGGCGGCGATTACGGCTGCCTTCGTACGCCTTTTCAGGAGCTTCTGCTTGCGGAGCCGGTTGAATCTTGCCTTGTCACCGATATTTCCAGACATTGGGAACTGCTTTCTGTGTGCTTCGTTTGCGTTCGAAGTGGCATGTAATCATCTCATATTCCGGTAAATAACTCCTGCTCACCGCAGTTGGCCCATGCTCCGGGTTGCGGAAACCCCTGGCTTCACCGTAAAATGAATTGTTCAGGACGAAGTTCCAGTTTCAACTATAAGGACACAGGTAAGTATGGCGAATCATGTTTCGGCGCTGAAGCGCGCACGACAGACAGAAACCAAGACGGCGACTAACCGCGCCAACAAGTCGCGTATGCGTTTGGCGCTGCGCAATCTGCGCACCGCACTGACCTCCGGCGATAAGACCGCGCTGGACACGACATTCCGCGAGACAGTTTCCTCGCTCGACAAGAGCGTGCAGAAGGGTATTCTGCACAAGAACACGGCATCGCGATACAAGAGCCGCCTTTCGGCTCGCGTGAAGGCTGCAACCGCAACCAAGTAAATATCCCAGTTTTGAAAGCGGCAGGCTTCGGCCTGCCGCTTTCGTTTGTGCGGTATTACTGTAGCAATTCCGAAATGGGCGGTGGACCCGCTGGGCGCGAGGACGAATATCCCCGGCGCCCGAGCGTTCTTGAGAACTAGCGATCGCTACTTGCTGCCGAAAAGATCCAGCAGTATCGCCGTTTCCGCCTTAATCGCGGCTTTCAGGGTAGGTTCACGTTCCGGTGCCCACTGAGGTGAATGGGGGCCGGGCAAGATGGTACCGCTCTGTTTTGCCGCTGCCAATTTTGCCGGATCGACCGCGCCAATGTGTAACAGCACGGCAGGAACTCCCGCCAGTCCATATTGCGAGAAATCTTCCGAGGTCATTTTCGCCGGCATTTCTACGACATTTTCCGGTCCCAGGGTCTTGCGCAATGTGGCTGCGAGGCGATTGGTCAACTGCGGATCGTTGTATACGGCATCGGTTCCCAGGGTAACTTTAACGATTGGGTCGTGGGGAGCGTTCGCAGCCATGGCTTCGGCTTTGGCAACGCGCTCAATGGAGGCTAGCAGGCGCTTGCGATTTTGGGGATTGAAGGTGCGAACCGTGAGTTGCAGCTTCACTTGGTCGGGGATGATGTTGTGCTGCGTTCCCCCGTGGATGCTGCCCACGGTAATGACTCCAGAATCCATTGGGTTGGTTTCGCGCGAAATCAGGGTTTGCAGCGTCAGCACGATCCGGGCGGCGATCACGATGGGATCAACCGTATCCTGGGGCACCGCACCATGACCACCAATTCCCAAAACCGTGATATCGACGGTGTCCGAGGAGGCGCGGAAGAATCCCGGATGGAAGCCTATGACGCCGGCAGGCAAGCTGGCCTCATCGTGGAGGGACAAAGCGAAATCAGGCTTTGGAAACCGGGTGAAGAGTCCGTCTTTCAGCATGGCGGCGGCGCCTTCCACAATTTCTTCCGCTGGTTGGCCGATCAGCATGAGCGTTCCGTGCCAGCGCTGGCGGTTCTCTGCCATCAACTTTGCCGTGCCATACCACGAAGACATGTGGAGATCATGCCCGCAGGCGTGCGCCACTGAGACCGAATCGCCGGATTCGCGCTTAAACACGACAGTGCTGGCAAATGGCAGACCGGTTTTTTCCTGCACAGGCAAGGCATCCATTTCGGTGCGCAGCATCACGGTTGGTCCCGGACCATTCTTGAGGATCGCCACCACGCCGGTGCCTCCCACGCCGGTAGTTACTTCGTATCCCAGAGCCTTGACGAGTCCGGCAAGTTTGGCCGCCGTCTTCTGCTCGTGAAAAGCAAGCTCAGGGCTGCGATGCAAGTCGATGTAGAGGGTTTCGATTTCCGGATAGATGGCATTCACTTCCTGAGTGGAAGGTTGCGATGCGTTGCCGGTTGTTTGCGCCGTGACGGCAAATGGCAGCATTAGGATAGCGAGCGATAAGCAGGCAAAACGTTTCATGGCACCTCTAGACAACGCTCCGATTGGTTCGGATATGTTGTTATGCTAGTTCCCAGTTTTCTTGAGGTCCAGAACTTTGTTGTGAAGGCTGTGTACAATGATCCCTCACTATGCTGCTCGTTCTTGACATCGGCAATACGGAAATCGAACTCGGCATCTTCCCTGTGCGGGAGGACGGTACGGTTGCGCCTGAGCTGACGGCGCACTGGAGAATATCAACCTCGCAAAAGCAGACTGCCGATGAATATGGCGTGCTGATGCGGCAGTTGTTCGCCATGCGGGAACTTGAATTAAGCATGGTGCAGGGAATTATCGTGGCCTCGGTAGTGCCTCCGCTGGAGTCGCTGGTAAAGCAGATGTGCGAGCGTTACTTCGGGGTCAAGGCGCTGTTCATCGAACCGGGAATCAAGACGGGGATGCCGGTGCACTATGACAATCCGGCGGAAGTGGGTGCCGATCGCATTGTGAATGCGGTAGCGGCCTATGAGAAGTGCAAGCAGAGCTGCGTTGTAGTGGACTTTGGGACGGCAACGACCTTCGACGCGGTTTCTGCGCGTGGCGAATATATGGGAGGAGTGATCGCTCCCGGGATCGGCATTTCAGCCGAGGCGCTGTTTTCGCGCACGGCGCGGTTGCCACGGGTAGATATCAAACGGCCTCCGCATGTGATTGGCAGCAACACCGTACACTCGCTGCAATCCGGCCTGTTTCACGGCTACGTTGGATTGGTGGATGGAATTCTGGAGCGCTTGTTGGCAGAGTTTGGACCAGCACGCGTGATCGCCACGGGAGGCATGGCCCAGTTCATCGCCACCGGTTCGCGATATCTCTCGGAGATCGATGACGCGCTCACGCTGACAGGGTTGAGAATCATCTGGGAGCGCAATCTGCACAACCGCAGGAAGTAAACTGTAGACAGCTGATTCGAACGCCGGGTGCCCCACCTTCGACGCCGCTTTTGCGGCTAAGGTGGGACGGACAGGATACATCAATCCCGGAACCGGTTTAGAACAACACTGGTAAAGAAGGAGAGGGGACAACTTCCCACCTTAGCCGCGCGAGAGCGGCGCGCCGAAGGTGGGGCACCCGAGATTTTCTCTGGATCGGCGTCAATTCATGGAACGCTTCACATATTTTTCGGACATTGAAGAGCACTACCAGCGCCGGCGCGGCAGCATTCTTCCCTCCTCGCCCGTGGACTGGTGCCTGATGGAAACATGGAAGGAAGCGGGCATTCCGCTCGAAGCGGTGCTGCGGGGCATTGATGCAGCTTTTGATAAGTACGACCGCAGGCCCAAGAAAACACGCAAGGTGAACTCCCTGGCGTATTGCCAGCAGGAAGTGCTCTCCGCAGTGGAAGACCTGAAGGAAGCAGCGCTTGGCTCGAAGCGCGATCCGAATGCAACGACAATTCCGAACGCCGAGGTGGCAGCGTATTTTGAACGCAATGCGCAGCAACTGAGTGCGTGCCAGCATCCGTCAGCAGCGCTTGTGGCGTTAACGGCGGAGCAGGCTGCAACACTGCGCGAATTGGCTGCACAAATCAGGGAAGGCAGCAAAGGGGCTGGCGAGACTCCGTCCGATCTGGAAGAGTTGGAACGACGTATGACGATCATGGAAGAGAAGCTCTACGCAGCGCTATGGAGCCATGCCGACGATATTGAGTTGATGGATGCACGAGCGCAGGCGGAGCGCGAACTTGCGCCTTATCGGGGAAAAATGTCTGGAGCGCAGATTGATCAGTTGCTGCGGCAATATGGGAACAAGCAACTGCTGGAGCGTTATAGATTGCCCCGGCTGAGCTTGTTTTACTTGTAACGCGGAGCGAGAACAAAGAAAAACCGCTCCAGTGTGGATGGCTCCTCATCCCACATTAGCCAAAAGAAGCCTAATATGGGCACCCGGGATTTCGTATTGTTCCACCTCCAGAACTACTTCTTTTCTGTTAACTCCTGTGCAGTTACAAATACCGGACGAATGTCGGTGGGAACCGCAGTGAGTTTATCCAGCGCGCGCTTGAACTCTGGACGCAATACGGCAGTGTCCAACAACTTCTTCGTGCCTGCATAATCTCCTGTGGCTTCAAGCATCAGCAGATCATGCACGAGGTCACGCACGGCATCTTTCACTTTCGCGTAATCAACGCTGAACCTGCCGTCTTTGCCGACCGTGAATGCACCCTTGTCCATCAGATAATTCACCTGCAAAGCCATGCCGCGACCGTGGGCCTCATGCAGTCCAAAGCGCAGTGTACGAAACGACGATGCGAGATAGGTGGTGTAGAGCTTTCTTTCCGCAACGTCTTTCTTGTCTTTCGGCAGCACGCCATCCAGCGCCATCTGCGTTTCATGATCGAGCATGTATTGCAAGGCGAATAGCCCGAGGGCGTCGGCCTTGGCTTCTTCTATTGCGCTGTAGAGTTCCTTCAACTGCTCACGCGGCGAAGTCGACTGCCCGTTGAGCGTGATCTGGTGCGGTCCCAGACCGTGCGATAATTCGTGGGCCAGAATGTGGGTAAAGAACCAGTCGAAGCTCAATTCGCGCCGCTCGTCTGGAGCGAGTACGCTACCGGCAATCGGCACCAGGTTGGCGTTGAACTTCGCTTCCTGCACGTTGCGTAACATGACGCGCTTGGTTCCGCGCTCGGTGGTGATGCGTTCATCGTTTGGCAGATTGTAGGCAGCGGTCTGCACCCCGTGGTCGCCATCGCCTGCGCCAAACACCTCATTCACGACCCGAATGGGCGCGGCAGCCCCGAGTTTGGGATTACGATACTTTGCATCGATCGGCAGGTTGTCTTCTATCTCCTGCAGATGTTTGCTGAAGGCACCGAGTTTTGCGGTTTCGCGGTCGTCACGCACATTCACGTACGCCTCAAATGAAGCCTTATAGCCGAAAACTTCGTCGTTATAGGTTTCATAGGGGCCAATGGTCACATCAATTGGAGCGTCCAAGTCCATCCATGCAACATCGCTTGCATAATAGTCGTCGTTCAAAAAAGCATCTGCCCGCGCAGTGAGGAAGCGCTTGAGAGTGGCGTTGCCGGTCAGGGCGGCAGCTTCGCGAAGCAATCCTGCGGCTGTCTGCAAATCCTTGGCATAGGCTTTGCTGTAGGGCACCATCACGAGGTGCATATCACCGGGGGCGGTGTTACGCCAGATCACCGAGAAGAACCCGGTCGCTAGTTTCTGATCCTCCGGACTCTGTTTGGCCAGCCAGCCCTCAAACTCCGGCTTTGTCATGTCTTCCGGATAGAAGTTTGCTCCTGGCAGTTTCGTCGGCGGCACCCCGGGAAGAAACGCTTTTTCGCCATCCAGTGAACTCCACGGACTCTTGTTCAGCCAAAAGTAGGAGGCACGCGCAACGCCGAGGGGAGTGCGATCCCTCTTCAATTTTGCCCACAGCGCACGATCTCCGCTCCAGTACTGATCCATGAAAACGAAGTCAATGACTCGTGCAGCTTCGACCAACTTCGCCAGCGCTTTGCGATCGCTAGCCGAAAGCGATGAGAGATCGACCTTCATCGGCGTGGGAGCAAAACGGGCCTCCATGCGGTTCAACTCCGCAAGACCTGGGGTACTTGAGCTCTGTTTCGCCATTGACCTGGTCTCCTTTGCACTCTGAACCGGCGCGGTCTGTGCCGCTGCATCGGCCACAAAAATGGCCGCCAATCCGGCGACCACAGAGATGATTGCACATGCTTTTCGCATTCTTGTCCTTCTTCCGCCCAGGGTACTCTGTCTGGCATGAGTGCCCGCTGAGCCCGACCGCGTATTGTATCAAACCGGGTTCCCATCATCGTACGCAGCGGGAAAAGGGATCCGAAGGGATTCGAAGGGCTGCGGAGTGTAGGGCGCGGGAGTTGACTGGATGCGCTCCCGCGCTTCACGTTGAATCTATTCAGTGTTGCCGCGCTGCTCGGTGCTCACTGCGGCTATCTTACCGAACAGGCCATTGCTTTCGTCATTTGGACCGGCGGTGAAGTAAAGCTCCGTTGCCAATCCGCTTCGAGCGGCATTGCTGGCAAAGCTCAAAGCCCAGAGTCCACTCACTTGAATTGGATTGCCGTCGGTGCCAAGTAGAGCGCCATCCTCCTGTCCGCTAACCGCATTGAAAGCATGAATTGTGCCATCGCCGAAGTTGCCGACGAGCAGACGATGGCTGAATGCACCAAAATCCCCGGGTGCCATAGCCACGCCCCATGGCGCGTTAAACCATGGTCCATGCTGCAAACGCAAAAGTCTTCGCCCAGCGGTATCGAATACCTCGACCTGGCCGAGACCGGCGCCAGCAGTTTCGTCTTTGTCTCCGCCGTTCTTGGCGGCGAAGGTCACCACCAAATTACCGCCGACGTTCTGAATGTTGAACGGCACGTAGCGAAGACCGCTGTCCTCGATTTCCACGCCGGCGGAGAACGCATCTTCTCCCAAATTCAACCTGTTCAAGTTGCCGTCGAAGGCTTCGACCTTTCCGGTCTGGAAGTTAGTGGCATAGAGAACGGGCCCCGTCCTCGTCGTGGCAATTGCGCATCCCTTGTAGATGGCGTGCCCAGAACGATCAACCAGGAGAACGGCGTTTGTAGCGTTCGCCCCGGGATTCCATCCCGAGATAGTGCCGTCTTCGGTCACGAAGAGAAACACCGCGGGCTTGCCAGGTGCAACGTTGAAGGCCCCCGTGTAGTTCCAAACCGTTCCGGTCGGCGCTGAGGGGCCTTTCTGGTTGGCCGGAGGAGGGATCGTTACGACCAGTGATTGTGGGGTCCCGGTCAAATCATAAAGTGTAGAGAGACCAGTTCCGTTGTCAGATACCCACCACGGACTGGCGCTGGAACGGGATAATCCCCAAGCGTTAACAAGGTTCGGGTCTGTGTTTGTCGCGGTTGCGGAAACTCCGGTGGCATTTTGGGTCAAGTCGGTCCGGTTGTAGTGTTGCGCGCTTGCGCTGTGGACAAAGGCCAGTGACACAACAAGGACGGAAATCGCACGAACGACGTGAAGCGTTTTCAACATGTGGCACCTCGGGTGGCGTAGAGTCAGGGCAGGGGTGGTCATACCCAGAGAACCGCCGAAGTGACTCTATGGGAGCAAACCCTTCCGAGATGTCACGGGAAAGTCAAAAACCTGTCACTTCTTAGTGATCTTCCGCGTCTCACCAGTGGAAAATCCACAAACCCGAACTGGAGGACGGCATCGCCCTAGGCCCCTTCCGGTTCTATCCTGGATTAGTAAAGCGGTTGGCCGCTGGCTGATGTGGTTGCAGTGAATTACAATAGGTTACCTGTACTGCAAATTTTTCGCGGCATTCCGCCTGCGCTAGTCAGGGCGGAATCGCAAACGCGCCGGATCTCAATGAAGAAGCTTTTGTTGTCGCTGATCGCCATCTGTTCCTTTGCGTCGTTCGCCCTCGCGCAGCAAGACACCGTGGTTGAGGAGATCGTGGCGCGCGTCAATAATGCCATCATCAGCCGCGCCGACCTTCGCAAGAACCACGATCAGGCCGTGCAGGACTCGAGGGATCTATCGCCACAGCAAGTTGCAGACCGCGAGAAGAACTCACTGCGTGATCTGATCGATCAGCAACTGCTTATCCAAAAGGCAGCCGACCTTGGAATTTCCGCCGACGCCGACCTCGTCAAGCGCCTCGACGACCTCCGCAAGGAATTGAAGGCCGGTTCGATGGAAGATCTCCAGAAGATTGCGGAAGCCCAAGGCGTAAGTTGGGAAGATTTCAAGCAGACCAATAAAAATGGCATCCTGACGCAGAAGGTGATCGGCTCCGAAGTCGGCAGTCACATCCAGGTAACGCGTGAGGAAGCACAGAAATTCTACGAAGAGCACAAAAGCGAGATTGCGCAACCGGAGCGTGTCCGGCTCAGTGAAATTCTAATTGCGAATAGTCCCAATGCTCCCAAGGCAGCGGCAGGGAAAGAAAACATACTACAGGAGCCGACTCCCGCGCAGGTGGCTGCCGCCCAGGCTAAAGCCGACGACATCTATCAGCAGCTCAAGAGCGGCGCAAAATTTGACGAAATGGCACGAAAGGCTTCCAACGGTTCAACGGCTGATCAGGGTGGCGATCTTGGATACTTCAAGCGCAAGGATCTTGCCAAAGAGTTGGAAGATAAATCATTTGCCCTCAAGACGGGCGAATTTACTGAGCCGATCCGTACCCGGCAGGGGTTCATCATTCTTCGCGTCGTCGATCATATTCAAGCTGGCACTCCGCCGTTTGACGCCATCCGCGAACAGATTCAGGAACAGCTTTACAGCCAAAAAATTCAACCAGCCTTGCGCGAGTACCTTACCCATCTGCGGGAAGACGCCTACGTCGATGTGAAGCCCGGCTATACCGACACCGGCGCCAGCCCGAACCAGACCAAACTGGTTTACACCTCGGACACCGGTCCCAAGACCAAACAGGTTCGCGGCAAGCTTGGAGTCGGCAAGAAGAAGACGGTCATAGTGGCTGGCAGGAGGACCAAAGGAAAGCCAGTCGGCAGTACCTCAGGACTCGGCACGGCTAAAGCCGAGGTGGACGCAAAAACCAAGGCAGAGAACGATCGCAAGGCCAATGAGGCCAAAGCCGCTGCCAAGGCCGCCGCCGACGCCGCTGAAAAAGAAAAGATGAGCCACATGTCCGACAAGGAGAAGCGTCAGTACCTGGCTCAGAAAAAGCGCGCAGCGAAGAAGGAAGCCAAGCTGGAGAGCAAGGAAACCAAGCAGGAGAAACGGCAGGCCAAGAAGGACGCCAAGCGCAAGGCCGATGAAGCCAAGGCTGCCAAGAACGGGAAACAGCCTGCAGCTAAGCCCGCTGACGCTAACGCTAAGCCAGCCGACCAGCAAGCAGATGCCAGCGCTCCTCCGAAAAAGAAGAAGTCGATTTCGTGGTTCTAGGGAATTAAGTATTAGGTATGTCCTGCAGGTACAGGTGGCAGGTGCCCCATATTTGCTGTAGTTTGCAAATGTGGGACCGCAGCATCAAGCTGGATGGACCGGTCGTTGTTTCCCCTCCATTCAAGCCAAATGGCTTGAATGGGTCACAGGGTCATTTTCGAAAACTACTTCTCGAATCCCCGCCGTCGTTGTTTGCTGTAGGCAGCCAGTGCGGCTTCAATCACGGGATAGGCATCAGAAGGCGGTTGTACTGCGTCCACCTCCACCGCTTTGCCCTCCAACAGTTTGTAATCCTGAAAGAAGCGACGCAACATCATCAACCGGTGTGGCGGCATTTCCTGCGCGTCGGTATAACTGTTGAACTCCGGGTCTTTGCTTGCGACGGCGATGATCTTGTGATCTTTTTTCCCACCATCAATCATCGTCATCAAGCCTACCGTCCGCGCTTGAATGATGGTCAGCGGAACCACGGGCTCCTGGCAGAACACCAAAACGTCCAGGGGATCGTCGTCTTCGGCCAGAGTTTGGGGAATGAATCCGTAGTTTGCCGGATAGTACACGGCCGAATACAAAATCCGGTCCAACTTGATCATCCCGCTGGTCTTGTCCAGTTCGTATTTCACGCTGGAGCCAAACGGAATCTCAATGACCGCGTTGAACTCGTTTGGGAGATGCTCACCAGGAGTGATGTCGTGCCAGGCATGAACCATGAGGATACCCTCCAAAGAAACAGACTCGGTTCATTGTACTGAATTCGTTCCGCCTGCACACGACCCGGGAAGGATCACGCTCGCCAAGTTGAGTCCAGCGTGTAGAATCATCGCAGTCTCCGCTCTGAATACGATGATTGAAACGACTCCTGACGCAGTTCCGAAGCCCCGCAGAGGCAAAACCGCTGCCGCCATGGTCGCTGCCGGAATCCTGCTCAGCCGCCTTAGCGGCCTGGTCCGCGAGCGCTTTTTCGCCCATTATCTAGGCACCTCGCTGGCAGCGGACGCTTATCGTGCCGCCTTCCGCATGCCCAACATACTGCAGAACCTGCTCGGTGAAGGAGTCTTGTCGGCGTCGTTCATCCCGGTGTATGCGAGGCTTCGCGCGGAAGGCCGTCATCGCGAAGCCGGCGAACTTGCGGAAGCAGTGTTCGCCTTGCTTGCGATTGTGGCCAGCGTGGTTGTGGCTCTGGGAATTCTGGGCGCACCGTTGCTGGTCACTCTGCTTGTCCCCGGCTTCCAGGGTGAGAAACGTGCGCTCACTGTCGCCCTGGTACGCATCGTTTTTCCAGGTACAGGATTGCTCGTGTTTTCTGCCTGGTGCCTGGGCGTGCTTAACAGTCACGGCAGGTTTTTTCTTTCCTACGCCTCGTCGGTGATGATGAATCTTGCAATTGTCGTCGCCCTGATTTGGCAAGGAGGATGGCGCGGGCAGGGTACAGTTGCGTTGGCATACACCATTTCATGGGCTTCGGTGGTCGGTGCCGTGCTGCAATTTGGCGTGCAGGGGCCGACCGTCTACTCGTACCTGCGTCCGTTGCGTGGGCATTTTGATCTTCGTTCGCTTCACGTTGCCGCGGTGGTTGCCGCATTCATTCCCGTGTTCATCAGCCGAGGTGTATTCCAGATTTCGGGGTTCATCGATCTTCAACTCGCAAGTTTCTTACCCAAAGGGAATGTGCTGCTTACTTACGCGCAGACACTTTACATGCTGCCGGTATCATTGTTCGGCATTTCGGTGTCGGCCGCTGAATTACCTGCGATGTCCAGTGCGGTCGGGACTGAATCCGAAATTGCTACGACGCTTCGCAGCCGTCTCAGCGCAGGGTTGGAAAAAATTTCCTTCTTTGTCGTCCCGTCAGCAGTAGCGTTTATAGCGCTCGGCAACGTGGTGACATCCGCCCTTTACCGTACCGGAAAGTTCGGCGAAGAGGACGTGCTCTTTGTATGGGCCGCATTAGCAGGCGCGGGCGTCGGACTGCTGGCGCAGACCATGGGACGCCTCTATTCCTCCACCTTCTACGCTTTGCGAGACACTCGCACTCCGCTGAATTATGCCTTGGTGCGGGTTGCGCTCACACTTTGCCTTGGCTATCTTTTTGCATTGCCGCTGCCGCGCGCTCTCGGCATCGACCACAACTGGGGCGTAGCTGGCCTTACTTCTTCGGCTGGCATTGCCGGATGGGTGGAGTTTGCTTTGCTGCGGCGCGGATTGCAGGCCCGCATTGGGCGCGTGGCTTTCTCCAACACACGAGTTGTGAAACTGTGGGCCGCGGCATTCGCGTCCGCTGCGATCTCATTGCTGGTGGAGTGGAAATTACAACTTGCCTCGCCAATCCTGCGCGGCGTGGTAATTCTTATTCCTTTCGGTGTGATCTACGTGGTGATTACGCACTGGATGGGATTGGGTGGGGTCACGCCGTCAATTCTGGCACGGTTAGGGTTGAAGCGCAGATAAAGGCAATTCCTGAGCTGTTCTGTTTACTTCGGGCGAATGAGTGGCCGTTGTTTTTGAGGGGTCATTCCGAGCGTAGCGAGGAACTCCTGCGCCGCTCAGATATTTCATCACAGCCTCAGAGGCACTTCGGCCGTCACAGTCCAATGCAAAACTTTACTCCTGAGGGGCTCCTGCACTGCCCTTCAGGATGGCACGGAACACACCCTACACGCGTTACCCAGCGGCCTTCAGTCGCGTTTTGATGACCTTCATTTCATTCCAGTCATAGCCAAAGCGCCGTCCGCATTCCAGACATACAACATAATGGGAACAACTGGTCGGTAACTCTTCCGCCCAGTCCAAATGCGCCTGATTCTGGCGCGCAACATCCATTGAAAATGGAACGGATATACGAGCGTGCCGGCAACCAAACGTCAACAGGTTCAGCACTTTCTCAAGCATACTCAGAACACACCTCGCGAAACTTAACTCAATCAATGCCGCTATTGGCACGGCATTGTTCTTTACTGGTGGAAAGAGACGAGAGCCCGGCAGCACGGCTACCGGGCCATCAGAATCCGTCGTTTGCCCAAGCCACTGCCTTAGGCGCGAATCGCTGTCTTATCTGTAACCACGGCCGTCGGAGTGGTCTCGGCCACCGGTTGCGGTTTTTCGTTGGCATTGGGCTTGCGAATATCAATACCGCCCTTGAAGAACGCACCGTCTTCGATACTGATGCGCTGGGCGATCACATCTCCGGTCAGGGAACCTTCATTGCGAATGTCGACGCGATCTGTCGCGGAAACATTTCCGCGCACTTTTCCGAGGATGACGGCTTCACGAGCAGTAATATTGGCGGCGATCACGCCGTTACGTCCCACGGTGACGCGGTTTCCTGGCAGGTGAATCGATCCTTCAACCCGGCCGTCGATGTACAGCGATTCGGATCCGGTCACCTCGCCTTTTATCACGAGTGACTTGCCGATCGTTGCCTGGTCAGAGACTGCCGTAGCAGAACTCATCGGCTTCGGCGTGTTGTTGTACTCCGATGCCGGAGCTGGTGTGGAGGGCTGGCGCTGCGGTTCCGCAGGCGCAGGGGTGCTGCCGGGTGTAGAGGGCTTCCACATGTTTTTGTGAGTCCTTTCATAAAGCAGGTGTGCACCTGCATTGCCATTTGCCGTGCTGTTCGTAAGTGGGAACAACACAAGGGCTTCTTGGTTTGCTGATCTAAAATATTAGGCGTGCTCTTCGTTCCCTGTATGCACTATATTCCACTTGAAGAGAAGTTTCTGCACTGACTGAACCTGAACCGATAAGGGATTCTTCCGTAGTCCTGTTCTGAACTGTGTAACCCAGTGCCATTCATCTTCATAGATGGACTCGCACAAGGGCTCGTGACGCGATACCATCTCACCAGCGACGAATGATCTCTGAAAGCGATCTGCTCCAACACATCGAAGACCAGCCCCAGCGTGCCGCCGGATACAAGCAACTCATCCGCGAACTCTCGTTGCGCGGTCGCGAGCGAATCGAATTGGAATCCCTGCTCGCCGACCTGGTGGTGCGCGGCAAATTGGTGCTGGTGGCCCGCGACCGCTACGCAATCGCCTCTGCGGCGGTCAATCGTAATCTCGTGGTAGGAACTCTCACGATGCACCGTGACGGCTTCGGCTTCGTCCGTCCATTGGACCGCGAAGTACGGGAGCGATTGCAGGGCGATGTCTTCATCCCGCCGTTTGACACCGCCGAGGCCATGCACGGTGATCAGGTACTCGTCGAACTCTCCCCACACTCACGGGAGGGCCGCCACGAGGGCCGCATCATCCGCGTCATGGAGCGGGCTCACCCTACGGTTGTCGGAACCTTTCACTACGGCGACCGGCAAAACTATGTTCGACCAATCGACGACCGCATCAAAATGGACGTAATCATCCCTCCAGGGGAGGAAGTGGTTCCCGAAACGTCCGAAGCCGAAGGTCGCCTTGAGATTGACCGCGTGGTGGGCAAAGAAGCCAGCCGCCACCCATGGGAGGACCTTGAAGGCCTCGTGGTCGATTGTGAGATCACCGATTGGCCCACGGCCACCAAGAATCCGCGCGGGAAGGTCATTGAGGTCATTGGCGACGAAGACGATTTCGGCGTGGACGTCGAAATTATCATCCGCAAGCACCATCTGCCTCATCGCTTCCCGCAGTCGGTAATCGCCGAAGCCCGTGCGATCGCCTCCAATATCCCGCCCGCCGAACTGAAGCGACGCCGCGATTTTCGCGACTTGCCGATTGTCACCATCGACGGCGAGACGGCACGCGACTTTGACGACGCCGTGCTGGTGCGCAAACTTCCCGATGGACATTACGAACTACAGGTCCACATTGCCGATGTCGCACACTACGTCCGTCCCGGCATGGACATTGATCGCGAGGCCGAGATTCGTGGCACCAGCGTCTATTTCCCTGACCGCGCCATCCCCATGCTGCCCATCGAGCTCTCGACTGATATCTGCTCACTGCGCCCGCAGGTCGAGCGCCTTGTCATGTCGTGCATCATGCAGATCGATGCTCGTGGTGAGGTCATCTCGTATGAAATTATGCCCGGCGTCATTCGCAGCGCCGAGCGCATGACGTATGAGTCCGTCCAATTAATACTCGATGGTGACGCCGATGCGCGGAAACGTTATGCGCCACTGGTTGAGAATTTTCTCTTGATGAAGGAACTGGCCGAGATCCTCAACGAAAAGCGCCAGCGGCGCGGCTCCATCGATTTCGATCTTCCCGAGCCCCTCATTGAATTTGATGAGAACGGACTGATGAAGGCCGTTACCCGCTCCGAGCGTCTCTTCAGCAATCGCATCATCGAAGAGTTCATGCTCTCGGCCAACGAAGCGGTCGCCACGTATCTGGAGCACAAGGGCGTGGCTTCAATTTATCGCGTCCACGAACCGCCAGACCCCAAGCGCGTTTATGACTTTGAGAACCTCGCCGCCGCCTTCGGCTATTCACTCGGCATTGGAGCGCTTCCGGTCTCGCGCTTCCGCATGAAGCCCGATTATCGCGCCTCAAGCCCCCGCTCCACGGGAAATCGCAACAAGCCGAGCGACATCGAGATCCCACAGGAAGTCGCCATCACGCCGACGATGTACCAGAAACTCGCTGCCAAAATCGCAGGCAAACCCGAAGAACGTATCCTCAGCTACCTGATGCTGCGCTCGCTGAAACAGGCACGCTATTCTGAAATCAATGACGGACATTTCGCTCTCGCCGCTACGTGTTACACCCACTTCACCTCGCCAATCCGGCGCTATCCCGACCTTCTGATTCATCGCATTCTCAAGGGCGTGCTGGCCGAAAGCGCCGAGCGCCACGAAGGCCCGCTGGCCATTGGGGTTGGAGGCCGTGTCCTGCAAAGCGCAGAGTCTCGCTGGCCGGACAAAACCAAACCGGTCGCGAAAAAAGGAGCCGCCGGTAAAGCTGCGAAGAATGCCACGGAAGCCCATCGCAGTGCGCTTCCCGGACCCATCTCCGAAGACGATCTTCGCCATCAGGCCGAAGACGCCAGCTTCGCCGAACGCCGCGCCGATGCCGCCGAGCGCGAGTTGATGGAATGGAAAAAGATGAAGTTCATGTCTGACCGTGTTGGAGAAGACTTCGATGGACTCATCGTCAGCATCACCAAGTACGGAATCTTCGTCGAACTCACCGACCTTTTTGTCGAGGGCCTCATCCCTCTCAATACGATGTACGACGACCGTTACGCCTTCCACGAGACAACCCGCCAGATCATTGGCCAGAGCACCCGCAAAACCTATTCGCTCGGGGACCGCGTGCGCGTCATTCTTGACCGCATTGACCGCGTCGAACGCAAATTGCAGTTTGCCTTGGTCGAGGAGCGCCCCACACCCGCCAAGCGAGGCCGCAAACGGCTTCGATACTAGGTGGCCCACATCCGCCTTCTTTCGGCGAATGTGGGAACTAGGAATGTGGAACTAGAGAATGTGTGGACTAGTGGCGAATGTGGGGACTGGCCTATACAATTTATCAAGACATTCAGGAACGAGGACTTTTACGAATGGCACACATGGTGCAATGCGCAAAGTTGGGACGCGAGGCCGAAGGCCTTGATGAAGCGCCCTTTGACAGCCCGCTTGGGCAGAGAATCTATCAGAACATAAGCAAGCAGGCGTGGAGTGAGTGGCAGAATCACATGAAGATGCTGCTCAATGAATATCGCCTCCAGCCATGGAAAAAAGAGCATCAGGAGTTCATCGTGCAGCAGATGGAACAGTACTTTTTCGGGACCGGCGGACAGGCGCCCGAGGGCTTCAAACCTCCTGTGTAAATGGGCAGTAAGTGCTTTGCACGGCAAAAATGGAAAACGCGGACGTTGGCGCCCGCGTTTTCCACTGCGCTGATTACGGCGTAGTGCTAAAATCAATTTACCCCATCGGCGCGCCTGCGCCGTAAACCGTCGGGATGTGGCTCAGCCTGGTAGAGCACTCGCTTGGGGTGCGAGGGGTCGGCAGTTCAAATCTGCCCATCCCGACCATTCTTAAAATCGTGGTCTACGTGGAATTCCTCCGGCGGCAAATTTAAGGCGAGTACTCAATTTCCGCAAGGGTTTTCGCATCTCTTGCCCGCTGACGTTTCGCGCTCAGATGCCGGTTAGCGAATGACACCTAGGACCACGAAAAGCAGTGATAATCAAGCAAACGGAGCGCAGATGTTGCGCACGTTCTAGTAACGATGCTGTAGATTCCCCGCCTAAGTGCGTGCGTTCCATTCAAGGAGGACGGACCGCTTCACTCCGCCGTCCTTCGCTTGCTCGCTGACGCCTTCCTTACGGCATCAATTTCAATTACCTGAATCGGAAGGGACCGCAGCGCGATTGAGTCCTTGAGAGCCTTTATGTGTTTGTCGTCGTCTGTGACTCGAATAACGAGGAGAATCAAGTTCTTGATGTCTTCGGCTTTGCCGTAGGCCGGAAGCTGCTCGTAATAACCATCCTTCAATCGTTCATGGGTTGACAATTTTGTTTCGATCAACAGCCGTTCCTTGTGCCCAACACTGAATCGGAAATCAACCGCGCCCGGTCCGGAATTGCCTTCGCGGACCACGTCGACATTGCAAAGCTTGCTGAAAATCTTGGCAATCGCGAAAACGATGCGCTGTGTAATTAATTCTTTTCGGGGCTTTCCCTCGTCATCATAGAGCACGTCAGAGAGCCGGTTTTCCTCGATGCTCTGACGGAGGTGTGAAATGGTCTCTGTAACACAAAGTTGCACTCTCCCATTGGGGTCTAACCCGGTAACGCTTACTTCGGGCTTCCCTACAATTTCCGCCGCAATTGGATCAAAATCTGATTTTGTCGGATCACGGTCAAAATCGTACGGAATCGCGCGTGCTCGTTTATAACCCTCCACAATATCCTTAAAAATCGCTGGCCGGGAAAGAATGAATGATCGGATTTCATTCCTGGAAGGATTAGCTCCACGCTTGCGTGCATCCGCGAACATCTTATCCGCCGCCGCACGAACTTGGTTGTTCAGGTCCGCGTTATCGAGTGCCTCACCAATATCAGCGGCAGTCGGGAGCGGTTTCAGCAGTGACCGAGGCACAAGAATTATTGGTTTCGCACCCTTCTTCGTTTGAGGGAAGAAGTAAGTCTTTCCATCAAACTCGGCCTTTACTATTTGTTGAATTCCGAGTTGTTGTGTTACGCGTGATGTGTACGCAAGGAAGCGCGGCTTCAGAATCGATACAATCATGTCACTGATACGGTCGCACCCAAGCCCCTCAGTAAATACACCAATGAGTTCTAGTGCTTCCGGTTGAAAATCCACGTGTGGGAGGATTTGCCGCGCTCTCGAAACAATGCGGGACGCTAGTATCTTCCCTATGGCATTTCCATCTGTACCTTCCTCAGCGCACCCAAGGCCAGTATTTGATGTCTCTTTGAACTGCATCCTTTTTCGAGCTGCGGCGTAGAAGATGTCTGAATCCTTTTCTTGCTTGATCTTCTGTATCAATGCAATTACGTCCGAAAAATACTTCAGAACGTCATTCTTAGCTCCCGCAAATTCATCAGTAGCATTCTCAAGCAATTTTGGGTCAACGAACATCCTGCTGTCGGTCCCAATCTCGCGGTTAAAAACACCCAGGTTGCGCATTTGAATTGCACTGACTTTGAAGAGTTGATTGAAGTACACAGGCTCGCCGCTCCTTGGCGGAGGCGTCATCAGACCTAGGTGCGCCAATTGAACACAGGAATGCGCAAGATAGTAGCATACATATGTAGGAAGAGATATCGAGTTATATGCATCGTCTTACCCCGCCTTCGCACATGGGCGCATTCCCGCGCGGCACGGGATTTCGAGTTTGACTTAGAGCCATTCCCAAAGAAGTGTTCTCTTAGGCTGTGCTAGATGAGTGCCCGGTGCCCCATATCTGCCGCGGTTGGCAGATGTGGGCGTTTTCGGCGTCAGCATCATGCAGAGAAGTTGCCGACTATTCTTAAAATCGTGGTTTACGCGGAATTCCTTCCGGCGGCGAATTTAAGGCAAGTACTCAATTAGCGCAAGTTTTGGGCCTTTTCCGCACTGTTACTTTTCACCACGCGGGTTTAGGGTAAGTTGCAAGACCCAGTGACAACTCAACGTCCTTTCAAGGTAGGATGTGCCGTGTCGCCGCGCGCATACTAAAACCACTCGTCAAGCCCGGAAGCGGCTTGGCGAATGGTATTCGTTACCCAAGATGCTCTTCCGAAATCGTTCTTCTACTTTGCGATCGCACCGACTGCTGCTGGTCCAGTCAGCTTTCTCACGAGCGTGACCATTTCTTCCGGGTCGATCGGCTTGGCGACAAAACCATCGGGCGGGGGTAGATGCGAGCGTGTGCCATAGAAATGTTCGGTGTCGCGCGACCCACCAGGTCCGGTTACGCCCGTTACAAATACCACAGGAATATTACTAAACTCAGGCTGGGACTTAATACTCCTGTAGAACTTGCCTCCACTGGCTTCCGGCATAGAGACATCGAGAGTAATCAGGTCGGGTCTTTCCTTTCCGACCGCCAGCAGGGCTTCTTCAACGTTGCTGGCACAAACTACAAGGAACCCATCCTCTTGGAACAATCTTGATAAATACACACGGATATCGTCCTCGTCGTCCACCACGAGAATCTTCTTAGTTGAAGTTGGCATTCAAATCTCTCCTAGGTTGAAGTCGCCATTTCCTGCCGCACCGGCAATTTTACGGTGAATACGGAACCCTTGCCCAGTTCCGAGGCTACTGTGATACTACCGCCATGTTCGACCGCGACCTTTTGCGACATAAGGAGACCCAGGCCGGTTCCAGAATTCCCCTTCGTCGAAACCATGCCTTTGAACAGGGCGTTACGGATCGCCGAATCCATGCCAGCCCCATCATCCTCCACTTCGATCACGATGTCATTCTTATCGTGAAACGCCCGGACAGTAACTCGGTGCATTTTATGCTCATCCAGATCCCCGTTGCAGGCGTCGATGGCGTTGGTGATCAAGTTGGAGATCATAGAATGGATGTCCTTCGGCTCGCCTAGTATCTCCAAAGACTCTTCGGCCTTTACTTCAAGCGTTATCCGATACTCCGTCGCCCGCGAAATAAACAGTGCAGAAACTTCTCGAATGAGTTTCGCGAGCGATAGCGGCAATCGCCGAGGAGACCTTTCTCGCGCGCAGTAAAGCATGTCCAGAATAACCGCGGACAAACGCCCGACGTTTCGCTGCACCATGTCCCAGCCGGTGCGAATATCCTCTTGCTTGTTGTCGCGGAACCCCAAATTTGCCACGTAGATTCCGCCCCGCAATCCCTCCAGAATGTTCTTAGCATTGTGCGCGATGCCGCCGACAAGCTGGCCGAGGTCGGCCAGTTTATTCTGCAACGTCCGTATCTCGGTGACGTCCGTAGCCATCTCCATCACCGAGGTAATCTGCCCGGTAACGTCTCTCATGGGCGCGGTATAAACCAGCACATGCACCTGCCGCCCCTGATTATCGACAATCATCTCCTCCGATGTATGTTCCTTGCCATCGGCAAAGGTCTCAGCCACCGGACAGACTGGGCAGATCTCCGACTGCTTCTTATACAGTTCATAACAGTGGTGGCCGGAACCGTCGCCGAAGCACTCCTGGAAACGCTGATTCGCCTCCAGAATACGCATCTCCCGGTTCTGGACAGTGATGAAGCAGGGGGCATGGTCGAACAAGTTATGAAACCGCAAAAGGCTGTCGCGCACGCGGCCTGCCATCTCTTTCTCGGAAGAAATGTCTGCGAGCGCCTTCATTACTGCAACAATTTCACCACGATCGTTACGTAATGGTCTCGTCGTTACCAGGACGTCGTGGGGTAATCCGCGTTTATCAAAAAGCGTCTGCTGATTGGTGTGATCCTTGCCGTCTTCGAATGTGCGAGCTACTACACACTCTACGCACGGCTTGGTTTGGCCTTTGTACAACCTAAAACACTTGGTCGGATGGCTATCGCCGAAATCGGCAATCAGCTTCCGGCTCGCCTTGATGACGTTGTGATGCCGGTCCTGAATCGAAATCCAGCATGGCACTTCATCAAACAACTGCGAGCCGGAGAATCCCAGCTTATCGAGAGCGACTGTCGTTTCGTCCTGCACGATCTCAGACATTTGCTTCGAGCCCCCCTCTCAGCGGACGATTTTCTAGTGGGCCGCTGTTTTCGCTAAAATCTTTGTCACTGTCTCAAGCACAACCTCTGGCTGGATGGGCTTCTCCAGGAAACCATCCGGATCTGGAAGATGCTTCTCCTCAATGAATCTTTGGAAGTTGATGGCCGGAGGATCAACTCGCGCGTAGCCAGTGACAAAGACAATTGGCAGATCGACGAAATCCGGATCTTTTCGGAGCTCCCAGTACAATTTCTCGCCGGTCTTGTGCGGCATAATCAGATCCAGGGTCACCAGGTCCGGCTTGTCCGCTTTAATCAAACGCATCGCCTGATTCGCGTCCGGAGCCTCGATAACCTCTGCGCCTTCATCCTTGAAAATCATCCTCAAATATGTCCGAACGTCCGGTTCGTCGTCGACGACCAGGATCTTGCGTCCTGCCAGAGCCTTTCCGGGAGCCGCAACCGCGATGTCCGCAGCCGTGCGAACCGGCACTACCAAGGCGTTGGCCACGAGGTTCACAAGTAACTTGACCTCCATGTCCAGCTTGTAATGCCTAATCAAATCGAACAATCCGTCCACGCAGTTATGGCATGAAGTTACCACGATCTTTGCCCCAGTTGCCCGAAGCTGGTCAGCCTTGATCTTGGCTGATGCGAGACGCCGTGGCGCATACTCTGTCATGGACATTGCGCCGCCTCCGCCGGTGCAGCAGAAATTCTCCGCCCGGTTCGGATACATCTCGCGGAAATCGCCACAAACCAGGTTGAGCAGTTCGCGCGGCTCCTCGGTAACTCCGCAGCTTCGTGCGAGATTGCATGAATCGTGATAGGTGACGGGCTCCGAGTTCTTGGTTTTGTCCACCTTAATGCGGCCCTGCTTTATGTACTCAAGCATCGTGAAAACGGAACTCTCCATCGGAATTCCCACGGTGCGCTTAGCCCAGTTAGGCCCTTCGCAGCGAGTTGAACGATAACCGTGTCCGCATTCCGAGATGACAATCTTCTTGGCCCGCAGTGTCTCTGCAGCATCGTAAAGTCGGCTGGAAACCGCGCCGCCAAGTTCGTCATCGCCATTGAACAAGCCGAAGTTGGTCATGTCCCAGCCTTCGCTCGGCATCGTCCAGTTCACGCCTGCGAAGTGAAAAATGGCTGCAGCCTCCGCGATTGTGCGGGGATCGTACTTCGCCTCACGCGGATTGATTGTGTAAATAACGTCGGCATCCGGTTTATCGATCGGAATCTTAATCGTGGGATCGTTGTACTCGGATTGCAGCTCTTCTTCCATCCAGGAAATAATGTCGAGGTATTCCTCGCGCAAAACTCCCATCTGGTTGCCAATCTCCCATTGGTCTTTCGCTACGTGCAGCACGCCGGTCGGCATTACTCCCACGTGTACCAGCAGTCCGCGCGCCATGCGATTAAAGCTCGCCAGGTCCACGCCCATGGGGCAATTGATTGAGCAGCGCCGACAGTTGGTGCACTTCCCGAAAACCGTGTCCTTCAGGTCTTCCAGTTCTTCGTCTTTGTATACGCTCTTGGCGCCGACCCACCAGGGGAATGTTTTTCCAGTCCAGTCGATGTGAGCCTTGAATAGTTTGCGGATGCGATCCGCTTTGTATGCGGGAGCGTAGGTGGGATCCCCGGGATTTGCCAAAACGTAATGACACTGGTCGGTACACATGCCACAGTGCACGCACGAAGCCAGTGACAGCATCATCTGCCGGTTTACTTTCACGTGCAGCCGCTCAATAAGCTGCTCTGCTTTATAAGATCTAGTTTCTGACATGGCTTAAGCCCCTTTCACGAGCGGGTAAACGCCGCGGTGCCCAAGCGTTCGGCCCAAATACCAGCGCGCGAACGGGTAGTAAATATAATGGGAAATCTTGCTGAATGGCACATAGATCAGGAAGAAAGCCGTTATGAAGAAGTAAGCCAGAAGTGCGCCCTCGCCGGTCTCCCGGCTATTCGGCGCGGCAAATGCACTGACTGCTAGCCACACGACCAGCAGCAACATCGAGAAGTAGTCGTCGGGTGAACTGATGGACCGCATGTAAATATCGCTAAGCCGGCGAATCAACCTGATAACTCCAACGAGCGCGGCCAGAGCAAACAAGGCCTGCAGCATGATGACTAACACCGAGTTGCGAATAAGTCCAGGAGCATAGGGGATGATGAACGACATGATGATCGAAACCGCTACGCCAAGATGAAAGATAACGAATTGTGCATAAAGAAATGGATGTTGCCGTGTACTGCCCATCGCCCACGGCATGGCGATTGACAGCAATGAACGTTTCGCCCCTGTGGGACCGTCCACGCGTGCGTTCCCCGGAGCCTGGCGGTCACCGCCAGCCGGAAAGTGAAGGATCCAGCGAATTTTGAGCGCATATACCACCGCCATGAACAACAAAGCGATCAGTTGCAGCTCGTCTTCAGCAAAGTGCAATAGCGGACTGGTATGGTACACGGCGCCGCCTCCTTACTAGTTGGCTTTGAATTTTGTTTCAAACGCGACAAATTCCCGGGTGTCGAGAACACAGATGATCACTTCCGCGATGGATGTTTGCCCCACGAGAAAACGCTGAATCTCATCCAGCATCACCTTCGCGCACAGATCCAGCGGGACGCCATAGAATCCTGCGCCCATCGGAGGGAACGCAACCGTCTTCAGGCCAGCCTTGTCTGCCACCTGCAGCGCGGATTGCATGCATTTTCGCAGCTTCGCCTCCACCTCGGGCTCGTGAAACTTCGGGCCGCATGCGTGGATGATGTGGCCTGCCTGCATGCCTCCGGCGGACGTGATTACTGCTTCGCCCATACCAATTGTGCCGATGACTTCAGTTTCCTTCTTCACCGGAGCGCCACCGCGCACTTTGATCGCGGTTCCGAAGCCGGAACCGAAATCAAGGTCTTCGCGGGCGTAGAACACGAATGCATCTACCGCAAGGGCAGTGAGATCACCCTTCTCAAGACGTATGTTTTTTTCGTTCACTTTTCTTATGAACGGCTTGATTGAAGTCGCAAGACTTGCCATGGGCCAGTTCTCCTTGCGCCGGCCGATGAAGGCCGGACGCGCTCGCCCCGGAATCGGACGGGCATTGTTTGATCAGGCTCGCTACCGTGTACTTTTTCAAAATGCTGACAATTGCTTCATTGATATCCGCCCAGACAGCCCGGCACTGGCATGACGCGGCACGATCGCAGTACCCGGAATCCGCGATGCAGTCGAGAATCGCCACCGGCCCCTCGACGGCTTCCAGGATATCGAGCAGGCGGATCTCCGAAGCAGGACGCGCAAGTACGAATCCGCCTTTGTTACCCCAAACGCTCTTGAGCAAACAAGCACTCTTAAGAGCGGTGGTCAATTGCGAAAGAAATAGTTTCGAGAGATCTTCACGTTCGGCCACGTCCTTAAGGGTGACGGGGTCGCCATGCCCGTGCTTGGCGATGTCAGCAACCATACGGATGGCATACCGGGTTCGGGCATTGATTCTCATAGGGTGAGCGAGTATAGCGGTTTGATCAGCTCGCTCAATATAGGACCATCACTGCTAAATCCTGTCCGTGATCTGTCGCACGTCAAAACGTGATATTCGCTGGCGGCCGCCGTGCCGCACACCGCAAACAGACGTGGACAAATCACGGGTAATTCGGACATCGCAGCGCCGGTTTCTTTACACAGGCAAAGAAGGTCGGAAAACTGTCTCTGTAGTCCTAATGAAAACAGGCTTTCTATTTCCAGTAGATCTTCGAGCCGTCCGTCGTCAGATTGGAATGTAAGACAAACCGATCGATATTTTTACTCAGCCTGGCTGACCCGCTATTTGATTTATAAATATCGAAGCCGCACAACTTCGACATTTGTGATCGGCGACGAGGTACTCGTTGGCTTCGACCCAGAACGCATCGACCGATTCTGCTCCCACGGACAATCCCCATATTCTCCGAGGATACGTGTCTATTGCCGCCGCTGGATTGTGTTGGGGTATCTCCGCCACCCTGGGACGGGCAGTTTTTACCGGACATTTGCTGCAGGGCACCGGCATGATCCATCCGGTCGATCCGCTGATTCTTTCCCAGGCACGCACCACCATCACATTTCTGATCTTGGCGCCGCTCATGCTGATGCATCGGGGGACGGCGGCTTTCCGCATGCCGCGACGCGACCTGATCCAAAGCCTGCTGTTGGGCGTGATCGGCATGGCGTTCTGCAACTACTCCTACTACCTGGCCATTCAGCGCACCAATGCAGCCACGGCAATCACGCTGCAATACGCCGCGCCCGTTCTGGTGTTGCTGTACATGGTGATAAGCGGAAAGCAGCGGGCAACGCTGGGCAGCGTGGGTTCGGTTGTGGCGGCGGTTCTCGGCATTGCTATCGCTATCGGCTTGATTGGCCCGGAACACTTCAAACTTGATTGGAAGGGCGTGCTGGCGGCTGAGATCGCCGCCGTAACCTTCGCCTACTACAACATTGGCAGCAGTAACCTGCTAAAACGCTACGACCGTTGGCAGTTGCTGTTGCTGGCGCAGTTTGCCGCGGCCTTGTGGTGGAACATCGTGAACCCACCGTGGAAGGTCATCGCCGCCCATTACGGCCGCGCCGAATGGATTTTCCTGGTGATCTTTGCCCTGCTTAGCGCGCTCATTCCTTCTGCGCTCTATTTGGGAGGACTGCGCCACCTGGATGCGACTCGCGCCATCGTAACCAGCTGCCTGGAGCCGGTGTTTACCATCGTGATCGCTGCCTCAGCCCTGGGGGAGAAAGTGAAGGGCCTGCAGGTCGTCGGCATCGCCCTCGTCCTACTGGCCACGATTGTCGTGCAATTGACAGGACGCGAACGGGGGCTCGATCCAGTAGTGGTGGAACCAGTCGATTAGAGAATCACTTCCCTTACAAGTTGTAGATGGCTAGGCTTCCGCGATTAGAAATATGCACTAGAAGACAGGAACCACTAAGAGCCTCTTCGGTCAGGTACTCCGGCTACAGAAACCTAAGGTAATGTACTTTGGGGTAACTTCTGTACTTCGAGAAGTGTCCAAACAGACACGAAAGTATTGATTAGGGTTTCCCGGCGCGGTATGGTTGCTTGTCTCGCGTAGTAATTTTTACCCTTGTTGCATTCGCCGGCAAGGGTATTTGCACTTCTGTAGCGGATTGGCGCAGGCAGTTTTCCGGCATTTGGAGGCAATACGTGAAGAACACTTTTAAGTACGTTGTTGCAGTTTTCGCCCTCTCCGCAATGGCATTTGCAGGGTCATTTGAGTGCACTACGGTGAGTTGTGTCGCTCCCACTGACAATGTTAACTGGGGCAGTCAGTCCTACGGAACACCCGGCACCTCTAACAGCACCCCGCAGATCTGGAACTCGACCGGCGGCTCCAATAACGGCCAAGTCGGCGTGGTTGGCCCAACCAACTTCACCTTTATGCAGCAGGGAACCAGTTGGGGTGGAAACTTCGCCAACGGTGACTACTTGATCTGGAACCAAGACACAAGCAATTTCACGGGCAATGCAGGACCGATCGGCGTGGTGTTCGCTAGTCCTGTTTCAGCCGCTGGCGCGCAGATTCAGGCTGGCATCTACGGTGCGTTTACGGCAACCATCACCGCATGGGGGACGGACGGCCAGACCACTAGCTTCACAGAAACTGGCAACTCGACCAGTGACTCAGACGGTAGCGCTATCTTCATCGGTATCAAAGACAGCACCCCAGACATTGCCTTCCTGACTTTCAGCGTGTCCGATGCCAGCGGCAATAACGACTCAGCCATCAACACCGTCTACTTCAGCAGCAACAACGCCACCGTCACCCCAGAGCCGTCATCGTTCCTTCTTCTGGGCAGCGGCCTGTTAGGAGCACTCGGCTACGGCCGCCGTCGTCTTGGTCTCTAGTTCTTCGTCTCTTTCTCTAAACGCAGGCCTCGCAAGGGGCCTGTTTTCTTGCCCGCTCAGCGACGAGTAGGTTCTGAAGTCGTCCCTAAATCCACCGTTCGTTTTTGCATTTCGGAATTCCCTTCCCTTATAGATAGTTGCTAGATAGACTTCGGCGTTGGGAACTCCCCACTCAAATCAAAGTTAGGCGTGAATGGGCACCCGCGATTTGACCGGCAAGTTAGAAAGGAAAACAGCATGACCACCCGCCGTCAATTTATCGGCACGATGAGCGCGCTCGCGGTTGCGATGGCGACGCGAGACCTGGCAGCAGAGACAGAGAAGTCCGGGGCATCGGTTGCGCATACCTCACCGGATTTCAAGGTGCCGAAAGGTGCTTGCGATTGCCACGTGCATGTCATCGGCCCCCAAGACCGGTTCCCCATGGCGTCTGAGCGCCTTTACACGCCTGATTACGCACCGGTCGACGATCTCGCCCGTCACTTGAAGGTGTTGCACCTGGACCGCGTGGTGATTGTTACTCCGAGCCCCTATGGAACCGACAACCGCAGCACGCTCTACGCGATTCAGCGGCTTGGAAAACGGGCGCGCGGTATCGCCGTGGTGCCTGAGAATATAACGCACAGCGAACTCGAAGAGTTGCACCACCAAGGAATGCGCGGCGTGCGTTTGAACGTAGAGACTGGTGGCACCAACGATCCGAAACTCCTCGTCTCCCTGCTGACCAGGACTGCGGAAAAGGTGGCTCCGCTCCACTGGCACGTGCAGATCTACACCAATCTGGCGATGATCGATGCGCTCCGCGATGTTATCCCCGCGCTGCCCGTGCCTGTTGTGTTTGATCACTTCGGCCATCTTGAAGCCAAAAAAGGCATGCAGCAACCCGGGCTTCCCGCACTGCTTGGCATGATGAAAAGCGGCAAAGTCTACGTGAAGCTCTCTGCTCCCTATCGCATCTCGGAACTGGAAGGATACGGCGATGCCAAAGCCTACGTTGAGGCAATGGTTTCGGCGAATCCAGACCGCGTGCTATGGGGCTCGGATTGGCCGCACACGATTCCGGCTCCGGGCAAGAAGCGCACGCGAGAAGGCATCGAGCGGTTCCGGCGCGAGGACGATGGGCAGGCACTCAATCGGATTGCGCGCTGGGTGCGGCAGCCTGAGCAACTCAAGAAACTGCTGACGGAGAATCCGGAACGGCTGTACTTCTCTTAAAGTGGTTCCCTGGTTGCCGGTCTGAAGGGATGGTGCTTATTCTTTCAGTCCGGCGGATTCCAGCATCTTGAGAAACTGTTTTCTCGTACGCATATCGAGGGCTTCGGAAACCAGTTTCCCGTCACGGTCGTAGAGAAAGCTTTTTGGAATTCCCTGAACCCGGAATTGCTTGTTCAGTTTGCTCCCCGGATCGAGCATGACCGGGTAGGTGATTTCCTGCTTCTGAATATATGACTTCACCTTCTCGGGATCGTCGTCTGTGATTGAGAGGACGATTAGTCCTTGAGCTTCAAACTGCTTGCCTAGAGCTTCGAGATCGGGCATCTCTTTGCGGCAGGGAGGGCACCAGGTAGCCCAGAAATTCAGCAGCACTACTTTGCCCTTCAGGGCCTTCAGGTGCCATTGCCTGCCATGCAAATCTTCGAGCGTGAAGTCGGCATCCTGTCGCTGACGGTCATCGGCCTCCAGTTTAGCTAGAGCGCGAGTGAATTCCGCGTCGTTCAGCGAGACCTTTACGTGCTCGTAGCGAACCAACTGTGCGAGTTCCATGTAAGGTGCGTCGGGCGGTGGTCCGTCCTTTTCAGGTAGAGGATGTTTCTGAATCACCTGCGCCAAGGTAACCGCTACTTCCTGCAGCGTGCCTTCGCCAAAGTCACCTTCGGTTGCAAGACTTGCCAGACCAACTGCCAGATCGAGTTTCTTCGTGTCATTCGGAAGCTTGCGGATATCGAGCGCAAGCTGCTTAGTGGCCACGGCCCGTTCATCATCAGGCAGTTTGCGAAGCTGCCGAATCCTCCCGTTGATGGATGCAACGCTGCCGTCGCCGGCGTTTTGCGCACTGACAGCAAGGGCCATGAGCAGACACGCGAGAATCAAGAGGCAGGGGCGATTTCTTTGCATGAAAAGCAGTTTACCCCGAGGTGGGCCCTTGTGTCTTGAGATCTCTGGCCCGAGGCGATTGCACTCGGATGCGAGCGGTGAAGTCTATTGGTAAGCATGTTGGAGAACACGCTTGGCATGGCCGCTAACGTAGACCATTGTTTTTCCACTCAGAATTCACTTCCCTTCCAGATAGTAGCTGGATAGACTTCAGCGGTGTGGGAACAGCCCTGCTCAAGCCAACTGAGAGCTTGAATGGGATCCCTGTCCGCCTCAACTCTCTGCCACTGCGAGCCATTTAGAGATGCAATCTGGAAAAAACCTATGACGGGAGTGACCATTGCTGCTCTCGTTCCGGTTTATTTCGGACTCTCACTCGGTTACTGCGCAGGGCGGTTCGGTGTTATTGACAGCAAGGGCGTCGCGGGCCTCAATACTTATCTGATCAGATACGCGATGCCTGCAGCTCTGTTCCTGGCGGCAGTTCAAATGCCGCGGCAGGCACTCGCCCTTCACGGAAAGCTCTTCCTGGTTCTGGCGCTCGCATCAGTCCTGATATTTTTCATCGGTCTGATTGTCGAGGTAAAGCTATATAAGTTAACTCCTGCCGATAGCGCGGCGCTGCTGTTGACGGTGTCATCTCCGAACTTTGTGGCGGTTGGGTTTCCTCTATTTATTGCTCTCTACGGCCCGCAAGGCACGTTGCCTGTCGGCGTCGCGATCCTTTGTGGAAACCTGTTGCTGGTTCCGCTCACATTGCTGCTTCTGGAGGCCGATGCTGCATCGAAAACTGGCGCCAGCCTCCTCAGACGGTACATGATCGCGCTATCAAGGTCGCTGAGGAACCCGATCGTGCTTGGCCCTGCTCTCGGACTATGCCTGTCTCTGGCAGGTTATACACTTTCGCCGATATGGGTGAGATCGTTCGGTATTTTTGGGGAGAGCGTTGCCGGTGTCGGTCTGTTTGCCACTGGACTTATTCTCTCCCGCGAATCCGTCTGCTTTGACTCCAACGTGTTCGGCGCTCTCGTGATGAGACTTACTCTTCAGCCTCTGCTGGCGTTCGTAATCGCGTCATTTTTTCTGCATTACCCGGTCCAAATCGTTCGTGATGCAGTTCTATTGCTGGCATGTCCGGGCGGATTTTTCGGGATCTTATTTGCAGTTACCTTCAATGCCCGAACGCGGGAAGCCGAATCTGTACTCTTGCTTTCCACCGCCGTCGGCGCACTCACGCTATCCGCAGTGATCCCATTGCTTTCGCTCATCCGGTAAACCCGCACTCAAAACAAATGTGACCCCGGCAATGTGCACCCTACTCTGAAGCTTTGGCCTTAGGGCGAATCGAGCGGGGTACGCCACGGAGGCACTAGGGTCCCACTCCCTGTCAAATCCGTTAGATACCAGCTACATGCAGCTCGAATCAACCTCTTGCGACGGACGAACTTCGGGGAGAACACATTAGAGAATGCCTAGTCTTGGATCTCACGGCATTCTAAGCCACTCACCCTATTCGCTCGCTGTCTGGTCGGGCGTACCTTGCTAGAGCTGATCTTGAAATCCGTTTTCAAGATCGCCACTTAACAATTTAAGAGCCTGGCTCCTTACGTTCACGCACGCCTGAAAAGTAAATCCCCAGAAACAACACAATGAGGTAAACGATGAATGGAATGTCGTTAAACAAATCAGCGCTCCGGTGGGCCTTTGTCTGCTCGCTTGCGCTCTCAGTTATTTTCCTTGTGCCAGCCGCGAGCGCCAGCTCGGGAGGCATCGCAGGATACTCCGGCAAGACGGCGGGCAAGACCTGCAGCAGTTGCCACAGCGGCGGAGTTACGCCCTCGGTGACACTGACCGGTCCCACATCTGTGGCCTCCGGCGCGACAGCCCAATACACGTTGACAATTAGTGGCGGCCAGGCGAACCAGGGTGGACTGGACGTGGCTGCAACGGCTGGTACATTCACCGTATCGGACCCACTGACCCAGATAAAAAGCAGTGAACTTGTCCACAACACTCCAAAAAGCGCGGGTACAAACGGCAGTGTCGCGTGGACGTTCAATTATGTTGCGCCTACCGTCACTGCGAATACCGGTGTGACTTTGTACGGCGCAGGGCTCTCAACCAATGCCGATAGTGACACCAGCGGCGATGCGGTCAATACCGCAACTCTCGCCATCACGGTAACCGCGCCAGTGACAGCGCCCACCATAACCGCAGCTCCAGCCAGTCTGTCGTATGCATTCACAATTGGCGGCACAGCTCCCGCAGCACAGAGCGTGGCCGTCAGCAGCAGCGGTGCGGCGGTTAGCTACACAGTCGCCTCTTCGGCAACCTGGTTGACGGCGAGCGCAGCCAGCGGAACTACTCCGGGATCGGTCAACATCACCGCAAACCCATCCGGACTCGCTGCTGGAAGCTACAACGGAACAATCACCATCACCTCGGCAGGAGCTTCGAATAGTCCGCGAACCGTGGCCGTAACATTTGTGGTCAGTCCCGCGGCGGTATTGCCCACCATAACGGCAACTCCAGCCAGCCTCTCGTACGCATTCACAATTGGCGGGACCGCTCCCGCAGCACAGAGCGTGGCCGTCAGCAGCAGCGGGGCAGCGGTTAGCTACACAGTCGCCTCTTCGGCAACCTGGTTGACGGCGAGCGCAGCCAGCGGAACCACTCCGGGATCGGTCAACATCTCCGCCAACCCAACCGGCCTCGCAGCTGGAAGTTACAACGGCACAATCACCATCGCCTCGGCAGGAGCTTCGAACAGTCCGCGAACCGTGGCCGTAACATTTGTGGTCAGTCCCGCGGCGGTATTGCCCACCCTAACGGCGACTCCAGCCAGCCTGTCGTATGCATTCACAATTGGCGGCACCGCTCCCGCAGCACAGAGCGTCGCCGTCAGCAGCAGCGGTGCAGCGGTTAGCTACACGGTCGCCTCTTCGGCAACCTGGTTGACGGCAAGCGCAGCCAGCGGAACCACTCCGGGATCGGTCAACATCTCCGCCAACCCAACCGGCCTCGCAGCTGGAAGTTACAACGGCACAATCACCATCGCCTCGGCAGGAGCTTCGAACAGTCCGCGAACCGTGGCCGTAACATTTGTGGTCAGTCCCGCGGCGGTATTGCCTACCCTAACGGCAACTCCAGCCAGCCTCTCGTATGCATTCACGATTGGCGGCACAGCTCCCGCAGCACAGAGCGTGGCCGTCAGCAGCAGCGGGGCAGCAGTTAGCTACACAGTCGTCTC
>Ga0316231_1000627_pt1 | contig 47351 bp, 31 predicted proteins | sample TBH18027metaG_FD_206002 | JGI IMG/M metagenome (GOLD analysis project Ga0316231, IMG submission 206002) | Freshwater microbial communities from Trout Bog Lake, Wisconsin, USA - TBH18027 | ecosystem: Environmental > Aquatic > Freshwater > Lake > Hypolimnion/Profundal zone | place: USA: Wisconsin... | reverse complement strand
GTGGTCGGGGCCGGGGTGATGGTGAAGTTGGCATCCGAGATATCCTGGGCCAGGATCGTGGAATCGGCGGCGAGCAGGCGGACGCGAACGCGAGCCTGGGTGGTGTTGGCGTCCACCGGGAGGGTCCAAGAGCCGGAACGGGCGGTGGCGGCGAAGACCGGGTTGGGAGCGATGTCGGCGAAGGTGGTGCCGCCATCCAGAGAATAGGCGACCTTGATGTAATTCACGTTGACCAGGCTGCCGCCGGCCGTCCAGGTCACCGTGTAGCTGGTGCCGCCGATGAGGGTTTGCCCGCCGTTGGGCGCGGTGACGGTGACGGTAGCGGCACCTGCGGTTGATAACACGTTTACGATGCAAGCCACGAAACCGATCGTGGCAGTCCGCGCCAAATGGGCCAACCTCCTGTGCCAAACTGCGGCGCCTCTGCGCCTGGATAGGGCATTATTAAATGGATCTGCGTCGTCCGCGGTCATGAGACGATTTCCGCCGCGCCAGTTGATCATAGAATTTCTCATACAATAACTGGAAGAAATAGTTCGAGAGGTTTTCCGCCGCCGCGGGTCTGATGTCGGAAGAGAATCCCCGATTGGCGGCGCTTTGCCCTCACACGTCTGTGAACGTATAAGCTGGCGTGCAGCAGGTGGCGTGCCAACAGCTGTCAACCCCGGCGTTCCACGAAACGCAATGGTTCCAGGCCATTTCGTCACGCCGTACCCCCAGCCTCTCGGACTGGCGACATCCAAGTAGGTGGCACAGCTTCGGGCGCTCGCCATCGCGATCTTTCGATCTTGCCAACTCGATTGGCACCTGCAAGCCTGCGAACCGATATGGCTGATGACGCAGATGTGCAGAGGTGTCGGCTGGCGTTGCTGTTGGCTACCTGCTTGGATGTGTCCTTTGGGTCTCTTTGGTGGGTCAGGGAAGACCTTTGGAAGGAAGTCCTGCGACCTTATGACGATGCCAGTGATCGGCTTGGGCATCCGGGCCTATCGGTGCGCCGAAGCCCCGTGAGCTCGCTGCTCGAAATCGTCCCCATGTTGCACGGCACCACGGGTGCGCATGGGCCGGTAGTCGCTCGCGGCCTCACACAGGACGAGGGTCCGCAGTACCCAACCTCCTTTGGCCGCTTGCTCTTGCCAGCGGACATCCCTGTCATGGAGTTCGTCCAGCCAGCCCGCGACGCCGACCCGTCCATCTTGTCGGGGCCATGGCACCGCCGCCACCGGATCACTGGAAACGTCTGGAAACCGAGGTTAAACGATCCCGAACTCCAAGCTCTGGAGGTATGGGCGACGGGCCTCAAACGAGTATGAGCAATATCCCACTTCAGCTTTGGATTGAATGGCGCTTGACATGTGCGCTGGCACTCTGCAGCGAAGGAACGCAGGTCGAACTAAGAGCTTTCGTGAATCGCCGTTTTGCTGGCTATGTTCATGCAGTTGACATTTCGGCTGGGTTGCCGGCGGCTCACGACGACGAAATGCCTGACGCTTGGGCTCTCTTCGAGGGAAAGATGTTGAGCGACAGGCGGCGTGATGGACGCGTGTACAAGATCTGGTTGTTTGACCGGCTCGCAAACCGAACCGCCTCCGACATTGACACGATCGAGAGCGGGGTCTCAATGCGCTTGCGCGATTGGGCCAAGCAATGGTGGACCAAGATGCGGCGTCCGCTCCTACGGACCCGTTCACTCGATGAGGACCCAAGCCTCCAGACGGCTGAATCGCTCTTGCGAGATGTCGTGACACCCAGAGACGAAGCGGTGCTGAACGAGTGTAAGAGAGCTGCCGAGGTTCTTGCGAGCGAGCTGTTTCGGCTGCTGAGCAACCGAGAACGGCTAACCGCCGCGGCAAGCCTGTCCGGACTAAAATTATCAAACCCCGCAGTCGAAAAGGCGAGCGGCTGCAAGCGCACAATGCTGTACGAAGCGTTCGAGACGTTTTCGGACAAGTTCAGGGCGCACTTGACTGCTGAGTATCCAGACGAATCACCCCGGACGTTGGCTCTTTTGAAGGAATTATATGCGCATACGCTGGGGGATTTGGTGTTGGAGTGGTGCGGATCGGAAAAATCCTGTGAGGCTTTCTTTAATATAATTAGAAAAGAGATCGATCATGGCAAAATTGCCAATATTTGAACTTAACGATGTCCCGCAGTGGCAGATCGCCCGACTGGATTCCTGGCTAGAGCAGTGGAGAAGCGAAACGCACTTCCGCGAAACGGAGGCGCGAGGATTGATTCTGCCGGAATTGCCTTCCGCGCCTCCCGGCAAGGATTTCCCTGACCTCAACACGTTGAGGGGACAAGGTTATGATGATGGGGTGCGATCCGGGCAGATCCGCCTTCTCTCCTCGAAGGTGCTCCCATTGGCCCGAAGGCCCGTATTTGTTGCTGTTCTTTCGGAGTGGACAGAGGATCTTAAGCTGGTTGTTCCCTATGGGCCTTTCACAATTCCTGGTACTACCGGAGAACTTCTCACCGATCGGCCAGATCCTGCATTGCAGGTGCTTTGTTTGTGGAATAGTCACACTTTGCCAGCGGAGGCAATTGATACAAGCTGGATAGTGGACGAACTAAGTCCTACGGAGTTGAGCGACGCTTGGGCGATTTTCCAGTATATCACTTTCGGTACAACGCTACCCGCCTCTCTCGCGCAACGCGTCGGTCCACCCGTAGTACATCCCCGTGACCCCCGGCGGCTATATCAGAAAGACGAAATGTCTCTGATGGCACCCCTAGCCCGCCGCGCTATTGAATGGGAGCGACGGCGGTTTGATTCAGCTATGAAAAACGCGCTGAACGTCATACCGTTGCTCCCGGCTATCCTGGCGGCCCAAGCTTTCCGACAGGCAGCTGCCGTACCAGAGGCCGCACGCGAGGAATGGGTGTATCAAGCACAGGCTTTGGAGGTAGAATGTGTACTCCGGCTGGAGGGCGACCAACGCACTATTGGGGTTTATGTTTATGATCTGGCCGGGGAGGATTCGATGGCTCTAGACGGGGCTTGCATATTGGATTCTAATCAAAAGGAGGTAGGCACGATCGCCAACGGCAGGGCTTCCGTCCCTGCCGAACTTGTGCGCGAAGGCTTCGTTCTTCGCGGCGCCGACAGCACCCCGATCAAGCTCCATCGGCGGGAATGAATGTGTCCGGGGTACAAATAGCCGACGACTCCAAACGGAATCTCGACAGACTCGTCTCCAGGTGGCCTGGAAGTATTGCCGCGCTATCAGATGAGCAGCTTGTGGAGCTGAGTCAAAGGCCTCCGGGCGGTCCTGCGATCGAGTCCCAGATCCATGCCGAGCTCTTTGTTCGGCTCTGGCTGTACCACTGTGGGCAGTGTCCACAGCCGATAACAGAAGCGGCTGAGGGGCTGAAGTTGAGTTTGGAGTTTGAGGGAGCCTTTTTAGGGGCCACTCACTTGCGGAAGCCCGAGGCAGAATCGGAGCCACACTACTTGGACGATTTGCGCGCGCCAGATTTCAAAACGCCGATGGAGAGCGCTATCTGGAAGTATCTGACCGCACGCATCCTCGACTTCCTGAATGCGGACGGGATCTTTCCGCTAGTCGTGGGCAGAACTTCTGCGGTCGCCGTGCCGTTCAACTTTTCGCGGTCGTTTCTGCGTCCCGCCGAAATCTGCGACCAAACCCCGACTTCGCTTACCGCCTGGACGAAGGAGGTAGAGGTTCTCTTTGAACATTACGGCCACCATCTTGGTGCTTCGATTCTGTGCCAATTCGACCCCGATCACCCACCGAAAGGAGGAAGCTTTTGCCTTGCGCTGCTATTAGCCAGGGAACGCCTGCGCGCTAATTCCGTCGAGGAGTTTCCACCACTTGAGGCGCTGGTAACAGGTGCATTTAGAAAAGGGCGACTGCACGAAGTTGAGGATGTTGAGGCAAAAAGGCAACTTGCGATGAAGTTGGGGTGCGCCATGTTCATCGCGCCAAGCGAACAGGGGACGAATCAGAATGATACTATCGCATTAAACTTGTCCATCGTGGAATGCCTCCAGGAAATCGGACGCCGCTTAAAACATGTTCCGGCAATGGCTCCGACATTCCACCGCGCCTCGGTCGTGTTGGAACATATCAACCCGCTCGATAACACGACGATAGACGATCTTCCTGACGTGGAGGCACGGCTTGCCTGGTGTGAGAAGTTCTTCGGCGCGAGCGTGCATCCACAAGCACGCCAGAAGCTCGATAAGTGTCGCATGGCGTCGCTTGCCCTGCAGACGCTCCGCGATCGGGAGCAGCAGCGGGACTCCGTGGGCTTTACCTATACATATAAGCCGGGTCAAGTGCCAGACGGACTTCTCCCACAAGAAGGTTTTGTGGGACGCGAAGAGGAATTACGTGCGCTGTCATCGCGCCTGACGGCCAACGCTGTGGTGCCGGTGTGCGGGCTCCCACAATCAGGGAAAACCGCGCTCGTAGCCCAATGTCTAAATCACGACGACGTTGCTCGGACGTTGCGGCTTCATGCCTCTCACCTCCGGGAAATTGCGCTCCTCTATGTTGACCTAAAACCAAGCTTCGGACAACATCCAGTCCTGCGCCGGTTGGCCCATGCCTTGGGCGAACTAAAACGTTTCCCGGACTTTCGGGAAATGGAATCTCCGAACTTGGATGAGGTGCGCACCATATTGCTACACGAGGTCATTCCGTCGCGTTTCATGCGGCGCATTCCTCTTGCAGTATTTGATGGCCTGGATTGTGTTGCGGCTGACGGCCAGAGCCGCGCCGACCTGGCAGCGCTCGTCGCACTGCCCCGGTTTTGTGATGGGGCCATCGTCTTGTTAGCAAATGGAGCGCTTACGAGTACGGATATTGCCCTGGCGCGGCGCGATGTCAAAGGGCCTGTCGAGCTTGGCCCCCTCAAGTCAGCAGAAGCCGCCGCAGTGCTTGATCATGTTCTTCGAAACCGAACCGTCGCGGAGGAGGCGATTGCCGAGATCAAGGACATGCCGGAATTGCTTTTCCCTGGAGTTCTCTTGGACGGTGCGGAGATGTTCAAACGTAATGTACGCGCCAAGGACCATGAGCCACAATCTGCCGCACTGGCGACAGCCATATTGGATGCCGGAGAAAAGAGCGTACTCGACGTTTTTGGTCTGCAAGGTTGTCCCTGGAGCGATGAACCGAGCGGACCTTCAGGCGATCAGTTTACTTTGATGGCGATGGCAGTGCTGGCCCGCCAACCGGTGACTGTTGGCCAATTGCGAACCTCGAACTTACCTCTAGCATACTTCGAAGTACTTCAACAGAAAGGCTTGCTTGCTGCGAGTGACGGACCTATTTGCCTTCCGGCTCTGATGTGTACCGGATTACGGCGTAGGATCGAGAAATCGTCGAAAGACAGCCCCTCGATGATGGGGCAATTGGCCGGGGTTGTGGAGGCATTGATCCGCGCTGTTGAGGAGGACTCTCCAGGAGAAGCGACCAGCCTGGCGGAGGCTATTGAAGAAAGCCTCGCGTGGATAACCTCCCGTCTGCCGAACGAAGCCGTGCTCTCGGACCGCCTGCGCCGTGCCTTACTTCCCCACGTTGCTAACGATTTAGTGTTTCCGTTTTCTGCCGCTGAATCAGAGGCGCTTCAGCAACGGCTGAATGATTCAACTGGATTGGCAGGCCTCGATACGGTTATCGCCAGTCTAGTTATGGATGCTAGGTTTGGCAGCAGCGCATCACGCCTTTTGTCGTGCTTGGAAAGGGCTATGAACCTTGTCAATCAATCCGCGCGGTTGACAGCGCGGCAGCTGCGGGACTTGGATGACACAGCATTCACCGCCTCCCACCGCCACCACTTATTCCGCCCAGTGCTGCAATTACGACGGGACCTGAGCGAGCGCCTGCTTGGATGGACGGCCGATTCGGCAGACGCGTCAGCGGCTTTCAGGCGCGCTGCGGCCAGTTGGCTCATGAACACTGCTGACCTTGGCTTCCAACTTCAGGAACCGCTTCAATGGGTAGCCCAGCTTCATGGCCGCGCTGGAGAACTGATCGCCGACAACCACACGGAGCCCGCACAAGAAATCGCTTGTGAGGTGTCCTGGCTTAGATCACGGCATGCACGCCTGGCTGCTTACCTAAGCCATGATCAAAAAGAACGAACGAAGTATTTGCGAGAAGCCGTGGCCGAAGCGGCGATACCTTTGCCATATGGGAATGGCGAAACAAGACGGGCACAAATCTATTTGCGTGCGCTCGACCGGCTATTGCAAGAGCTGCCGGAGCAGGATCAACGCGAAACAGCCCTGCAAAACGCAGCTGCCTTAATGGGAAGAACTTATGCCAGCGACCAGTCTGCGTGGCCAATGGAAGTGCGGGCTGAGTTTGCGGCGTTGTTGCGAGATGAAGCAGGCTTGTCCAGCAACTCGCATGTTCGGATTGAGAGGCTCCGGAACGCCGCAGAGTTTTTGGGCCGTTTCAAGACGGAAATACTTGGCCTCGCTGATGAGGGCGACGGGCGTCCCTTGTTAGTGTTGTCGCGCATCCACCGATCGCTGGGAAGAGAATGCTCACAAGTGGGACAGCACGGACCTGCGGAGAAATCACTAACAGAAGCGGTCCAGCTTGCGGACGCGGCCCTGCGCTCCTGTCCGAATGTTCAGGCGTGGACCGTCCGCTTGACCCTATTGGACGCTGCATCGAGCGTCAGCGACAGGACTTCGTGGAGTCAGGAGGGCTTAGATGGGTCCCAAAACGATGTTTCCGACGAACTCCGGAGTCTCGTCAAACGCTGCCGCGATTGGATCAAGGCGGTACCTCGTTCGGGAGTTGCTGTCGGGCATCTGGCTCTCTATTGTTTTCAGCTTGAATGGCGCGCACAAGGGGGCCTTTGGGATCTTGCACAGCCAGGGCACCTTGCTGGGGATCAAGTCCCGGATCACCTTACAGCGGAGGAGAAGCGCAGGCTTCTCGTCCAGCATTATTCCCGCAGACGTGCGAAGCTCGAGCACGTGCAACGAAAATATGGGTGTTTTCTGGACCTTGCTTTGGCGGAAATCCGTCTTGAGGCGCAGATGCAACACGATCTCGCATTACTCCGAGAGGATCGCGTCGTCGATAATCAGAAGACCATGGTGCTGTTCCGAAGGGCGGGTTCCAATTTTCCTGATTCCTTGAAAGTGTGTGCCGAGGAGGCGAGGTTCTTCCGCTGGGTGTGGAATCATGCCGAGGCGATCCCACGTTTCAGAACTGTTGTGGAGCGCACGCGGGACGCCGTTGAACGCCGGGAGGTCGCTGTTCAATTTGTTGAAGCGCTCTTAAGCGCAGCCGTCCATTTTGGGGCCATTCGCCTCGCGAGTGGAGACGAGCTAAGACGTGAACAATTGATCGAACAGGCACGGTTTTGGCTTTCTAGCCTCTTTAGCTATTCCGACGTGGAGAGGGAAGTTGCGATTTTGCGCGATCAGGTGGAATTGGAGGCTGGTGGGGCTGTAGATTGGGTTCGGAACGACCAGGCATTTGATCTGACTGTTGGGGGACCGGATGGGTATTGCCACACAATTAGCGAGCATTTGGAGGATTTAAGAGGCCAGGTGGTGGAGTCTAGCGAGCGGCTTTGGCAAAGTGTCGTGCAGAATTTCACGCATGTTGATGTGCTGCGTGGCTTGGGACGTCTCTATTTGCGTTGTGCTCAGCTGAACGCGAGTTCGCACCCCCTTCGTGACGTTGAGCGAGCGTACGGCTGTTTTAACGCGTGCCGAATACTGGAGCAGGCCGAGCGCGGGCGCGAATTGGCAGTAACAGCCTTTCAACGAGCGGCTTGCATCATTTTAGGCGTCACGATCTCAGGAGAGGTTAACCCATTTAAGATCGACCGTGGAAAATATTCGTCCGAATTGGATCTCGCCGAAGCTCGTTTGCAGAGCGCAATCGCTCGCAGTGTTGGAGGGTTTCACGAAGTGATTCTCCGAAAGCGTGCTGAGTTGAAAGAGCTTCGGGTGAAGCGGCGCGCCCAAGCACGTGCTTCGTAGTGGACTGACTGGCGCATGCTCTGTGGCCGAGCGAAGGATGGCGTCGTTTACTGGAAACGCACCGAATCTGGGACCTGGGACCAGCATGCGGCTACGTTCCGAATGCCAATTGCTGGGCGAATGCCGCACGATTGCGTTGGCCTTCAATTCCCTTACGGCCCAAGAGCAGCTCAAGTATGAGCAGGTTCACCGGACGGAGAACCACCTGCGCTTTCGCCGTGCCGCGGAGTGGGTCCTTTACCAGGATGACCTGCTGCCGCGCCGCGCCGTCCAAAGTCGGATAGAGGATGGTTGCCCGTCGCTCGACATTTTCCTGGCCCATGGCGTAGAGGGCGAGCTGATACAACATCTCACGCGGAAGGTTCTTTTCCCACAGATCGCGGTATTTGGCGTCCAGCACCTCGACAACCCGTTCGTCTCGCACCACCAGAAAATCCGGTCGGAGCTTTGGCGGGGAGCAATTGCGGGGATTGTTGGCATAGTCGTAGGCGAACAACCGCCGCTTCAATGGTCATTGTGGTTTGGTTGCTAGGATGCCCCGTCATCCATTCCCCTGAATCTTTGCTCTTGTAAAAGCCAAATTTGAGTGCACTGCCGCCGGATATGCTGCCGAACTGCCGGGTAGGAAATTCTGCATCGCTCTTGAATTCCAGCCAATACACGAGACTATCCTGGCTGCCGTGGGCGTGCATTGTGTTTAACAGCGATTCACCATCCAAACCTCGGAGCCGCTCCGGGCCAAAACGTTCGCGAAAGAGCGCGTAACACTCTGACAACCGTTCTTTGGTCAAAAGCTGGCCGTTTTTCAAAAGCGATTCATAGCAGGTCCGCAAGGACTGCTGGACGCGTGCATCCAATGGGGGATCAGTTGTTGGCATTAGTGGTTTCCTCGGTTCGATTGTTGTGACGATGTCCAGGCTTGTGCGGCCCCGGTCCGCAGTTGACGAGAATGGGCGGACGGCGTTCCAGATGCTGTGCGGCACTGGAAAATGTGAGCGATGGTGGGCATAGGTTCTGGCAACAGCCTACAGGAGGCCGAGCGCACTGAATTCCTGGAGTTTCTTGACGACCCAGGCGTCGGGCTCGCCAACGGCGGTTAGGGCGCGAAGATAGGCAGCGGCCTTACCAGTGTCGCGCAACTGCTCGTTGACGAGAACGAGCTTCTTCAGGATCAAGCGGTCGTTGGGGTGTTGCCGATTCAACTCCAGCAGGAGTTCGCGGGCCTCATCAAACCGCGCTTGCACCCCCAGAATGGAAGCCTTCTTGATCAGGAGCGCGCGGTCGGCTTTGCCCTCCGCGATAAGTTCGTTGACCAAGGACTCGGCGGCGTCGATTTTGCGGGCCGCCAGGTAGGCGTCCACACCTATCAGGCGCAACTGGTCAGCATATTTGCCGGGTGGCCGGGAGTAAGCTGGGAACCGCTCCAGGTATTTCTGGCAATCGAAGTGCCGGCCGTCACGCGCCGCCGCCTGCACCATCAGGAGAAAAGCGTAAGCGTCCTTTGCGGCTTCGAACTGCCGATGGGCGGCCAGTTCAGCCGCCGAATAATTCTGCTTCTCGAACTCCGACATGACCGCCACGGACCAGTCAGCAGCGGGCGTCTGCGCCGCCTTCTGACCGGAAACGACGGAATACTCGAGCTGGAGCCGACGCAGGTTCGCGACCTCGTTCACCATGTCGGCTACAGTTGGCCAGCGGTCCTCGGGCTTTTCGGCCAGGCAGCGCAGGACGAAATGCTCAACCGCCGGACAAATGGAGCTATTGATCTCGCGGGGGCGCGGGAACGGGGTGTGGCGCTCCACCTGGCTTGAGGTTTCATGGGGCAGTCGCGACGTGAGCAAATAATAGAGCAGGACGCCAAGGGAGTAGATGTCGGCGAGGAACGGGTCGGCCTTGCGGCGTCCCGGACCGAGAATGCCGAGCATCTCGGGAGCGGAGTAAAGGATGGTGCCGCCGTTTTCGCGACTGCGGACATACATTTCCTCCGGTTGCAGGCTGGAGCCAAAGTCGGTGACCTTGGCCTGCTCGGCGGACAGGAGGATATTGTGTGGTTTGATGTCCCCGTGGGCCATGCCCAACTGGTGGAGATGGGCAACCCCCTGGAGCACCTGCTGGTAGGTGGTGAAGATGGCGGCGTAGCTGGCGGCGAAGGCAGTCTCCTTGTCCTCGAACACCTGAGCCAACGTGCGCGCCGGAAAATATTCCATCTCGATGACGAACCACTCACGCTCCGGCGGGACGCGGCCCATCCAGTGGATGGAAACCACGTTGGGATGAGGCACCGTGTTGACGAGCAATGAACCTTCTTCCAGCTCGGAATTGCTGCTGCCCTGGTCCTTGGGAATTTTGAGGGCAACGATGGCATTGTCGCTTAATCGGTGCGCCTTCCAAACCCAGCCGTGGCTGCCATCCCCGAGGCACTCAATCAACTCGTAGCGGTCGCCCAGCCGCCGGTCGGCGCTGGGCACGAAGAATCTAGTCCGGCTCATTTGATCCCCCTTTCGATGATACGCACCAGCTTCCAGCGGTCGGACGGCAACGCTTCGAAGACAAACTGAAAAAAACGGATGCCAACAGCGGGCGAGCCTGGGACGTTTTCGCGCGCCGCCGTGGCGAAGCCCTGGCGTATGGTCGCCCGCATCGCACGATGGTTGGGCAGGTTACGGAGGCCCTTGGTCCAATAGGCCAACACCAATACTTGGGGCCGCTGACTCCAGCGCCAATAGCCTAGCAAGAGGTTTTGCACCTTGGAGACCAACTTGGCTTCATCTCCCGCGTCGGAGTAGCGCTCAAACTCGACGAGCACATCGGGATGGTCCTGGGTTTTCTGAAACCACGCGCTATCAGAAATGACGTTGTCCCCCTTCAACGCGGCAACGCCGACGTTAGGCGCGGGCATCTCGCAAATGGCGGAGAACCCCGCATGATGTCCAAGGGCGGTCCAGTAGCTGCAGCCGAAACTGTGCAGGTTGCATGAGAAATCCGGCAGTCCACGGATCACGGCCTGCGGAAACAGGTCGGCGGCGATTTTCAGTTGTTCGGTTTCGCCGGGGATCATGGTCACACTCCCTCCCCATCCCACTTGCCCCAGAGATTGATGACTTCGGGCGACTGACCGCCGTGCAACAGAGCCTTGGTTCCCACCTTTACGAGGAGCGGGGCCGGGATGGAGCGGCCACAGATCAGCGCCTCGCCCGTGGACAAGCTGGGCAACTCGTCGATGTCGGCCTGGCTGACCATGTCGGAAGCCTTGGCGATGAAGCGTTGGTCGTCGGGGTTTTTCAGGCGCATGGTGATCAGCGTATTGCACTGCGAGGTCACGTCGGGGTCGAGCTTGGAGGGACGCTGACTGACGATGGCAAAGCCGACGCCGAACTTCCGGCCTTCACCCGCGATCTTCTTGATGATGCGGTGACTGATGGCGGATTCGCCCGCCGGCGCGAAGCTGTGGCCCTCCTCGTAAACGAGGAAGCAAGGACGAGTCGGCGCGGTCTTACTCGAAGCCGCCTTGAGGATTTCGCTGGAAACGATGGCGGCGATAATTTGTTTGGCGGTGTCGCTGAGACCCTGAAGATCCACGATGACAAGGCGGCCCTTTTGCTCACCGGCGCGACCAATCATCGTGTAGATGTCCGTGGGGTTGCCCAAGGCCGGTGTGAAGAAACTCTGCGCCTCGTTCAGGACACGGGACAGCTTCATAGAAGCCACGGCGGCGCTGCGACTGGAGAGCGCGGTGGCCTCGGCCTGGGAAAGTTGGTCCCAGTTGCGCAGTTCATCCAAGCCATCGCCAAGCAGGAAACGGAGGCGGTTGATGTCGCGGGGCTCCTTCGGCTCGATGATCTTCCAGTAACGGATAGCGACATCGAGCACGCGCTGTTGCGGCTCGGTGAGGCCGGGGAGGATCTCCTGGATGTCGTCCATTTCGATGTGGTCGAACTGGAGTGCCAACTCGATATTCTTCCCGGCGTATTTGGAACGAAAGGCCGCGGCCTGCGGCGTGTAAACGAGGATGCCAGCTCCCGCCTCATGCAGGCGGGTGATCTGCTTCTGAATTTCAGGGATGGCGGTGCGGTCGCGCGGGTCCTCGTGTTCCGCGGCGGGGGCGAACTGCAAGGTGCCGTTGAGCAAAGCCTTGCCATACTCCCCGTGGGGATCGAAGACGACGACCGTTCCGTTGAATTGAGCGACCAGCCGCTCGATGATGCGCCCGACCGTGTAAGACTTGCCGGCGCCGGTCATGGCGAGGACCGCCAAATGCTCGGTGACCAGCTTGTTCACGTCGAGGAAAATGGGGACGATATTGTCGCCCCGCTCGTATCCAACGAGGTTGCCGATGTGCAGGCTGGTTGATTCAGAAAACTCGTAGAAGCCGCTCAGGAACTGATAATCCACGGTCATCACCTTGGCGCCGGGTTCCATGGGGCGGCGGGGAATCTTGATCTGGCCGCTGGCCGGGTCCTTGTAACCGATCAACTCGATGCGCGCGAACAGGCTGTCCCCGGAAATCTTGGCGCCCGGCATAAGTTCCAGGTCGTTGACCGAGTCGCCCATGCCGGAGTTGTAGAGCAGGTTGCTGCGGCTGACGCTGACAATGCGGCCGAGGACATCCGTTTCCGGTTCCTCCTTCCGCTCCTGATGGCGGATGCGCACGAACTCGCCGCGCCGACCGGCGAACGGCGAGTTGAGGGACATGCTGAGATTGTTGGGATCGCCGGTGTTCCCGATAAGTTTGCCGAGGACTTGCTGTTTCATGTTCGTAAGAGCGTCAAGTTTCGAGATCAGAGAGCCAGGAATCTTCGATTTCGCGGTTCTTCAGTTCCTGCCGCATGGTGAGGCAATATTGTTTGAGGAAATTGGTAAGGCCCTGGAGCTGCTGCTCCGCGAGCTGGAACGGGACCGGGACGGCGTATTTGTCCCGCTGGACCGTCGCCGCGATCAAGCTGCCCGCCAACTCGTTCAAGTGTTGCTTGGTCCAATTGGTGTCGTTGCCGAGCAACTGCACGAGCAAGGGGTCGGCCCGGACCCCGCCGCGATAGTGAAAACCGACGACCCCCTGCTCATCTACCAGGTCCGCCGGTTCCATCCTGGGAGTCTGGGCGTTAAGGTGGAAGGCCGCAGTGCGGCTGTTCGTGCCCAGAATGCCGCGAACGAAGCGCTTTTCCCCGATGCCGGAAATGGATGCCAATTGCCGGTTGAGGTCGCCGACGAGTTCGGCGATGGGCAGATCACATTTCAAAAGCTGTTCCTGTCCTTCGGCGGTGCGGAGGTCCTGTTGGGAAATGGCGGCGATGGCGCCCAGCCGCTCTGTCGCGATCCCGGCAACCACGGTGCCGGTTGGGTTCCAAGGAAACAGTTTGGTCTGATGTTCTTTCCAGAATCTCCGAATCAATTCGAGAGCCTGCTCGTATTCCCTGGTATGCTGCGCAGCCTTGCCGAGAGGCACCATACTGCGGTTGAGCACCAGCGGCCCCTCCAACAGGAGAATGTGGGGCGGTGCCTCCGACTTCATGGCGCGGTCGGCCAATTCGTAAGCCTGTCGAATTTCAATCAACTGGAGGCGTTTGGACTGATCGAGGAAGTCAATGTCGTCAATCAGGCTGGTGCTGTCCATCCCCTCGGTGGCGAGCGCGTTGCGCTCGAAACGGAGGTCCATCCGCAGGGCGGCGCTCACGAATAAGAACCCGCCCGCGAGCGGACGGGTGGTAGAGCGCGTGGAAATACCGGAGAGGCGGGTGTCAAGGGACGCCGGACGGGCCACGGTCTGGACCAGGCCGGCTTCGACGAAGCGTGGGGCGACGCTTTCCAAATCGCGGATCTGCTTCAACAAGCGCCCGGCGCTCCCTGGCAGATTGAGCTGGGACTGGACCGCGAGCGTTTGGACCAGACTGGTGGGTGTGTTCATAATCTTGATCAAGGAGTGAGATAAACCTCGGCATACGCCCGATAGGGGCTTTCCAACAGAGTCCGACGGCCCTTTTCAGAAAGCGCGCCGCCAACGACCAGCTCTGCGGCTTCGAGGTCATCGAGCAAGGAGGGAACGTCTTCACCGCTGAGTTCGAAGGTGTCGTTCCATACGAGAGCTTCGAGCGCGGCCACGCGATTGGGGAACTTGCCGGAGGCTAGATAGAGCAGGACGGAGTAATGGGACTGCGTAGGCTCGAAGGCGGGAGCCGACGCGGGATGGGCGGCATCGGCCGGGCAACCGGCTAGGGCGAGCCACGCCGTAAGCCACTCGGTGAGCGCGGGGACGTGGTCGGCCAGCGCGAGTGACCAGAGCGGAGCGGCCGTGACCGCGAAGATTCCCGAATCCGGATGTTTGCGAAAGAGGCCATTAAGCTGGACCCGCGTGCCACCATCAATCAAGCCATTGAGGGTCCGCGACAGCCCGCGACTGAGCGAACTGCTAATTTCCCTCTGCGTGAGGTGCAGCACCGGATGGGCGGCAGGGTCGAGGACCAGCGGCATGTCAAGGGGAGCGATCTCCCAACCGTTGGGCTCGTGGCGCACTGCCGTCTGAAGCGGTGGCACGAGGAGCAAGGCGCAACCCGGGCGAGCGGCCCACGCGAGCCATTGCCGTTGTTCAGCAGGGGTGCGGGTCTGATAATCCTGACCACCGCCGAGGCACACTCCCGTCTCCTCCGGCGGCTCGGCCGTGGAAGTCGCAGCGAGCGACTTCAGCAGGCGCTTGCCACGCGGACCGTCGCCGAGTTTTCCGATAATGTAATAAGCGGTCATTGGATTCAGGAGCCGACCACCAGTTTCTTGCGGAGGAATCCGCCGGCCAGGAGCGCCCGTTCTTCGTCAGCGGACAGGCCGGGGTCGCTGTCAGCGCATATCGCGGCGAAGACGACTTTCCAGCGGTCGAAAGAGACGCCACAACCAGCCAACAAATCCGCGCCTTCCTTTTCACGCTCCTGCTCGCGACCAGAGACGAGGTCCGCGCCGGCCTTCAACGTGGGCGCGGACTCCAGGTCCTTGGCGGCGAAGTCCGGCCACGCAGACAGTTTCTTGACGCGGCGCAAGGGATTCAGAGCTTCCTGAATCCGGTTGATTTGCGATTTCTGAACGAGCTTCTGCCGATAATCGGCGATGGAGTTGGCGAGCGTGGTGACCTGGCCGCGATAGACGCCGACCAAGCCCTCCTTGGCCTGATACGCCTTCTTGACGTCGAGCATCAATGGCTGGAAGTGGCCGAGTTGGGCGGCGGCAGCGTGGCGGTTGACGACATCTTCCAAATCATCGCGCACTAGGGATAGCTCTTCTTTGATCGCATCGGCGCGCGCAGCCAGGTCCTTGGCGGCAGGGATCTGCGGATAAGCATAATCGGCCGGAGCGCCGTCAATCTGGGCCAGGTGGCGTTGCCCGTCGGCGTGGAACTCCGCGAGGTTCGTGTGCATGGACGTGAGCAGTTTTTTCAGCTCCATGAACGTGGTGATGATGTTCCCCTCGATCTCGGTGAGGGACTTGCTGGCCCCCGTGGCCGGGTCGTAACCCAACTCCACCGCCAGTTGCTCCAGCTTCTCGATGGCCTGCTGGGCTTTGAGATCCTTGAGGAGAAAGGCGAGGGTACCTGGAGTGGAGTATTGAGCGAGTGTGGTTTCCCCCAAAGTCAGGGCACCGGCTGGTTTTTCCGCGGCAGCCAGGACGCTCTTGATGCGCTCTAACTGCCGCGTGAAGGTGGACGTGGGGAAGCCGGAAAGGTTCTTGGCCTCGTCCGTGAGCACTTTCTGGAGCGCTTCGGCCCGGTCGGTCATTTTGGCGCGCTGGTCCTTGAAGTAAGTGGCCAATTTGTCCGCTTTGCCAATGCGTTCCCATAGGGAAACCTCGTCGTTCTCAAAATTGATGGTCTTGAGATTATCGCCCAGGGTGATGGCGACGAACCGGTCTCTCACGAACACCCAGTCCACGAGTTCCTTCGTCTTGAGACGATTCCGGCAATCGGTTCGCAGGGTGGCGGTCTGCGTGTCAGCATCCCCTTTTTCGGGATCGTAATTGGCTTCCAGATCGGCGGTCTGGTCCAACAACTTCCTTGCGTCGTCGAGGTTCTGCACGGCGCGAATGACCTTGGCGCCGGGTTTGAGGCCCTTGGGGCCGAACATTTCCATGACCTTGCCTTCGCCGAACACGCCGGCCAGCCGCAGGACGATTGGCCCCAGTTCGCTGGTGAGCCAATTGTCCGCCTCATTCCGAAGACCGGTAAGCTTGGTCAGCGGCACCGGTTCATAGCGCTTGTCGCGGATGTTGTCGCCGGTGCCGGTTTCCTGCACCAGCCCCAGGTCCGACAGCAGCGCCATCCAGTCCTTGAAAACCTCCGCCGGTTTGGATCCTTCCCAGCAATACCCCCAGAACCATTCCTCGCGAGCTCGATCCAAGTCCCACGTCACCGCATTCTTCAACGCGCGGTTGGCAATGGACCGGAGGAAATGCGGAAACTTCGGTTCGGCGGCATCACCCAATGGGTCAAAAAGCAGGGCGCGTTCGTCGGGCGCGTAGCCGGAAGACCGCGCCTTCGGCGTAATGTCCAAGCGGCCCAGGATGGCTTTTACATCCTCGACCTTGAGGCCGGTCGTTTCATCCAGGTCCGCCAGCGCCTGGGCCGGTTCAGATTCGATGAGCAGTTTGCGCCAGGCTCGAATGAGTATCTCGCGATCCGTGGGCTTCATCGTGCCGGAGGAACGGAACGGCCAGGCGATCCGTCCGGCCTCGTTCAACTCGCGCCGCCATTCCGTCAACGCCTCGGTGATGCCACGGCGCAAGGCCTGCAGGCGGCCATCAAAGGGGGTCGAGAAGCGGGGACGATTCAACTGGAACCCGGTGCAAACCTCTTTTGGCAGGCCGATCTGATGCAGCATGAACTCCTCGTTGGTGGAGAGCTGGTAGAGCTTGAGATACCCGCGGGCGGTCGTGAATTTCGGCAACCCACTGGAATTGAACACATCCACCAACTGATGGGATGTGGTGAACGCGACCGCCGGCGTGCGACCCTGGCGGCGGTGCTGTTCCGAAACCTGGTCGCACACCTTTACAAGCTCCGACTGACTCTTGACGAGCGCGAAGATGGCGCGGCCGTCCGGGTGAAGCTTCAGGCCGTCCAGCGTGATCAGGCCCTTCCGATTCCCTTCCTTGGCAGTTTCGATGGCGAGCAATTCCGTCGTCGAACTCGCCTCGACCGCCTGGTAATCCCAGTTCTCATCGAGGAGCCGCATGGCGCCCGTGAGAATTTGGAACCCGCGCTCCTTCTCACTCTGCTTTCTGGTGACCGCCATGGCCTTGTCAAAGGCGGCGTTTTCATCGGGCGTGCGGAACACGAACGTGTTTTGCTGCTGCCGGCGCAGACGGAGGTTGAGTCGGCTGAGCATGGCGAGCGACGGGCCGAGATGCGTGGCGGCTGTGTCCGGATAATCCGCTCCACCGGCCAACGACTTCCACAAGGCGCGAGCGGCGTCCTCGGCGGCAGGATGGGGGTAGAGCGTCTGAACCAATTGAACGAACTCCTTCTGCTGCGTGGGAATGAGAAGTTCGTGCTGGCCGCCGGTCGCAGCGGCACCCTTGGTCTCGTGAATCGCGAACGTGCCGAGGTTGGCAAGCAGTTGCTGCAAGTTGAGCGCTTCCGGGACATTGGGGCAACGCCAGCGCATGCCGTCGCGGGTGAACTTGGCTTCGCGCAACGCCTTCTCGCATTGGGCTTCGTCCCAAATGACCTTCCGGAACAGGCAGGCGACCGGTTCGTCGAATTCGTTCCGGGCCTCGCAAAGTGCCAGGCGAACCGCCTCGGGCCACACCGCGAGCGGCCGGGGCAACTGGCCAAAAAGAAACTCCTGACCCTGCGGTTTGTAGGTGGCAGGCAAGGTGAGCTGCTCCAGCGATTTGGTGTCCAGCACGTAATCGCTGAGGCGAGATGAGGATCGGGCGGTCTCCGCAAAGAGCTTGCCGAGCGAAACGCCGGGGCTAAGGTCCCGCAATTTGGTTTCCACATTCGCCATCAGCACGTTGAACCAGCCGAAGTTCCCGGCGCTCATGGAGTAGGCCGCCTCGACCAGGCCCTGCGGGTAAGTAGCCGACAAACGGCCCTGCTCGCCGAGCTTGCGCACGAAATCGCTGACATCCGAAAACGCATTGGCCTGGAGTTCCATCAGCTCGAAGCGGCGGGCGAGCGACTGAATCTCGCGCAGTTCGTGGCCAATGACTGGAGAGCAGAGTGCGAGGTAACGCAGCCAGGGCAGTTTGCGGCGCGGGTCTTCTTCCTTGATGGCGGCGCCTATCATCTTGATGGCGCGACCATCCATGTATTTCATGTCCTTCTCCTCGATGCCGTAGGTGGAGGCTTCACCGGCGGTTTCCAGCTCATCCAGCACGAGCAATGCGTATTTGATGCCGAACGTCTGGAGGTAGGCGTAGGCCCGTTCACAAAGCGTGGTGACCAACGTGGGGTTTTCAAACAACTCCTGGTCGGGATGTTTCTTATCCAGTTCGAGCGCGGCGGCGAGTTTGGCTCGCTCAAAGCCTTTGACCTCCAGCCGGTCGGAGGTCTCCCGGGCGATGGAGAGATGGATGGAGTTGTCGAACTGTCCGGTGGCGAGCGGCACGAGCGCCTTGTAGAGGCCGAAGCCGAACCAGTTATCAATATTCTGGTAATCGTTGCGAATCTGGGAATAGCGGATATAAAGCCCCAGATATTGGCCGCGCTCGATTTCGTCCTTGAACAGTTTGGCCTCCTGCAACTCGCCTGTGTCGTCCCGAACGAACCATCCGCGCGACGTGTCGTTGATCTGGCTGATGACTTGAAACCCCAGACTGGACTTGCCGACGCCCCACGAGGCGATGGCGGCGAAGACCTGCACGAACTCCTCCTGCGTGGTCAGCCGAAGAAAGTGCTGAAACTTGTTGAAAAAATCGCCCTGGCCGATGAGCGGATGCCTGACGGGATAACCGGATACACCGCCGGCGGCCCATTGGTGCATGGCTTTGGCAGGAGTAGGAGTTGTGCTCATAAAGGAATAGTGGTTGCAGACTGACAGGGAGCGGGAGCCAGGTTGGCGCAGAGGGCATCAAATCCCTCATGCACGCGCCAGCGCAGAAGTTTTTGCTGGGTGTCACCAAAAAGACCCCGGCCGTGGCGTGGTTGGCCGGGTTCGGCGGAAAACAGCTCGATGGCGCCGACGCGGAACGACTCCGAGAGGAGGTTATCCGTCCAGGCGATGAAGGCGGTGTCGTTGGCGGTAGGGTGCTGGAACACCCCAAGCGCGTGGGCAAAGCGCAACATTACCGGTTCGAGCGGGAAAACGCCCCGATGATCACTGAGCGAGGCGGTTGCCTCATTCAATAGGGCCGAGGGGGTCGCTTGTGATCCAGCCAAACTGCTCAAGGAAGGGCCATGCGCCAGTGCAGCAGGCAAGCGCAACCCGCCGGTGGCATCGAGCCAACCGAGGCTGTCGAGCAAGTAGAGCGGAGATTTGAGCGGCGAAAGCGACAGGCCGTCGTCGGGTTTGGCGGTCTTCGGCGCATGGATTTGAGCCACCATAGGCAACGCTTTCGGAAGTTCCGGCCACCATGCACCAAGCACGGTCTCCTCGATGCCGGACAGCCAGGCGGCGGGGTCGGCATCGTCGCCAACCAAAAGCGTCTGGCCCAGGCGCAACTGGCCGTTTGAGGATTTCAGCTTATCCCAGTGGCAAAGTTGCCATGTCCCCGTTTGGAATTTGATCAGGACCAAGCGCAGCCAGACACTGCGGTTAAGCAGGAGAACGGCGAGTTCTTCCATGGCCTGGCGATGGTCCGCAGTCCTCCAGGTGGTCAAAAGAGCCTGTGCGGGGGCGGAGAGCTGCCACACGGAGCGCTCGGCATCCAATTCGAGCAAGCCGACCCCGTGAAGGAGGCTCGGAGTTTGTGTAGCGTCTAAACCGAACAAGCCCGGAACACCACGGCGGCTGACGTGACCCCGCAGAACGGTATCGCCAACGGCTCGCGGGCTGGTCCAAGTCGAGGTGCCGGATTGTGCGGCGGCTGTGGACAAGGTCGCCAAACCGCGCAGCCACGCCTCGGGATCGCGGGCCTCCGGCCAGAACGAACAACGGTTAATCAGGAGGGTTGGGGGTGTGGTCATCTGGCCAGGCCTCCCTGTTTACGCTCGACTCCCCATTCATCGGCGGTGGCGCGAATGGCGGCCGTGATGCGGCTACATCCCCGATTGAAATACTTGGCGCCGAAGATGCGGTAACAATCCACGGAGAACTCCGGGTGAATGCGGTAGCAGGAGCGCTGGCCTTTGACGCCGCGGCCCTCGTGCTTCCAAATCTGGCGATGCAGCAGTTCGCGGACGACGCCGGCAAGCTGGGCGTCGAAGTCTTTCACGTGATCATCGCGGAGCAGCAAGGTGACGCCAAGTTGCCGCAGCACGCGACGGACCAGTCCAGCGAGCGAGCCGCAATCGATCTCCTCGCCCGTCGGACGGGTGACAACGACGTTGATGCGGGCCGGGGCGTCAAAACGGCTCTCCTGGTCCTCGGGCAATTCAAGGGCGAGCGAGCCGGCATTTTGCTCGGCAGCCCAGGCCTCCTGGGTGAACACCACCTGCGCCAACAACAACGCCCACGGGCGATACAGCACCCAGCGCAACCGGGCGGTTCCGGCCGTATCGGTCGCCTCGGTTTCCCCGGCCAGCAGATTGGCGAGTGAACCGGTGAGCACCGAAGTGTCCCCAATAGAAGGTGAACCCAGTTCCTCGGGCGGACGGAGGAGACGATTGGGTAGCCAGTTCTTTTCCGGGGTTAAGGGGTTCACGGCCGGCAACGGTTGGACGGGCGGTGCGACGCGACCTTCCACATAGAGGGAGGTCCGGCCGATGGCCCGGAGCAACTTGGGCAAGGCCGGGCCCTGCTCGGCGGTGCAGCCGAATAGCGCGTTCTCCAATTCGCCGAGACCAGTGGCGGCGAGCTTCGCCTGCGGAAGCTGTTGCCGGACAGCTTCGGCGGCGCGGTCCAGTTCGGTAATCGCGGCGCAGAGCGTTTCGGCGTCGCGGCGCTGACCCATTTCGTGGAGCCGAGCGGCTATGACCGACTGCCAGGCGCCTCGCAACTTGGGTGAACAGGCGGCCAGGCCGATAAGCACCTCGTGGTCATCCGGCATCCGCGAGAGCAGCTCCACGAGCGCCGGGGTGGCCACCGCACGCGCGCCGTCCGGCGATGCTGCCCAGAGTCCGAGGGGTTGACCCTCCGGGATGGCCGCCAGGGAAGAAGCCTCGGCTTCACCTGTGGCAATGATCTGACTGAGCGCGGAGAGGGTCGCTTTGGTAATCACAGCGAAGACCTTTCTCGGTCATCGCGCATATTTATACACGCGCGTATAAATGAAATGAGCGCGTGCATAAATTATACGCGGCGTGTATACCACGCGCCTTTGCGGGTTCCGTGCTGCACCAGTTTATCAGCGGCAACCATCTTGTGCAGCAGGCGGTAGGCTTGATTGGGATTCAGCCGGCACAAGGAGGCGGTCTCCTTGCGGGTGATCCGATCGTGTTTTTCCAAATACTGGAGGACCATCTGTTCCTGCTGGAGCGGCTCAAAGCCGCGCTGGCGAACATATCCGGCCTTGTCTCCAACTTGCCGGTAAACCGATGCGGACAGGTGATAATCCCGACCTTTGCCAACCCCACGCGCTTCCACTAAACCGCGCTCCACCAGTCGGGACAGCACCTCCCGGGCCTCCGTCTCCGGCTTCTGGATCAGGGTAGCGGCCTCCTGAGTATGAATTCGGCGTTCGCGCTCGAGATGGTTCAGTAATAGAAGCGCATCCAGGCGCAGCGGAGGACCATTCTGCCCTTCGGTGGTAACGAAACGGACGAAATCCAGATTGGCCTCCCCGCCGGGCACGACCACCGTTACGGAGTTGGCGGTGCTGCGGTCGTAATTCGGGGCTGGACGGCCGTTGCGCAACTGCTCCTCGAAGATCATGTCCACCCCGCGCCCGGTCCTTTCCACCATCCCTGCCCGTTTCAAGGCGTCCGCCAGCAGCGGATTGCGAGGACGGGGCGGCGCCACGAGCAGATTCTGGAGGGTGATGCCCTCGGGAAATCCGCCGGGGTTAGAAATCTCGATGCGGTCCTCGTAGCGCTGCACGTGTACAGCGCCCAACTGCCGGTAGTCCCGGTGGATGAGAGCGTTGGCCAGGGCCTCGCGGAGCGCGCGCTCGGAGTACTCCGGCACGCCGATGCGCAACATGCCCACCTGGATCTCGGTTTCCTGGTTGCGAGCCATCAGCCGGCCATGCACCTCTTCCAGCGTGCGCAGCAATGGCCAGCGGAAGAACTCGTTGGCTTCCACCTCGGAGCCTTTAAGCGCCTGGAAGGCTACCTCATGGGCCGGCAGGAAGCTGCGCAACGCCCCCTCCCTGCCGAAAATCAGCAGGCCCAGCAGTCGGACGGCGCTGACCGAGTGATTGGCCTCCACCGCGCCAATCGCTTTGGCGAGTTCCAGGTCCGGCAATTCGAGGAGGCTCGCGTCCCCTCGACCCCGGCTCTCGCGCACGGCCCGGCGGAACCGCTCAAATTCCAGAGGATCCAAATCCTCCCAGCGCAGCCCGGTGATAGCCATCAAGGACGGGTCCAGCAGTTGCATGTCAGCCTGACGGCTCTGCATTTCGTGATAATGGTAAGGCAGGCACTCGGGTTTGCCGCGTCCGCCGATGGCCCGGCGCAAATACTTGCCGTCACTGGTGCCGATGGGGGAGGCGGAACTGGGCACTTCGATAACCATCACCTCCTTGCCCGCCGCTGTCACCACTTCTGCCCGGCACATCAGCGACGGACGCGTGCGGCTGGCGATCAGTGCCTGGGTTTGCAACACATCCCTCCGGTTGGACGCGGTGGCGTCGTGGAGTCCGGTCACGCGACCGTCGTCCTCGACCCCCAGCAGCAGATAGCCCGGCTCCTGGCCCGGCCGATTGGCCAGGCAGACGATGGCCTCGATGAAATCCCGATCCGGCAGCGGCACGCGGTCCTCGCCCTTGAACTCTACGGTCAGCGTCTCGCCGTTATGAATGAGTTCGCTTAATTGTTGGGTAGTCATGGCTCCCCTTTCGTTAGATGGTTAACCACGCCGGTTTGAGGGCCTCCCCTTCGCGTCGCACGGTTGGCGAATTCTCCTCGCGCTCTTTTCATACGCAACATGGTGAGGTTCATGCGACTAAGGAAGCTACTCTGCCGATCTGCGAGTCCGAACGGCTCTTGCCCACGCTGGCATTGACCATTTCGAAAGCCAGCTCACGCAACTGCGAAGGCTCCAATTCTTCGTTGGGACGCTTCAGCAACAAACGGGCGAGCTGGTACCGGAAGCATAGACTGCGCACCGAGCGCGGTCCCCACTCGCCAACCGGATCATCCGCCGAAACAGCTTCCGCTCGCACTGCCCGGATGGCCTCGATCAGGTACTGCTTTTCCGTTTCTCCCAAAGCCAGGCTCTCCAACCGAATCTCAAGCCTCGGGCCGGCGTTTGCTTCTGCTGACGCGCTGCCGTGGGCCGCCCCCTGAGGACTGCCACCCTGAGCGGGGGTAGGAATGTCTTTGGTAGGTGAAGCTGTTGGACCACCTACGCGCGGCTGAACAGGCGACTCTGCCGAACGGGCCGCTTGGCTGATGGACGAGGCGGTCCCCGCCGCTCCCCCTGTCGGGGGCACCGGGGAATCAGCCTGCCTGGCCGAGTCGGCTTGCGAGGCGCTCTTCCTCCCGAATCTACTCAACACCTCTTCGATCTCCTCTTTCGAGAGCCGCGGAAGGCGCAAGTAAGCGCTAAACAGTTTCTCCCGGTTCTCGCGCAACACGCGACTCTCGGAGAAGGCCTGAACGACCGTCCGCGGCGGGTCGGGCTTCAGCAAGCCAGCATATTTCTCGAGAATAGCGTGACCCAAAATGTCCTCTTCAACCAACATAGCGACCTGCACTCGCGCGCTCACCTTCGGGTCCTCGACTAGCAGCTTGATGGATTCTATCACTGATAGAAGCTGACCAAACGAACATCGATCCAAATCATCCACCACCAGTAACACCCGCGCCGGGACTTTCCCAGGAAAGAAGAGCCATGCGACCAGCAGGGAGGCAATCACCACTAGCACCACAAAAAGAATATCATTCGCCCTGGTCGTTCCACCGTTGATTAGGTGCCAGGCCACTCCCGTCGCCGTTCCCAGCACGGCAATTAGACTGCACGTGGTTCCCAAGGAGGTTGGAAACTCCTCACCGGGCATCCATCCGGTGATAAGCGCCTTGAGGTCCTCCCCGATTGTTGCCTGTAACCCGAGGTTCTCGCTATGCCGCGTGGCGGTGAGGTAGTTCTTGCGCAGCCTCGCGACGGTCTGCTGAATGATGGCCAGCACCCCCCCCACGTAGGCGACACTGAACGAACCCACGAGCAAAGTCAACCAGCTCAGATGTGTTGAAGCTGTCGGGGCTTGAGCTTCCCTCGGCCACCAAGCGGCGAGGACCAAGCCAGCGAGAGCTGCAAAGACGGGCCAGATCCCCGTCTTCGCCACACTTGCACGGAAGATACGCGGCAGGCTGATTAATGGGTTGTTCGGGTACGCCGCCCGGGCAAAGGTCTCGTACAGGCTGACCCACACTTCGGGTGCCTTGGGATATTGCCAGACGCTAAAGCGAACGGTCTCGTATTTGGCCTTCTTGAGGACCCCAGCCAGCTCATCCATAAGGAACGTCTTTCCACGCCCCCAGTGCCCGAAGAGCGCGAAGCAAAACTCCGTATTCTTCTCACGTTGAAACAACAGGCCTAGGGCCTGCACGTAATCCTTCGTCGCCAGGCAGACTTCCTCCCCGGTGGCAACCCGGTTTATGTTAAGTTCGGTGCCGATTCGAACGGGTTCTGCCTTGGGGGCTTCGACCGGCGCAGGTTCCGGTTTTTTCCGGTTTCCCGGCGGAGACGGCTGTTGGGTCCCGAATACTCTGTTAAACTCAGACTCCCACGCTTGAGAGCCCTCGGTCGGATACGTGCGAAGAACGTAGAGCAGAAACTGTTGAGCCAAATCTGCGATACTGAGGTTGGAATACTGGAGTAGAGGAATATCCGCCTGCGTCCCCCACCCCGGCAGCAGCAGCAAAATCGTTGCGAGCAGGTGGTGCATGCCGATCTTCCTCTCCCCAGCAGCCCTTTCCCCCAGTTCTGCGGCGAAGCCGAACGTTTCGTCGGTAAGCGTTGGCAAATCCCCTGAAGCGCCGGCCTGTGTATTCTCGGCGGTACGAACCGACGATTCCAGCGAGTCCCCGAGATATGTCATGAAGCTGTCTTCAGTCAAACTGGATCGGTTGGCGAGACAGGTCGCCAGGAACGCGCAATCGCCATGAAAATCTGGTTTGGCTTTTCCCTGGTAAATGGCGGCCAGCAGCAGCACTACGGGGGTCGGTCGAGCGAACAGTTGGGGGCGCTCGCATAATGAAGGGAGAGCTAACGCAAGCTCCACGAGCTGAAAAACTTGCGGCTCCGCAGCATACTTGTTGGCCAGTTGCAAAACAACCGATTCGAAATTGCCTTCATCATCAGTGGCCCCGCTGGCCTGGTTTGTTTCCTGAGAAGCCAACGCAGGGCCAGCCGCCTTCTTCGACGCTTTGGAGCCTGCGGCTTTCGTGCTGGGCGCCGCCGCGGGTTGCGTCTCTGACTTTTCCCGGGCTGACTCCGCTGACTTCCTGCGGTTTTCAGCGAAATACTCGTTTTTTGCTGCCTGCGCTTCGGGATCCTTCGATGGGTCATTGGGTATCATGGGAACAACCTCCTGATTTTGTCCGTGCGGCCTCCCGCCGTCCAGAAGCATAGACCAGTGTTGGGGCAGCCGGCAGCCACCGACCACCTTCCTGCGCATCTCGTTTGTCAATAATCATGGTCGTTTACTGTAATGCCTGGACGGCGCCTGCCTCGTCGCCCCGCTTTGGCGAGGCACTGTGACGCGTGTAGTGCTTGTCGAACTCCTTGAACACCTCCGGGCTATAGAAACGCTTCGGCGTCCCGGACTTGTGGATGGGGTCCAGGTAGCGCTCGATACAGAACCTCTTGCCCTCCTCGTGCAGCCGCCGCTTTATCCGGTGGAATTTATCGTCGCTCTTGAAATCGGTATAGCGTTCGCGCAGACGCTGGACCATGGCGTTGAAATCGAGCGAGTATTGCTTGAAGACGTCTTCTTCCTTGACCGTCACCGCCGGGGCGTTCGGATCATCCGTCCAGCGGAAGGGCATTCCCTCCGCGGTCTTGGCGCGAACGAACTTGGTTTCGATGCACACCGTGACCTGATGGCCGGAAACGTCGTCCGTGGCGTGTCTCTCCTCCACCGCCTCCAGGTAGCGGAGGAAGTTCCGGGTTTGCTCGTTGTAGCTGTTCAACGAAACCGGTTCGGCGGACTCGAACCCGTGGTAAAAGGAGAGCGGCATGAGGTAGAAGTTGTAGCGGCTCATGTCGGCTCCAAACCAGCGTGCGGCGAGGTCGAGGTAGTTCTTGAGCGAGGCGGTGCCGATCTCCTGGATGCGTTGGCCGAAGTGCAGATCGCGGTTCATGAAATGGATGGCGTTGTCCCGCACCTCCACCAGCAGGCAGATGTTGTCGTGGCACGGCTCGGTCAAGCCGGAGGCCGAATCCTCACGGAATTTGCGGGCCAGGTAGATGACTTCGTGGGTGAGCGGGTTGCCGCTGCGGGTTGGCTTCGGCTGACCCGTCTTGGGGTCCTTGATCACGATGGCATCAAAGTTCTCGCCGGCATCCTTGACCGCCTTGGCCTTGAGCAGGAGTTCCCAGGCATTGACCATGAGAATGGCGAAGGTCTCCTCCCGGTATTTGAAATCCGGTTTGTTGTAAATCTCGATGGCCGAAATCGCGGCAGCGATGGACTTCTCGGTCAGTTCTTCGCTGAGGGTTTTCATGCGTTGGCTTCCCGCGTTTGCGCGAGCAACGCGTAGAGGGCGTCGAGGTCCGGGAACAACGGGGGCTGGGCGGGGATGTCGAGGCCGTGGCGGCTGAGGCGGCGGAGCAAGGCTCGATCGGCGGCATCATCGCCCCGCTCCAACGGTTCCTGGGCGGCGACCAATTCGACCTCGGTGACTTTGCCTTCGATGAGGGCTTCGACCAGGAACTTCGAAGCCGCAGTGAGCCGCGACGCAGCGCGAACACAGCGATTGGACATGGAGACCCAGGCAGTGATTTCGTCACGGTCGGGTTTCGGCAGCACCGGAATTTGGAGATTACCGACGGACGCGTAATCGAGCGCCTCACGCGTTCCGCCGATAGCGAGACGATCCACTTGCCGTTTCAGGAACGGCGAGTTGAGTGCAGCGGTAACGAACTCGGACGTCAAATCGCCCACGATGTTCAGCCGCACCGAGTGCTGGTTGATGTTCACAGGTAAGTCGTCTGCCATGACGAACGAGGCAGTCCCGGGGTAGCCGGTGATGGAAAGAATGACATCCCCCTCGACGCAACGACTACGTTTCAACTCTTCGTCCGTGGCCGCGTCAATGTAGACGGCATCGGATAAGTCCAGGCGATAGGGTTTGACGTTTTGGACTCGCACGAAGAAGACGCCGTTGGGCGGATACTCTGCACCTAATGGGGTTGCTCCACCTGTGATGTCCCTCGCGCCAAAGAGGGACTGCAAGGACACCAAGCCGGTGGCCGCGCGTGCCTTTTGTAGCATATCGAGCACTACTGCGTCGTAGTGGGGCGCGTTGATACGGTAAGGCTCAAGGTCAGTTTGTGTCGCCCACCATGCTTTCTTTGAAGTCAGCAGATTGGAGGTTAGGAACGCGAATTTTGCCGAAACCTTAGCTTCGAGCGTCCTAGCGCCAGTCCGCAAGAGCTCTGCGCATCGCACCTTGTTGCCAATATAGTTCTGAACCTTAGGCGAAGAGTCGGGGACAAGATAATCGTGAATCGAATTTTCGTCGTTGTAAGAAATGCCGGTATTGGCGATCTCGCGCCGCTTTTGAATCAGAAAGAAATCGGTTAGGCAATAGGCGACCAGGAAACCGCCGTCGTATCCGGACGTTCGGATGCGGTAGCACGAGCCGTTGAAGATGTGCCCGGCCTCCGTGTCGCCAACAAGGCCGACTCCTTCAGGAGAATCAATGCATGCGCCTTTGATGAGCAGCAGCACGTCGCCTCGTTGAAGTGCCGTCCAGTCTGTCCGATATGACAACGGCGCGTAAACACCGGGAGGATTGATCGCGCCGGATTGAAGGTCGCCACCCCGAACCAGCCCGACCCCTGTTCCGATGGGAAGATATTCCTCCGAGCCGGGCAAAACTCCGTAACCCGAGTCCACAGGATCAAACTTTGTGCCGAGCGCGACGCAGCCAAAGCGCCGAACGCGATCCTCGTTGTCCAGCGCCTCGCGGGTGTAGTAATCCGCGTTAAGGCGGTGGCGCAGGAGTTGAACTGAAATCTTGTGCGCCTCCATTACTTCCCCCTGGTGTAGTTGCCGGTGATGACCGCGAGGTCGTTGGGCAGCCCCTTGCTGTAATCCTCGACGTTGTTTTTGACCTCGTAGCCGAGCGTGTCGGCCACGGCCATGAAGACATCGCCTTGCGGTTCCTCGGCGAACCTGGTCGGCTCATCCTTGCGGGCCTTGCGTTTTTGGAGGTAGAGCACACTGGTCTTGGCGCCCGTGCCGGAAAGTTTGAACGTATCCGACGGCAAGCTGATGACGGCCTTGACGATGGCCTTGCCGCCGAGGAACTGGCCGGTCTGCTCGTCCTTCTTGCCCATGATGTATTCACGCACGTAGCGATCGCCCGAGTTGCAGAGGATGCCATCGGGCAGGATGATGAAGAGCCGGCCGCCGGGCTTGAGGAGCTGAAGGCAGCGGTCAATGAACAGCACGGCTGGGTCGATGCTGGTGCCGCCGACGGTGATCCAGCGGCCCTTGGTATCCGGTTTGCCGCCCAGCGCCATGCCCGCAACGCTGGGCGAATATTCAAAAAGCGGTTTGATACCGACCTTATACCAGGCCCAGCCTTCGCGGATATAGGCGTCCTTGTGCTTGCCGGTGGGGATCAGGTCAGTGCGGAAGCTGAACAGGATCTTCTCCATCTCCTCCTCGTAGCGCGCCTTGGCGTCGTCCTGGCCTTTGCCGAACTTGGGCGTGCCGAAGGGCGGATTGATGGTGAGCAGGTCGAAGCTGCACGGCTTGAGCCGGTCGGTGATGAGAGAGTTCTCGGTGTAGAATACCTGGGCGCGCGGCGCGCCGCGCAAGGCGAGGTTGAGCCGGGCCAGCGTGACCATCATCGGCGCGGCATCGGCGCCGACGAGGCCGTGCTCGCGGAACGAGCGCTTGAGGCGTTCGCGTTTTTCATCAGGCATGGGCAGGTCTTCGAGCGCGCGGTCAAAGTGGGCCAGCAGTTTGACCTCGAATCCCCCGGAGCCGCAGGCGATGTCGCCGGCGCGGAAGTCGAGCTGGCCGCCCTTCTCTGCGGTGAGAATCTCCGGGGTCTCCTTCTTGATGTCGTGGAAGGCGATCTCCATGACCGCCTCCTTTACCGGGTCCGGCGTGAGATAGATGGCGAAGCCACCCTTGGATTCAAAATTGCCGCGCAGAAACACATCGAACGCGCGGCCGAGGGCATCGCCGGAAATATCCAGCATCGTGCCCTGCTCCTTGACGACCTTGCCGTTGTTGTCGGTGACCGGGCCTAGGTTCAGGCCAGGTCAGAAGCAACCATCTTGCCATGACGGGACCGAGCGCATTTTGCCCCGAAACGTCGTCCATCCAATGTTCGGCGAGTGGGTCCAGAACCAATCCCATTGCGGAGTTGCTTAACTCCTCCTCGAACAAGGCCTCAACGAACCAGGAGTAAGCCACCAGATCGGTCTTAACCCAGAAAGAGAGACGGTTAGCCACGTGTAGTGGGAGCCAAGAGGGGTCCGTGAGCGCTGCCGGGAAAAAGAAAGACCACGATTGCCGGGCGAACCGCTCCTCGGAATCCTCATAGGCCGTCGTGGCCATCTGTTCCGCAACGGCGGTCTCCACCTCAGATTCGAGGGCAGCGATTCGACTTGCGAGAAAGGTGCGCTTCGAGAGGACCTCGGCCAGGCGGCGGGCGAGCGCCGAAAAGCCGGCAGGGGTTTCGGGCGCTGTCCACCGTCGCAGCACGGACAGGGAAACGCGGCTGAGGACCCCGCGGCCGGATTTGCTCAGAAGGTAATCGGCGCAAGTAGGATGATTGAGACAGAACGCAATCCACCAAGCGTCCGCTTCCGTGAGGCCGCGGATGACGAAGAAACTACCGTCCACTGGCAGCGCGGGCAGACCAACCGGCACAACGGCGGCAAGGACAGGAGCAACGCGTTTAACGATTACGTCTCCCGGCTGAACTTGGCCCTGGCCGAACTGAACGGAGGTGCCCCATTGGTCCGGCGTGGGGTTGATTTCAAAGGCCGAAATCGAGCTGGCGCGGTAAGCGTCGGTGGATTCGGCATCGCCTGAAGACCGGAAACCGCGTTCCCCCTCAAAAACCTCCGCAAGGGAAGAAAGTGGCTGCTGCCGGGAAGCCCTCCATAGGGAGCGAAATTGGTTGCCCAGAAAGAGGGCCGAATCCCAGCTTTCCTCAGAATCGAGGGCATCAGGCGGGATCATCGCCATTTTCGAGTTGCCAATACGCAGTTCCATGTGAATACACATTTCGCACAGTTTTTGAAAACGTCAACAAGAAAGTGCAGATGTGTTTGCGCATGGAGTATACGGTATATCGAAAGTAGATGGTTGAATCGCTAGCATGACCTTGGCTGAATGGATGTCGAATAGAGGACGATGGTAAATGTTGTTCCTTGTTGTTCCACAAAGTTGTTGACAGATTGCGAGGCGCGAGTAAATTGACAGCACAACGCGGAACAACAAACACGAGTTATGAGCGAAACAAACTATAAAGCGACATTGAGCGGTGAGCAGGGCAGGAGCGGATGGTGCCTCATCTTCCGGCACCCGGTGCGGAAGAACCCGGACGGCAGCGCGAAGCGAGTGCGTCGCGGCCTGGGCACGAAAGTGGAGGCGGATGCCCAGCGGTTGGTGGACCAGATGAACGTGATTCTCGGGGACGTGACTTTCTGGACGCCGCAGGCCCGGGCGAAAGCAGAGAGCCTATTCGACCCCCGTATCGTGGACGCGTTCTATCATGACTTGCTGCCGGGGACGCAGGACGCCTGGGCGCTGAGGAATGAGATCATCCCAATCCCCACTCCAGAGGAGGGCTACGCGCGAGCGCGGTTTCTCGGCACGACCGGCGCGGGCAAGACCACGCTGGTAAGACAGATCATCGGCACGAATCCAGCCACGGAACGATTTCCCTCGACTTCCACCGCCAAGACGACTGTGTGCGACATCGAGATCGTGCTGGCGCCGGGGCCGTTCAAGGCGGTGGTGACGTTTTTCCCGAGGGAGCAGGTGCGGATGTTGATCGAGGAGTGTGCATTGGCGGCCGCCACCGCCAGCGTTTTTGAAGCCGGCAAGCTGACCAGCCCCGCCTCGCGGTTGCTGGAGCACAGCGAGCAGCGATTCCGGCTGAGCTATATCCTGGGCGGAATGCAGGAAAAAACGGATGAGGTGAGCGACGAGGATGCCGGGGACGGCGAGGATGGCGAGGGCGCGGAGGACGAAGTGCCCGAGGTGACCGAGACGGAGCGCCGGGCGATGGCCGACCAGATCGCCAGCTACGTGAGCCGCATCGAGGCGATTGCGGGCGAGACGGCGCTGCAAACGGAGAAGGTGCTTGGGGTGGACCTGAACCGGATGGAAAAGAAAGAGATGGATGCGTTCCAGGAGTTGTTCGAGCACGAACTCCGCCAACGGGAGAATTTTCACGGGTTGGTGGATGAAATTCTCGAGCGTGTGGAGGAACGTTTTGCAGCGCTGGCGCCCGAAGGGTTTCGCCGAGACCGCAGCGACTGGCCTTTGCTGTGGCAGTATGAGACGGCGGACCGGCCGGAATTCATTCGCACGGTGAACCGGTTTTCGAGCAACTATGCGCCGAACTTCGGGAAGCTGCTGACACCGTTGGTGCAGGGCATTCGGGTTCGCGGGCCGTTCAAGCCCGACTGGAATCATGACGGGGAGTGCAAGCTCGTGCTGATGGACGGCGAAGGGCTTGGGCACACGCCGGATTCCAGCGCGAGCATCTCGACCAACATCACCCAGCGATTGAACGAGGTGGACGCCGTGGTGCTGGTGGACAGCGCTGAACAGCCGATGCAGGCCGCGCCGCAGGCATTGCTGCGGACGCTGGCGGCGAGCGGCCACGAAAACAAGCTGATCGTCTGCTTCACCCATTTCGACGCCGTGAAGGGCGACAACCTGCGGACCGTGGCGGCGAAAAAGCAGCATGTCTTTAATTCGCTTCAGAACGCGATCGGCAGCGTGCGCGAGGTGCTGGGCCGCAGCGCCGAGAACGCGTTGGGGCGGGTGGTGTCCGACCGAGTGTTCTTCGTCTCCAACATCCAGGAGCAGATCAAGGAGTCAGCCAAGATGACGCTCGCCGAGTTGCAGCGCCTGGTCGGCACAATCCGGGCGACTATTATCCCTCCGCCGCCCGCCACCGTGAAACCGGTTTATGACGTCGCGAACCTCATTCTCTGCATCCCCCAGGCGATGGCGGCCTTCCGCGAACCCTGGCGCGCGAAGCTGAAGCTGCCATCGAGGTCGAACATTTCGCCGGAACACTGGACCCGCATCAAGGCGCTTTCGCGGCGCTTCGCCGAGATGGGAACCTACGAATACCAGGAACTCCGGCCTGTGGCCGATTTCATCCTGCGCCTGAGCGAGCATATCAGTGTGTTCCTGGCCTCGCCGCTCCGCTGGGCGCCGGCGCATGCACCCGAGGAGATGAAGCGGCAGGTGGTGGACGAAATCGCGCGCAGGGTGTTTACGGACCTGCATGAATTAGGAGCACAGCGCCTTTTCCACGAACGCGTGAAAGAATGGGCCGTGGCCTACGGCCATCGTGACACGGGCTCGGCTGCCAAGCGGTCCCGTGACATAGACGGCATCTATGACACGGCGGCACCAATTCCGGGCGAAGCTGCCAACGAGAACGCCAGCCAACTGGTGGCGGCAATCACGGCGACGGTGAAGAATTCTGTTGCTAAGTCGGGTGGAGTATTCCAATGAAGAAGTAGTTAAAACCTCCAATCACTAAAGCCGGACGAGAGACCAATTCGCAGGAGACACTGAGAAACTGAGGGTGGTGAAATTGGACTTTGGAGAAAAACGCAGAATAGAAATGGGTAGCCCGTGATGGCGCAATATGACCAATAACCACGGTGGAATGCTCCACCTCAGTTACAGCCGCAGGGACCCATGGCCGGTCCAGGCCCGAGCAAAATCGGGTTCTCATCCACTGCTCTCATCCTCTTGCTTGGGGGGGGTATATCTCCCCACACTTAGTGCAGCGAGTCTGAGGCCAGCAACTCACCCAATCGTCCGGGTTTCTGCGTGTCTCCTCAACCCAATCATGGGCACAGTCGGCCTCGGACTCGGACGCTAGCGCGGCCGAGGAGGCATTACTGTCCTTCGATGTCGAGAACAACCGCTTGATAAGAGAGAACACTAACATTGTCAGACTGGGTTTAACAATTGAGCATCAGGAAAGACGACCGCTGCCCTGACACTTTGGACACTTCACCTGCCGCTGCACGACGCCTGTATTACCGCAGATTTCACAGTCGGGTAAGGCGTTATCGCCCCACGGATTACCACCACCGCCCCAGCAGCCCAGGGATCCACCACAACGGTCGCCAGCATTTAGGATGCCCCTACCATCACACCAGTCGCACTTTCTGAGGTCAGCCTCTTCCATTTAGTGAGATCTGCACCCCAAACTATCAGCCGATGCTTCTCATACCCATGTGCTGCCTTCTCCGCCGCAAGTTGAACAACCTTCTCCGCCAGACCCGCCGCAACTACTACACGCACACGAATTCGGATAAGAGCCGTCAACCGAATACAGGCCACTGCCGCCGCAACCTGTACAAATGCTCTTACCTCGACCGCCACAGCTCGGACACTCTGCGAATGACATCCGGTTCACCTCTCCACAACGAACGCAGACTCGGTGACGCGTGGTGCCGCTCTCCTCCCACTCACCAAACTGATGATGAACAAAACCGGATCGTTCGCCGCAGCGACTGCAAACGCGGGTTTGTTGGCATGAGTTCGGAACGTCACATTCTCCGGGTTGCCACTCATGCTCTCGGCGAATCCCGCACCGCTGGCAAATACACCCAGCCCACTGATGTTCTCTGCAGCTGCCGCAACGCTGGCAATTACATCCGGCCCACTGATGGTCGAGAATACGGCAAAGAAACTTCATACACGTCGAGACGGCTTTTATGGCCAAACTTTTGTTGGCGAACCACCTCTCTCAGCGGTGCGAAAACGTTGACGTATCGGTGTCATAACCAGTTAGGATCTCTTGTTTCGTCTACCCTACCACCTAAAGGACGCGAGGTCAAATCCCCCGAAAGCGGCTTACTTCAACTTTGCTTTGCGTGGTCTGACTTGGCGTTGGTGAAAAGGGGCGCCCGTCTCACCTCTTGGGAAGTGAGACGGGCGCCGTGGGCGGGGGTAAAGCCTGAGGCCTTAGGAGGCTTGCGGGCCTATTTGGCGACGCCAAATGGCCTCGATATAGAGGAGCCAGTATTGGAAGCTCGGTTGGGTCCAAGACCAATCGTGGTTCATCCCGTTCTTCATAATCTCACCCCAGCGGGCGGGATCGTCCCGGAAAACGTCCAGCGCCCGCTGTACGGTCCCGACCAGTTCGTCGGCAGCCTCGCGAACCTCAGGCAGTCCATCCGCCCCTAGGGTTTCATCAATCAACTGGCCCGGCGGGACACGTTCGAGGAAAACGAACCCATTTTGGACGATCCCAGCGCCAGGGTCGGCCTTCTCGAAAATAGTGTCCTCAAGACCACCGGTTTTCCGGACGCAAGGCACCGCCCCGTAGTTAGCTGCGATCATCTGGGTAAGCCCACAAGGCTCCGAGACGCTGGGCACGAGGAAGGTGTTGCCAACCGCGTAGACCAGATGCGAGAGCGCCAGATCATGTCCTTTGTAGAACAGCAACCTACCACCAGACCGGATCGCTGTGTCCTGAATGCGCGCCGCGTAGTTCTGTCCCAACCCGTCGTGTTCGTGGGGGGCACCCAAAACGCAGACCTGAACATTCGGCATAGCAAGGAGCCTGTCGAGAGCGCGGAACAAAATGGTCCACTTCTGGCGGTCAATTCGGGACACGACTGAAATCACGAACGTTTCGTTACAGAGATCCAGGAAGGGCCGTTCGCCCGAGCGCGGAAGACCTGCGGGCACCTTCCAGTTGCGCAAGGCGTCCCTGAGCCGTCGCTTCTTCTCCAAAACCATCGAAATCGGGTCGCCTTTGGAGTAGTGGGTCGGTAGGAATGGGTCTGTCGAAGGGTTCCACTCGACGCAATCCAGGCCATTCACAATCCCAAGGAAGTTGCATCCGCGCTCACGAATGAGACCATCCAGGCCCCCGGCGAAAGCAGGCATTTTCAGCTCTTGGCCGTGACTACGACTAACGGTGGTCACGATGTCCGAATACCCAATTCCGCCTTTAGTGAAATTGAATTGGCGTAAATGCTCAAGCGAGCGGGTTTTCCCGGGAGTAAAGACGTCCCACCCGCTCAATCCGGCCAGCCACAAAAGCCGACCGCTGTCGAGAAACGCTCCCTGGAAGCCGCCGCCGGCATTGTGGATGGTGTACAAGGTCGCAATGCGGCCCAAGACCGGATGATTACCGTACACTGTTCGAAGAAGGACCGGGATCAACCCCGCTTGCCAGTCATTCGAGTGGCACAGGTGGGGCGAGAACCATCCGAAGTTGCGAGCGCACTCGAGGACTGCGTGGGCAAAGAATATAGCCTTCTCCGCCATATCCGGATTCGCGGGCTCCAAGTGCTCGAATATTTCGGGGCAACGGAAGAGATAACAATAGAGGCCCAACGAAGCCGGGACATTCGGCAGTGGCACCCGGTAAATATCGACGCCCAGAGTGCGGTCACCGAAGGGCACCTGAAGCTGCCTGACCGCGAGGTTATCCTCGATGCACCAATTCCCTTTGTTGGGTTCGACGAGCGACGGCCAGGCGGGCATTGCCAGGCTGACGCTGGCCATTCCGGACGTGTGCAACTCCTTGGCCAACGCGAAGGCCACGTCGCCTAGTCCGCCGGTGCCAAAAAGCCAACGGATCTGCCACGTGAAAATGAGGATCTTTATTTTGTTTAGGTAAGCGAGCGCTTGCCCAATGTGATATGGTATTAGTGTTTTCATGGGCTCCATTTTCGCTCCGCCGCCTGCGTCGTAGCAATGAAAGCTAATTCCCAAGAACAGGCGAATCCAGGGACCCTGGATGAAGACAATGCCTGGGGAAAAATAATTTCCCAGCGGCGCCTGGCTTCGTGGGAAACTCCGAGACCTAATAAACGAGCCTCGTGTAAGCGTTAGCCGCTCGCTGCTTTGGCCTTCATCCGCTCCAATAGAGCAACTTGATCTGGCTTAGGAAGCCTACAAAAGCCCTCAAAAATAGTCTGCGCATCTTGTTTTTCCGGACTCGAATCGAGCAGTCGTTGTAACGGCTCAGCCATATCGAACTTCGCCACGGCGGCCAAGGTAGTGGCCAAGTCCAGATCGATGATCACGCGGTTAACGGCATGTTGTAGGACGAGTTGGTAAACACTTTCCGCTTTGATGTTGCCTATTGCGAACACCACTACACCAGGAATTTGGCAGTTATCCCCAATCATGGCGGGATCTGCCGCCTTCCGGGCTATCTTCTGATGATTTTCAAAGGACATTCCAGTCCATAATGCGTTGATGCGGTCAAGTTCTGCCTGATCCGTGGCCGAAAGATGGGATTTCGGTATCAAGGCGCCTCCAACATCTCCCCATGCAACTCGTTGCAAGGTCGTCTCCGCAACGCCCCACTCGGACATGAGCGCTTTCTTGAAGGCATGAACACCAGACTGCTGGAATGTCCCGATGCTTGTCACAACCGCGTCGCACTGCCCCATAAACTCTGGCGTACCCTTGATTGTGCGATAGCCATTATGTTTTACTGAATAGAAGTTGCGGACAGTGTCGTCATCGAGCAACGCCGGAACACCTTTGAGAGTCCAGGCAGTCCCTTGCTTTCCGTTCAGTTTGTGAAGTCTTTCGACAAGGCTGGATGATGCATTTTCAAAGTCCAAGTGGTCAAAAAGGTCGCCGCAGGTGGCAAAAAGCGCCAGCCCGAGATTTCCAAACGAGACAGAACCATGCTCTGCCGCCCTGATCGGGGCGGCGACAGATGCTCCCCAGCCCACGCCACAACGCCGAGCCTTAGCGATCAAGGTTTGCAGATGTGGCAGGCTCAACCGACCGAAATCCTGGAGCCGGTCATCCCAAGCATCCGGCGTTCTCTCGCACGAGAGGCCGGGCAGCACTTCGACCTCAATAAGGGTTGTCCCCCGATCCAGAGATTGGAACCTCTGTAGTAACTTTAGGCCGTAGTCGATCCGGCTCAGGTCAGGTCGGGTTTTTACATCGGGAAACAAGCGCTCATACACCGTCGTTGACAACTTCGGCCTTTCCAGCAATCCCACTGCTCTTGCTCGCCGAACATGGCGTGCCACATCAGCGTGTTTAAGCCTAAGAAGGTTGCCAACCTCTTCTTGGCCGAAGCCAAGGCTTACAAGGTATGCGACTTTCGCAAGGTTTGGTGAGGGCATGGTCTGATTGTGTAATTAGGTGAGGAGTGGCAGCAAATAGATAAACGTTTGAAACATCTTACGAAAGAAGTGGCCAAGGGTCTTCCGCAGCAAGGCGTGACATATGGCTAACTGTACTCGCATCCAAACAGCCAGACATAATGGACCTTGCGAGGTGATTTAGGCGGCAAGTTCGACAGGTTGCCTCGCATTGGGCTGGTCCACATCCCACCGCGTGGACTTGCTCGAAAAGAGTTTTCCGAGCGTCGCCGTGGAAGATTTCTCTGACGGTGTCACGCTGGAGATCCCCCACTGCCCACGCCGGATCAAGGTTTCTGTCGCAACAGAAATACACTTTGGCGTCCGGGCCAACCGTAAGGAAGAGCCCGTTGGTCCAGCACCGGTCGCGCGTAGCATACTCCGCAGCTAAGGCTGCTCCATAGGTAAGATAGTCACCGCGGTCGATGAGCCCCAAAACAAAGCCCAACTTGATGGAAAGTCCCGCTTTTTTGAGAAGTGAACGAGCGGAGCCGTTCTTGCCGACGACGCTCAATAACTCACGTATGGTCTCGGAAGCGTGGTCATCGCAGTTGTAGGTCTCGCGTCCGTGGTGTGTCAGCGGTCGAACAACGAAATCATCAAAAGGCCCTCGATAACGCGTAGTTGCTGTAAACACATCGGCGATTAGACGGCAGGTAGGCTCGATGTCCCTTACATTCGTCTCATCACAAATGAAGCTAACCGCGCATGCTGGCGGTTCAACGCCTCGCTCCCTAAAGCGGCTGAGGAACCGCTCGCGGGCTCGCAGGAAGTTCGCGACGCCGCGAATCTGGAGAGCAAGAGCATCGGCCCCAACGCCCGCAAAGCGAAGACCAATGTCCGGTGAAGCGAAGTTGATGCTGAAGCGCCCAAAGGCGAGGTTGTTTTCCGGCTGAACCACCGCGTCGGCCAAATCGTCGTGCGCGCCAAATGGCGTGCCATTATCGTAAAACGCTGTGGTTAGACCGCGCTTTGCTGCGTAAGCCAAGACTGATGGAAAGGCCGGGGCAGCTCCAGGGTTGCCGCCGCCTGTGATAAGAAGGCCTGAGGCCTTGTTTCCGGCTTCGGTTGCGCGGTCTATGACGAGGCGCGCCAAATCAAGTGTGGTGGTGCGGTGGTTATCGGGTGTCGCAAAGCTGTGGAGCTCAAGAGGCAGGTGAAATGCCTTGCTGGCTCGGTATGTGCATTCGCGACAACGGAATTCGCATTCCGCAGTGAGGGCGTACTCTATCGTCTCCGGCACAACATCTAAATATCTTCCATCCCGAATGGCGGCGATGTTTGCGGGGCTGCGCGCCCAGCGGTAATTGCCTTTTGGCCGACATGCGAATTGGGGAGGCGGTTGCGGCATAGCCAGATCAATCGAGCAGGAGGCGGTGAGAGTAGAGTGAGAGAGCACGAATGTGCGCTATCATTTCTTCGGTCAAAGTATTGGAAAAGATGGCTTGAGCAATGTGGTCCAATCGGGCTGTGCGTGGCGTTGGTTGGCTGATTTCAGGCCCCCAGCTGAGCGCTTCGTATTTTGCAAGGATCTTCCGCCGCCGGCTACCTGTATAGATCTGCCGCACGGATTGCTCTTTAAGGTTGCCCATGGCCCAAGCTGGGTCGCAGTTTCTTTCCGTGCATGGGTAGACCGTCGCGTCAGGACCCACGGTCAGGAAGGCGCCTGAAGCGAGGGATGTGCTGCGATTGGCATATTCCGCAGAAAGGAGCTCGCCGTAGGTTCGAAACTCCCCGGCTGCGACGCGATTTAGCCCAAAGCCCAAGAAGAGTCGGAGCCCGCCCTCCCTTGTCCGAGACAAACCGGACCCGCTCGGCCCGGCGACGGAAATGATGCGCGTGATCGTATCGTCCGAATGCTCCGAGACGGAGTATTTCGTCCGGCCGTGCATAGTAAGGGGGCGAACGATCAAAGTATCGTCCTCACCTCGAACCTTTGGGAATTGCGCGAAAACGCGGGAGACAGCTTCTACGATCTGTTCGAGATCGCAAACATTGTGTTTGTCCACGACCGTGCTGACTTGGATTGAGGGGACAGTGCGTGAAGCATACAGCGGCGAAAGGTCCTCTCTGGCGCGTAGGAGCCGCGTCAATCCTTCCAGTTGCAGCTGGAAGACGGGCAAATCCATCCCCCAATGGACGCGTGTCGCTGGCTCGGATGCCGCGTTGATGCTGATGCGAGCGAAAACAAGACCGGCGTGTGGGTGAAGCAGCCGAGCGGCCAAGTCAGCCTGCCGAGCAAGCTCTAAACCGTTCGTGTAGATGGCGGTTTGCAGGCCAAGTTGCGCGCAATGATGGAGAGCTTCGAACAACGAGGGCCAAATAGTTGGCTCACCGCCGCCAGTAATCAAAACCCCGTTGGCTCCCGCCTCGTGGGCAGCGTCGATCACACGGAATGCTGTGCGGGTGGTCGAGGCCCTGACGTCGTCTTCCACGGCGACTTCGCCGAGGGGCACAATGCCACCACCTAAGGTTTTTCGCCGCGTCGGCGTGTATGGGCATAGAGGGCAAGCAGCGTTGCAGGCTAGAATCGGCGCGTATTCGACCGTTAGCGGAGGAACTGCGAACATGTCACCGCTGCGAAAAGCAGAGATCAGGTCCTCGCGCTGCGCCCACGAGTTTGACCCTCCACGCGGTGACACGAACTGGTCCAGGCCGACCGCCGGCCTGAGCTTCGTCGTATCATCTGCCGTCCTGCTCATCGCTATCACCATACCCGAAGCCCACATGCCGCGGCTACGTTTTTTTCCGAGATCCCCCCTCGTATCCCTCGTATCGATCCCGTGAGTGAAACTGGCCGGGATCGGCCGGGATCGAAGCTTGCGTAGACGACGGGGTTGATCCAGTTTTCCATAAGCCATGAGCCGTTTGAGCATGTTTACCTTTGGGTATTGGGGGTGGGGAAACGCCACCGAGCACCTGGTGTCGCTCGTTGATTCGGTTGAACGCGAGAGGGGGTTCGCTCGGCCGATCTTCGTGGACATCCGCATCCGGAGGACCGTCCGCGCCGCCGGGTTTAATGGCAACGCTTTTGGGGACGTCCTTGGAGGAGAACGGTATGTTCACATTCCTTCCCTGGGCAATCTCGCGATCCTCGGCCACCCGGGGCCGGCCATCCAGATCAAGGCCCCGGCCGAGGCGGCCAAATTGCTCGATCTGGCCCGGCAAGCCGCCCACCACAACCGCCGGGTCATTTTCTTCTGCGCCTGCGAGTACCCCGGCCTAGAAGGGCATGATGGTGCCTGCCACAGGACGACGGTGGGCGGCCTGCTTCTCCGGGAGGCTCGGCGCCGCCAGGTTCCAATCGAGGTGGTTGAGTGGCCTGGCGGTAAAGGACGACTGACGGATCTTGCGCTCCCCGGTGACGCGGCTCGGAAACTCCTCCGTGGCGGCAAGTCCATCCCGTTGGGATCGAGCCTGCCGACAGGGCAATTCGCAGGCATTCCCCCAGGCTCGATAGTCCGAGTCCATTCGCCGGCGACTGACGTTTCCGTCATGGTCGGCCGGCTCTTGTTCGGGCGAGGAGGGTGGCATTTACCGGTCGTCGGCGAACCGGCGCTTGGGGACGAGGCGGCTACACTTCTGGCCAAGGCGCCGAAATGGAGGCGTAAGTTTGGATTCGAGGCACGGTTGAGTTGATGGCCGAGCGGGACTTGACGACTTCTCCGACCGGCAACCGATAGCAGATGGCCTATAGCCGCTGGGTCGGCCTCAGCTCAGAAGGGGTGGAACCAGGCCGGTTGAGGCTGCCTCTTGGGCCTCACGAGCTTCTTGAGGCGCTGCGGTCGGGCCAGGTGCCATTCGTAATCCCCGGGCTTCCCCTGGCAGTCCACGATCTCGACTGTGCCGACCAGGACGCCCGTGGGTAAATCGCCCGGTTTAGAGTTCAGCGCCTCGAAGTCTTCGCCTGCGCCCGGCGTCAGGCTTGCATAAATGTAAACGCGTTCGCGCTTGGCTGTAGGGAGGCTGCGAAATTCGATCTTCTTCGTGCCGCGGAGGATCAGCTCGGCATAGGGCTGCCGGACACTGAGGGCGATCTTTGGCTTCGCATTCATAGTAGTTTCCCGGTTCTGCTCGGAATTGCAATTGCGCTGGGCGCTCCGCATGTCACACCCCCAGCGCGGCTACCGACGTGCGGTCGCTAGGCCGACAGCCCAATTCCGAGGAGATAATTAAGAGCGGCGCTTCCGCCAACTCGCCCGGATCAACTTGGCCATGCGTGCTTTCCCTTCCGGGGTCTGGGTCCAATGAAGCTTCTTGGATTTGACCACTGCACCGCCGGTGGGAGCAGGCAGACCGCCAGCAACTAATCCGCCTCCGAGCACCGCAGCCAGCTCGGCTTGAGCCGCTTCTATTTGTTCTTTGAGGTCCGCAGCCTGTCGAAGCTGAGCGGCGCTGAGTTCGATTACATTCATCCGGCAGTAATTATCCTCCTCCAACAGCCAGTGCAACCCAGAACAGAGCACACACCAGGCTGCCGAGCCTGCCGAGAGGGTGGATGCTTGGACTTGGTGTTCAAAGACGGCCAGTCAACCCCATGGCGCCGAGGCGCCGGTGCGTGCCTGCGATTCCGTGGGGGTCCAGACGGGGGCACGGAATTGCGGTGGGGCCGCGCGGCCCCTCCGGAGCGCAAGAGCAACTGACTCGAAAAGCGCACTCGTCGACGGAGCTGCGAGTTCGACGAACAAATGCTGCCATGGCGACACGGGTTCTCGGCGGCCAGGCGTCGGCGCTTTTCCTCCTCAAAGGCAAAGGGGATTTGGAGTCCGCTTGGGAGCAGAACCGGCCCACGAGAGCGTTTGGGTTGAGGGAGTCCGGGGAACCGTCGCGGAAAGAGGGTGGAAGGTCAGGGGGTTAAGGAGCGTCTGGCGGGTTTGATGCAGGCGGAGGACGCGCCTATTGAAACATGGCGCAAAAATCCAAGCGGTGCCGGCCCTTTGGCGGCAATTGTGTCCAAAGGGGCATTTCAATGCGCGCCCGCATTGGGAATGCGTCCCACGCATTGCATAAAGAATTCAGCTCAAGTTTCCGGTTCGCTCAGGGCGAAATAGACATGGCGGCCGGGGGTGCCCACCGGTTTGATGCGGGGCTTCTCGTGTATTGCCCACCCGTCCAGTCCTGGAGGCGATGGTCACTCGGCGAACGGAGGTTCTCCTTTGGTGCCGTCCGCGCGAGGCGGCAGATGGGCCACCACCCATTCCCAGGACTTGTGTGCGACGTAGGCGCCGGCGTTCCGCGTGCGGTGGAACGCGCTAAGCCCGTGCTCGGGGCCGGCAGACGGAAGAGACATCAAATCAGAGGCGCACAAGGGCGGGCCGAGCGCTTTTTCAGCCCAGGCGGCCATGTCCAGGCTGTCGGTGTGTAGGGCCGTTTTGAAGAAGCAGGAATCTACGAGTTCGTCGGCGGCATGCTGGCCGTAGGTGCTCCTCAATTCTGCGATGTCTCGAAAGCTGAAAGCAATGCAAGCGCCCTTGGACCGGGCTCGGTGGAGAAGTGGCGCCAAGCGGTTGAGCGGTCCCGCCTGGTGGAGATTGTCCAAAAAGATCCATGTGTGCCGGTTGGAGGAGTCGCCCTCGGCTATGATAAGGTCCGCAAGTCGGTTGAAAATGGCATGCTGGAGGGGGCGATGGAGTTGTGAGAGGTGGGGGCATCTTCAAGGACGAGCACGCTTTCGTGGCGGAGCCAGTCTTTAAGGCTGAGCTCCTTCGTGGCGTGATGCCAGCGAGCGGCGGTCGCTTCCAACGGCGCAAGTTTGGTGGCGAGAGTTGAGAGCACGGCAGCAGTGTGTTTGTCGTTGAGGAGCCTTGCCGCCGTGGCGGTTTGAGAGGTCCGTGACAAGAGCGAGCGAAGCCGCTCGCGGTCTTCCGTGACGTTCAGGATATCGCGTAGGGTCCACTTGGCAGGGGCGATCTCGATAAAGCTCAGGCAAACGGCGAAGAGAAGTTGGCGTGCGGCATCGACGAAGAACGGCTGTGCGGACCTGTCCGCCGGGATGAGAACCTCCGCCAACTGATGCACCGCCAAAGGGGAATCGACGTCAGTGGCGATGTCCCACGCGGTTCCTGAAGGGGCGGAAGGGTCCAGAATGTGCAGGGGACAACGAAGGTTCGAGGCGACAAGCCATGATCCCGTTTTACCCTCTGGGTCGAGGATTATGGCCCGGTGGTCGAAACCGAAGCCGATGTTCGCCAGCACTGACCCAAGGAGTAACTGGAGTGTGATCGTCTTCCCGCTGCCGACGCCGCCGGTAACGAAAAAGTTGGCGGGCGTCTCGGAAACAGGAAGGGGCGTCATGCCCCAAAGGAAGGTGGGGTTCTCGGGGTCGGTCTGTCCACCTCGCGGCGGCGGAGGGTGGTTAGCGTCGAGCATAACGGGTCCCTGGTTTCCAGCGTGAGACTGTGGTTGACGGAGGGGAGGCCGCCCGCCTATCGGTGTGATGAGGTTCCATTCCGAGGCAGTTCGGCGAAGCCAAGGCGGCGATAATCCTCCTCCGTCCAGTCCTGGAGGTTATGGTCGCTCTCCGGGCGGAGGTCGTCGGTTGACCCCGCCTCCTCACGGGACGGGAGATGGGCGAGGACCCAATCCCAGGGCTTGTGCGTGAGATGCGCTCCTGCCCTGGGTGTTTGGTGGAATCCGGTAAAGCCGTTCTTTGGCCCGGCGAGGGGCAGCGCCATCAGTTCATCAGGTCGGAACAGAGAACCGAACTGGCGCTCAGCCCATTTAGCGGTTTGCAGGTCATCGGCCCGCAAGGCGGTCCTGTGGCTGCAAGCGGCAGCGAGGTCGGCGGCGACCTCCGCACCATAGAGCCGGTGAATTTCTTCAAGTCGCCGGAAACTGAACGCTACGCATACCCCGGTGGAACGGTCGCGCTGCAAGAGCGCAGGCAAGGATCCGATCCGGCCAACCGCCGAAATCTCATCCAGGAAGATCCATGTGCGCCGGAGCGACGATCGCTTCTGCGTGGGGCCAAGGTGGGCAAGGATGCTAATCATAGCCGGGGTGATGAGCGTCATGGAGGTGTGAAAGAGGGGACCATCTCCAAGCAGCATCACGCTCTCCTCGCGAAGCCAGTGCCTCAGGCTGAGTTTCTCGGTGGCCTTGTCCCAGGAGGCCGCAACGACCTCAAGAGGTTCCAGTTTGGCGGCCAACGTCTGGAGAACGCACATAGAGATCCGTCCGTCGTGCAGGAGCGAGCGGACGGTTGCGCCCGTTTCTGGAGTCCGTGACAGGAGAGACAGCAAGCGCTCGCGGTTACGCATGGCCAGGATGACATCACGAAGCGTCCACCTGCCGGGCGAAGATTTGATGAGGCCCAGGCAAACGGCAGCCAGAAGGAGACGCGCCGCGTCGGTGAGGAAGGGAGGAGTGGACGCGTCCTGGGGGATGAGGCAGGCCGCGATCTGCTCTGCCAAACAAGGGGAATCAACGTCGGCGGCGATGTCCCACGCAACGCCGCCCTGGTCGAGGGGGTTGAGGACGTGGAGGGGGCAGCGGAGACCCATATCACGGAGGATCGGAGTAAACGTCCCCATCAAGTCGTAGACGAGGGCACGATGGTCGAAACCCAAGCCGATGTAGGGAACTACTGACTGCATGAGCAGTAGGAGCGTGATCGTCTTTCCGCTCCCAAGACCACCTACAACGGAAAAATGGGCTGGCGTGTCGGAGATGGGGAACGATTCCATGCCCCAGGCGAAGGCTAGCGTCTCTGGAGCGATCCGTTCGCCGGGGAGTGGCTGGGGTTGTTTGCCTGCGACCATAAACTGACTGTGTATTCGACATCGGGAACCTGTCGGATCGCGAATGGCCGGTCAATCCCGTAATGCCGAGAATGTCGCCCAGAAAGAGGTGGCAAGGAGGTGTCGTGTGCGTAATCGTGTGAGTAAACCAGCGCAAGCATTTGGACATCAATGCGTTGTGGCTTGGTCCGCTAGTCGTTGTTTACAATCTGTAAACATCGCAAACTACTTGTATTCAATATGTTAGCTAGAGACTGTCGCATGGCAGTTTGCACCGTAGGTGCATCCGGTGTGGGGGGTTCGGGGGGAGCTTTGGCCCCCCGTCTCCGTGGTCAACTTTCTTGTGCGCCTCGGGTGCAAGAAATGGGCCAACTTCCGGCCAACGGGTCGCTGGCGCACTGGCTTCCGCGTCGCCTCAAAGGGGATCTTGGCCGAACGGAGCAGGCGCGAGATCTGATGTTACTCTCGTTGGGGTGATCGAGGCAACTACTACGATCAGACAAGAAGGTGGACGGGGTCGCCCATTGGGTGGGCCGGGGTCTACGGGCGTCACACGTGACACACCGGCAAGCGTGGGAAGAACACCCGGAACTGGGTCAGAACGGCACACGGCCAAGAGCGTCAAATGGTGGCGATGGGGCAAATATGACCGGGGTGGAAAGGAAGGGGACCGCCTTGGGGGCGTCGGTCGCTAGAGGGAAAAGAACGGTCGGAGCCCGTCCGGGTTCCGACCGTGGGGGGCGTCGGTTCGCTTTTGACCGCCGAGGAGCGACCTACCCGCGCCCGCACTCCTCCTCAACGTAGTCCAGCCATTGGCGGATGACTTCCAGTTTGAGGAAAAAGTGATTTTGCCGCTCCGGCTCGCCTAAATCGTTGCCAAGGTAATCGAGCCGCTCGTCTTCCCAGAGCCGGGCTAGGACGGCTTCAAGGGCGTCAATCAACGCGTTGGGGACCCTGGGTTGTTTGATTGGTTTCTTATACATGGCTCACAACCTCCTCGGCCTGCGCTTCGCTGGCCGTGATGCTGACGTTTTCGGCGGCAGTTTTGCCGCGGATATAGTCGGCGGCGCGCTGGGCGGCTGAGGCGGCCCGGACCAAGATCCGGCTATCTTGCCGGAAGACCCGCGCCCAAGCCTCGATATAGCTGGCCTGCTGCGCGTGGGTTTTCCCGTTCTCAATCCCGGCAAAACCACACAGGAAGGCGGCGCCGAACTCAGCGACAAGCTCCTCGAACGAGTACTTCTCGGCCTGGTCGCCCTCGGTTTCTGCGAACCGGTTCAAGCGGCGCGGATGGCCGGATGAATGCACCAATTCATGGAACAGCACCGAATAATAGTCATCGGCGCTTTCGAATTGCCCCAAGTGCGGCAAGGTGATGCGGTCCAGGCGCGGGCTATAAACGGGATTCGCCGTTACGGCGTGGGCGATTTCAGGTTTATCCGGCATGACGTCGAGCATCTGGTCGGCCGCCTTTAGCCGGTCTTCGGGGCGGTGCTGGATGTCGTCCGCGGGCGGTGGAACCCCTTCGGTTTGGTCGAGGTTGAACACGGCACTGACGAACGGCACACAAGGCGCGATCTCCTCGTTGCCGGTGACGGCGGCCCGTTTGGCGATCTCCTCCGGCGTGCGCCATTTCCAATAGATGACCGGGGTGGATCGCTCGCCTTTTCGGACATGCCCCCCTAGTTGTAGTGCCTGGCGGTAAGTCAGCCAGTAGCGCGAGGCATGATCGGCCAAGCCGAGCACCAGGATGTTCACGCCCCGGTATTCCTTCCCGCTAACGCAGTTCTTGGGCAGGCCAGCCCGCCAGGTCTTGTGCCATGGGATAACGCCTTGCTCCATTTGCTTCAAGACACG